>JAAGKN010000876.1_pt1 | contig 86009 bp, 68 predicted proteins | sample 6206371 | NCBI WGS metagenome assembly JAAGKN01 (sample SAMN11533720, study PRJNA540317) | gut metagenome | isolation source: fecal pellets from male and female animal of same cohort | host: Peromyscus leucopus | place: USA:CA | collected 2017 | reverse complement strand
AATGCATGGAATGAATGGGGAGAAGGAATGTATCTCGAACCTGATGAAAAATATGAGAATGAATATTTGAAGGCATTTTTGTATGCAGAAAAATATTTTGGGCTAGAACTAGATGGTTTTATGCAGGATAGTGGAAAAAACAGAACAAATACAGAAAATAATGATAAAGTACTTAGCATGATGGAGAATAAGGTTCGCCGTTATGAAAGTTATTGGAAAATATTACATCAGTGGTTACAGATGAAAGAGAAACATAAAGAGGTAGAGACCTGTCTAATTGATATGGGTTATAAAAATATCGCAATATATGGCATGGGTATGTTGGGGAAACATTTACAGAAAGAATTAGAAAATACAAAGGTAACTATTCGTTATGGAATTGACAAAAATGCTCGGATTTTGAAGTCGGATATTCCATTATACCTGCCGGAAGATATTTTGCCAGAAACGGATGTAGTGGTGGTAACAGCAGTATATGATTATTACGAAATAGCTGCTATGTTAAAGACCAAAGGTGTAAAAAATATTTTATGCCTGAAAGAAATTTTGAGTGAAAATTAAATAGGAGAAGAAAACATGAAGTATGGCATATATGGCATAAACAGAGTCACAAAGGATTTTTTGTATATATTTGAAATGATAGATGTTGTATGTTTTTTTGAGGATACTGTGATGAGGAATCCATTTGGAGAAACAGAGGTTTATCCGTTTGAAAAGCTTAAGGATTATAAAAGTTTATGTGATCAGATTGTGATATGTGATTTTCAAAAGGAAGAAAGAAGAAGAAAACTAGAGACATTAGATTTCATTTATGGGAAGGATTTTGTCTATGAAAAGGATTTGTTTTATCTTTTAGACACTAGGATTGATCTTACAGAAAATTCGAATATTATAGTATGGGGAATAGGTAGACGAGCAGAAACTTTTTGTAAATGGAATAAAAAATATAATATTATTCATTTTATAGACACCTATAAAAAAGATAAAGAATACAATGGGTATGAGGTAAAATCCCCAGATGATATAACAGATTGGGAAAAAACATTCATAATTGTTGCAGTGGCAAAGGAGAAGGAAATCGTTGAGTATTTGGAAGAAAAAGGGTTAAAAAGATGGGAGAATTTTGCAAATGCGTCAGAGTTGATGTTTCAACCTTCAAAACTATTAGAGAAAACTATTTTTGATACAAATTGTTTTGACTTGACTTGCGATACCATGCTGAATCATTTGGAGATTTTAACTGCGGGGAGAGCTTATTGTTGTTGTACAACATTTATGAAATTCCATATTGGTTCGATTGAGCAAAATACAGTGAAAGAAATCTGGAACTCACCAATACATAAAATTATGTGTCTGTCTGCAGTAAATAAGACGTATACATTCTGCAAAAAAGATATGTGCCCATTATTTATAGGAAAACGTGGAGATAAAGATGAAATTGATTTAAAAGGTTCATATTCTAGTATGTGTGAAAATCCGCAGAATGGTGTGGTGGGATTTGATTCAACCTGCAATTTGAGGTGCGAGACATGTAGAAATGAGCTGTATGTTGCAACAGGAGAAGAACTAAAAGTAAATCAGAAATATGTGGATATTGTAAAAAAGGAATTTCTCCCAAATTTGAAATTCCTAGTTTTGGCTGGAGACGGAGAGGTATTTGCCAGCCAAACATATAAGGATATCTATACGAGTCCAGAGGCAGAAAAACTGCAATGGATACGACTTCTTTCAAATGGTATGTTGTTTAATGAAAAAAATTGGGAGGAACTTTCAAGAAATAAACAAGCTAAAATTATGCTTACAGCATCCATTGATGCTGCAACAAAAGAAACTTATGAAGCAATTAGAAGAAATGGTAATTTTGATATTTTGAAACGGAATATGGAGTTTGCATCAAAATTAAGAAAAACAGGCGAGTTGTCATATTTCAGAATCAATTTTGTGGTACAAAAAAGAAATTATAGGGAAATGACAGACTTTGTAAAATGGGGGATAGATCTAAATGCTGACGAAGTATTTTTTACAAAAATATTGAATTGGGGTACTTATACGCAAGAGGAATTTAAAGAAGTCAGTATGATGGAGGAAGATGGTATTACACCAAAGCCGGAATTGGAGAAAATATTGAATGATCCTATTATGAAGAATAAGATCGTTGATTTGGGAACTATTCGATATGCTCATACAATAGATGATTTTGAGAAAATTTATAATTATTATACATGGGAATTGGAAAGAAAAGTAACAGATTTATTTACAGATTATCATATAGCAGAAAGTGGGAAAAGTAATGGATAGGGTAGTAATAAAGTTATATAAAAGTGACAAAGCATTTGAAGGATTGAAGCAATTAGAAGATATCGAAATTTGTGGTTTTACAGATAGTAATGTAAAATTGTGGGATACACATGAAAAAGGATATACTATTTATTCAATTTTTAAGGTGGCAGAATTATATAAAAGACGAGAAATAGATAAAGTTATCTTTGCATCAGAAATATCAATGTCTTTATTAAGTAGGATGGTAAAGGAAGCATGCAATTTAGGAATCAATGAAAAAGATTTATGGATTGTAAAACCTGAGTTTTATACAGATCCTATAAAAGAAAATATATGTGAATATAAAGATTATAGAAGGCTACCTTATATTGAGTTTCATGTTGCAGACCATTGTAATTTAAACTGTAGTGGATGTGTTCATTTTTCACCTCTTGTAAAGACTGAAAAATATGCTGATTATGAAACGGTAAAGCGCGATTTGATTCAGCTAAAAAAATTGGTTTCTTATATAGATAAAATACATATTTTGGGTGGGGAACCTTTCTTGAATAACGAGTTAGACAGATATATTGATTTGGTGCATATGATATATCCGTTTTCGAATATCCATGTTGTAACAAATGGTTTGTTATTAAAAAATATGGAGCAAAAATTGATAGAATCTTTTCGAAGAAATAAAGCTAAAATATGGATTTCATCTTACCCGCCAATATTGGATAAAATTGAGGAAATTATTACATGGGTAAAAGATAAAGGTATAGAAATTCGTTGTTCAGAACCAATATATGAATTTGCTTATACATTTGATCAGAAAGGTGGGCATGCAGAAGGGGGGCACAAAGAATAAATTGTACATGCCCTAATCTTTATGAAGGTCATTTGGCGGTTTGTCCGCCTATTGCTTATATGAAATATTTTAATGACTATTTTGAACAGAATTTCGATTATAAGGATGGTTTAATAGATATTTATGATGAAAGTTTAACATATGATAGATTGGTGTGTGAATTACATAAGATAAGACATATATGTGATAGGTGTCTGTTCATTTCAAAAGAAGATGCAGTATCTAAGAAATGGCAGCAATCAAAGCAAAGAGATATGAGCGAATATGTTTATATAGGAGAAAAATAAAATGGATACAGTAATTATATATGGATTAGGAAAAAGTTATACGAGAAATGAAATGATACTTGAAAAAATGTATTCGATTGTTGGTTATTGCGATTCAGAACTAAAAAAATTGCAAGAGTTACCATGTGGTAAAAGAGAAAAAGCAATTTTGGTAGAAGATTTAAAATTAACTAACATAAAATATGATTATATACTTATTACAATAACGTTGTATATAGCAGAGATAGTAAGATCATTAAATCTTTTAGGGATTGATGCGAAAAAAATAAAGGTTTTTTCATATGAGAAAGAATACAGGATGATTTGGGATGTTTGGCCGTTGAAAGGAGTATCATATTCCGGCAATAGTGAAGATTTATTGATTGACAATATACGTGAAAAACTAAAAATCCCTTATAAACAGATGAAGTATATTGAATTAGGTGTAATGGATCCAGTATGTGGAAGCAATACCTATTATTTTTATATGAGAGGTGCATCAGGCATTTTAGTTGAAGCAAATCCCCATATAATAAATAATATAGCAGGAACTCGTGAAAGAGATAAATTGATTAATTGTGCAATCTATGAAGGTAAAGAACCAAAAGTGACATTACATATAAGCAAATCAATAGGACTTTCTTCCTTAGTGAAAGAACATATAGAAGGAAATTCGGGATGGGTAGAATATCCTATTATAGAAGATATATCTGTTTCAGTAATTCATATTAATGATGTATTTGCAATGTTAGGAAAGGGAGAAGTATGTGATCTTCTTTCTATAGATATTGAAGGATATGACTTTGAAGCATTGGAGGCATTAGATTTTAATTTATATCGTCCTAAAATAATAATTGCAGAGTTAAATGGAGCATATTTGTCTAAAAAAGAGTACTATCAAAAGATTGTTCATTTATTGTATACAAAAGGATATATTTTATATACGCATAACATATATAATGGCATTTTTGTAGATGAAAAATATCAAGATGTATTGGGTTAAATAGATATTTATGATGCAAATTTAATATTTGATAAATTGTAACAATTCAGCCATGCTAGATAAATTAGATATAAGAGAATTTATTCGAGAGTATATATGGTGTTTTCATAATGAGTATTTAATATAATAAATATTATATGTTTCATTTATGGAGAATAGAAATTATGTATAATTTGCAAAGCGTAAACAAAAAATATGAAATTCGTAAATATATGAAATTTTTGGGTCAACAGCTACAAAACCTTGAAATTTGCCACTATAATGGAATAAATAATGTTGTTTTTATTAGCAGAGATAAATATGATCAAGCAGAGCGATACAGAGTAGAACATATAATTGAAGTAATAGAGAGTATGGATAAGTGGAATGCCATATCAATTGCACCCATGAATCTTATGGTATTGGAATCATATTTGAAATTTGTAGATATTATTGTTTTTGAAAGAAGTCCTTATTATGAAAAGTATGATAAATTAATAAGTTATTGTAAAAAAAAGCACATTATGACCATATTTGAAATTGATGATTTAGTTTTTAATCAAAAAAATATAGAGTTATTGATGTGTTCTACAGGTTTCTATAATGTAGATTATTGGAAAAGTTATACAAAAGATTTTCAAATAATGGGGAATTTGTGCGATGGCTGCTTGACAACAAATTATTTTCTGGCAGATAGAATAAGCAATTTTTTTCACAAGAAAGTATGGATTTTAAGCAATTTTTTTAATCAAAGTCAAGAAACAGTTTCCAATATATATTATCAACAGAAAAAAAACAAGAATTGTTATCAAGATCAATTTATGATGGGATATTTTAGTGGAACAGGAACTCATTTTTATGATTTCATGGAAATTACAGATGACATTTTTGAATTTATGGAATGTCATCAGGATGTTTTGCTAAAAATTGTGGGATATATGAGGATACCGGAAAAACTAATCAAATATATAACACAGGGAAGAATTATTATATTACCGTTTATGGATTGCTGTTCTCTGCAAAAGGAAATAGCAGAAGTGGATGTGAATCTTATTCCTTTAGTTGATAATGAATTTACAAATTGCAAATCGGAAATTAAATATTTTGAGTCAGCCATGGTGGGAACAATTTCCTGTATGACACCAACATATGTATATCAATCTCTGAAAAATAATCAGGTGTTAGGCTGTTACTGCCATAAGGGTGAGTGGCTAGAAACCTTGGAAAAATTATATGAACATAAAGCAGAGCTATACACGAATTTTGACAGACTGCATGATGAGGCTTATAGCAATTATGCTTGGTTTAATCAAAGGGATAAATTAGAAGGTATATTATATGAAATGAAGGTTTTTAAGTAATGAATATAGCAATTTGGGGTATAGGAAGAAAATGTCAGGAACTTATTGGGAAACTGAATAATTGCAAGATTGTCGCATTTGTTGAGTCATATCCACAGCAGGATGAATTTATGGAAATTGAAGTTTGTACTATCAGACAGCTTGTAAAAAAACAGTTTGATTTGTTGATTATTTCGGTGATAAAAGCAGCAGATATTGAACAAATAATATGTGAAAATTACACTTTCGTACTGAATAAATGTGTGTTTCTGTTTTTGGATAATATTAAAAATAAAGAATATTTTTTCTACCAATATAGGTTGGTGAATCAAGTGATTGAGAAAGAATATTTATTGGAGTGTTGTGGATGGAATTTGGAACTTTTAAGATATAATTATAAGATTATGCAGTTTAGAGATGATTTAAGTTCAAAGGAAAAAGAGCTGTTTAGCTTTGCGAAGAAAAAAGGCTTTTTGCAGAAATTAAATTATTCTTTTACAGAAAAATATTTTAATCAGACTTATGATGTCCAGAAGGCATCAAATGGCATGTATTATATTAGTTATATGGAAAGGAAGGTTTATTTTCCGAAAAGCTGGAACAGGAAAAAGATAATATGTTATTGGTGTAACTGCATGATGGAAGATGATAAGGAATCACCATTAAAAACAGAAATTGATATGGATAATGTAGATAATATTATTGTTGAAATGACAGAAGGAGTTCCACTGTGGACAATAAAAAATTTAGCAATTTGTAAAAAGGCATATGTAATAAATAGTTGTGAAGAATGGAGAGAAGCGTTAAGGCTTACTTTTGGAGATAGTTTGTGTAAGTGTAATATTATAGATGATATTTCACTAATTTTTGATTATCAGATAAGTTGTTGCAAAATTGGGAATAAAGAATATTTATTAAAAAAAACGAATGATTTAATACAAAACTTTAGTATAGATAAATTTATAATAAGTGTATTTTATCATAGTAATGATTTAGAGATAATGGAGAAAACATTAACTAATAACAACTATTATAACAGGGTATCAGATGGATATATATATTATCCATATAATGATGATATAATAGGAAAGTTTAATTTCAGAAAGGGGTTATTGACTGGATTCAGATTAAAGAAGGAGAAGAAAAGGAATGGCGAAGATTAGATGGGGAATATTTGCTTTTTATGATGTGCAGGGAATTGCTGGAAAATATATAGTGAATTATTTGGATAGCATGTCAAAATTTTTAAGCAGGATAGTTATAGTCTGTAATTGTGAATTAAATAGTAACTCGAAAGCAATTTTTCACAAGTATACAGATGAAATTATTATTAGAAAAAATATAGGAGGAGATGCAGGGGCATATAAGTATGTTATTTTAAATTATTTTGAGAAAAATGAAATTTTAGAAATAGATGAACTAATTTTATTTAATGATACAATGTTTGGACCGTTTACAGATATGGAAATAATTTTTCATAAGATGGAAAGTTTAGCAGTTCAATTTTGGGGTATTACACAGAATAATGATGCATATTTGCCAAGTCATATTCAGTCTTATTTTATTGGAATAAAAAAAGAAATATTAAAGAGTACTATTTTTATAAAATTTTGGGAAAATCTAAATGTGGAAACAAACGATATGAAAGTAATCGTTTATAATTTTGAAATTATGTTTACACTTTATTTTCAAAATGCTGGATTTTCATGGGAAACACTAGCAGGAAAAACTAAAGAGTATCTTTATACAACTCCTTTTTCCTTTTTAGAAGAAAAATCAATACCTTTCGTGAAAAAAAAATCTTTTGGACTACATGGAATGCCTCAATCTGAATCAGAAAAAGTTGTCAGCTTTATTAAAAATAATACAAATTATCCTATGGAATTTATTTATGATGAAATTCATAGAAAATATGAAAGAAATGTTTTTAATGGATATTTTTTATATGATGGATATGAAAAAAAGAAACAACCAAAATATAATTTGGAAATGATACTTAAGTTTTTAGAGCCCTATAATAGAATATTTATATTTGGAACAACCATATATGGAATTTGTCTTGCCGGATTTTTAGTAAATAAGTATGTAGAATTTGTAGTTTCGGATAATTATTATATTGATAATAAAATTAATGGAATTAAGATAAGCAGGTTGTCAGAAATAAAGGAAGATTTTCAGACATGCATGGTGGTTACTGCTAAAAGTGATAGAATAGGATATTTAACAGATTGGAAAAATGTATTGTTCTATTGGTAAGTGAGAAAAAATATTCATTTGTTTCATAAAATTGAATCAAATAATTTATGAGGGGTGAAATAATCAAGATGGTATCAATTATTATGCCTACATATAATAGAGAAAACGTAATAAAACGCTCTATAGAAAGTATATTAACACAGAGTTATCAAGATTTTGAGTTAATAATTGTAGATGATGGTTCAACGGATAACACATATCAAAAAGTTATGGAATATGAAGATTCTAGGATTTGCTATTTGAAAAATGATAGAAAGATGGGAGCTAATAGAGCAAGGAATATTGGCATTCAACATGCTAAGGGAGATTATATTGCATTTCAGGATAGTGATGATGTTTGGAGAAGGGATAAACTTGAAAAGCAAATGTGCATGTTTCAAAATACAGAATATTTGGATGTTATATATTCACGTTATCTTCTCCATTTATTAAATGGAGAGGATATGTTAGTGCCAAATATAAAGTATACTGAAGATATGCTGCAAAAAAGGATAGCGTATACCTTAGCCAGTGCAAATGTAATAGGAACTCCAACACTGATTGTTAAAAAGAAATGCTTTTATGAAGATGGGCTGTTTGATGAGAAATTGTTACGCTTTCAGGATTGGGAACTTTGTATACGCTTTGCTGAAAAATATCAAATTGGTTTAGTGGATGAAGTGTTAGTGGATGCATATGAATCAGAAAAAAGCATTACAAAAACAGTAGGAATCCAGTTAAATAGTGTATCATATATTGTTAGAAAACATAAAATTTTTTTCGAAACGCATGGAACATTAAAAATATATCTTAATAATCTTTTGGATAAGGCAGCAAATGAAAAAAGTTTGGAAGGCTTGTCAGAAAGTTTAGGCAGAGAGCTTTTTTTCCAAGCCATATATGCAAATGTTGAGCGAAAGAAAAAGATACAAAAAAATTATGTTTTTTTGAAAGAATGGATACTGAAAGAAAAAAACAGTGTGCTGATAAATTCTTTTTTGGCTTGTTATGCAGAACGTTCTATTGCTTTATATGGTTTTGGAGATATAGGAAAATTATTTTTAAATACTTTGACAGAAGAAAACAGAGAAAAGATAAGATATGTCATTGATCAAAATATCTCGTCTTCTGTGGCGTATAAAGTATTGTCATTAGAGATGTTAACGCATGAAGATTTGGAAGAAATAAACTGTATTGTCATTACTGCAGTGGCACATGAAGAAGAAATTAGAGGAAGACTTGAGGAGATTACTACAGTTCCAATTATTAGTGTTTATGATATCATAAATGAAATGTTTTCAGGCTAAAGTATATATGGTGTTTTTATGAGGATTGTTTAGAGTAGCTGAGGCTGATAGAGAAGTATAACTATAAAGGAATTTTGAAAAATATGAAAAAAGTGCTTGTTTTAGTACCACATCAAGATGATGAAATAATACTGTGTGGTTCTTTTTTGAAGGGGCTTGTGGAAAAGGAATACAGCGTTTTTATTGTGTTTATGACAAATGGTGATTATGATAACCAAATTGGTATCGTGCGTTTGAAGGAAGCACTGAGGGTTATGGAGTTGTATGGTATTCCTGAAACACAGGTGGTTTTTATGGGATATGCGAATCAATATGCACCGGAATGCCCTCATATTTATAATGCCAGTTCAAATGAAACAGTAAAATCACGGTTTGGAAATTTCAAAACATACGGCTTGCCAAATCATCCTGAATACTGTTATCAAAGGTTGGGAATACATCATTTGTATCAAAGGAAAAATTTAATTACTGATTTAAAAAACATTATTTTAGAAATTATGCCAGAGATTATCTTAGCAACAGATGTGGAAATGCATATAGATCATATAGCAAATTCTCTTTTTTTGGATGAGGTTGTGGGGATATTGTTAAGACAACGACCAGATTTCAGACCAGTTATTTATAAAAAGCAAGGGTACAAAACAGAGTGGTATGCCATAGCAGATTATAGCTTTATAAATAATCCAGCTACAAAGAAGGGAAAGTCATATGCATATGTAAATCACGAAATAACTTCCTTTCTTAATCCTTATATTCGGTGGGAGGAAAGGATAAGAATCCCATTACATAAGAGTGCAAGAACTGCCAGAAAAGAAGATAATATTGTCTATAAGGCATTGCAATTATATTCTTCACAAAGTGCATTGGAACATTTCGATGGATTATTAAACAGTGACAGCGTATTTTGGAGAAGAAGAACGAACAGTGTTACTTATCGGGCAAAGGTCAGTGTTTCATCAGGAGATGCATCATATATCAATGATTTTAAAATAGTGGATTGCAAGAAAATTGTACATGCAAATAAATGGTGTGCTGATGCTTCTATTTGGCATCCTGAATCGGAGGATGAAAAGCCAACAATTACATTTGAGCTGGAAAAGGAAATGGATATATCAGAAATTATAATTTATCAAGAGTTTTGTCCAAAGTCAGAAATATTGCATAGTATGTTGATATTTGATGGAACAGAGAAAATGAAGATAGGACGTTTGGAAAAAAGAAAACCAACTATTGTATGTTTTGCAGCAAGGCGGGTCAAAAAAGTTCAATATGTTATAGAACAATGCTCTGATAGCATATCAGGCGTTGGAATTAGTGAAATTGAGATATATGAAGAATGTTGTCCGCAGCTTATACAAATAAAAATTATGATAGACGATAATTTTGTATATGATTATTTCGTGGATAGTTGCTTTCATGAAAAAATTGGAGTTTACCAGATTTTTGAGGATGGAAGCGCAGAAGCTGCATCAAGTTTGGACAAGTATGAAATATTGTTATCAAATGGCAGGGACAGTAAAAAGGAACAATATTTGTATGGCAGTATGCTGCTGGGGGCTATGAAAGAAGAAAAGCTTCTTTTACATATATCTGCAAAAGAGGATAAAAATATTTTTGATGAGGTGGTACTATACAAAAAGAGTATAGAACATACGGAGAAATTCCAAGTATGGGATACCAAAAATTCCATACTTTTGAAATGGATTACTTTGAAGCAGGATAAAGTTGGTTTTGGAAAATATTTTTCTACACATTCCTATCATACAATTGCAGTCTATGGATTGGGAGAGTGGGGCGTTCGGTTTATTAGGGAGCTGCAGGATAGTGATGTAAAGATAAAATATGTAGTTGATAAAAACATAGAACGCGTGTCAACAGATTTTCCTCTGTATACGCCGGAAGATGAATTAGAAGAAGTTGATGTGCTAGTGGTTACAGCAGTGCGTTCTTTTAGAGAGATAGAAGCACAAATGTCCTGTAAGCTGCAATGCCCAATAGTATGTATTGAGAATGTAATTGACAGTCTGGCATAATATAAGTATTTGGAGAATTTGCTACTTATTTTCAGGCATACTTGAAAAGATTTTTATAGGAGAGAGGTATATGACAATAGTTAAAAATAATAATATAAAGTGCGTAGAAGAAAATATTAGAGTTGATGAAGTAGAGATGCTGTTTGATAAGGGTTGGAATATTCTATATATGACAGACTCCCAAGGCATATATATTGGCTGCATAACGAGAAAAGAAATGGCTTTGAGCGTAAAAGAACAGAAATTAGTAGTAAACAATAATTCAATTAAGCTGAAAAGCTGTGACAGTATTGAAGAAAAAGTAAAACAATTATTTGAAAGATATAATCGTGTTTTTAACATACCAATATTAGATTCAGCAGGAAAAATATTATATGAATATGAAAACGTGATAGAAACCGAAAACTTTAACAGTTCTGACTATTGGGAAAACCGCTACAAAATGGGAGGAAATTCAGGAGATGGAAGTTATAATAAACTTGCTGAATTTAAGGCTGATGTATTAAACGAGTTTGTGAAAAGAAATAAAATAGACAGTGTTGTTGAGTGGGGATTTGGTGATGGCAGCCAGCTGAGCCTTCTGCATATTCCACATTATATAGGATATGATGTGGCACAGACGGCTGTACAAATCTGTAAAGATAAATTTTACGGTGACAAAAGCAAGGAGTTTTTGTATTACAATGGTTCTCGGATAGATGAACTGTATAAGGCAGATATGGCAATTTCACTTGATGTTTTATATCATTTAGTGGAAGATGATAAGTTTGAGAATTATATGAGCAATCTGTTTAACAGCGCTGATAGATATGTTTGTATATATTCAAGTAATTACAATGCGAAGCAGGATGCAGTGCATATTAAGAGGAGAAAATTTTCTGATTATATACAAAATAATTTTACGGACTGGGAATTGATGGAAGTAATCAGAAATCCCTATGAAACTTCTCATTCAGAATTTTTTATTTACAGGAAACATCATTGTAGGCTTTAGGAATCCAAAGCCACATAAAGTATGGCGTTGAAATGCTAAATGTCTGTATGAGATATGAAACGGGGGAAGGAAAATGCAGAAGATAGTAGTGGCTTTGACTTCATATCCAAAGAGAATAAATATGGTTCGTAAAGTAATCGAAAGTCTTTGGACACAAAGAGTACGTGCAGATGAAATTATATTATATCTTACTGATACAGAATTTCCTAGAAGGGAAGGAGAACTTCCGGTTGAATTGAATAGGATGGTTGGAAAAAATGGGTTTACAATTGAATGGGTAGAGGATAATTTAAAATCACATAAGAAATATTTTTATGCGTTGCAAAATAAACGAAATGATATTGTAATTACAGTTGATGATGATGTCATATATGCAGAAACATTTATAAATGATTTGATTTGCAGTTATAAAAAATTTCCAAAAGCTGTTTCAGCTAGGGCAGTTCGTATTGTGCTAAAGGATGGGGAAAAATTCGCAGAATATAACGAATGGGACACAGATCCAAAGTATTATGCAGATATGCCAAGAATGGATTTATGTGCAATTGGGTATGCGGGAGTACTTTATCCGCCATTGTGTGCAAGTGACAGGTGGTTTGATAAGGAAAAGATAAATGAACTAGCTGAATATCAAGATGATTTATGGCTGAAGTGCAATGAGATAATAGAGCAGATTCCCGTTGTATATGTAAAGCCTGCTCAAAATGATATATTGATAGAAGAAGCAGAAGCAACTGCATTATGTACAGGTAATATGTGTGAGGGTAAAAATAATGATAGTGTTGTGAAATTATCTAATTGGATGAAGGAAAATCATAGGGAAATATATCAAGAGTGGCTTTCTGATTTAATACAAAGAGGAGAATATTGGCTGATAAAAAAGAAAGAACATATAGATATTTTAAAGAAATCATTTGATGAGTTGGGAAATATACCAATTTATCTTTATGGGGCAGGGAAAAAGGCAAGGCGCATATTGGAAGTTTTGTGTGAGTATGGAATGCTGGATAGATTAAGGGCGGTTATTGTATCGGATAAAAGCAAAAATCCTGACAGGTTAGAAACACTGGAAGTAAAGCAAATTGACGAAATAGACAGCGACAACACAGGGGTATTTGGAGTAATCTATGGGGTTGGTGCAGCGTATAAAAGTGAAGTAGATTCCATACTAGAAAATTATAATTGTATATGTTTGGATTGGAATATATATTGAGGAAGTTTTTACAGGAAAAGCATAAAAAAGAAGGGGAGATTTAGAAGCATGAAATATATGATTTGGGGAACAGGTCCATATTGCAAAGAAAAAATAAAATATATGGAGAAGGATAACATCATTGCTTTTGTAGAGCGTAAAAAGACAGTTTTTCAGGGAAGGGAAACTATCCTGCCAGAAGAAATTGAGAACTATTCATTTGATAAAATTATCATTATGTCTAATCACTATTTGGAAATTATTCCTGAGTTAATAGCAATGGGGAATATTGCACCAGAAAAAATTGTTCCGGGAATCGTGTGCAGACCATATCTTCCAAAAGAATTAGAGTTAATGTCAAATTATACGAAGATAAAAGTAAATCAGGATGGAACGCTGCTTTATACATATCATGAAAAAGAGAGTTTCATAATTACTAAAGAAGAAGACTGGTTTCCGGTGAGAAACATTTTATGTCAGGAAAAAAACAGTAGCATGATTCAAAAATTAAGTGTAGTGCCTGTGGGGAAGTTGTTTGGACAACCAAGAGGAGGTTCTATTTGTCGTTATTACATAGATCGATTTTTAGAAAAGCATAAATCTCAAATTAAAGGAAAAGTATTGGAAATTGGAGACCGAACATATACCGAACGTTATAAGGAGAAAGTAGAAGAATCTTATTGTTTACATTTTGACCAAACATTTTCTTCGGATGAAATGGATTTTTATGGAGATTTAAGAGATGGAACAGGTATAAAAAAAGATTTTTATGATTGTATCATTTTAACGCAAGTACTAAATTTCATCAAAGATATTCGCAATACCCCAAAAATATTAGTTGATAGCTTAAAACCTAATGGCACGTTACTAATAACCGTATCAGGGATTTCTCCGATAAGCAGACTGGATATGGATCGATGGGGACATTTTTGGAATTTTACGGATGCAGGAATTTTAGGAATGTTTGAGGCAGAGAATACAGAATGTAACACGGAAACCTATGGAAATTTTAAGGTGGCATGTGCATTTTTGGGAGGAATGTCATATACAGAATTAAGCGAAGAAGATTTGAAGTATGTAGATGAGGATTTTCAGGTATTTATTATGGCTGTGGTCAGGAGGATATCATAAACATGGATGTAATACAGCGTGCAATGGAAAAAAGACTACATATTTCCGAAAATGAAAAATTAAATACCCAAACATGGCAGATGTTTACCGAGAGTGCAGCAGGTAAGAAGATTTTCTTGTTTGGAATTGGTGAATGTGCAGATTATTTCTTTAAAAATTATAGTGATGTTAGATTGGAAGGTATTATTGATAATGATACAAAAAAGCAGGGCTTTCATGCAGACGATTTTTTGGGTGAGGCAAGAGAAGCCAAATATGGTGGTCTTGAAATATCATCCATGGATTTGCTGAAACAGTATGATTCTGATAAGATTTTGGTTTTGATAACAAGTACAAGTTATTATGGGCAGATCATTGATGAATTAGAAGAAGTTGGAATAAAGAATTATTTTGTTTTATTAATGATGGAGGCTAATAGAAGAAAAAAAACAGTTTATGTGACAGCAGGAGTTAGTATGAGTAGTCCTACGGATTATGTGAACATTTATTGTAAGGAAAAAATAGATTGGAATAAATTGGTATTCTTTTCTTTTGGAACTTATTCAGACCATGGGAAGTATATTACAGAAGTGTTGTTAAAAATGAGGAAGGACTTGGATATTGTCTGGATAGTAAGTGACATAGCGTCAGAAGTTCCAAAAGGTGTGCGTAAAGTTTATTTAGGCAATTGGAAACGATATATATATGAAATGGAAACAGCGAGAATATGGATATATAATATGCCAGTTCCAGAGTATATAATGAAGCGTCAGGGACAGATATACATACAGACGAAGCATTGGGCAAGTATCACTTTAAAAAAATTTTATTTAGATACAAAAGCAGCGGCGGATACATCGAAAAATGTAGCTTTCTGGAAACAGGATAGCAGGAAAATGGACTATATCATTACAGGGAGCGATTTTGATACTGAGTCTAGCAGACGTGGCTTTAATTTTCACAAGGAAGTTATACAGATTGGTTCACCTCGCTCTGATGCAATGTTTCAGGAAAAGGAGAAGAAAGAAAAAGTTTATTCCTACTATGGGCTGAGTTTGGAAAAGCGTATGCTGTTATATGCACCGACTTACCGTTATGAAAAAAATAGTTTTACACAAGAGAAACCGATACAGGAAATCAGAGAAGTCAGTTTGGATTATGAAGGGGTAAAGACAGCATTGGAAAAACATTTTGGCGGAGAGTGGTATATCGCACTTCGTTTGCATCCGGGACATGAGAAAGAAGTGGAAAAGCTAAAACTGCCAGAATATGTTGTCAATTTGAGTGCATATGAGGATGGTGAAGAAACAGCAGCAGCTTGTGATATTATGATATCCGATTATTCCAGCATTATGTTTGAACCAGCATTTGTCAAGAAACCTGTATTTTTATTTGCGACAGATAAAAGGGAGTATATTGATAAGGAATATGATTTATTGTTGGACTATGATATGTTACCTTTTCCTATAGCAGAATCCAATGGGGAATTGATAAAAAATATTGAATGTTTTGTACAGGCTGATTATGAAAAAAAATTGGATATCTTTATGGAGCAGTATAGTGTTCATGAGGACGGACATGCTAGTGAGAGGGCAGCTAAGTTTATTTTGAATCTAATTGACACAGAAAATGAAAAATAATAAGGAATAGCTGACAAAAAAGAATAGAATAAAAAGCTGAATGAAAATAAATGGGGAAGGTAGGGAAGGAGTATGCCAAAAGTAACGGTGATTATGCCATCACTAAATGTTGCCAAGTACATAAGAGCATGTATGGACAGTGTTCTTGCCCAGACCTTACAGGATATCGAAATTCTGGCAATTGATGCCGGATCAGATGATGGTACGTTGGAAATATTGTTGGAATATGCCAAATTAGATAAACGCATAAAAGTAATACATTCGGATAGAAAAAGTTACGGATATCAATTAAACATGGGCATCTCTTTGGCACAGGGGGAATATGTGGGTATCGTGGAAACAGATGACAGAATTGTTCCAGATATGTTTCAATCATTGTATGAGTGTGCTACAGACACAGAGGCAGACTATGTGAAAGGGTGTGCTTTGTCATTTATGGAAATTACGCCGGAAATAATAATTTCTAACAGAATCATATGTACTCCGTCAGCAGAGGAAATGGAGAAAACAGTCATTCCAAAACAGAATCCGAAGTTTTTTGTAACAGACCGTTTCTTATGGCTGGGGATTTATAGGTCTGATTTTATAAAAATAATTAAAATGAATGAAACGTTAGGAGCTGCTTTTCAGGATATAGGTTTTATGTTTCAGGTCATTTGCAGAGCGGGCAAAGCGGTTTACTTAGATAAGGATGTTTATTTTTACAGACAAGATAACACAAGTGCATCTTCCTATGATGTGAAAGGTTTTCGGTATTTAGTGGAAGAGTATACATATGTGAATCAATTTCTTGAAGGAAAAAACAAAGAATGGTATCAAGTATACTATGAAAAAATGCTAAACCAGTGTTTAGGACGTTTTCGAATGATGGCTGCATCTGGTACGTTTTGGGAAGAGCTTGTTCCAGACATGGAAATTTTGAGAGAAAAACTGTTAGAAGCGGTAGAAAATGAAACTCTAAATCTCAAGGAGATAGATGATGATACACGGAAACTGCTGGAACTATTTTTAAAAGGGATAAAGGATATTTATGAATATTATGTAGATGAACTTCAAAGAAAGAAAACGGCAGTTTATGATATGTTGAAAGTTGTGAATCATCGTCCAGTTGTTATTTTTGGTAGTGGAGTTTTAGGAAAGTTTGTTCATGCGTTATTGGAATGTAGGCTTCAGGGCTTGGTAGTTGCATATTGTGATAATAATGCAAAATTGCATGGCACCAAGATACAAGGAATAACAGTACTTTCGCCGGAATCTGCAGCTCGCTGTTATCCGGATGCAGTATATGTGATAACAGGCTGCAAAAGTGCGGAAACTATGAAGAAGCAGCTTCATGGGCTGGGAATTGAAAAGGGACATATATGCATCTTTCGTGAGGGTGTTGATATGATGATGTTGCGAATGAAGTAAATAACAAATATTTATCCAAAAATGAAATATGCCGCTTTGCGGCTGCAGTTGGCACAAGTATAATAGCAGGTTAATAGGAATATATGAAAAAGAATATGAAAATATGTATGCAAAAAGAAGAATTAGTTCGCGAATTGCCCAAGGGCTTGTTAAAATGGTATGAATTTCAGAAGGGCAGCAGCGCATTGTATATAACAGACAAAACAAAAAAATATGAACCGCTGGCAGAAGCATTGTTAGAGAGCGGTTTAAGAGTAGATACTATGGAAATTTCATTTTTGGAACAGGCTGTACAGAATCAGGAGAAACATGCCTGTGGGACATATGATTATATTGTGGCGATAGGGGTGCTGGAACATTGCAGAAAACCAGAAGTGGTTCTACAAATTTTAAAAAACATGCTGTTTTCAGAGGGCAGACTGTTACTAGGTATGGATAACCGTTTGGGAGTTCGTTATTTTTGCGGGGATAAAGATCCCTTTACTTTAAGGGTTTATGATGGAATTGATAACTATGCTAAGGTAGGAAGTAAAGAAAAAAATAGGATTTCTGGCAGAAATTATTCCATGTCTGAGATAAAAGAGATGTTACAAGCGAGTGGATTTCAGTATTATAGGTTCTACTCGGTATTTCCTGAATTACTAAGACCGCAAATATTTCTTGCGGAAGATTATACTCCAAATGAAGCATTAGATATTAGAATATTTCCACAATATAATAGTCCTGAAACGATTTTCCTTGAAGAAGAACGATTATATGATACCTTAATAAAAGAGGGGATGTTGCAAACTATGGCAAATGGGTATTTTATAGAATGTTCTTTAAATGGAGAATTATGCAGAGCTGATCAGATAACTGTTTCATCGGACAGAGGTCCAGAGAACAGCCTTGCAACTATAATAAAATCAGGAGAGTCTGTTACTAAAAAAGCATTATATGATGAGGGGAAAAAGAAAATCAGAACACTTTTGGAAAATACGGAATATTTGAAGTATCATCATGTTCCTGTTGTGGATGCAAAGATAAAAGCAGACCGTTTGATAATGCCATATATTGACGGAAAAATTGCTACAGTATATTTTCAAAAGCTTTTGCAAAGAAACAAGGAAGATTTTATGTCTGAGCTGACACGTTTTTTCGACATCATACTGAACTCATCAGAACATGTCCCTTATTCAGAAGTAAATTGGGAACATTTTGAACCCGATTGGGAAAAAAGAAAGGAGGATGATCCCAATATCAATAAATGGAAAAAGATTGCGTTTTCTGATGATTTTGGTAGGGAAAATATAGGTATTATTTTGAAACGTGGATTTATAGACATGGTATCTTTGAATTGTTTTTATAAAAAGGGGACTTTTCTGTTTTTTGATCAGGAGTTCTATATAGAAAATTTACCTGCAAATGTGATTATGATAAGAACAGTTGATTGTATATACAGGGACAAGCCTTCTCTTGGAGAGATATTGCCAATAGATGATGTCTTGAAGCAGTTTCATCTATATGAATACAGAGATACTTGGCGAAAGTATGTGGGAATATTTTTACGAAACCTTAGAAAGGAAAATGAACTAGCAAGTTATCATAAAAAACATAGGCGTGATTTTAGTGTGGTAAATTCAAATAGAATGCGGATGAATTTTTCGCAGGAAGAGTATGAAAGGCTTTTTTTTGACATTTTCAGAAATACATTTGGAAAAAAGATTTACTTATTTGGCTCAGGTTCTTTTACAGAAAGATTTTTGGAGCAATTTGGCAATGAGTTTGATATTGTTGGTATCTTTGATAATAATGAAGAAAAATGGGGAAAACAGCTCGGTGCAGTAGAAATTCAGTCACCTAAGATGCTTTTAAAAATAGAAGAATCTTATAAAGTAATTATCTGTATTAAGCGTTATGAGGAGGTATTGAATCAATTAAAAGATATGGGAGTCAAAGATATATCAATTTATAATCCCAGTATTGATTACCCCTTGCCTTTAAAATTTAATATTGATGAAAAGAGGGAAGAAATTAAAAAATATAATATTGGATATATAGCAGGAGTATTTGATTTATTTCACATAGGACACTTAAATATGTTTAAACGTGCAAAACAGCAGTGCAATTATCTAATTGTTGGAGTGGTTTCAGATGAGCAGGTAATGCAGGATAAAAAGACGACACCATATATTCCATTTGCAGATCGGATAGAGATTGTGAGGTCATGTAGATACGTGGATGAAGCTGTGAAAATTCCGATTACTCATCCAACGACGGAAGATGCGTTTAGAAAATATAGATTTGATGTTCAGTTTTCAGGCAGTGATTATGAGAATGATCCAGCTTGGATTGCAAAGAGAACGTATTTGAGACAGCATGGCTCCGATCTTGTATTTTTTCCTTATACACAGTCTACTAGCTCTACAAAACTTAAGACGTTGATAAATAAGGCAAAATGATATTACTTCGGGCATTAAAAATCGAACAGATGTAGTTACTTTAATTTTATTCTGATAAAAGGTATGATATAAACGAAACCTTTTATCAGGATTTTTATTTAGAAAATTTTTCCTAACATGCAACCAAATGAAAAAATATCCTTCTTTTTAAATATAGGGAGCAAAAAATGTAGCGAACCTGTTGTCTTCAATAAATTTTATAATCAAAACAGTAATGTTACTTTTGAATAATCTTTATTCAAAATGAAACAACAGGTTTAGGCTTCAGAAAGGAAGGAAATTATGAAAAAGAAAAAGGTATTCGCATTGTTTTTAAGTGTAGTTATGACAGTAGTGTCATTTTCTGGGTGTGGAAGTGCAAAGAAATCAGATACTAACACAGATGTAATGTATACAAACAGTATACCTACTCAACAAAAAGAATATACAGATGGAGGTGCTTCGTATGCATCAGAATTATCCGGAGCGTCTGCAGAGATAAGCGAAGCAGACATAAGTTACAGCAATACTACAATGGCTGATTCATGGGATAGCATTAGTAATATGCCTATGGAGTCATATGATGGTATGGTTAAGGCAGAAGCTGAGAACTGGAATACAGAGGAGTACAGAGCAATAGAAGAGTCGGGGTTTAAGTCCGTGAAAAATGATCCATTTTCAACATTTTCTGCTGATGTGGATACAGCTTCTTACAGCAATCTTAGGCGTATGATTGAAACAGGATGTTCTCTTAAAGATATTCCAACAGGAGCAGTCCGCATTGAGGAAATGCTGAACTATTTTTCGTATGATTATAAGCTGCCAAAGAAAAATGAGCCATTTGGTGTCACAACAGTACTAGGGGACTGTCCTTGGAATGAGGATGCAAAGCTTTTGCAGATTGGCTTAAAGACACAGAATATTGATTTTAGTGAAGCGCCGCCATCAAATCTTGTATTTCTGATTGATGTGTCAGGTTCTATGTATAGCGATGACAAGCTGCCGCTTTTGCAGAAATCTTTCTCTATGCTTGTAAATGAACTTACTGAAAAAGATACCATTTCTATTGTTACTTATGCGGGTTCAGATGAGGTAATATTGGAGGGTGAACCGGGAAGTAACAAGACAAAGATTATAGCAGCACTTGGCACATTGAAAGCAGGAGGTTCTACAAATGGTGTAGATGGGATAGAAACGGCATATAAGCTTGCTGAGGAATATTTTATAGAAGGAGGAAACAACCGCGTAATACTTGCGACGGATGGCGACCTCAATGTTGGGGTGAGTTCAGAGAGCGAATTAAAAGAATTGGTTACAAAAAAGAGAAAATCCGGTGTATTTCTATCAGTGCTTGGCTTTGGTACAGGCAATATCAAAGACAATAAAATGGAAGCATTAGCAGATAATGGAAATGGCAATTATGCATATATTGATTCTGTGAGCGAAGCAAAGAAAGTGCTGGTTGATGAAATGGGAGCAACGCTTGTAACAGTAGCAAAAGATGTGAAGCTTCAAGTGGAATTTAATCCAGCATATGTAAAAGGCTATAGGCTGTTAGGTTATGAAAACAGGGCACTTGCCACAGAAGATTTTGATGATGATAAAAAAGATGCAGGAGAAATTGGTGCAGGGCATATGGTGACAGCGCTTTATGAAATTATCCCTGTTGGATCAGAGCAGGATGTTCCAGATATGGATATGAAATATCAAAATAACGATGGAAATAAAGGTGTTGAAAATGGCGAGTGGCTCAATTTGAAGATACGTTACAAAGAACCTGACGCAGACGAAAGCATTTTGAAAGAATATCCTGTCACAGAAAAGTGCTATGTGAAGGAAGCCTCACAGGATTTCTATTTTGCAGCGGCGGTAGCAGAGTTTGGATTGATATTGAGAGACAGCGAGTACAAAAAAGATGCGTCATTTGAAAATGTTCGTGAGCTGTTAAAGAACGTAGATACAGATAATGATGATTATAAACATGAGTTTGTCTATCTTGTGAAAAAATTGCAGAACGATTCATTCTAGAACTTTGCATTTTGCTGTAAAGTTCAAAAGGCGTAATAGCTGTTAGAATAAATGTTTGACTTTCTATCTTTCTTTTGTTATAATAGAAAAATAGATAGATTAGAAAGAAAACTTATGGGAATTTATTTTCTATCTTTCTTTTATTATGTATAGAAGCAAAAAATATAATGAAAAATGGTATATTAAGAATAGGGATGTAAGTTTGAAAGTAAAGGTCACTTTCATACTATTGATTGGTATACATGCAAAGTACGCAAGGAGGTATAAAAATGAATAAGACAAGGCAAAGCGATTATCTTAAGGAAGCAAAACCGCTACTGAAAAAATTACTAGCGAAGTTGCTTGAAACGTATCCTTATGCGTCTATTTTGGCTTGTGACAGCGAAAGTCATACCTATAGAGTAACAAAAGCAGGCATTCAGATTTCGGATGATGCGCGATTTGGGACAAGAGGTTTTTGCGTCAAAGTGTTTGATGGACATGGTTATTGTGAACATGCTTTTACAGCTATTAGCGAGAAGAATATTCCGCAGATTCTAGCAGAAGTTGAAACTCTTGTCAACTCTTGTGCTACGATGCCGGAGGGACTTTCACGCAGCAAATATTCTTCTCTTTCTGACGAGGAGGCAGTATTTTCTAAAAGCTCAGAATATGAAATTGATCCTGCAACAATGTCGGAGGAGGAAATTATAAGACAGCTTACGGAAATTACACAGAAGGGCTATCGTTTGGACAATCGGATTTTGGCTTGCAATACCCATTATGACTGGCAATGTACACACAAGCTTTTTCTGTCTAAAAATAGAGATATGGAACAGAATCTCCTTTGGAGTACAGGAAGTATTTCTGCTATGGCGCGTAGAGGTCAGGAAGTAAAAAATGCTTATGAGGGTTTTTCTGGTGCTTGCGGTGGAGAACTTTTGAATAAGATGTCTGACAGTATTGCAAAAGTCGTACAAGATACGATTGATTTATTAGACAGCAGCCCCATTGTTCCCGGAGAGTATGATTGTATTTGTTCGCCAACTGTAACGGGAATGATTGTCCATGAAGCTTTTGGACACGGTGTTGAGATGGATATGTTTGTAAAAGACAGAGCTTTGGCAAAGGAATATATTGGTAAGCGGGTTGCATCAGATTTAGTTACAATGCATGACGGAGCTGCTGCCGCTTCAGAGATGGGCTCTTATTTCTTTGATGATGAAGGTGTAGTGGCAAAAGATACTGTAGTCATTCAAAATGGCATTTTGGAGCGAGGTATTTCGGATAGTCAATCCGCTATGATTTTGGGTACAGAACCCACAGCAAATGGACGCAGGGAAAGTTTTGCGCGGAAAGCTTATACTCGTATGACAAACACATTTTTTGAGGGCGGACATGACCGTGTGGAGGATATGATTGCTTCTATTGAAGATGGTTATTTGCTAGATTGCCCTGCTAGTGGGATGGAAGATCCGAAAAATTGGGGTATTCAGTGTATGGTATCTATCGCCCGTGAAATTAAGGGTGGCAAGCTTACGGGCAAGGTTTGTTCCCCGATAGTCCTCACTGGTTATGTACCTTCTTTGCTTCAATCTATTTCTATGATGAGTGAAAATGTAGAACTCTGTGGAAGTGGCATGTGTGGCAAGGGTTATAAGGAATGGGTGCGGGTTTCTGATGGCGGACCATATATCAAAGCTAAAATTAGGTTAGGTTAGTGGAAGGAGAGAATATCAGTATGATTAACGTAATTTTAAATGCATTGGCACAATGCCAGATTAAGGATTATTTTGTGACTGAAACGAAGACTTCCTCCACACAATTATATTTTGTAAAGAAAAGTTTAGATCAGATTCGTTCTGTTCAGATGACAGACTATTCAATTTCTATTTTTCGAGATATCCAGAAAGAGGGAAATACCTTGACTGGTTCTGCCACTTGCAATATTGAGGAGGGGATGAGAGAGCAGGAGATTGTGGAAAAACTGTCAAAGGCTTATGCTGCATGTGAGTACTCTGCGAATCCGGAATTTCATTTTCTGCCCGGTGTGAAGGAAACTAGAAGTGCTGTGGAAAATCGGCTTACTGCGCAGTCGTTAGAGGAAGCGGCATGGAAATTTGCTGGGGCATTGTTTAAAAATGATGTCCAAAATGATCCTTTGGTCAATTCTGCGGAAATTTTTGCAAACCGCAAGGAATGTCGGATTATCGGGGGAAATGGCTGTGATGTGTCTTATGTGACATATTCTGTTGATGGGGAGTTTGTGGTACAGTGCAAGAAAAAAGATGATGTAGAGATGTACCATATGTTTTCCTATGATGATTTAGATTTGGAAGATTTGTCTGATAAAGTAAAAGAAGCGTTAGAAATGGTAGTTTCCCGTTCATTGGTAGAAAAGACTACACCTAGAGGCAACTATGCAGTTATTTTTTCAGATAAGAGTGTGCAGACTATTCTTAAGTATTATGAAGATAGAGCAAATTCCGCTTATATATATCCCGGCTATTCTGACTTTAAAAAAGGTATGGATGTGATGGGTGAAACTATTGGCGATAGGGTGACAATGGAACTGATTGCAAAAGAACCGTTTTCTGTTGAGGGAATTCCTATGAAAGACCGGATTCTATTAGAAGATGGCGTGCTGAAAACAATTCAGGGACACACAAGGCTTTGCTCTTATTTGGGAGAAAAACCGATTGGAGTTTACCAAGCGGCAAAAGTTACATGTGGCAGTTTGGCATTTCAGGAGATGACTCAAGGGCGTGTGCTTCATCTTGTTAGCTTCTCTGATTTTCAGATGGATATATTTTCGGGATATTTTGGCGGCGAGATTCGTTTAGGTTATCTTTATGAGGATGGCAAGGTAATTCCTGTTACTGGAGGTTCTGTGAGTGGAAACTTTATCGAGTTGCAGAAGAATGTGCGACTCTCCAAAGAACAGCAAAAGAGTAGTACTTTTGTTGGACCAAAACATATTTTGTTTGATTCGGTTGCAATTAACGGAGAAGAATAGTAGTAAAACAGGCTTTTGGAGAAATGTCTTCAAAAGCCTGTTTGTGTATTTTTTAATTAGCAAAAAGCTGTACCCAGTAATGGGAATATCCTCCGTTTGGCGACAAATAGTATCCTACTCCAATTTTTGTATAACTAGACTTCAATATATTTGCTCGATGTCCAGGGCTATTCATCCAACTATCCATCACCTGCTCTGGAGTAGTCTGCCCTGCTGCAATATTTTCGCCTGCTTCCCAATAAGAAAAGCCAATATCGTTTAATGCAGTAAAGCAGCTTCTGCCATCTGGTCTGGTATGCGAGAAAAGACTTTCCAGTTCAACAGCGCGTGTCTGTGCTGCTGTAGCAATGGAATTATCCAAAGTAAGAGCAGAAAGCCCCTCCTTTGCGCGATATTCATTTACCAGTGCTACGACCTGCTCTGCATAAGATTTCTCTTCATTCACAGGAGTCTGTGTCTGAAGGGTAGTGTCATACACACCTGCGGTTCTTCCCTCATTGATGCCCATTGTATAATAATGAATGGCATAGGCATTCCAATCATCGCCAAATGCTGCCTGCAAATCAGCATAAGCATTTTTGTACTCAGCTAAATTAAAGGTGGCGCACCCTTGTCTGCCATCTGCAAGCCCTTCAGTGATATAATGATTATACAACGCCTGTTCATCATTTCCATAGACTGCTACAACGTCAGGATTCATTTCCGCATAATATGCTGCATCGAATGTGTCTTCCAATTCTGCTGCAAAAACAGGTAAAACATTTCCGCATAGGGTAGCAGTTATTAAAAACAACCCAAATACTTTTTTCTTCATACTTTTCTCCTTATATCTTATATTTTTTGCAATCACAAGAGTACCAAAATTCATAAAACAAACATTTTTTCATCTCATTTACCACGGGAATAATAACATATAATACTTTTTCTGTCAAGTTTTACCTTACCTTCCATATGACAATCGGTAACAGTTCAGACTAGGACTTTGCACCACGCTGCAAAGTCCGTGCAATTGCGTAGTGACAGAGATGCATCAATCCATCGCAAAGCGATTTTACTTTTTAAATCTTGTTTTTTCAGTCAAATTTCAATAAAAATTCACCAGAGAATATTTTTGATATCAACACAGAATACATGTTTTGTGCAAAATTTCATTTAAGCGATTACCCTAGGATTTGTTAATTTACTCTTTACAAATCAAAAAAAGTTTTTTATAATAGAGTAAATGATACACTTGAAAGCAACCAAAGGCGGTTTGTAACTGTTTTTTGGTTGCTTTTATATATTGTTAGAAAACTTTGTATAGAACGCAGAATTTATCTAAAAGATAAGGAGAGAATGATATGTTTGATACAAAAATGAATGTTCCAAAAGCACCACTTCACAGGGCGGAGTTTGAGCATGATAATTGTGGTATTGGCGCTGTGGTTAGTATTAAAGGTATTAAGACACATGAAATCGTGGAAAATGCTTTGAAGATTGTGGAAAATTTAGAGCATAGGGCAGGAAAAGATGCAGAGGGAAAAACGGGTGATGGTGTAGGCATTATGGTGCAAATTTGTCACAACTTTTTTAGCAAAGTTACAGAGCCACTTGGCATTGTGCTTGGCGGAGATAGGGAATATGGCGTAGGCATGTTCTTTTTTCCACAGGATGAACTGAAACGAAATCAGGCTAAGAAGATGTTTGAGATTATTGTTGAAAAAGAGGGGCTGGAGTTTCTTGGTTGGCGCGAAGTTCCCTGTGTGCCTTCTGTGCTTGGACATAAGGCTGTGGAGTGTATGCCGTGTATTATGCAGGCATTTGTGAAAAAACCTGCAAATGTGGAGAGGGGACTTGCTTTTGACAGAAGGCTTTATATTGTAAGGCGTGTGTTTGAGCAGAGTTCGGACAATACTTATGTGGTGTCACTCAGCAGCAGAACGATTGTTTATAAAGGAATGTTTCTTGTGAAACAGCTTAGGACTTTTTTTCAGGATTTGCAGAGCAAGGATTATGTATCTGCTATTGCGATTGTGCATTCCCGTTTCTCGACAAATACAAATCCGAGTTGGGAGAGGGCACACCCAAATCGTTTTATTGTACATAACGGTGAAATCAATACTATACGCGGCAATGTAGACAGAATGATTGCGCGTGAGGAAAATATGGAATCGGAATTTTTGAGTCATGAGTTTCACAAGGTGCTTCCTGTGGTGAGTGCTTCGGGCTCGGATTCTGCTATGCTTGACAATACGCTTGAATTTCTTGTAATGAGTGGTATGGAGCTTCCGCTTGCGGTGATGATTACAATACCTGAACCATGGGCAAATAACAAAACGATGTCACAGTCAAAGAAGGATTTTTATCAATATTATGCGACAATGATGGAACCATGGGATGGTCCTGCTTCCATTTTGTTTTCTGACGGTGATATTATGGGGGCTGTGCTTGACAGAAATGGACTTCGTCCATCGCGCTATTATATCACTTCGGATGAACAATTGATTCTTTCTTCTGAAGTTGGTGTACTTCCGATTGATGCAGCTAAGATTGTCAAAAAGGATAGGCTTCGCCCGGGTAAAATGCTTTTGGTTGATACGGTGAAAGGTGAAGTGATAGATGATGACACTCTCAAAGAAAATTATGCAAAAAAGCGCCCCTATGGTGCGTGGCTGGACTCAAATCTTGTCACTTTGAAGGAATTGAAGATACCAAATGTAAGAGTGCCGGAATTTTCTGATGAGGAACGGCAACGTATGCAGAAGGCATTTGGTTATACGTATGAGGAGCTGAAAACGAGTATTCTTCCAATGGCGAAAAATGGTAGTGAGAGTATTGGCGCAATGGGTGTGGATACGCCTATTCCAGTACTTTCTAAGACACATCACCAGCTTTCACACTATTTCAAACAACAGTTTGCACAGGTGACAAATCCTCCGATTGATGCAATTCGTGAGGAGGTTGTCACATCAACAACAGTGTATATAGGAAAGGATGGAAATCTTTTACAAGATACAGAAAAGAACTGTAATGTTTTAAAAGTGAACAATCCAATACTTACCACAACGGATTTGTTAAAAATTAAGAATATGAAACGGGAGGGCTTCCAAGTAGAGGTTATTCCCATTGTTTATTATAAAAATACCAGCCTTGAGCGTGCGATTGACCGTCTTTATGTGGAAGCCGACCGCGCCTATCGTGAAGGTGCGAATATCATTATTCTTTCAGACCGTGGTGTGGACGAGAACCATGTGGCAATTCCATCTTTACTTGCTGTGTCGGCTATGCAAAAACATTTGGTACGAACGAAAAAAAGGACGAGTGTAGCCTTGATTATAGAGTCAGCAGAACCGCGTGAGGTGCATGATTTTGCGGCTTTGATTGGTTATGGTGCGTGTGCTGTTAATCCATATTTGGCACAGGAATCTATTAAGGAATTGATTGACAATGGAATGCTTGATAAGGACTACCATGCAGCAGTTGATGATTACAATGATGCTATTCTTCATGGTATTGTAAAGATTGCTTCTAAGATGGGAATTTCTACGATTCAATCTTATCAAGGTTCGCAGATTTTTGAGGCTGTTGGTATTGATGCAGAAGTAGTCAATAAGTATTTTACGAATACAGTTTGTAGAGTGGGTGGTATAACTTTAGAAGACATTGCAAAAGAGGTGGATGATTTACATTCCTTGGCTTTTGATCCGCTTGGACTTGCTACGGATTTGACGCTTGACAGTCCAGGGCAGCACAAGTCTAGGGGTGGCGCAGAAGAGCATTTATATAATCCTGCCACGATACATCTTTTACAGCAGTCTACCCAGAGGGGAGATTATACACTGTTTAAGCAGTATTCCGCAATGTTAGATGATGAAAATGATGTACATAATATTAGAGGATTGATGGATTTTAATTATCCAAAGAAGGGAATTTCTATAGATGAAGTGGAGAGTATAGAAAGCATTGTCACGCGGTTTAAGACAGGAGCAATGTCCTATGGTTCTATTTCAAAGGAGGCGCATGAAACACTTGCAATTGCTATGAATATGCTTCATGGCAAGTCAAATAGCGGCGAAGGCGGTGAGGAATTAGATCGCATGACCGTGGGAAGTGATGGATTAAACAGATGTTCTGCTATTAAGCAGGTGGCTAGTGGACGATTCGGTGTCACCAGCAAATATCTGGTCAGTGCACAAGAGATTCAGATTAAGATGGCACAGGGAGCAAAACCCGGAGAGGGCGGGCATCTGCCTGCGGGAAAAGTTTATCCGTGGATTGCAAAGACAAGACATTCCACACCCGGCGTAGGCTTGATTTCGCCACCGCCGCATCACGATATTTATTCGATTGAGGATTTGGCAGAGTTGATTTATGATTTGAAAAATGCTAATAAGGATGCTAGGATTAGTGTTAAGCTTGTGTCTGAGGCAGGTGTGGGTACGGTTGCGGCTGGTGTTGCGAAGGCAGGGGCGCAAGTGGTGCTGATTTCAGGCTATGATGGCGGTACGGGTGCTGCGCCAAAGAGTTCTATTCACAATGCGGGGCTTCCGTGGGAACTTGGGCTTGCGGAAACACACCAGACATTGATTCAGAATGGACTTCGGAATAAGGTCCGTATTGAAACGGATGGTAAGCTAATGACAGGGCGTGATGTTGCCATTGCTGCAATCCTTGGCGCAGAAGAGTTTGGTTTTGCTACAGCGCCGCTGGTAACGATGGGATGTGTGATGATGCGTGTTTGCAATCTTGACACTTGCCCTGTTGGTGTGGCAACACAAAATCCAGAACTTCGCAAGCGCTTTAAGGGAAAACCAGAGTATGTAGTGAACTTTATGAAATTTATTGCGGAGGAGCTTCGTGAGTATATGGCATTGCTTGGCATTCGGTCAGTAGACGAATTGGTGGGACGGACAGATTTACTCAAAATGAAGGAAGGGCTTCCAGTAGGGACAGTGCAGCTTGATTTGAGTGGAATTTTGAATAATCCATATGTGAAAGAAAAAGCTGTGTTTGATTCAAAATATGTGTATGATTTTGAGTTGGAAAAGACACTTGATGAGAAAGTGCTTTTAAAACAGTTTGGCAATTCATTAGAAACAGGGCAAAAAAGAAGTATTGAGGTAGATGTCACAAATACAGACCGTGCGTTTGGAACAATTTTTGGCTCGGAGATTACAAAGCGTTATCATGATACGCTGGAAGAAGATACATTTCATGTCCTTTGTCGTGGCGCAGGAGGACAGAGTTTTGGCGCATTTATTCCAAAAGGGCTTACTTTGGAGCTTGTAGGCGATTCTAATGACTATTTTGGAAAGGGATTGTCTGGTGGAAAATTGATTATTTATCCGCCTAGGGGAAGTCGTTTTCAGCAGGATGAGAATATTATCATTGGAAATGTGGCTTTATATGGAGCGACAAGTGGCAAGGCATTTATAAATGGTGTGGCTGGCGAGCGATTCTGTGTCAGAAATTCAGGTGCGCTTGCAGTTGTTGAAGGTGTTGGCGACCATGGTTGTGAGTATATGACAGGTGGGCGTGTCGTAGTACTTGGCGGTACAGGAAAGAATTTCGCAGCTGGTATGAGTGGTGGCATTGCCTATGTGCTTGATGAGGATAATGACCTTTATATGAGGGTGAATAAAGAGATGGTTTCTTTGAGTGAGGTTACTAATAAGTATGATGTGATTGAGTTAAAAGGAATGATTAAAGAGCATGTGGCGTGTACCAATTCTGAAAAAGGCAAAAAGATTTTAGATGATTTTGGTGCGTATTTGCCGAAGTTTAAGAAAATTATTCCTTATAATTATGACCGGATGCTCAAGACGATTGTACAGATGGAGGAGAAGGGACTTAGTGCAGAGCAGGCACAGATAGAGGCGTTTTATGCTAATATGAACAAAGAATAAAGAATAAAAAGAAAATCTAAGGTGATAAAAGACATCACCAAAGATTTTCTAAGTTTTATTCCAAAGAACGCAAGTGCGGCGTTCTTTAGCCACTTTAGGTTGTGTATGTGAGTTTTGAGATAATTTTTGTTAGTAAAGGAGAGGGACATGGGAAAGCCAACTGGATTTTTGGATTATGAGAGGAAAGCTTCTGCGGCTGAGCCGCCAAAGGAGAGAATTAAGCATTTTAATGAATTTCATGAGCATCTTCCTATGGAGGAGCAGCAAAAGCAAGGGGCTCGGTGTATGGAGTGCGGTGTGCCGTTTTGTCAGTCTGGCATGACAATTGCTGGAATGACTTCGGGCTGCCCGTTGCATAATCTTGTACCGGAATGGAATGATTTGGTATATACAGGAAATTGGGAACGCGCTTATAATAGATTGAAAAAGACGAATAATTTTCCGGAGTTTACTTCGAGGGTTTGCCCGGCACTTTGTGAGAATGCTTGTACTTGTGGCTTGAATGGCGATGCTGTGGCTACAAAGGAAAATGAGTATGCTATTATTGAGAATGCTTATAAAACGGGGCTTGCGGCGGCGAAGCCGCCGAAGGTGCGCACAAATAAGACGGTTGCTGTCATTGGGAGTGGTCCGGCGGGTTTGGCTGTTGCTGACCAACTCAATAAACGCGGGCATAATGTGACAGTGTTTGAGCGGAGTGACCGCATTGGCGGGCTTTTGATGTATGGCATTCCCAATATGAAGCTGGAAAAACATGTAATTGCACGTAAGATTAAAGTTATGGAAGAAGAAGGTGTCAAGTTTGTCACAAGCACGGATATTGGGAAAGATGTGAAGTCGAAGGAACTTATCCGTGGTTTTGACAGGGTGGTGCTTGCATGTGGAGCTTCAAATCCAAGAAATATCAATGCACCGGGAAGGGATGCAAAAGGGATTTATTTTGCAGTTGACTTTTTAAAGGGTGTGACAAAGAGTCTGCTTGATTCTGAACTTGCCGATAATGCTTATGTGCCAGTAAAGGGAAAAAGTGTGGTAATTATTGGTGGTGGCGATACAGGCAATGACTGTGTGGGGACATCAATTCGATTAGGTGCAAAATCTGTGGCACAGATAGAAATGATGCCAAAAGCACCAGATACAAGAGCAGAAAATAATCCATGGCCGGAGTGGCCGAGGGTATGTAAGACGGATTATGGTCAGGAGGAAGCAATTGCACTGTTTGGGCATGATCCACGTATTTATGAGTCTACAGTTAAGGAATTTGTGAAAGATAAAAATGGCAATCTTTCTGCTGTAAAAATTGTTAAGCTTATATGGGAGAAAGATGCTGAAACAGGTAGAATGTGCATGAAGGAGGTTGCTGGGAGTGAGCAGATGTTGGAAGCTCAAGTTGTACTGATTGCGGCGGGATTTCTTGGCTGCCAGAAATATGTTACAGATGCGTTCAAGGTGGAGCTTGATGAACGAACGAATGTAAAAACAATGCAGGGGAAGTTTAAAACAAATGTGGACAATGTGTTTGTAGCGGGTGATATGCACACAGGGCAGTCGCTTGTGGTGAAAGCAATCCGGCAAGGGCGTGAGTGTGCAAGAGAGGTTGACGAGAGTTTGATGGGATATTCTAATATGTTTATTCAATAAATATTATACCACTCTGTATAAAAAAACAGTCCGTGAGCTTAGGTCAACTTGGTTCGCGGACTGTTTCAAGTATTTTACTGGTTTTGGAGAAAGAATGCGTGTAGTAGTTGCTTTAAGAAATTTATTTATAGTGCCGTTTGGACTTTGTGATGCGTTGGACTTTTCCCGTCTTAGTCAGCCATGATACAATTTCATTTGCCTGAGCGTCATTGACTTTAGAACCAAGTTTTACCTCTTCGATTTGGATATCTCGGTTTACTTCTACATAGAGTCGTGGCACAGCAAAATTTTCAATATCTATTTTTGGCTCATGTGAATAGTGGAGCATTCGTACTTCTTTTTCAAAACTGTATTCAGAGCTTTTGATTAAAAAGCGTACTTCGTTTAAACATTTAGACACAAAATTTTGAATGAAAACTTTCTCCTCTGTATTTTCGTCCATCTTTTCTTTTTTATTTTTCTCATTCGTGTTGATTGCATTTGAATCCAAAATAAATAGGTTATTATTCTTCATACGGTCATCAAGTTCATCAAGGATATTCCATATCTCTTTCATAATCTCTAAAATATTATCTATTTGATTATCTTTGAAAAAGTTTTTTGTTTGTGTTGTATCTTGCTCTATCCAATTTTTCCATTTATCCTCGTCAAGATACTGAATCGTGTATAATGGATAGTCATCATCGGAATAGCTTGAAGCATCTGTTAAGGAATCTTCTGTCTTTCGGATGTCAAAAAAGTCGTCTGCAAACGTTATTGCGCAGCCTTTTGCATCATCTGCATACGGAACCCACATATGTATCTCATTTGTTTGTTCTGAGAAACTACAAACATAGATGTTTTCATTGCTTGGAAGTAGTTCATCATCCTCTTTAGAAGGTTGTTTGTCCAAAAATGGAAAGTATATTTTCATTTTTGTATCGACAGCTTCTTTATCTTTCAATTCCTTTTTACCAACTTGTGCCAACATATCTATGAAACAACTTCCTTCAAATGAATCATTCATATAGACAGTATTCCATAGGCGGAGCTTTCCGGAGTTCTTTTGATTATCAGGTAATATCTTTTTTAAGGTATCAATTTTAGTATAATGAACTGGGCGTGGATCTGCGTCTTTTTGATCAGTATCTTCTTTATTTGTATCTATCTTGTATCTGCACAGTGCTTTTATTTGGATGATTTGTTCATAAAGACGGAACAATGCTACTAATATTTCACCGCGTTTTGCTGCCTCTAATCTTCGGAAGGTATCATTTTCCATAAAGCGTTGGAATAGTCCATATCCTTCTTCACTTTTTCTTAGACGGATTCTGGCAAGAGAGCGGTACATTGTTTTTAGTCTGTCTTTATCTTTTTCTTTGTCCTTGGATTTGTCTACATTAGCAGAATCTTCTTTATATTTGCGTTTATATTCAGTTTCTAACATTTTTATAAAAGCAGCAAGTTTTGCACATGCTTTCATAGAATAGATATCAGAGGAATATTTCAGTCTATTTTCAAGACTTTGAATCAGCTTGTCTTTTTTTCTCTGTATAGGAGAACTAGCATCTTCTAATAATGGGGGAACAATTGCTGATACCCAGCCTGCATGAAAAAAGATATCATCTTTTTTATATAGTTCTGCACTCTTAAAATGTTCCAGAGCTAACTCTAATTCATCATATGGATTTGGATTGTTTCTGCTATTAAGTTTATGATAATGTCCTAAATGCCAGTGAGTGGTAGCATTGTATTTTTCATTTTCGTATACATAGTTTAAATTTTTATAGGCATTTTCAAGATTTTGCTTATCTTTTTCACTACTGTTATCCTTCACCAAGTGTAGATAACATTCTCCTAGATTATTATGTATTTTCATATCATTTTGTTTTCTTAATCTATGGGGCGTTTCTTGGTAGTTTTCTAGGATATTTTTATAACAATCTTTAGCATTTTCATAGTCACCTAGATTCATCAAACACCAGCCTTTATCTATTTCTGCAAGCAGATCTCCCATAGGAAGGTTATCTAAAAGCATTTCGCTTGCGTCGTTTGATATATAATAATGTTTTCTGTTTTGTGAATCTCGTCTATCTGTTCTTTTGCATTCTTCCTCAATTTTTTCATAATATTTTATTGCTTCACGGAAGTTTTTTTGACTAAGTAAATTTGCCGCAATATTATAGTAAGCCTTTAGCCCTATAGTTCCTTTTGATATATGAGCAGATTCTTTGTATAGTTTTTCAAATATCTTTTGTGATTTTACAAAATCTCCGAGCTTTTGTAAAAAAAGTCCCTTTAGCAAGCGTACTTCTTGATCATTCGGATTTCCACTTAACAGTTTCTTAATTTGTATTTTAATCTCTTCGTTATTTGGCTGTTTTTTATCCATATCACATCTTATTTTATGCAATTTAGCGAATCGGTTTTCTCTGCCAGCCAGTTCTGAGAATATTTGCTCATATGACATTGTAAAATATTTTGATTTTGGCGCGTCAGCTTCATTAAAAGCATATGGTCTTTTTAAACTTGTTTCACTGACCAAACTATTTTTTATTTCTTGTTTTCGTAAGCATACTGCTAGGTTATTAGCGGCATCTATATTATCAGAGTCCTCCTTTAAAATAGCTATGCAAATATCTATTGCTATATCATAATCACGGCTTTTTTGATAGGCAATACCTAATTGTACCAAGGTTTGGATAATATAGTCTTCATATAACTCCCTGTCGCCATTTAGTTTATTTTTTAACACATCATAATTTTCTTCTTTAGCATTTGTTTTTGTTTCAACACAATATTCTTCACTCTGCAAATATTTGTCAATATTTTCGTTTATAGAAATATTTTTTCCAGAAATATTTGAAAGTAATTTTAACATATTTAAGAAGCAAATCTTTGCCTCTTTCAAATGATATAAATATCTTTCAGTCCACCCAATATTGATTTCTGCTTCTAACCAGATATGTGTTTCCCAAGGTTCAAATTTGTCCTTACTATTATTATTTATTTTTAATTTTACTTTCTCAAATTCATCTTGAGCGCGTAAGTAATCGCTTCTATGGTTATGTTTTCCCATATTGCGGAAATATTTTCCCAGATTCAACTGAATCATCAAATCAAGGAAATCGTAGTTTTCAGGATCATATCTATGTTCTAATATTACACATGCTTGATGGTAATATTTCTGTGGATCGTCATAAAAATGTTCACCAATACATTGTCCTTCTGTAAGCAAAATATTTCCTTTGGTAAGATGTGCCAGTTTATTCAAGGTGTTATCTTCTTGATAAGCAGCCCAATTTTCGTTTAACATATTAAGATTTTTTTCAAAATGTTCGTATAAAAAATCTTTCATATCAGGAGTTCTTTGAGGTTCGTCTTGAGATTTGTCATTAGCACTGTCTTTGATTTTATTTTCAGTATTGATTTTGTTTTTGGAATTGTTCTTATTTTCAGTATTGGCTTTGTTTGTCGCATCGTCTTCGGAAGTTTTGTTTGGTTGACTCAGAAAACGTGCATTGAATCCTTCATCAGCTTCTTTATACCATTGCCGTAAGTCATTGTAATTTCTCCGTTGGCTTTCTTCTATTTTTCCCGATTGTTCTAAATTTTCCATCCATGTTTTAAAATAATCCTTGTATATATACATATATCTCGTGCTCCTTTTCTTAATTACTTATTGGAACTGTTAGCATAACATAAGTTTTTTGCAGTGTGTATATGTAAACATTTATAATAAGTTTATTATAAAGAAATACAAAAATCTTTTCAACTGACTATAGTTCCACAATGTTGTGAAAGTGGTTTTAGAGTGCTAAAAAGTCTTGATTTTAGCTTGTTTTTTATAGGATAAAAATATTTTACATAAAACGAAACGGTTATATTTCATTTTACTGAATCACATCAAAGAAGTATCAATATAAATAGATAGAAATTTTTAATGAAATACAGCAGTAATAAAATGCTGGTAATTTATAAGAGAATTTGGTAAAATATTGTCATATTTATGAATATAAAGCAACAAATATAAACAGGAGGGAAGAAATTAGAAAGCCTGCCAAAGCAGGTAAATAAAAGTTAATGTGAATGAAATAAATAAAAAACAAAGACAGGAGTAAAGTTTGAAAGTAAAGGTCACTTTCATACAATAGAATCCAAGAAAGGATTCTATTGTCAAGAATTATTGATTGTGTATGCAGCATGTGAATACATGCGTGCAAAGCACGCTAGGGGTATAATAATGAGCACAAAGAAAAAGATTTTTACATTTATATTAGTACTGGAAGCACTTGTTATCGCAGGTTTGATAGCGTTTCTTTTTTATCTGAATAGCGATACTGTAAAACTTAATCGTCAATGGAAACTTGCGCAGAACTACCTTCTTGAGGAGGACTATGAACAGGCGATAGCTGCATATGAGATTGTGATACAGATAGATCCCAAAAATACAGAGGCATATCTCGGACTTGCAGAAGCATATGCAGAAAATGGAGACTTGGAGAAGGCTGTCAAAGTTTTAGAACAAGGTTATAAGAAGACCAAATCAGAAGAGCTGCAGGAGGAGAAAGAATTATATGTACTGGAACTTGCGCAGGATAGTTTATACCTTGGCGAAATGACAGAGCAAACAGAAAAAGTTGAAAAGTCAGAAATGACAGAGCAAGCAGAAGAAACTGAAAAGTCAGTCCAGACGGAAATGCAAGATATAACAAATGTTTTAAAGGCATATGCAGAAACTTTTGCCATGTGTAATTTGGAAGGGGTACAGTATGAATATGATTTCATAGAGGACACAGGGTATTCTTATTATATGACATATGGATTAAAAGGAGTGATAGGATGCCTTGATTGGATAATAGTGGATATTGATGCAGATAATACAGAGGAATTACTTGCCTTTATATTGCAGGAGAAGGATGAGGGTGGCAATCAGATAGCAGTAGAGGTGTACGAAGCTGCTAATGGAGGTGTTGAGCTTGTTGATTCTATGGTGTTGCTAGATTATGTGCTAGGCAGTAATGAGGATGTAGGGCGTTTTCGTGTGATGTTAAAGGATAGGCATTATATTTGTGCAGATAATGCGGAAACAGCATTTGTCTGTGCAGATGGAACGCTGTATGAAATCAGAATATGTTCTTATGATGGTGAGAAGCTTGTGCGGGAGGTAGAAGATAGTGCAGTGGGTTCTGATTTGTATGGATATGGAAAAGAACCTGAGAATGCGGGATTTATACAGAAATTGAATGAACTTGGGCTTTATCAGACAGCAGATGATTTTTATGAAAATGATGAAATCAGTATCAATATGGCAGATACAGGAATGGAGCTTTTATTTGAGGTGCAGATTGACAACTCTTTTGATTATCAAATGGGAACTAAGCCAGTTGCAACCTGTCATTTGATAAAGGGGATAGAATTAGATTAAGGATAGAAAATCTGAAAACCAGTTATATTTTAGTTGAGAAAAATAGAAATGCCTATCTATAGTACAATATCAAGCAAATTGAAAAAGGAACTTTTCGCACGCTTAATAGATATTATAAAAATTATCTTGACTTTCTTATATAAAGATGATAAACTTTTAAGGTATTCAATTAAAACAATGAGCTGACTTGTTCTGCAAATCATTTCATTTGAATTGCAAATAAGTCAGCTTTTTTAAACACTTGATGAATACACAAATATTTTTAATGGAGGTTCAAGATATGAACAACGGAACAGTGAAATGGTTTAATGCTCAGAAGGGTTATGGTTTTATCACAAATGAGAGCACAGGAGAGGATGTATTTGTACATTTCTCTGCAATTGTTTCTGATGGATACAAGACTCTTGAGGAAGGCCAGAAGGTTAACTTCGATATTGAGCAAGATCCAAAGAACAGCTCTAAGCTTAGAGCAGCAAACGTTACACTTGCATAATCAGAGGTGTGCGTTCATAGAAATAAGATTTGAAGTAAGATTTATTTTATACAGTTTTAGAGTACGTCAGTCCGGCCATTACAAATATTTGTTGTAAATATAAGCACAGGATGCGTTCCACAAAGTAAAATAGAGTCTTATAAAAATTCCTGACAGATAAAACTGTCAGGAATTTTTGATTAAAATAGTTTATCTATTCTTTCCATTGCCTCTATTGTATTCTCGTGGTTGCCAAATGATGTAAGCCGGAAGAACTTCTGACCGTTTTTGCCAAAACCTGCTCCGGGAGTGCCAACTACTTGTGCATTGTTCAGGAGATAGTCAAAGAAATTCCATGAGTCCATATTATTAGGACATTCAAACCATATGTATGGAGAGTTTACACCACCATAGTAACGGATTCCTTTTTTTGCCAATCCAGCGGAAATGATTCTTGCATTTTCCTGATAATATTTGATGTTTTCTTTGCATTGTGCCATGCCTTTTTCAGAAAATACAGCAGCAGCACCTTTCTGAACAATGTAAGACACACCGTTGAATTTGGTGGCTTGGCGACGATACCATAAGGCATTTAGGGAGAGTTGTGCTCCATTAGAAGATGTATACTTTAAGTCTTTTGGAATGATAGTATATCCGCATCTTGTACCTGTAAATCCCGCAGTTTTGGACAGAGAACAAAACTCAATGGCACAGTTTCTTGCATTTTCGATACAAAAAATACTTCTTGGAAGAGTTTCATCTGTGATGAAGCACTCATAAGCTGAGTCATAAAGGATAATGGCGTCATTTTTAAGTGCATAATCTACCCATTCTTTTAATTGCTGTTTATTGTATGCAGCTCCTGTAGGATTGTTGGGTGAGCAGAGATAGATGATATCTGCATGTATGTTGTGGTCGGGCATGGGAAGGAAATCATTTTCTATGGTGGCATCCATATATGAAATGCTTCTACCATCCATGATATTGGTGTCTACATATACTGGGTATACTGGATCAGGAATTAGGATTGCATTGTCCTTGCCAAAAAGATCAGTGATATTTCCGGTGTCACTTTTCGCACCATCAGATACAAATACTTCATCTGCAGTGATACAAATGCCATTTCTTGCGTAATAGCTTACGATGGCTTCCCTGAGAAAAGCATAGCCTTCATATGGACCATATCCCTTGAAGGTTTTGGCACTGGCAAGTTCATCGACACCTTCATGGAACTGAGCAATGGCTTCTGAGACAATAGGAAGTGTGACATCACCGATACCAAGTCTTATGACTTTTTTTTCGGGATTTGCAGCAGTATATGTATTTACACGGTCGGCAATTTCTGCAAAAAGATAGTTTTCTTTTAAGTTAAGATAGTTTTCATTTAATTTTGGCATGAAAGATTCCTCCTAGTTTAAGTTCCGCACAGTCCGTCTAACACCATGATTGGCAGAGCAATACCAATCAGAAATACACAGATGGCCATTACTCTGGGCTGATGCTGTTAAAATTTGTTATTGGCATTTCTTAGCTGGTTTTGACTATATAGTTGTTCTTATTAGGAACACTATTATTATCATAACTGTAATAGGTTAATTTGTCAATTATGATTTTATTACAACAAATGAGATATAATTGCTATTCATTTTTTAATTTTCCTAAAAATTAAGTCTGAATCACGAACAGTAAAGAAATATATCTTGCACTTATTGAAAAAAATTATGGAGTGTGTTAAGTTTACTGTAGTAGTTGTGTTGAAAATGATTCATAACAATTAGGAAGAAAGGAAAAATAGTGACAAGTAAAAATCAAGAGAGAGAACTACTTCCGGATATTTTAAGGGGTTTTGCTATCATACTTGTAGTTTTGGGGCATTGTATTCAAGAAGGCAGTGGAGGGGCATATAAAGAAAACGCACTATATTTTAGTGATAAACTTTATCAATTTATATATAGTTTCCATATGCCACTTTTTATGTTAGTCAGCGGATATCTTAACTGGACAAGTATCAAAAAGGCAAATGGAAAAAAGGAGCGTAGAATGCTGCTCAAACGTAGAGCATGTGCGCTTTTGCTTCCTGTATTTTTGTGGACTACAGTGGATTATGTAAAGATGCTAAGTGTCAATTATGTAAATGGTGTTCCGCAGCCGTCTGCACTTATTTTTGTATATTTTTATAATGCATTGAATAACTTGTGGTTTTTGTGGGCTGTATGGTGGTGTTTTTTGATTGTTTATATTATGCATTATTTTCTGCGGGATAATGTGATTATTTATTTGATTGGCTTTTTGTGTATGTTTGTAATTCCTGACGGGCTTGGGCTTATGGCTTATAAGTATATGCTGCCGTATTTTATTATGGCGTATTATTTTCATGGTTTTCTGGAAAAAGAAGGACAGCATTCGTTAAATACTCCTAAATTATGGAGTATTGCCATATTAGGATTGGCTTTTTTAGGGTTATTTGTATTTTATAATGAGGATTCGTTTATTTATTTGACGGGTTATAAGCTAATTGGAAAAAATGTGGTTAAACAATTATGGATTGATGTGTACCGTTTGATTATAGGAATCGTTGGGAGTATTTTCTTTATATTTTTGTGGAAGTATATCCTTGATATAATTCAAAAATGGAATGAAAAGAAGAATATGCGCCTTTCGCTGGGAATATTGGTTTGCTTGGGAAACAAGAGTATGGGAATATTCATTTTGTCTGGACGGTTACTATTATCTGTAATGCATAGGATTGATTTTATTGACAGACAATCATATTTGTTGAATTTCATTGAAGCAATTGTATTTCTTGCAGTGTCGTTATTTTTGACAATACTGTTTGAGCGGATTCCGGTTTTGAAAAAATTTGTAGGAAAATAGTGTGAGAAAAACGCAAAGGGCAGCGTTTTTCACAGCAAAAGCTGCTTTGTGGAGAAGTTCTATGTCTCCACACGGATTCGAGATTTCGCAAGGTGAAATCATGAAGGTTAGCAAGGATCTGCAAATAAATGTGTTTTTGTAAGGAGTGATATCATGTTTGAAAAGGAAATTGAGGATGCAAAAAAAGTTGTAAATGAATTTTTGTGTCAAGTCAAGTTGAAAAAGGGAAGTTTGGTAGTAATAGGTTGTTCTACAAGTGAGATAGCTGCTCATAGTATTGGTTCGTATTCCAATGCAGAACTTGGTGAAGCTGTGTTTGTGGCGATGTATGAGGAGTTGAAAAGGGCAGGGTTGTCAGTGGCTGCACAGTGTTGTGAGCATCTTAATAGGGCACTTATTATGGAAGAGATGGACGCAGAACGCTTTGGATATGAAGTTGTGAATGTAGTGCCTTGGCCAAAGGCGGGTGGCTCATTTTCTACAGCAGCGTGGAAACATATGGAAAATGCAGTGGCTGTTGAGCGAATTTGGGCACATGCAGGCATTGATATTGGGGATACTCTGATTGGTATGCATTTAAAGCCCGTGGCAGTCCCTGTAAGGATTGAGCATCCTGTAATTGGAAATGCACATGTTGTATGTGCAAGGACAAGAGCAAAGTATATAGGTGGTGAGAGGGCGCATTATAGAGCGGATTTGGAGTAAAGAATATTGAAATAATGAAATTCCTTAAAAAATATCTTTTCTAAAATAGTAATTGTATGTTATAATTGTTTTATATGTATGAAAAAGAATTTGTTTAACGAAAGCTGGAAGGGGAATCAATGCCGCGGAAACATACAAAGTCTGACAATGATAAAATGTCTAAAAAGAATACAGGCTATAATAACAGAAAGCAAAAGATAGTTTATTTTGCAGTTTCAGCGCTTGTACTTATGACATCAATAATTTGTATTGCAGTGCTTATATTGGTCACAATCCTATATAAAAAAGTCGATGGTCTTGAGGAAAGCATAGAAGCTTTGCAAGATATCAGGCAGTATGATTCTTATGTGACGAATAGACCTGTTGATATGCATAATGAAGCACTTGATATTGAAAATTCTGTGCCAGATGAATCTGAAATTGTAGATAGGGCTGAAGCGGCTGTGTTGGATGACAGTATTGTACAGCTTCAAGGTATTGGAAACAATGATGATGGCATAAGGAGAGTATATTTAACTTTTGATGACGGTCCAAGCTCTAACACAGATAGGATACTTGACATTCTTGATTCATATGGAGTTAAGGCTACCTTTTTCGTAGTTGGAAAGAATAATTATACACAGCAATATAAGCGGATTGTAGAAGAGGGACACACGCTGGCAATGCATTCTTTTACCCATAAATATAAAGAAATTTATGCATCTCTTGATGCATATAAATATGATTTGAAACAACTTCATGATTTCTTGTATGAACTTACAGGGAAAGATTGTACGATAGTGCGCTTTCCGGGAGGAAGCAGCAATACTGTGAGTAAAGTGGATATGTTTGAACTGATAGATTATCTGGATGGAGAAGGTATCATTTATTTTGACTGGAATGTATCAAGTGGTGATGCATCAGGGACTTATCTGAGTGCAGATCAGATTGCAAAAAATGTGTTAGACAATGTTAATCGGTTTGATAATGCAGTGGTGTTGTTCCATGATGCAGCAAGTAAGGATTCTACGGTGGAGGCGCTGCCAATTATTATCGAAAAAATATTGGAATCAGATAATACTGTAATACTTCCGATTTCTGGGGATACAGTGAAAGTGCAGCATTTACACCATTAAGAATCTGGATTGACTACAAAGGCTATAAGGTAGTCCGCCAAGGGTGGATAGGGGTATAAAAGCCATAAAAATTTGGCTTTCATAGCAATATACAAAATAAAATTGGAGGAAAATTGTAATGGGTTTTTTTCAGGATTTAAAACAAGATTTGTCACAGACAGTAAATGAACTGAATACTGATGCTGCGGTATCTGAACTCAATCTTGATGCTGGAGGGATGGCTTCAGAGGATTTGTTTGGAAGCGATACAGATACAGACTTTGCAGATCTGGAGGCAATGCTTGAGAAGGAGGTTGCGGCACTTGGAGAAGTACCATCAGATATAACAGCGCCGCAAGAAGAATTTGCGCAGATGGAGGAAGATGCATTCGATGATAGCAATGTCTTTGACAATAGCAATGATATGGATAATGACAATGTTATTGTCAATAGCATGGAGAATATGCAAATAGAAGAGGGAATTTCAGACGAAGAGTATTTGCAGGAAGCAGAACCAGAGGCAGCAGAGGAGGAAATTGCTATGACGTCAGATATGGATATGGATGCGGAAGTAGAACAGACAGAGACAGAGGAAACAATAGCAGAGGAAAACGATGCGGAATTTGAGGATCAGGAAATACAAGAATCGGCATATATGGAAGAAACTGTGGAAACAGAAGAAAACATAGAGGCTTCATCAGATGTAGATATAGATGCAGCTATAGATGAGAATGTGGAGGATTCATCAGATATGGCTAACAGTGCGGAGAATGTATCAGATACAGCAGTGATTACAGAAGGTATGACAATTACGGGTGATGTGACAAGCAGCGGGAACATGAATTTGATAGGAAATGTTATGGGTAATATTGAAATTCTTGGAAAGCTGAATGTGACAGGCTGTATTACAGGTAATTCTTCGGCTGCAGAAATTTATGCGGAATCAGCGCAGATTAACGGCGAACTTAGAAGCAAGGGCAGTGTAAAAGTAGGACAAAGTTCAGTAATTATTGGTAATATTTTTGCTACCAGCGCGGTAATTGCAGGTGCTGTAAAGGGCGATATTGACATACAAGGTCCGGTTATTCTCGATTCATCAGCTATTGTAATGGGTAATATCAAGTCGAAATCCGTTCAGATTAACAATGGTGCAGTTGTTGAAGGTATGTGCTCACAGTGCTATGCTGAAATTAAGCCAGAATCCTTCTTTAATGAAGTGAAGAAGAAAAGATAAATATCTGGGAGTTAGTGTGAGAAGAACTTCTAATTGCCAAAGGCAATTTTCACTCGCAGCAAAGGCTGCTTCGCGAAGAAGTTCTAAGTCTGCATAGCAGACTTTTCTCACACAGGAAAAACGCAAGGACAGCGTTTTTCATCAGGATTTGTGCCTGAAGGGCATGGGAGTTAGTATGAAAAGAATTTTATTGAAGTTGAGTGGAGAGGCACTTGCTGGAGATAAGAAAACAGGTTTTGATGAGCCTACTGTCATAGCAGTTGCAAATCAGGTGAAAGAGATTGTGGACAGTGGTGTACAGGTTGGAATCGTAATTGGTGGGGGAAATTTCTGGAGAGGAAGAACAAGTGAAACGATTGACCGCACGAAAGCGGATCAGATTGGTATGCTTGCGACTGTCATGAACTGTATTTATGTTTCAGAGATATTTCGGTTTGTAGGGATGGGAACAGAAGTTTTTACGCCATTTCAATGTGCAGCATTTACAGAATTGTTTTCAAAGGATAAGGTAATAGCAGCATTGGAAACTGGTAAAGTGGTATTTTTTGCAGGCGGGATAGGGCATCCTTATTTTTCTACAGATATGGGTACTGTGCTTAGAGCTGTTGAAATAGAAGCAGATATGATTTTATCGGCAAGAGCTGTTGATGGTGTGTACGATTCTGATCCTAAGCTCAATAAGGATGCGAAAAAATATGACACGATTCCAATTAAGGAGGTTGTGGAGAAACAGCTTGGTATCATGGATCTGGCAGCAGCAGTGCTTTGCATGGAAAATAAGATGCCAATGACAATTTTTGGGTTAAATGAGGAAAATAGCATTATCAATACAGTGAAGGGGAAATCAAATGGTACTGTGATTACAGTATAACGTTATAACATAAGCTGGAAGGGCTGATGCGGAACTTTAAACAGCATTAGCCCGGACAACACCAGAACAATAACAGGCTATGCATTTCAGACAGTTATTGTTCTGCTGTCGAGGGTGTTGGAAGGGCTGATGTGGAACTTTAAAACAGCATAGCCCGGACAACGCCCAGAACAATAACGGGCTGTGTATTTCAGACAGTTATTGTTCTGCTGTCGAGGGTGTTGGAAGGGCTGATGTGGAACTTTAAATAGAAAGGACATAGAAAATGGATGCAAGAGTAAAAGTATATGATGACAAGATGCAGAAAGCATTTGATTTTCTTTTATCAGATTATCAGACGATACGTGCAGGACGTGCAAATCCGCATGTGCTTGACAAACTCAAGGTAGATTATTATGGAACACCGACACCGATCCAGCAGGTTGGAAATATCACAGTTCCTGAGGCAAGGATGATACAGATTGCGCCGTGGGAAAAAAGTCTGATAAAGGAGATTGAGAAGGCGATTATGGCATCGGATATTGGTATTACACCAAGCAATGATGGAAATATTATCAGGCTGGTATTTCCAGAGCTTACGGAAGAGCGTAGAAAGAGTCTTGCAAAAGATATAAAGAAAAAGGGTGAGGACTGTAAGGTGGCTATCCGTAATATTAGACGTGATGCAAATGATGCATTTAAAAAGCTTGCTAAGAGCGAAGTTTCAGAGGACGAGATTAAGGATTTAGAGGATGCTGTTCAGAAGCTCACGGATAAATATATTAAAGAGGTTGATAAGGCGATAGAGGAGAAGTCGAAGGAGATTTTGACTGTATAATATTTTTTGATGGCAAAATAGGGGGCGTGCATGAAGGGTGTCGTGCCCCCTTTTTGTGCAGGAAGGATGTGGATATGAAAATGAATGTACCAAATCATGTAGCAATCATTCTTGATGGAAATGGACGTTGGGCGAAAGCAAAGGGACTTCCACGTACAGCAGGGCATGTACAGGGTGCAAAAGCAGTGGAGGCAATTTGTGAGGATGCTTATAATATGGGAATAAATTATTTGACTGTATATGCATTTTCTACAGAAAATTGGAGCAGACCAGACAGTGAAGTGGAAACGTTGATGAACTTACTTCGCAGTTATATGAAAAACAGCATAAAACGCGCACAGAAAAATAATATGTGTGTCAGGGTAATTGGTGACAAATCAGGGCTTGCAGAGGATTTGCAGGCAAGTATTGAGGAGCTTGAACGGGCAACAAAGGACAATACAGGGCTTCATTTTCAAATTGCTATCAATTATGGCGGACGTGATGAATTAAGAAGAGCTATTACGAAGCTTGCGAAACAAGTGGCAGAAGGTGTGTTGAAACCAGAGGAGATCGATGATGAACGAATAGCAGCGGAGCTTGATACAGCAGGACTTCCTAATCCGGATTTGTTGATAAGGACTTCGGGAGAGCAGAGGATTTCTAATTTTTTGTTGTGGCAGAGTGCTTATTCGGAACTTTATTTTACATCTGTGATGTGGCCTGATTTTGATAAAAAGGAACTTGCAAAAGCTGTAGAGGCATATCAGGAAAGAGATAGAAGATATGGGCTTGTAAAGTAAAGGAGGAGTAGGATATGGCTTCCAATAGTGCGGGAAAGGGTATTTTTAGCAAAATAAGCAAGGATAGAGTGATTAGCGCTATTGTACTTGTGGTGATTGCACTTGCAACAATTTTGCCGGGCGGAGCGATTTTGGCAATGACACTTTATTTCGTGTCAATTGTAGGATATTTGGAGCTGACAAAGGCTTGTGGTGTGCGGAAGAAGGATTCTAAAAAGCTGAATGCATTAGAGATTGTAGGAACTATGACAATTACGGGATATTATTTAGTGTTGTATTTGATACATTCAATACAAGTTCTTGATTATCCATCAGGTGGCTTTACTAGGTTGGATATTGGTATTATGATATCGTTATTTTTGTCTTTGATTTTATTCATGTCGGTATATGTTTTTACGTTTCCGAAATTTACAGCACATCAAGTTATAGCAGCATATTTTTCGTTAGTTTATGCGCCTGTGATGTTGTCTTTTGTGTTTTTAACTAGGGAAATGGAATACGGAATTTATCTGGTTTGGATGATTTTTATCAATTCGTGGATTTCTGATACTTGTGCGTATTTGGTTGGGGTTATGGTTGGAAAGCATAAACTTGCCCCAGTGCTTAGCCCAAAGAAATCTATCGAAGGTTCAGTTGGCGGCATTGTTGGATCTGCACTTGTGGGAGCATTATTTGGTTATTATTTGGATACCGTTTTGGGAACAGGGCGGGCTGTTGTGCAGCCAGCGTTACATTTTGTGCGGATTTTGCCAGTAGTTGGCGGCGTTGGATCTATGATTTCCCAAGTTGGTGATTTGGCAGCTTCTGCAATTAAGCGCAATTATGATATTAAGGACTATGGGAAACTGATTCCGGGACATGGTGGTATTATGGATCGTTTTGACAGCGTGATTTTTACTGCGCCGATTACGTATTTTTTAATTATTCTTTTTTTGAGATAGGACAGGTTGAATTTTAATATAATATACATGTGATGATGCTTTCGTATTGGAAATGGAGGGTTAAATGGAGGAGATTAGGTTAGTTCACCCGTCGATAGAATATGACAAAGAGATTATGGCGTTTCGGAAAGAACTGTTGGAAGTTGATGGTGACGATGCGTTTGCCGGATGTGGCACTTTAAGAGCATGTACGACGACAGAAGAATGGCTACATGTTCTTGCAGAAATGGAAAATGTAGATAATTGTGCGCAGGGAAATGTTCCGTCAAATACGTACTTGGGTATTCGGAGTTCCGATTGCAAGGTGATTGGCATAATTGACCTTAGGCATCATATAAATCATCCTATTTTGGGGCTATGGGGTGGACATATGGGGTACTCTGTCCGACCGTCAGAAAGAAATAAAGGGTATGCAAAAGAATTATTGAGGCTGAATCTGCAGAATTGCAAGGAGAGAGGGTTGGATAAGGTTATGGTTACTTGCAGTAGAGAAAATATTGCAAGTGAAAAAGTGATTGTTTCAAATGGTGGTGTCTTTGAAAAGGAAGTGTGTGTTGACGGGGAGTGGATAAAGAGATATTGGATAGTGATTGATTAGTAGCTACGGAGGTAAAAATGTCATATGATGATTTGCTGCTGCGTTTTGTGCAGATGAGCAAGGATGTGTTGGGTGAAAATCTAGTTGGTATTTATTTGCATGGGTCTGCTGCTATGGGGTGTTTTCATCCGCAGAAAAGTGATTTGGATTTATTGGTGGTTGTAAAAGAGGATATTTCGGATGCACAGAAAATGCATTTTATGAATGAGGTGGTGCTACTGAATAGAGAAGCGCCTGCAAAGGGGCTGGAATTGAGTATTTTGAAAAAGAAGTTTTGTAAGCCATTTGTGTATCCTACGCCGTTTGAACTTCATTTTTCAATTACGCATTTACATTGGTTTTTGGAAAATCCGAATGATTATATTAAAAAGATGAAGGGGACAGATAAGGATTTGGCGGCGCATATTGTGATTACGCGACGTTATGGGAAGGTTTTATATGGCGATGCAATTGATAGTATTTTTGGAGAGGTAGGCAAAAAGGAGTATATAGATAGTATTTGGCTTGATGTTGAGAGTGCACGGGAAGATATTTTGTCAAATCCTATGTATGTTATATTAAATCTTTGTAGAGTATTGGCTTATTTACAGGAAGATTTAGTTTTATCGAAAAAGTCAGGCGGAGAATGGGCAGTTCATGTATTGCCACAAGAGTTTCAAAGTTTTGTACAGATGGCATTAAATAGTTATTGTTCAGAAGATGAGATGAAAGTTGATTCTAAGATTGCTGATTCTGAAATTGTTGAACTGGCATTGCATTTTGCAGATTTTATGTTATTGGAAATTGAAAAGTGGAAGGATACTGTTATAAGCTCAAAGTGAATTTTGGTTTGGGAAAATTATATAGATAATTTTATACGAATATTATGAATACGAAAGGAAGATTATTGTGAAAAGGATAGCGATACTTGGTTCTACTGGTTCGATTGGTACGCAGACGCTTGAAATTGTGCGTGACAATCCTGATTTGCAGGTGGTGGGACTTGCTGCGGGGACAAACGTTGATTTGCTTGAAAAACAGGTGCGAGAATTTAAGCCAAGAGTAGTTTCACTTCAAAGTGAGGCGGCATGTAAGGAACTAAAGGTAAGGCTTGCGGACATGGAGATAGAAATCATACCCGGTATGGAGGGACTGATACACATTGCTGAATTGGAGGAGTCACAGATACTTGTAACAGCTATTGTGGGGATGATTGGCATTTTGCCAACGATAGCAGCTATCAAACAGCATAAGGATATTGCATTGGCAAATAAGGAAACACTTGTAACGGCGGGGCATATTATTATGCCACTAGCTGCTGAGATGGGTGTGTCTATTCTTCCAGTGGATAGTGAGCATAGTGCGATTTTTCAGTCAATGCAGGGAGAAAACAGGAATCGTGTCAATAAACTTCTGATTACCGCATCAGGAGGTCCTTTTCGAGGAAAATCGAGAAAAGAATTGGAAAATGTACGGCTTGAAGATGCATTAAAACATCCGAATTGGTCGATGGGGCATAAGATTACCATTGATTCGGCAACACTTGTCAATAAAGGGCTTGAGGTGATGGAGGCAAAGTGGCTTTTTGATGTAGGGTTAGACCAAATTCAAGTGGTTGTGCATCCACAAAGTATTATTCATTCTATGGTGGAATATGTGGATGGCGGCATCATGGCACAGCTTGGCACGCCGGATATGAAACTGCCGATTCAGTATGCATTGTTTTATCCTGACAGAAGACCTATGGCTGGAAAGCGGGTAGATTTTTATGAGTTAAAAAATATTACATTTGAAAAGCCGGATATGGAAACCTTTTCGGGGTTAAAACTTGCTATGCGGGCGGCTTCTGAAGGTGGGAGTATGCCTACAGTGTTCAATGCTGCAAATGAGAAGGCGGTTAGCTTGTTTTTGGATAGGAAAATAAGATTTTTGGATATTCCGGAAATCATTGAATTGTGCATGGATGCACATAAAAAAATTGAGAATCCCAAAGTGGAAGATATTTTGAAAGTTGAGCGGGAAACATACCAAAAGATTGATGAGAATTACTGCATAAAAGATTAAAATAACTTTTTGTTTCATATTAAAAGTGTGATTGCTGTATTACTTGGTTAAGGGAGGAAAATTAGGAGAATGGCTGTAACAATAATTGTTTTTGTGCTTATATTTGGGGTGGTGGTCATATCGCATGAGTTAGGGCATTTTTTGATTGCAAAGTTGAATGGAATCAAAGTGCTTGAGTTTTCCATAGGAATGGGACCTGCTATCACACAGTTTACAAAAGGTGATACGAAGTATGTGCTCAAGCTTCTGCCAATTGGCGGCGCATGTATGTTTGAAGGCGAGGATGGTATTTTTTCAGAGGAAAAGAGTAAAGAAAAACCAGAGGGAGCTTTTAATGATGCGAATGTTTGGTCAAGAATTGCCACGGTGTTTGCAGGACCATTTTTCAATATTATTCTTGCGTTTTTACTATCATTGATTGTGGTAGGTTTTTCAGGGGAGGTTATTCCAACGATTAACTCGCTGACGGAAGGTTATCCAGCAAAGGATGCGGGACTTCAGGAGGGCGATATTATCACAAAAATGGATGGGGAACGCATTTATTTGCAGGGTGAGGTGACGTTTGTTTCTGCGTTTAGCAATGGTGAGCCTATGGAAATTGAGTACAAGCGCGATGGAAAGAAGTATACCACAATGGTCACGCCAAAGTTTAGTCAAGAGGATAACAGATATTATATTGGTTTTACAATTGGAGAGTCGATTGACTGCAAGGGTTTTGACTTGATTAAGTATAGTGTGTATGAGGTGCGTTATTGGCTTAAAACTACAGTAAAGAGTTTACTTATGCTAATACAGGGCAGGCTTTCGGCAAATGATTTGTCTGGTCCTGTAGGAATCGCGGTGACAATTGATGAAACGATTGAGGTTGCAAAACCCTATGGTTTATCTACAGTAGTGCTTACGATGATAAATTTTGCAGTACTTTTGAGTGTGAATCTGGGCGTGATGAATCTGCTGCCTTTGCCGGCACTTGATGGAGGCAGGCTGCTGTTCTTGCTTTTAGAAGTGATACGCGGAAAGCCTGTACCGCCGGAGAAGGAAGGTCTTGTGCATTTTGTGGGATTTGTGGCGTTGATGATTTTGATGGTGTTTGTACTTTATAATGATATTACTAGGATTTTTGCATAAGTTTTACCTGTTATTTTTTGTATAAGACGATATTTGTTTTATTGAAAGGAATGTAAAAGAGGTTACTGACGAAGTTACAGAAACTAAAAGTATGAAATGAGGGGAGGATATAATAATGTACAGAGATAATACAAAGGTAGTCCATATTGGAAATAAGGTCATAGGGGGCGGAAATCCGATTCTGATACAATCTATGACAAATACAAAAACGGAGGACGTAGAATCAACAGTAGCGCAAATTAAGCGTCTTGAGGAGGCAGGCTGCGATATTATCCGGTGTACTGTGCCGAATTTGGATGCGGCTAAGGCAATTGAACAAATTAAGAGAGAGATATCTATTCCATTAGTGGCAGATATTCATTTTGACTATAAGATGGCAATTGCTGCTATGGAATATGGCGCTGATAAAATACGCATCAATCCCGGAAATATTGGAAGCCATGAGAAAGTTGCAGATGTTGTCAAAGTGGCGAAGGAGCGCAATATTCCAATTCGCGTGGGTGTGAACAGCGGCTCGCTTGAAAAAGAACTTGTGGAACAGTATCATGGTGTGACTGCGGAGGGAATTGTTGAAAGTGCGCTTGATAAGGTGCATATGATAGAAGATTTGGGGTATGACAATTTGATCATAAGCATTAAGTCCTCTGATGTTATGATGTGTGTGAGAGCACATGAACTTCTAGCTGACAAGACACAGTATCCATTACATGTGGGAATCACAGAGTCTGGCACTGTCACAAGCGGCAATATTAAATCGGCGGTAGGACTTGGCATTATTTTGAATCAAGGAATTGGTGATACGATTCGGGTTTCACTTACTGGCGATCCTGTGGAGGAAATTAAGTCTGCTAAGTTGATACTACGCACGCTTGGTCTTAGAAAAGGTGGCATTGAGGTGGTTTCTTGTCCTACTTGTGGTAGGACGAATATTGATCTAATTGGGTTGGCAAATCAAGTAGAAACAATGGTGCAAGGTTATGATTTAGATATTAAGGTAGCTGTCATGGGGTGTGCTGTGAATGGTCCGGGAGAGGCAAAAGAGGCAGATATTGGCATTGCAGGCGGTATCGGTGAAGGACTTCTTATCAAGAAGGGCGAAATCGTGAGAAAAGTGCCAGAAAACAAACTGTTAGATACACTTAGAAATGAACTGGATAATTGGGGAAAAGGAGTATGATAAAATGGAAGCATTAAGGAAAGAGGAACTTTATACAATTGATGATATTTATGCTTTACCAGACGGAGAGCGTGCGGAATTGATTGACGGTGAATTTTACATGATGTCATCGCCTAGTACAAAACATCAAAGGCTTGTGATGAATTTATCCTATCAAATAAAACGTTACATTGAGCAGCATAATGGAAGCTGCGAAGTGTTTCCAGCGCCATTTGCTGTATTTTTAAATGCAGATGACAAAAATTATGTAGAGCCAGATATCTCTGTAATCTGTGATAAAGATAAAATAGATGAAAAGGGCTGTAATGGTGCACCAGATTGGATTATTGAAATTGTATCATCATCTAGCCGCCAGATGGATTATTATAAAAAATTATTCAAATATCGTACAGCAGGAGTTCGGGAATATTGGGTAGTTGATCCAGATAGAAATGTTATAACTGTTTACAATTTTGCACTTGATACGATGGTAGAATATGGTTTTAGTGACTCTGTAAAAGTTGGGATATATAACGATTTTGAAATAGATTTTTCAAAAGTAACTGTTTCGTAAGAATATTTGTAGATCGGTGTTAAGGGATGTAATGTATGGAAAAAAAGTTTTTTGAAGCGTTTCCGAAGCTTATTCTTGACGGCGTAGTAAAAGACCTTTTTGAGCAGGTGGTTGTAGAGCGGATTACAGCTACAAAGCGAAAGGATTTGCTGCGCGTCTATATTAGAAGTGAGCGGTTAATTGAAAAGGAATTGATTTATAAAGTGGAAAATGAGATTAAAAAGCAATTTTTCCCAAAGGAACATATTACGATAAAATTATATGAAAAATTTTTGCTGTCAGAACAATATAATCCAGCAAGGCTGATGGAAGTATATAAAGAGAGTATCCTTTTGGAGCTTCGAGAATGTGAGCATATGCTTTACACAATGTTTCGGCAGGCAGATACAAATTTTCCAGAAGATAATATTTTAGAGCTTGTTCTTGAGGACAGTGTGATTGCAAAGTCCAAAGAGGATGATCTTATTGGTATATTGGACAAGGTTTTGAATGAACGGTGTGGTTTTACAGTAAAATTCCAGACTTCCTATAAAGAGGCAAAAGCTGGAAAATATAAAGAGGAAGATGCGTTGCGCATCAGAAAGATTGTAGAAGGTATTACGAGCCGGATTAGTGCAGGCAGCGGCGAGAGCGGTAACATGCCTGAGGCTGTTGAATCTGATATATCAGAATTGGCTGTGGCTGTGGGTGCTTCTACAAGTATTGGCAGGAGAGATGTTGATATTATATCGGCTTCTGCGGAGAAACCAGTAAAGCAGGAGAAACCAGAGAAAAAGCCTTTTGGCAGATTTGAAAAGGGCGGAGATAAGGGATTCCAGAGAAGGGCATTGAAACGCTCTGATAATCCAAATGTTATATTTGGGCGTGATTTTGAGGATGAATGTATTAGCATAGAGGAAATTTGGGGCGAGATGGGCGAAGTTACTATCCGCGGAAAAGTGCGCACGCTTGAAACACGTGAAATTAGAAATGAGAGAACAATTATTAGTTTTGAGCTGACGGATTTTACAGATACGATAAAGGTTAAGATGTTCGTACATAATGAGCAGCTTTCAGAATTGTTAGAAGATTTGAAAACAGGGGCTTTTATAAAGTTAAAGGGTATCACAGTAAATGATACGTTTGACAAAGAACTTACGATTGGTTCTGTCATCGGTGTGATGAAAATTCCTGATTTTACAAATGTTCGTATGGATAATAGCCCTAGAAAGCGTGTGGAGCTTCATTGTCATACAAAGATGAGTGATATGGATGGGGTGACAGATGTAAAGGATATTATTAAACGCGCGAAAAAGTGGGGACATAAGGCAATAGCTATTACAGATCATGGATGTGTGCAGGCGTTTCCGGACGCAAATCATGCATTAGCGCCAGATGATGATTTTAAGGTTATATATGGTGTAGAAGGATATATCGTGGATGACTTGAAGGAGATTGTTACTGATGATAAAGGACAGTCCCTTGATGAGAGTTACGTTGTATTTGATATAGAAACTACAGGTTTTTCTCCAGTTACGAACCGAATTATAGAGATTGGTGCTGTAAAGGTGGAAAATGGACAAATTGTTGACCGGTTTTCAACATTTGTGAATCCGGAAGTGCCAATTCCGTTTGAGATTGAAAAGTTGACCAGTATCAATGACAGTATGGTGATTGATGCGGAAACGATAGAAGTTATTTTGCCGAAGTTCCTTACATTTGTGGGGGATTCTATCTTAGTAGCACACAATGCAAATTTTGACGTTAGTTTTATAAAGGAAAATGCAAAAAGGCAGGGACTTTCTGCAGAATATACTTATGTAGACACAGTGGGGATAGCAAGGACGCTGCTCACAGGTCAGGCAAAATATACGCTTGACGCGGTGGCAAAGACTCTTGGTATTTCCCTTGAGAATCATCATAGGGCTGTCGATGATGCAGAGTGTACGGCAGAGATTTTTGTCAAATTTATTAGTATGCTTAAAAAGGAGGATGTGAACACACTTTCTGAATTGAATGCTTTGGGGAAATCAAGTGTGGATGCTGTGCGGAAATTACATTCGCATCACATTATTATTTTGGCGAAAAATCAGACTGGGCGTGTGAATTTGTATAGGCTTGTGTCAGAATCGCATTTAACGTATTTTTACAAAAGACCTTTGATTCCAAAAAGTTTGATTATGCAGTATAGGGAAGGACTGATTATAGGGAGCGCTTGTGAGGCGGGAGAGCTTTTTGGTGCGTTGCTGGATGGACAGAGCGAGGAACAGATTGCGAGGATTGTTCAGTTTTATGATTATTTGGAGATTCAGCCGATTGGGAACAATAAGTTCATGATTGAATCAGATAGGTTTCGAGATGTCAACTCAGAGGAGGATTTAATTGATCTGAATAAGAGAGTGGTTAAGTTAGGTGAACAGTTTCATAAGCCTGTAGTGGCTACTTGCGATGTGCATTTTCTTGATCCGGAGGATGAGATTTATAGACGCATTATTATGGCACGGAGAAAATTTAAGGACGTAGATGAACAGTCACCGCTTTTTTTGCGCACGACGGAGGAAATGCTTGATGAGTTTGCATATCTTGGAAGTGAAAAGGCGGAGGAGGTTGTTATCACAAATACAAATTTGATTGCTGATATGTGTGATAAAATTGCGCCTGTGCGCCCTGACAAATGCCCGCCAGTCATCGAGAATAGTGATGGTCAACTTCGGGATATTTGTTACCGTAAAGCACATGAGATGTATGGTGAGCAGTTGCCCGATGTGGTGGAGGCTAGACTAGAAAGAGAGTTAAATTCTATTATTAGCAATGGATTTGCCGTGATGTATATTATTGCGCAGAAATTGGTGTGGAAATCTGTTGAGGATGGATATTTGGTCGGCTCGCGCGGTTCGGTAGGATCTTCTTTTGTGGCTACGATGGCGGGGATTACGGAGGTTAATCCGCTAAGTCCGCATTATTATTGTAAGAAATGCCATTATAGTGATTTTGATTCGGAGGAAGTGAAGAAGTTTGCGGGTATGGCAGGGTGTGACATGCCTGATAAATATTGTCCGCAATGTGGAGAGAAGTTAGAAAAGGATGGATTTGACATTCCATTTGAAACATTCCTTGGATTCAAGGGAAATAAAGAGCCAGATATTGACTTGAATTTTTCAGGGGAATATCAAAGTAAGGCACATAAATACACAGAAGTTATTTTTGGATATGGTCAGACGTTCCGAGCGGGAACGATTGGTACACTTGCTGACAAGACGGCATATGGATATGTTAAGAGTTATTATGAGGATCGTGGGAAAACGATTCGCAATAGTGAGATTAACCGTATTGTAGAGGGCTGTGTGGGTGTGCGTAGAACTACGGGACAGCACCCGGGTGGTATCGTGGTTCTACCTGTAGGGGAGGAGATACATTCATTTACTCCAGTGCAACATCCGGCAAATGATATGACAACAGATATTATCACAACGCATTTTGACTATCATTCGATTGACCATAACTTGTTAAAGCTTGACATTCTCGGGCACGACGATCCGACCATGATTCGTATGCTTCAGGATTTGACAGGTATTGATCCGACAACAATTCCGCTTGATGATAAAGATGTTATGTCGCTTTTTCAAAATACTTCTGCATTAGGTATCATGCCAGAAGACATCGGAGGCTGTAAACTTGGATGTCTTGGGATTCCTGAGTTTGGAACAGATTTTGCAATGCAGATGGTTATGGACTGTCAGCCAAAGCATTTTTCAGATTTAGTAAGAATTTCAGGGCTTTCACACGGAACGGATGTTTGGCTTGGCAATGCACAGACTTTGATTCAGGAAGGAAAAGCTACGATTTCTACGGCGATTTGTACGCGAGATGATATTATGACTTATTTGATTGGCATGGGGCTTGATTCGGAGGAGTCGTTTAAGATTATGGAGGCGGTTCGAAAAGGGACTGTAGCGAAAGGCAAGTGTGGGAATTGGGAAGAGTGGAAGCAGGATATGCTTGACCATGGTGTGCCGGACTGGTATGTGTGGTCTTGCACAAAGATTCAATATATGTTTCCAAAGGCACATGCGGCGGCTTATGTTATGATGGGGTGGCGTATTGCTTATTGTAAGGTGAATTATCCTCTAGCTTATTATTGTGCTTTTTTTAGTATTAGGGCTTCATCCTTTTCGTATGAGATTATGTGTCAGGGACGTGAGCACTTGGAGCGGGTTATGGCGGAATATAGGAAGAGGAGCGATAGTTTGTCGAACAGAGAACAGGATGCGCTGAAGGACATGCGTATTGTACAGGAGATGTATGCAAGAGGGTTTGAGTTTGAACCCTTGGATATATTTTCAGCGCACTCTAGAAATTTTCAGATTGTTAATGGTAAGATTATGCCATCGCTAAGTAGTATTGAAGGGCTTGGTGACAAGGCAGCAGATGCCGTTATGGAAGCAGCAAAAGAAGGACCGTTTTTGTCAAAGGATGATTTCCGTAGCAGGACGAAGGTGTCTAAGACGCTTGTAGATTTAATGGCTGATTTGGGGCTGCTTGGCAATATTCCAGAGTCGAATCAGATTAGCTTGTTTGATTTGGTTGGATAGGTGCTGTTTTTAGAGGTGGAGGATCGTGAGTAGAAGTTATAAGCATGTTCCTTGTTGGACAGACCACACTAAGGGAGAGAAAAGGGTAGCAAATAAGAAGGTCCGAAGAAGTCAGCTTCTACTTCCTTCGGGGAATTTTTATAGGAAGATTTATTGTTCTTGGAATATTTGTGAATTTCGATTTGTTCAAACATTTGATTCTTATAAGAAGGGCTGGACTAGACGGGAAAGTTCAGAACGGGAGTTGTATTGGGAGTGGTATAAGCTTTATAAGATGAAATGAATATGCTGCAAAGTCCGTGCGACTGAGTAGCGGTTGAGATGCATCAAGCCATGGTACATGGGTTTGACATCGCGAAGCGATTTTGCATGGCTTGATGCATAACAGTTCAGCAAGGCTGAACTGTTACACAATTTTAAGTCGATTCATGTCATAATATTTATTTTTATAAACTGATATGTTATACTGTATACTGGTTCTATAAAAGTGTGAAGTGTATGCCCAATTGGGCAAAGTATCATGGTGGTGACATAATATTACAATTGTAAGGATAGGAAGGAGTTTATATTATGGGTTTGATTAAAGCTGGGATTGGCGCGTTGGGAGGAACACTTGCAGATCAGTGGAAGGAGTTTTTCTACTGCGAGGCGATGGATAAGGATGTCATGGTTACAAAGGGCAGAAAACGCACAAGTTCCCGTTCTTCTAACACAAAAGGAAATGATAATATTATTTCCAATGGCAGCGTAATTGCCGTGGCAGATGGTCAGTGTATGATCATTGTGGAGCAAGGGAAAATTGTGGAAGTATGTGCAGAGCCAGGAGAATTCAAGTATGATACTTCCACAGAGCCAAGTATTTTCACAGGAAGCCTTGGCGCAGGTATCAAGGAAACTTTCAAGACAATCGGCAAACGTTTTACTTTCGGCGGCGATACAGGCAAGGATCAGCGAGTGTATTACTTTAATACGAAGGAGCTATTGGACAATAAATTTGGTACACCGAATCCGATTCCTTTCCGCGTGGTTGATTCCAAGATTGGTCTGGATGTGGATGTTTCTGTCCGCTGCTCCGGTGTTTACTCCTATAAAATAGCTGATCCATTGCTGTTTTATACAAATGTTTGCGGCAATATAGAACGGGATTATGAGCGTAGTGAGCTGGACAGTCAGTTAAAAACAGAATTTATCAGTGCACTTCAGCCAGCATTTGGCAGACTTTCCGATCTGGAATTACGTCCGAATCAGATTGTTTCCCATAACACAGATCTAGAGGAGGCGATGAATGCTGCCCTTTCGGCAAAGTGGGGTGAACTGCGCGGACTAAAGGTAGTTAGTATCGCGCTTGGCTCTGTCACCCTGCCGCAGGAAGATGCGGATATGATCAAGCAGTTACAACGCACAGCAGTTTTGCAGAATCCCAATATGGCAGGTGCAACTTTGGTGGGCGCACAAGCGGATGCTATGAAAGCGGCAGCGTCTAACTCGGCGGGAGCAATGACAGGATTTATGGGTATGGGAATGGCTATGAATGCCGGAGGCGGCGTAAACGCACAGAATCTGTTTGCAATGGGACAACAGCAGCAGGCGGCACAGCAGCAACAGATGTCACAGCAGCCCCCAGTGTCGCATTCAGCACAAGCAGGTGTATGGAAATGCTCCTGCGGGGCAGAAACGACAGGTAAGTTCTGTCCAGAATGTGGTTCGGCAAAACCGATAGAAAATAGTGGATGGGTGTGCTCCTGTGGGGCAGTCAACAAGGGAAAATTCTGTTCGGAATGTGGTACAAAGAAACCGGAAAATTTACCGCTTTATCGGTGTGATAAATGTGGATGGGAACCGGAAGATCCTGCGCATCCGCCAAAATTCTGTCCAGAGTGCGGAGATGTGTTTGATGAAAGAGACATGCGGTAATAGAGCGTACAATATCTGCAAAGCATAAGGAGGAAAACGGTGGCGGCAATACAAGAATACAAATGTCCATGCTGCGGCGGCGCTATTGCCTTTGACAGTACGATACAAAAAATGAAATGTCCTTTCTGTGACACGGAATTTGAGATGGAAACACTGGCAAGCTATGACAGTGAGTTGAGAAATGACCAAGCAGACGATATGAGTTGGCAGATGGCTTCAGATGAGTGGCAGGAGGATGAGCTTGGTGGACTGAATGCTTATGTCTGCAATTCCTGCGGCGGTGAGATCGCGTGTGATGAGAATACAGCAGCTACTTCTTGTCCGTTCTGCGGCAACCCAGTAGTCATGATGGGTCAGTTAACCGGCTCATTAAGACCAGATTATGTGATTCCTTTTAAGGTAAATAAAGACGCTGCGAAGGCAGCTCTTCAAAAATATTATGAAGGAAAACGTTTGCTTCCCAAAGTATTTAAAGAGCAGAATCATATCAATGAAATAAAAGGGGTATACGTTCCATTTTGGCTGTTTGACACTGACGCCAATGTCAATATGCGCTATAAGGCAACCAGAATCCGCACATGGAGTGATAGTAAATACAATTACACTGAAACAACGTTTTATGCGATAAGCCGAGGTGGAAAACTTAGATTTGAAAGAGTTCCTGTGGATGGCTCGACCAAGATGCCTAACGATCTGACAGAATCCATCGAACCCTTTGATTTCTCGGAGGCAGTGGACTTTCAGACTGCATATCTGGCAGGTTATCTGGCAGATAAATATGATGTGGATTCAGAGCAGAGTGTAGAGCGTGCCAACGAGCGGATCAGGAAAAGTACAGAGGATGCCTTTTACAAAACAGTTAAGGGATATGCAACGGTTACAAAGGAAACCGGAAGTATCCAGTTGCAAAACGGCAAAGTTACATATGCTCTTTTTCCGGTATGGCTTCTGAGCACCACATGGAATGATCAGAATTATCTTTTTGCTATGAACGGTCAGACAGGTAAGATGGTCGGTGATCTGCCATTGGATAAAGCTGCGTATAAAAAATGGTTGTTTGGTCTAACAGGTATCATAGGTATGGCATTGTTTGCCATGTTTTACCTGATCTGGCTGCTGTAAGGAGGTGCAAATGATAAAAACATTGAATAAAAGATTGGCTGGCATATTGTTTGCACTGATTTTATTAGTATTGTTCCTATCTACAAGTTCGATGCTCCCTGTGTTTGCAGAAGGTAATCTGCCAAGACTTGTGGACATGGCTGATTTGCTCTCAGACAGCGAAAAGTCAGATTTGTCAGACATACTGGACGAGATCAGTGAACGACAGCAAGTCGATATCGTGGTGGTTACAGTCGATTCTATGGAAGGTGAGACTGCTATGGTATACGCTGATGATTTTTATGATTATAATGGTTATGGTTTCGGAAATGAACGGGATGGAGTTCTTCTTTTAATCAGTATGGATGAAAGAGAATGGTACATATCGACAACTGGTTACGGCATAACGGCGGTCACTGACGCAGGACGGGAGTATATCTCTGAAATATTTGTAACTGATTTGAGCACAGGTGATTATGCGGCAGCGTTCACAAGCTTTGCAAAGCTATGTGATGATTTCATAACACAGGCAAAGGCTGGGAATCCATATGATACCAACAATCTTCCAAAAGAACCCTTTGAGCTTGGCCGGAATCTTTTGACAGCATTTGTAATAGCGTTTATCATAGCACTAATTGTGACAGGAATTATGAGAGGACAATTGAAAACGGTGCACAACCATTCCGCGGCGGACAATTATATGAAACAGGGCAGTATGCAACTAACCAAAAAGGATGACTTGTTGCTTTACAAGCATGTCGACCGCAGAAAAAGAGTAGAAAATAACAGTTCAAATAGCTCAAATCGTTCAGGCGGTTCTCGAACACACACATCTTCTTCTGGCAGGACACATGGTGGCGGAGGGGGAAAATTTTAACAATGTTAAATAACAAAAGGCTACCTCCATCAAAGAGGTAGCTTTTTTGATTGTGGATGAGCTTTTATAAAAGCTGTATTCCATTCGTTGCACATTCTTTTTCCATGTCAGCCGGCCAGAGTGAGGATTGTACTTCGCCAATGTGTGCCTTTCTTAAAAAGAACATACAGATGCGTGACTGTCCGATACCACCGCCTATTGTAAATGGAAGTTCTTCTCCAATAATTGCCTTTTGATAGGGAAGTTCTGCACGCTCAGGACAGCCTGCTTTTTCAAGCTGCGAGAGCAGCGCGTCCTTATCTACGCGGATTCCCATAGAAGAAAGTTCTAAAGCAATATCAAGCACAGGATAGTAGACCACAATATCACAATTCAAAGCCCAATCATCGTAATCTGGTGCTCTGCCGTCATGCGGCTTTCCGTTTTCTAGTTTGTCGCCTATTTTCATGATACATACAGCACCTTTTGCCTTAGCAATGTAATATTCACGTTCCTTTGGCGTGTTGTCAGGGAAGATTTCGGATAATTCTTCTGTGGTGATAAAGTAGATGTCATCAGGAAGAATTTCCTCTATGTATTCAAACTGAATAGACATATATTTTTCAGTGTTTTTGAGACATCTGTACACGTTTTTCACAATGCTTTTTAACGTGTCAATATTCCTGTCTTCGCGGCGTATGATTTTTTCCCAGTCCCATTGATCGACAAATATAGAATGGATGTTGTCTGTTTCCTCGTCGCGGCGTATGGCGTTCATATCTGTATAGATGCCTTCGCCAATAGAAAAGCCATATTTTTTTAATGCATATCGTTTCCATTTGGCAAGTGACTGGACAACTTCAGCAGTGCGTCCATCTTGCTCTTTGATGTCGAAATTTACAGGGCGTTCCACACCATTGAGGTTGTCGTTTAAGCCAGAAAGCGGATCAACGAAAAGTGGTGCAGATACACGCGTAAGCTGTAAGTGCTTTGCTATTTGATTCTGAAAAAAGTCTTTTACAGTCTTAATGGCAAGTTGTGTGTCATGCAGATTTAATGCAGAAGAGTAATCTTTTGGAATTACCAAGTTTTTCATGTTGCATCTCCTTTTTGAAAATCATAATTTATAGAGCTATTTATTAGTATCGCACTTTATTTTATGAAAATCAATCGTTAATATGATAAAAAGAGAGAATTGTTCCTTTTATTTTTTTGCAAAAATTTGTCATATGGTATTGAAAAAAATATTTTTGGTAGTAGAATATAATTTGGTCATAAAAAGGTTATATAATATTTATATAACGTTCGAAAAATTTCCCTTGACAGGGAGAGTTCTTGGAGAGGAACTAACTAAAAACTACTACATTAAAAAAGGAAGTGAAGATATGGAGGGATTGGCAGAGGAGCTGCTCGCAGAACTCAACTGTGAAACAGTCTTTACAATTCATCTTGGCAGCATGGATATTCCAATTGCCGAATCTACTGTGATTACGTGGATAATTATAGCAGTGGTGCTGCTACTGTCGCTTTTCCTTACAAGTGGCCTGAAGGTGCATGACATTAGTAAAAAGCAGCTTTTTACGGAAACGATTGTCGTAAAGCTGGAAAGTTTTGTCGCAGGCATGATAGGCGAAGAAGGGAAAGCGTATGTGCCTTATCTGTGTACAGTGATACTTTATATTGGTATCGCAAACCTGATTGGTCTGTTTGGTGTTAAGCCACCAACAAAGGATTTGAATGTTACAGCAGCACTGGCTCTTATGACAATTATACTGGTTCAGTATGCTAGTGTCCACAAAAGAGGTGTTAAGGGATGGCTTAGGAGTTTTAAAGAGCCTATGGCGGTGGTTGTCCCAATTAACATTTTGGAGCTTTTTATTAAGCCGTTATCTTTGTGTATGCGTCTTTTTGGTAATGTGCTTGGGGCTTTTGTTATTATGGAACTGATTAAAATACTGATTCCGGTGGTTGTCCCAATACCATTTAGTTTTTATTTTGATATTTTTGATGGTCTGATTCAGGCTTATGTGTTTGTATTTCTGACCTCACTCTATATCAAAGAAGCGATAGAGTAGAGAATGGCAATAATTTTAACAATTTTATAAAAATGTTTGTCGCGGTGTTTCGCGGAGAAATGGAGGTTTTATTATGAATTTAATAGCAATTGGAGCAGGTATCGCAGCATTGTCTTGTATTGGAGCTGGTGTAAGTATTGGTATCGCAGCAGGAAAGGCTACTGAGGCTGTAGCAAGACAGCCAGAGGCAGAGAGTAAGATTATGAAGCTTTTGCTGCTTGGTGGTGCGTTGGCAGAGGCAACGGCTATTTATGGATTCGTTGTGGCTATTCTTATTATTGTGCTGTTGGGATAAAAGATTATAAATGTGTATGGAGGATTAGGAAATGTTAAGGCTGGATATCAATCTTGTTTTTACCATTATCAATCTGCTAATTTTATATTTTATTATCGCAAAGTTCCTTTTTAAGCCAGTCAAAAATATTTTGGCGAAAAGGCAGGCGGAGATTGATAAGCAATATGCAGATGCGAAAGCGGCTGAAAATCAAGCTATGGAACTAAAACAGCAGTATGAATTGTCTATAAAACGCGCGGAAATAGAGCAAACGGAAGCTTTGAATGAGGCGCGCACAAAGGCAGGCGAGGAGTATGACAGAATTGTAGCTGGTGCACATGCTGCGGCAGAACTGATTGTCGGTAGTGCAAAGGAAGCAGCGCGGCAGGAGCAGGAAAAGAGCATCAGGCAGGCTAAGGAGCAGATTGCAGACTTGGTTGTAGAAGCAGCATCAAAAGTGGTTGCTTCTGGACAGGGAAGTGCTGCGGATAGGGAACTTTATAACAAATTTTTAGCAAAGACGGGTGAATAACAGTGGTTAGTTATGCAAATAAAGAAACCGACAAGGAACATACAGTCGGGCTTTCCGTGACCTTAAAATATGTGACAGCTCCCGACGAGGCACAGCTTCAAGGTATTAAGGAGTTTCTGGCAAAGCGTTATGGCAGTAATGATATTACGGTTGATTTGCAGGAGGACACATCGCTTGGCGGGGGCTTTATCATTATAGCAGACAATGAAGTGTTCGATTGGAGTACAAGAGGGCGTTTACAACAGCTTAGAGAGAAGATTGAGAATGTAAATATACAAAATGATGTAAATACTGGTGCGTCTGCCAATAATATTGGTACTGAGAATATCATTTCTATGCTTAGGAGCGAGATTGCAGATTTTGAGCTAGAGGCAAAGGATGATGAAATCGGTACAGTTAGCTGGGTAGGTGACGGCATTGCAAATATTGACGGAATCGAACATGCTGCTTATGGTGAAATCGTAATTTTTGAATGTGGCGTAAAGGGTATGGTACAGGATATTAGAAAAAATGAAATTGGCTGTATCTTGTTTGGGCGTGACATAGAAATCAGAGAAGGTTCAAAGGTTATGCGCACACGTAAGCGTGCGGGTGTACCAGTTGGAGATGGCTTCAAAGGCAGGGTAATTGATGCTTTGGGTGCACCGATTGACGGGGCAGGCGCTATCAAGGAAGAAGGATATAGACCAATTGAACAGCCTGCGCCTTCTATTGTTGATCGAAAGTCAGTTGGCGTACCTATGGAAACGGGGATTCTTGCGATTGATTCGATGTTTCCGATTGGTCGCGGGCAGAGGGAGTTGATTATTGGCGATCGTCAGACAGGTAAAACTTCTATAGCGATTGAGACCATTTTAAATCAAAAAGGAAAAGGTGTAGTCTGCATTTATGTGGCAATCGGACAGAAGGCATCTACGATCGCAAAGCTTGTAAATACTTTAAAAGGCAATAATGCCTTAGAGTACACGATTATTGTGTCAGCTACGGCAAGTGATCCTGCACCATTACAATATATTGCGCCTTATTCAGGTACAGCGCTTGCAGAATATTTTATGCATCATGGTAAAGATGTGTTGATTGTCTATGATGATTTATCAAAACATGCAGTGGCATATCGTGCACTTTCACTTTTGTTGGAACGTTCTCCAGGACGTGAAGCTTATCCGGGAGATGTATTTTATTTACATTCAAGACTTTTGGAGCGCTCGGCTAGACTTAGTGACGAGTTGGGCGGCGGATCGATTACGGCGCTGCCTATCATAGAAACACAGGCAGGAGATGTGTCGGCATATATTCCAACAAATGTTATTTCAATTACAGATGGACAGATATTTCCTTGAAAGTGATTTGTTCTTCAGTGGTATGCGTCCTGCTGTAAATGTTGGTCTTTCCGTATCCCGTGTAGGCGGTGCTGCACAGACAAAGGCAATGAAAAAGGCAGCAGGCTCACTTCGTATTGACCTGGCACAGTATAGAGAAATGGAAGTGTTTACACAGTTTTCATCAGATCTGGATGCCGCAACACAAGAACAGTTACAGCATGGACATGTGTTGATGGAATTGTTAAAACAGCCTCTTTGTCGCCCACTTAGTATGGCGGAACAGGTTATTACGCTTTGTGTGGCAAGTGCAAAGGTAATGCTTGATATCCCATTAAAACAAATTAAGGATTTTCAGATGAAGCTGCTAGAGCATACGCGGAGACGCTATCCTGAAATTATTCGGCATATTGAGACAGGTGGCTCATTAGATGAAACGCTGAACCAGTTTATCGTAAAGACAGCTACGGAATTTAAGGAGCAGTATGGAAAGGCTGGTATCGAATAAATGGCAAATATACGTGAAATACAAAGCCGCAAGAAAAGCATTGAGGATACTATGAAGATCACAAATGCAATGTACATGATTTCCTCTACGAAGCTTAGGAAGGCGAGAACTAGTCTGGAGAATACAGAACCATATTTTTTTACGTTGCAGTCCATGATTGCCCGCATTATACACCATTTTCATGATGTAGAGAATGTATTTTTTAATGACCGTATTGAAAAAGTGCCAGAGGACAGGATTAAGGGACTGATTGTGGTAACGGCTGATAAAGGTCTTGCAGGAGCATACAACCACAATGTTCTGAAAGCTGCACAGAATATGTATGAAAGCAGTAAACACTGTAAGCTTTTTGTAGTAGGCGAGGCTGGAAGGCAGTATTTCAAGAGAAAAGAAATTCCAATTGCAAGGCACTTTGATTATTCGGCGCAAAATCCTTCTTTGCATCGAGCACGTGTCATTTCAGAGGCAGTGATGGAGCAGTTTCGTTGTGGCAAGCTTGACGAGGTGCATATTGCGTATACATGTATGAAAAACAGTATGGTTTCAGAGCTTGAGTTGAAATTGATTTTGCCCTTTGAAAAAGAAACATTTGCAATGATGAAACCAGAAGAAACAGGTATTTATAAGGAAGAGATTTTATTTGATCCTTCTCCAAATGCAGTTTTGGACAATATTTTGCCGGATTGTGTAATGGGATATATCTATGGTGCGCTTGTGGAATCATTTTGTAGTGAGCAGAATGCTAGAATGATGGCGATGGATGCAGCGAATAAAAGTGCATCTGAAATGATTCACAATTTATCCATTCAATATAATAGAGTGCGTCAAGCAATGATTACACAGGAAATCACAGAAGTTATTTCTGGAGCAAAGGCACAAAAGAAGAAAAAAGACTGTGCAAAGGAACAGTTGAGGCAGAAAAGGAGGGACATTCGCGTTGAATAAGGGAAGAATTGTTCAGGTTATGGGACCTGTAATAGACGTTTTGTTTGAGGATAACGAGCTTCCTTATATAAAAGATGCCTTGGAAGTCACATGTGAGGGCAAACGGCTTGTGATGGAAGTAGCGCAGCATATTGGTGACAATACTGTGCGCTGCATCATGCTTGCTGCCAGCGAGGGACTTTGTAGAGATATGGAAGTAATTGCTACTGGAAAAGGCATACAAGTACCTGTTGGAAAGAAAACATTAGGTCGATTATTTAATGTATTGGGCGAAACCATAGATGGAGGTGATTCGCTAGAGCAGGAAAAGCATTGGGTTATTCACAGAGAACCTCCTACCTTTGAGGAGCAAAGTCCTGTCGTGGAAATGCTCGAAACGGGAATTAAAGTTATAGATCTTTTAGCACCTTATGCAAAAGGAGGCAAAATCGGGCTTTTCGGCGGTGCTGGTGTAGGTAAGACAGTATTGATACAGGAGTTAATCAGAAACGTTGCTACAGAGCATGGTGGATATTCTATTTTTACTGGAGTAGGAGAGCGTTCCAGAGAGGGAAATGATCTTTGGACGGAAATGAAAGAGTCTGGTGTACTAGAAAAAACAGCACTGGTGTTTGGACAGATGAATGAGCCGCCCGGAGCACGTATGCGCGTTGCAGAAACAGGGCTTACTATGGCAGAGTATTTCAGGGATGAAGAGAATCAGAATGTACTTCTTTTTATTGACAATATTTTCCGTTTTGTACAGGCGGGTTCTGAGGTTTCGGCACTTTTGGGGCGTATGCCATCGGCTGTGGGGTATCAGCCTACGCTTGCAACAGAAGTTGGTGAGCTTCAGGAGCGCATTGCGTCTACTAGAAAAGGAAGTGTTACCTCAGTTCAGGCAGTATATGTGCCCGCAGATGATTTGACCGATCCTGCGCCTGCCACGACATTTGCACATTTGGACGCTACAACAGTTCTTTCGAGAAGGATTGTTGAGCAAGGAATTTATCCTGCAGTTGATCCATTGGAGTCTACATCACGTATCCTTGAGGCTGATGTGGTGGGACAAGAGCATTATGAAACGGCGCGCACAGTTCAGGAAATGTTGCAAAAGTACAAGGAGTTACAAGATATTATAGCAATTCTTGGCATGGAGGAGCTTTCTGAAGAAGATAAGGTTATTGTACATCGCGCAAGGAAGATACAAAGATTCTTGTCACAGCCATTTCATGTCGCAGAGAATTTCACTGGTGTACAGGGCAAGTATGTGCCAGTAAAGGAAACAATTAGGGGCTTTCAGGCAATTATAAGCGGTGAGATGGACGCATATCCTGAAGCAGCGTTTTTTAATGTAGGAACGATAGATGAAGTGATAGAAAAAGCTGGTACAATCGCAAATTGATTGAAAGGGGTGAGGGTATGGCTTCGTTTTCTCTGAAAGTAATAGCAAGCGATAAGGTATTTTTTGACGGAAAGTGCGAAAGCTTGGTTATCCCTGCTTCTGATGGTGAGCTCTGTATTATGGCACATCATCAGACTATGGTAGTTGCTATCAATGTCGGCACGATTCGATTTCGGGCTGAAGGCAGTACAGAATGGACAAGTGCAATTGTAGGCATCGGTTTTGTTCATGTAGCGCACAATCTTGTGACAATGCTTGTGGATACAGCAGAAAGACCAGAGGACATTGACGAAGTGCGTGCGCGTCAGGCGCTTGAACGAGCACAGGAGCAACTTCGGCAGAATCAAAGCATACAAGAGTATCATGTTTCACAAGCCTCCCTTTCAAGAGCTATGTACAGACTGAAACATAGTTCTTCTGTGCATGAGATAAGTAATCTGTGACTTATATGATGAAGGTTTATCACATTTATTTCACCTGTGTCATGCAACTACAAAAGAATAATTATATTATGAAAAAAGGAGATTAAGTGATGGAAAAAGTAACAGATACAATTATAAATGTAGGTGTAAATGATAGGGAAATTACTCTGTTTGAGAGCCAATATAAAGTCGAGAAGGGAATGGCGTACAATTCTTATGTGATACTTGACGAAAAGGTTGCTGTGATGGATACCGTTGATCCGCGGGTTACGCAGGAGTGGCTTGTAAACTTGAAAGAGGCTTTAGGCGGCAGAAGTGTGGATTATCTAGTGATACAGCATATGGAGCCAGACCACGGCGGAAGCATATGTGAACTTATGGAACTGTTTCCAGAGATGCAGCTTGTAGGAAATGCGAAAACATTTACATTGCTGACACAATTTTATGATGTCAATATAGAGGGAAAGACTGTGATAGTAAAGGAAGGCGACACGTTATCATTAGGTTGTCATACATTACAGTTTGTGATGGCGCCTATGGTTCATTGGCCGGAGGTTATGGTCACGTATGAACAGTCGGAGAAAATATTGTTTAGTGCGGACGGTTTTGGCAAGTTTGGAACGCGCGATGCCGATGAAGACTGGACTTGCGAGGCAAGAAGGTATTATATCAATATTTGTGGCAAATATGGTATGCAGGTTCAGGCGCTGTTAAAAAAGGCGGCTGGACTTGATATCAGCAATATTTGTCCTTTACATGGACCTGTACTTACTGAAAATCTTGCATTTTATATAGAAAAATATAATATATGGAGCAGCTATGTTCCTGAAGATGAAGGCGTGCTTATTGCGTGCGCTTCTATACATGGGCATACTATGAAGGTAGCGGAAAAGTTAAAAGAGATTCTTGTGGCTAAGGGTGCGAAAAAAGTAGTTCTCACTGACCTTTGCCGTGAGGATATGCATGAGGCAGTGGAGGATGCTTTCCGATACAGTCATTTGGTGCTTGCTGCTGCGTCTTATGACGCAGGTGTATTTCCACCCATGGAGAGTTTTTTGAATAAATTAAAAGCAAAGAACTATCAGAAGCGCAAGGTGGGAATGATAGAAAACGGTTCATGGGCACCAACGGCGGCGAAAATGATGAAAACTTTGTTAGAAGGCGCAAAGGAACTTGAAATCATAGAACCTGTAGTTTCTATTAAATCTGCTATGAAGTCAGAAAATATAGCACAGCTTGAGGTACTTGCAGATAGTTTATTAGGGTGATTTAGGAGAATTTGTGTTAATAAAGTAGTGTTGGTGTAAATGAAATATTTACATCAGCACTTTTTTTATGCACAGAGGCATCCATAAAAAATAATTTTTTACTTGACATATACCCTACAAGGGTATAGTATATATTACAGTAAGGAATAAAAATAGAAAGGATCATGCATATGGAAGACAATAAAGAGGACAATAAAACAGAGAGTACAGCGTGTGAGCATTGCAAACAGAGAACAAAAGAGCGTTCTGATAAAGAGTACAAGGATATGATAAGTCGGTTAAATCGCATAGAAGGGCAGATACGAGGAATAAAAGGCATGGTCGAAAAGGATTGTTATTGTACGGATATCCTTGTGCAGGTAGCGGCTGTCAATGCTGCACTGAATAGTTTTAATCGTGTACTTCTTGCAAACCATATTAAAACTTGCGTGACACAGGATATTAGGGAAGGCAAGGAGGAAACGACAGACGAGCTGATTGATATTCTTAAAAAACTTATGAAATAAGATTGATTTTATGATGACAGAAAGGAATGACAGTAATATGGCAGATTTAGCCATGGCAGATTCAACTATGAAACAATATTCAGTGACAGGCATGAGTTGTGCCGCCTGTAGTGCCAGAGTGGAAAAAGCAGTATCAAAGGTTGCAGGGGTAAATGCATGTTCCGTAAGTCTTCTTACAAATTCTATGGGAGTTGAGGGAAGTGCAGCTCCTGCAGAGATTATAAGGGCAGTAGAGGAAGCGGGATATGGTGCGTCCCTAAAAGGACAAGGAAACACTAAGAGCAGTATGCACTCTGAGCAGGAAGATATGCTAAAGGATAAAGAAACACCTTTGTTGAAGCAGCGCTTGTGGTATTCGATAGGTTTTCTCATTGTGCTTATGTATTTCTCGATGGGACATATGATGTGGGGATTTCCAGTTCCAAAAATTCTGGAGCAGAATCATATTGCTATGGGATTGATACAGCTTTTGCTTACTATGGCAGTTATGGTGATAAACCAGAAGTTTTTTATCAGTGGTTTTAAAAGTTTATGGCATAAGTCACCGAATATGGATACCCTTGTAGCACTTGGTTCTGCGGCAGCATTTGTATATAGTACTTATGCTTTGTTTGCTATGACAGATGCACAGCTTCGGGGTGATAGTGCGGCAGTTATGGAGTATATGCATGAATTTTATTTTGAGTCCGCAGCAATGATACTGACACTGATTACTGTAGGAAAAATGCTTGAGGCACGCTCAAAAGGGAAAACAACAGATGCCTTGAAAAGTTTGATGAAAATATCACCAAAGACAGCGACAATTGTACGTGATGGTATTGAGGAGGAAGTGCCAATTGAGGACGTAACAGTGAGTGATGTGTTTGTGGTAAGACCGGGGGAAAGTATACCAGTAGATGGTATTGTGCTTGATGGTACAAGTGCTGTCAATGAAGCAGCATTAACAGGGGAAAGTATTCCTGTAGATAAGCAGGCAGGCGATAAAGTATCGGCAGCCACAGTAAATCAGTCAGGTTTTATCCGGTGTAAGGCTACACGGATTGGCGAAGATACCACATTGTCACAGATTATTAAAATGGTAAGTGACGCAGCTGCTACAAAAGCGCCTATAGCAAAGATTGCTGATAAGGTATCAGGTGTTTTCGTACCCACAGTAATTTGTATTGCAATTCTAACTATAGGTATATGGTTGATTGCAGGGCAGAGTATTGGCTTCGCACTTGCAAGAGGCATATCTGTGCTAGTTATTAGCTGCCCTTGTGCATTGGGGCTTGCCACACCAGTAGCTATCATGGTTGGTAACGGAATTGGTGCTAGGAATGGTATTATGTTTAAGACGGCAGTTTCACTTGAAGAAGCAGGAAAAGTAACTATTGTTGCACTTGACAAAACAGGAACTATCACAAGTGGAGAGCCTAAAGTAACCAATATCTTTCCTGCGGAGGGCATATCAGAAGCAGAGTTAGTTAAAATTGCATATGCCTTAGAACAGAAGAGTGAACATCCACTTGCAAAAGCAGTAAACGAGTATGCAAAACAATATACGTTGCATACGGATCTGCAGTTTAAAGAAGATATAGGGATATCGCAAGAGGTATCGGATTTTAAGGCACTTACAGGAAATGGACTTACGGCTGTATTAGATGGAAAGCGTCTATATGGAGGTAGCACGAAATTTATAGGAAATAAATTTGATATACCTAAAGTACTCCTGCAAAAATCAGAGGAACTTTCTGGAGAAGGGAAGACACCGCTGTTTTTTGTAAAAGATGACATTGTTATCGGAATGATAGCAGTGGCAGATGTAATAAAAGAAGACAGCAGGCAGGCTGTAGAAGAACTTCGGGATATGGGTATCCATGTAGTGATGCTCACAGGGGACAATGAGCGCACTGCAAAAGCAATTGGTGCACAGGCAGGAGTTGACGAGGTGATTGCAGGGGTACTTCCTGATGGAAAGGAGAGTGTTATTCGCACCCTGAAAGAAAAGGGAAAGACAGCAATGGTAGGTGATGGCATCAATGATGCTCCTGCTCTCACAAGGGCAGATATTGGAATTGCAATTGGCGCAGGGACAGATATTGCAATAGATGCGGCTGATGTAGTGCTTATGAAGAGTAGGCTGACTGATGTGCCTGCTGCCATCAGGCTTAGTCGTAAGACATTAAAAAATATCCATGAAAACCTTTTTTGGGCATTTTTCTATAATGTCATAGGGATACCACTTGCAGCTGGGGTATGGATACCACTTGTCGGCTGGCAATTAAATCCTATGTTTGCAGCCGCGGCAATGAGCCTTTCGAGCTTCTGTGTGGTGACAAATGCATTGCGACTGAATATGGCAGATATTCATAATGCAGCAAGGGACAAAAAGGGAAAAAGCAGCCCAAATATACAGGCTGTTCAAATAAATAACCAACAAATTGAAATGGAGGAAAAAGTAATGACAAAGACAATGAAAATCGAAGGAATGATGTGTGGGCATTGTGAGGCAAGAGTAAAGAAATCTCTTGAGGCACTTGCGGAGGTAACAGAGGCAGCAGTAAGCCATGAAGCGGGCACAGCAGTAGTCACATTAAATGCGGATATTGCGGATGAGGTACTCACGAAGGCAGTTGAGGAACAGGATTATAAAGTGTTGTCTATAGGATAGATTGACACAGAAAATGAGTAGGAGAGACGTATAGAAATACGCTGACTGATAATGTAGGTCAGCGTATTTTTTCTGGTTTGTATTATAGAATTGTTACGCGTCAAGTCATACAAAATTGCTAGTAATGGCTTGATGCATTTAGCTACTACACATTATTACGAACTTTGTAAAAGTCATAATTTGCGGCAAATGCAAAGTCCAACACTAAACTGTAACCAATGTGTTAGCATTGAACAAGAAAATGTTGTATTGTATCATAAAAACAGCTATAATGAGATTATTACGAAAAGATAAAAAACAAAACTGTAAAGAAGATAGAGAAAGAAAGGTGTTTTTATGAATAAAGTAAAAGCAAAGGCAGGTATATGGATTTTTTCCGCAGTTTTGCTCCTTGGTGGCTGCGGAAAGGAAGCAGATAGCACTAATTTAGCAAAAGGTATGGAACTTGTGGAGAAATATGAGTTTCAGAGTGCATTGGAAAGTTTTGAAACAGCTTTGCTTGGTGATGAGGACAAGCAGCTTTCCTACAGAGGGCAGGGAATTGCATATATGGGGCTTGGGAATTATGCTGACGCCGAAACAGCTTTTCTTAAATCTTTGGAATATACAAAGCACAAATTCCGTGTTGATAAAGTGGAATTTGACACAAACTATTATTTGGCAGCAGCTTATATGAAACAGGGTAAATATGCAGATGCAGAGAAAGTGTATTCCTCAATTTTGGAACTTCGAAAAAAGGAAAAGGATGCATATTATCTTCGCGCCTGTGCTATTTTGAGACAAAATCGATATGATGACGCTGTGAAGGATTTTGAGAAGGCACTTTCTTTAGATCCGGATAACCTAGAATTGGTGACAGATGCCTTTGTGGAGATGCAGTCAGCAGGCTTTGACGAACAGGGAAAAGCCTATGTGCAGAAATACATGGAAGGAAAAGATAAAAAGCTTAAAGATACACAAAAGGGAATTATTTACTATTATCTTGGGGATTACGAGCAGGCTCATCTTTTGCTTGATGGTTCTATAAATGGCAACGATCCAGATATTTCTATGGTACTAGGGCAGGCATATGAAAGGCTTGGAAATTTGGATTATGCTGCAACTGTATATCGTACATATCTTGATTCTCATGATCCAAATGCAGCCTTGTACAACAGCCTTGGTGTATGTCTTATGAGCCAGCAGAAGTATGATGAGGCAAAAGATGCCTTTGAAAAGGGTATAGCAATTGGAAATTCTGATTATCTACAGGAATTAAGATTTAACTTGATTGTTGCAAATGAGTATTTAGGGGAGTTCTCACAGGCAAAAAATTTAATGCAGGAGTATTTACAATATTATCCCGATGATGCCACAGCAAAAAAAGAAAATGAATTTTTACAGACAAGATGAAAAATACATCTAAGGCAAAAGAGAAATGACACTTGAGTCATAAAAACACTAGATATTGTATTTGATTGAATTGTATACAGAATATTTAGTAGTGTTCGATTGACGAGCTTCTTTCTATCTGCTATCATTTATTCAATGGCATTTTCCATGACAATGAATAAAGTGGGAAGATTCACCATGGAAGGAGTAAATGAGATGTTTGAGGTAATCAAAAGAGATAACAGTGAAACAATGCGTAATATAAAGCCTACAATTTTAGACTATAAAGAAGTAGTGAACAGCTATGTGAAAGTCGAAGATTGGCGGGTGAAAGAAAATTCCACAGTCACTTATTCTGTGGGTGGGCTGATTCTTTCCAATTCAGGTGCGGTTACGGCGAATTACTGGCTTTCTGAAATTTATGATGAAGAGATTGCAGAGGCGCACAGGAATGCGGATATTCATATTCATGATTTGTCCATGCTTACAGGATATTGTGCAGGCTGGTCTTTAAAGCAGTTGATTAAAGAAGGGCTTGGCGGTATTACAGGCAAGATTACTTCTGCACCAGCAAGGCATTTGTCTGTGCTTTGTAACCAGATGGTAAATTTCCTTGGCATTATGCAGAATGAATGGGCTGGGGCACAGGCGTTTTCATCTTTTGATACATATTTAGCTCCCTTTGTAAAGATAGATGACCTTTCTTATAGCGAAGTGAAGAGGTGTATAGAAACATTCATATATGGTGTGAATACACCAAGCCGCTGGGGTACGCAAGCACCATTTAGCAATATTACTCTTGACTGGACAGTGCCAAATGACCTTGCAGAACTTCCAGCGATTGTTGGTGGCAAGGAGATGGATTTTTGTTATAAGGATTGCAAGGCAGAGATGGATATGGTGAACAAAGCCTTTATTGAGGTTATGATAGAAGGTGATGCCAATGGCAGAGGATTCCAGTATCCGATTCCTACATATTCGATAACACATGATTTTGATTGGTCGGACACAGAAAACAACCAGTTGTTATTTGAAATGACGGCAAAGTATGGAACACCGTATTTCTCGAATTATATCAATTCAGATATGGAACCGTCAGATGTGCGCAGCATGTGCTGTAGATTGCGTCTTGACCTGAGGGAGCTGCGTAAAAAAACAGGTGGTTTCTTTGGATCGGGAGAAAGTACAGGAAGTGTGGGCGTAGTTACGATCAATATGCCACGTATTGCATATTTGTCTTCTGATAAGGCAGATTTCTATAAGCGTCTTGACCACATGATGGATATTAGTGCACGTTCACTCAAGATGAAACGTGATGTTATTTCACAGTTTTTGGAGGAAGGGTTGTATCCTTATACAAAACGGTATCTTGGAAGTTTTGATAATCATTTTTCTACAATTGGGCTGATAGGAATGAATGAAGCTGGATTAAATGCAAAATGGCTTAGGGCTGATCTTTCTCATGAGGAAACACAACAATTTACAAAAGAAGTACTTTATCACATGCGGGACAAACTCTCTGACTATCAGGAACAATATGGTGATTTGTACAATCTTGAGGCTACGCCTGCGGAAAGCACAACATATAGATTGGCAAAACATGACAAAGACAGATGGAGTGATATTATTACAGCGGGGCATGAGGGGGATAAGCCCTATTATACCAATTCTTCTCATTTGCCTGTTGATTATACAACGGATATCTTTGATGCGCTTGATATACAGGATGAGTTACAGACACTTTACACATCAGGTACAGTGTTTCATGCATTTTTGGGAGAAAAATTGCCAGATTGGAAAGCGGCGGCAAGCCTCGTACGTACCATTGCTGAGAATTATCAGATACCATATTATACGATGTCTCCTACTTATTCTATATGTAAAGAACATGGATATCTTTCTGGTGAACAAAAAACTTGTCCAAAGTGTGGCGGCGTAACAGAGGTATACAGTCGTATTACAGGATATTATAGACCAGTTCAGAATTGGAATGACGGAAAATTGCAGGAATATGTAAACCGTACAGAGTACAAGATGGGAAACACAGTTTATAACACACAAAGTATAGATGAAACAGCGATAAAAACAACAGAAAAGACAATTTCAAACAAGGCAAAGGCAGTAGAACACAAAAATGGGAACACCACAGATAAAGTGAATAAGAATAATGATAGAGGCAGAATGTACTTATTCACTACAAAGACTTGTCCGAATTGTAAGCTGGCTAAAGAATATCTGAATGATATGGATTATACAGTTATAGATGCGGAGGAAAACATGGAGCTGGTGGAGGAGTTTGGTGTCATGCAAGCACCAACACTTGTGATTGTGGCAGGGCAGTCTAGACAGAAGTATGTGAATGTGTCAAACATTAAGAAATATGTTGAGTTCCTGCAGCAAATGTCAGTATCCAAAGTTTAAAAAGGTTGCTTTTATCTGCATGATGTTAGAGCACGCAGATAGTATAAATAAGAAGAATATGGAGGTTAGTTATAACATGATAGACAGATTGATTGAGAAGATAAAGAAAACAGGTGCACCGATTGTAGTTGGGCTTGATCCTATGATGAAGTTTGTGCCAGAACATATTAAGAAGGCAGCATTTGAGGAATGGGGTGAAAATTTAGAAGGTGCAGCAGAGGCAATATGGCTGTTTAATAAAGAAATCATAGATAAGACTTATGACCTGATTCCAGCAGTGAAGCCCCAGATTGCTATGTATGAGCAGTTTGGGCTGCCGGGACTTGCAGCATTTAAGAAAACTGTGGATTATAGTAAGGAGAAAGGGCTGGTAGTTATCGGTGATATTAAGCGTGGCGATATTGGATCTACCTCGGCGGCATATGCCACAGCACATCTTGGCAAGGTTCAGGTTGGCAGCAATATGTGCAGCAGTTTTGAAGAGGATTTTGTGACAGTCAATCCATACTTGGGAACAGATGGTGTACAACCATTCATAGATGTGTGCAAGGAGGAAAAAAGAGGAATTTTTGTTCTGGTAAAAACGTCTAATCCAAGCAGCGGTGAATTTCAGGATTGTTTGGTTCAAGAAGGTGCAAAAAATAGACCATTATATGAAGCTGTTGGTGAAAAAGTTGCTGAATGGGGAAAGCAGCTCATGGGGAAAAATGGTTATAGCTATATAGGTGCAGTAGTAGGAGCTACTTATCCAGAACAGGGCAAGGTACTCCGCGAGATGATGCCACATGCCTTTATCTTAGTGCCGGGATATGGCGCACAGGGGGCTTCGGGTAAGGATTTAGTTCACTTTTTTGATGATAACAGATTAGGCGCTATCATAAATTCATCAAGGGGAATTATAGCAGCATATCAGAATGAGAAATACAGCAGTAAGTTCAGTGCACAGGATTTTGCTGATGCTTCTAGGCAGGCAGTGATTGATATGATAGCAGATATCAATCAGGCATTTTGTAACAGTTCAGCCATGCAGAAATGATTGTGCAAAATGACCGTAGGAGCTTGCTCACTAAGGGCAGTTTGTACAATCATTTCTATAGGGCGGACGCCCAACATGAAATAAGTTGTCGGAAATAACAAAAATAATTAGTAAAAATGTATGAACCGACAACTTATGAATGTGTATGGCTGAACTGTTACATTTTGCCCTACAATTTTGATTGAAAATATTGGCAAATTGTGCTAAAATAGGAAAATGTTATATAGCTAAAAAACCCAAAAATAATCCTAAAAAGGAGCAGATAGGCATGGAAGATTATAAAAAAGAATTTATCGAGTTTATGGTTGACAGTGATGTGCTGAAATTTGGTGAGTTCACATTAAAGAGTGGAAGAAAATCGCCATTCTTCATGAATGCGGGGGCATATGTGACAGGCACACAGCTTAGGAAACTAGGGCGGTACTATGCAGAGGCAATACATGATAATTATGGCATTGATTTTGATGTGCTTTTTGGTCCTGCGTATAAGGGGATTCCCCTTGCAGTAGCTACAGCAATAGCATTTAGCGAACTTTACGGAAAAGAGATTCGTTATTGTTCAAATAGGAAAGAAATGAAAGATCATGGTGACGTGGGAATCTTGCTTGGAAGCAGTTTAAATGATGGTGATAGGGTTGTGATTATTGAGGATGTCACTACTTCGGGTAAATCCATAGAAGAAACGTTTCCTATTTTAAGGGCACAGGCTAATGTAGATGTAGTAGGGATGATGGTAAGCTTGAATCGCCAAGAAAAAGGAAAGACGCATAAGAATGCACTTGAAGAACTTCGAGAAGTATATGGCATAGAAACAGGTGCTATTGTGACAATGGAAGAAGTTGTAGAGCATTTATACAATAAAAATTATAATGGCAAGGTACTTATTGATGATACGATAAAAGAGGCGATTGACTTATATTATGCCCAGTATGGTGCGAAATAAAACAAGAGGAAAGGAAGCTGTATGGACGAGAAGGTTTATAAAATTATGGGGCGTTCCGGTGCACTATCTATCGTATTGGGCGTTGTTTCTATTGTTGTAGGGTTAGCAAGTGGTGTGTTGCTGTTAATTAGCGGCAGCAGGCTTTTGGCAGGCAAGGCAAAAATATTATTTTAGGATGAAAGGCATATGCGTCGTTTTTTTAACAAGGAAGGGTATATTTTTACAGATAAGAAAAATCCTAAGTGGGGGATTATGTCCTCTATATTAGGGGCAATATCAGCAATTTCAATATGTGTTGCAGTGCATTTCACTTATCTGAATGACGGTGCAGCGTCTATGCAATATGGTGCTGTGGTATTGCTTGCATTGATATATGCAGTTGCAGGTATGGTGCTTGGTGTACGTTCGCTGATGGAAAAGGATATTTTTCGTTTTTTTCCAGTACTTGGAATCACGCTGAACTTGCTGACATCAGCGGCAAGCGGTTTTATTTTGTATTTAGGTATAGCGTGAGTAGAACAGTCATTTTTATCTTGATTTGTATGAATGTCCCTAAATAATGTTAAAGTAAACAGATGGGATCTAGTGTGAAATTAAAAATTTCACTATCTTGATTAGAAAGCCCGCAGAAGCGGGCAAATGGGAGTTAGTGCAATTTGGTTATGGATTTGATAGCAGAGCGATATGGGCTTTCCTGTGATAGAATAAAAGAAATAGCGAATTCACAGGAGGTAGCCAACGATTATAAAGACTATTTTAAGAGAACAGCAGAGTTCATATTGCTGGTGACAGAAGCTTATGAAAATCTGGGTAAAACTACGGATATAGAAGAACTGCGTGCAAGGAATAAGGCTCTTTATGCGGATATTTGTGGGGATAATTATAGAGAAAGTTATGCAAATCCCACATATGCATGTGAAAAGTTTGGGCTTTGTCAGGGACAGCTTCTAGCATTTCTTTATACAGAAATCAGGGCTATGATACCTTATGCTTTTGAAGCAATGCAGGAAGAGTTAACCATACGTATGGAACTTTTTGTAGAAGTATACAATACCTTTGCATATACTTTTTGTGAAGCCCAGCAAGAGAACACGAAACAGGAAATAATACCAGATGCAGATGCCATAAAAGAAACATTGTACTGGTTTGTAAGCGATTATTCAGAACCAGCTGTGCAATGGAGAGTGCGAACACAGGTAGATGCAAGTTGTGATTTTGCTACAAAAATCATCATGAAAAGCGATTTGGAAGACATTCGTTATCTATACCAATATGGTGAGTATATATCTCCTGAAATAGAAAAAATGGTGCAGTACCTCAATATGCTTTCTGAGGAGCGCATACAAATGATTGCAGATACTTATACAGAGGGGTATCGGATAGGATTTGTAAAAGGAAACAAGGATTTGAGCAAAAAAGAAACGGTAGACTTGCGTTATATGGTTGGCTTTGAGCGCATTGTGAGAGCCGCCATCAAAAATTTTGATAAAATGGGGTTGAAACCTACTGTTTTTAGGGCAAGCAATAGTATTTTCCATAAAAAAGGTGTCAATAAAGTTGGATATTTTGGCGCGGACGCTAATAAACAGTTTTTATATGACCACAAGGATGACATAGCACTATTTCTTGATAAGCGGCTAGTGAATAGAAAGCTCGAAGTGCTCAAGCTTGCATATGATGAATTGAAGGACAAGGCTGCAAAATATGCAGGTCCAGCGGTGATAGAAGTGTTTGGGGAAGCACCGTTTGCGCCCGTTTCTAAAAAAGAGGCATGTAGTTTGAGTGCAGAACAACAGAAACTTTCAGCAGAATACACTGGTATGTCAGCAGATATCGCAAACCAATACATTATTGGCGAGGAAATAAGCTTTACCATTATTGCGTTTCCAATACCTGATATTGGGGCACGTTTTGAGGAGATATTTGATGAAACAATAAAGTTGAACACGCTTGATTATACGACTTATGAGCGCATACAAGCAACAATTATCAATACACTCAACAAGGCAAGCTATGTAGAAATTAAGGGAATGAATGGGAATAAAACAGACCTTCGTGTGATGCTTTACCCAATAACAAATCCTGAAAAAGAAGCAATTTTTGAAAATTGTGTTGCAGATGTGAATATTCCTTTGGGTGAGGTATTCACTTCGCCAGTACTAGAAGGAACAAATGGAAAGTTGCATGTAAGCCGCGTTTTCTTAAATGAGTTGGAATATCATAACTTAGAGATTGATTTTCGGGATGGTATGATAGATAAGTACACATGTACGAACTTTGACAGTGAGGAGGAGAATACAGCATATATTAAGGCAAATGTATTGTACAATCACGATTCACTTCCTATGGGAGAGTTTGCGATAGGCACGAATACTACGGCATATATGACAGCTAAAAAATATGATATCGCAAATCTTTTTCCGATTTTGATAGCAGAGAAGACTGGACCGCATTTTGCGGTGGGTGATACTTGCTATTCAAGAAGCGAGGATGTAAAAGTGTACAATGAGGATGGGAAGGAAATCGTGGCAAAGGACAATTCGGTGTCTATCCTTAGAAAGACGGATTCTTCTAAAGCATATTTTGCCTGCCATACAGATATTACTATTCCATACGATGAACTTGGATCAATCATTGCATATGATGCAGTTGGGAATGCATATACTATCATTGAAAAGGGGAGATTCGTATTGGAGGGTACAGAGGAATTGAACGTTCCTTTTGATACTTGATAAGGAAAAAGTTATCGCGGACAAAATTCGCGGTAATTTTTTGTTGCAAAAAATTTGCTGTTTTAAGTTGACGTATCAGTCGTTTGTTTGTAAACTATAAGATATAAGAACTAAGGTAATAGGAAAGATTATGAGGAGGTTTATGATATGGCACAGGTTGGAATTGTTATGGGTTCTGATTCGGATATGCCCGTTATGGCAAAGGCGGCAGACATACTAGAGGAGCTTGGCATTTCTTATGAGATGACAATTATCTCTGCACACAGAGAGCCAGATGTGTTTTTTGAGTATGCCAAGACAGCGGAGGAGAAGGGATTTAAAGTCATTATAGCAGGTGCAGGTATGGCGGCACATCTTCCGGGAATGTGTGCGGCTATTTTCCCAATGCCTGTTATTGGGATACCAATGCACACGACTTCTCTTGGCGGACGGGATTCTCTCTATTCTATCGTACAGATGCCTACAGGTATTCCTGTAGCAACAGTGGCGATTAACGGAGGGGCGAATGCTGGACTTCTGGCAGCAAAAATCCTTGCCACTTCTGACAGTGAGATTTTGGCAAAGCTCAAAGCGTATTCGGCAAAGCTTAAAGATCAGGTAATGGCGAAAGATGCTAAACTTCAAGAAGTTGGTTATAAAGAATATATGTAAAATCAAGACACTTTCAAGAGAGATTTGTTCGCGCGTGAAAGCACGCAGAGAGGTAAAATTATGGATTATAAAAATGCAGGTGTTGACATTGAAGCTGGTTATAAGTCAGTAGAACTTATGAAAAAGTATGTAAAGGATACAATGCGCCCGGAAGTACTTGGCGGAATTGGTGGTTTTTCAGGGGCATTTTCAATGGAAAAATTTAAAGGCATGGAAAAGCCCACCCTTGTATCAGGGACAGACGGAGTTGGCACAAAAATTAAGCTGGCTTTTTTGATGGACAAGCATGATACAGTGGGCATTGACTGCGTGGCAATGTGTGTGAATGATATTGCATGTGCCGGCGGCGAACCTTTGTTTTTCCTTGATTATATCGCTTGTGGAAAAAATGTGCCTGAAAAGATAGCTTCTATTGTAAAAGGAGTAGCCGAAGGCTGCAAGCAGTGTGGTGCGGCATTGATTGGCGGCGAAACAGCAGAACATCCGGGACTGATGCCAGAGGACGAATACGACCTTGCTGGTTTTGCAGTTGGAGTGGTGGATGAAAAGGACTTAATTACAGGCAAAGATTTGAGAGCAGGAGATGTGTTGATTGGTATTGCCTCAAGCGGTGTACACAGCAATGGCTTTTCATTGGTAAGGAAACTGTTTGACATGACAAAGGAGAGTTTGAATACATATTATGACGAGTTAGGAAAGACGCTTGGTGAAACATTGCTTACTCCGACAATTATCTATGTGAATGCATTAAAAAGTATTAAAGAAGCAGGTGTTCGGATAAAAGGATGTAGCCATATTACAGGAGGCGGCTTTTATGAAAATGTGCCTAGAATGCTTCCTGATGGTATGCAGGCAGTTATTAAAAAGGATAGTTATGAAGTTCCAGCAATTTTCAGGCTTATGCAGAAAAAAGGCAATATTGACGAACACATGATGTACAATACTTACAATATGGGAATTGGCATGATTGTTGCAGTCAACCCTGATGACGTGGACAAGACGAAAGCAGCAATACAGGCGGCTGGAGAAAAATGCTATGTGATTGGTGAGATTAAGGCAGGTGAAAAGGGAGTAATATTATGCTGAAATTATGTGTATGTGTGTCCGGCGGAGGTACAAATCTTCAAGCAATCATAGATGCCATTGATACAGGAAAAATCACAAATGCGCAGATTGTACAGGTTATCAGCAACAATAAGGGTGCGTTTGCGCTTGAGAGGGCACGCAAGAATAATATTGATGCTGTCGCAGTTTCGCCAAAAGATTATGCAGATAGAGCGCTTTTTAATGAAGCGTTTTTAAAACATGTAGATGAGGCAGAGCCAGATTTGATTGTGCTTGCTGGTTTTTTGGTGGTATTGCCACCTATGATGATTAAAAAATATGAAGGACGTATTATCAATATCCATCCAGCTTTGATTCCTTCATTTTGTGGGAAAGGTTATTATGGGTTAAAGGTGCATGAAGCAGCGCTTGCAAGAGGTGTGAAGGTGACAGGGGCAACAGTGCATTATGTAGATGAGGGCACAGATACAGGACCAATTATTTTGCAAAAGGCTGTAGAAGTGCTGCCTGATGATACGCCAGAGATACTTCAGAAACGCGTGATGGAGCAGGCAGAATGGGTTATTTTGCCGCAGGCTATCAATATGATAGCAAACTCGAAGATATAAAATAGAATACAGATGGTAACAGTTCAGGTAGGTATTTGCACTTGCTGCAAATCAAGTCCTATCTGAACTGTTACTACAGATTTAACAGAATAGGAAGGTATAATATAATTTATGAAAGTGTTAATAGTAGGAAGCGGCGGTAGGGAACATGCAATTGCTACAAGCGTTGCAAAAAGCTCAAAAGTTGATAAGATATATTGTGCACCGGGAAATGCAGGGATAGGGCAGCTTGCGGAATGTGTAGATATCGGAGCTATGGAATTTGACAGGCTTGCTGCGTTTGCAAAAGAAAAACAGATAGATTTGACAATTATTGGTATGGATGATCCGCTGGTTGGCGGAATTGTTGATGTATTTGAAGTAGAGGGATTACGAGTATTTGGACCAAGGAAAAATGCAGCAATCCTTGAAGGTTCAAAAGCATTTTCCAAAGATTTGATGAAAAAATACAATATTCCTACAGCGGCATATGAGAATTTTGATGATGCGGACAAGGCGTTAGCATATTTAGAAACAGCAAGTTTTCCGATTGTTTTAAAGGCTGACGGTCTTGCGCTTGGAAAGGGTGTACTGATATGCAATACGATAGAGGAAGCAAGAGAAGGCGTAAAATCTATCATGTTGGACAAGCAGTTTGGCGCTGCTGGAAATTGTATGGTTATAGAAGAGTTTTTGATAGGGCGTGAAGTGTCGGTGCTTTCTTATGTGGACGGCAAGACTATCAAGACGATGACAAGTGCCCAAGACCATAAGCGGGCAAAAGATGGGGACGAAGGGCTTAATACAGGCGGTATGGGAACTTTTTCTCCAAGTCCCTTTTATACAGATGAGGTAGATGCGTTTTGCAAAAAATATATTTATCAGCCTACAGTTGATGCAATGGCAGCAGAGGGAAGAGAATTTAAAGGGATTATATTCTTTGGTCTTATGTTGACAGCAAATGGACCAAGGGTGCTTGAATATAATGCGCGCTTTGGAGATCCTGAGGCACAAGTAGTCCTTCCACGCATGAAAAATGATATCATAGAAGTGATGGAAGCATGTATTGATAGCAGACTAGACGAAATAGAACTTGAGTTTGAAGATAATGCGGCTGTCTGTGTGGTGCTTGCAAGTGACGGATATCCTGTAAAATACGAAAAAGGACTTGAAATCAAAGGGCTTGAGCATTTTGAAGACAAGGAAGGATATTATTGTTTCCATGCAGGGACAAAGCTTGATGCACAAGGGCATTTTGTGACAAATGGAGGTCGCGTGCTAGGTGTGACAGCGAAAGGAGCTGATTTAAAGCAGGCAAGGGCAAATGCTTATGCGGCGACAGAGTGGATTGATTTTGAAAATAAATATATGCGCCATGATATTGGAAATGCAATTTTAGAACAAAGTGTAATTGAGGAGAATTGAGCCCGTAAGAGCGGGCGAATAGGAGTTAGTGTGGAATTTTACACGAACTATTTGAGCCGCCGAAGGCGGCATGGAGGATTAGTATGATATTTAAATCACAGAGTAATACGGTGTTTCATTATGCGTTGATTATTGGCATGATACTTTTG
>JAAGKN010000961.1_pt1 | contig 86139 bp, 71 predicted proteins | sample 6206371 | NCBI WGS metagenome assembly JAAGKN01 (sample SAMN11533720, study PRJNA540317) | gut metagenome | isolation source: fecal pellets from male and female animal of same cohort | host: Peromyscus leucopus | place: USA:CA | collected 2017 | reverse complement strand
TTGCAATTCTCTGTCTTTGTCCTCCCGAAAGCCGTACTCCTCTATCTCCGACATACGTTTCAATTCCCTCTGGAAGCGTCTCTATAAATTCCTCAAGTTCTGCCTTTTTTAACGCTTTCCAAACCCTGCTCTCATCAATCTCCTTTTCACCCTCTCCAAATGCCACATTCGATTTAATGCTTGCATCCGCCAAAAAAACCGCTTGAGGAACATACCCCACCGTGTCTGCCCATTTCTCTGGAATCTCTGTAATCTTAATTCCATCCATATAAATAGCACCTTCCTGAGGTACCAATAACCCCAGCAAGATATCGACTAATGTAGATTTTCCGGCACCAGACGCTCCGATAAAAGCAACCGACTGACCTTTTCTTAATGTCAGATTAATATTCTGGAGAACATAACCAAGCTCCTCCTTATACCCAAAAGAAATATTTTTCAATTCTAGTTCAGCATGAAATTGAGCAACGATTGTTTCTTTTTCTTTACTGCTGTTTTCATCATGATACCTGCTGCCCATACTAATCAATCCAAATCTCAATTTAGGTTTTTCAGCTTCTATCACCATTTCTGGATGCTTCTTCGCATGTTCTTCAGCCTGAATAACCTGTTCATATAATGCATTGATGCTCGGTATTGAATTCGTCAGGGAATTGAGTGACGAAGAAATTCTCCCCAATGATGGCAAGATACGAAATGCCCCAACCGCAAATGATGCAAGGACAGCCAAAAATTGTTCATCCGTTCCTCCAGATGCAAGACGCACACATACCGTGATCATCAATCCAGCTACACATATTGCCTCTATCACATATGCAGGGCTTTCTGCGGCAACTAACTGTTTACATTGAACATCCTGCATTTTTATATTATTGCTTTCATATTCATAAATAAAATGCTTTTGTTTCCTAAGCAAAAGAACATCTTTAACTCCCTGGTAAGATTGTGCAAGCGCCTGATTTACTTTTGCAGTATATTTCCGCGACTGAACACCATTCTCATACATCCTCTTACGAAACACAAAGTAAATGAGAAGCAAACATATAAATGCCAATGCCAATGCCACTATAGCTATTTTCCAATCTGTCAAAAGCATGAATACACCTACAAACAAAATTGTAAGCGCCTCTGCCACCACATGAAATGCGGAGAAAATTACTGAAGCTACTGATCCCGCATCCCCTGATACTCCTCTTGAAAATTCTCCATAATTGATATCCAAGAAAAACTGATATCCACGACTCAGGTAAGATGAAAACATTTTTACTGAAATTTCACGTCCTATTTTTCTTGAAAATTTTGCACGAACCCAAGCGAGGAAAATGAAATACACATTTTTAAAAATATATATGCATATTACACCACCTCCTACATACGTAATAATCTGGCTGTAAGACAGATTGACAAACCATTCCCATTTCCCCAAAAAGGGATTATTTCTAATAGCTTCCGGGTTTTGTATAATACTGACAAGCGGAATGATTACTGAAACGCCTAAGCATTCAAGCACAGACCCCAGACTTATCAAAAAGAAAACGACAACACATAGTATCTTTTGAGGCGTATCCATAACATATAATGTTTTTTTTAGCATCATCTTTAATTGTTTCATATCACAGTTTCCTTTTGTTTCAATTCTGCATACACAGCATTACTCAATACAACCCTTCATCATAAACTTCAAAATTTCTGTATTTTCCCCCGTTAACTATATACGCAAATTCTCCGCTTCCATTAATTGTTGAATAAAGGCTTTCACAAGCGGCAAGTAAATATGTCTCTACGACATACTCTATAGTCTTTTCTCTAACAGTAACTCCGTCATACTCTTTATCTATTTCCTGCATATCATCATCAGGTACAGGCACATCATTCATAAAAAGATGCCTGCGCCTTCTATTCATAGTAAGGCATTTTGTTCCAAAATAACTTATTATTTTAGTAGTATATTCCCGGTCATCACAAGCCAAAAAGAATTTATCGTACCCCCATTCATCCAGCTTCTTTTGAATTACATCTATATAATATTCACAGTCCGCCACCTTAGGATGCCCTTTGATAAATTCCTGTTTGAGAAGTGCCTGCCTTCTATATCCTGCCCTTAACGACACCCCCATGATCTTTTCTGTCTTAAAGAACAGCTTTTCTTTTTCATCCTCAATTCTCTCTGATATTGCCTTCACTGGACGAATATATTTATCAACTATCTTACTCCAATACACCAAATCTTCTGCTGGCATCGGCATCATATAGTTCCAGTCAATCGCCCTAAATCCATGCTTATAATAACTGCATATCTCTACCCTGGCACTGCTATACACCTCATCTAGTGAATACTCCCACGCTGGCTGTTCAAAATAATACTCCCACGGATTCTCTTTTCCATAATCTTTCTCATCCTGAATCATCGGATGATACATAGTATTTTTCAAATCAACAATTGGCAAATATCCCTTTTTTTCGCTAATTTTCAAAAAAGGAAGCACTTTCGTAAAAACGAGTGAGAACAGTCCGCATCTCACCCCATTGCTTGTAATGATGTAAAAGACCTTATCCTGGTTAAGCTGTCCATATGAAAACCTCGTTTTAACAAATTTCTTTTTTAAAAAGCTTGTCACTCGCCAGACCAGCCCCATTGCCTTCTCATACACCATCACAAGAAATTTATTTCTTTTCATTTTTTGTTTTATATAAAAACACATTTGCATGGCTTGCCTCTCTCTGCCTTATACGCCCCACAGGTAAACTACATGTTTACACTGGAAATAAACTGATTATAATCTCTGATATAATCATCTTCCTTATAAAAATCTGATGCAAACACCAATAATATTGTTTCCTTGGAAAAATCGAACATTTCTCTCCAAATATTATTCGGTATGTATAATCCTTCATATGGTTTATCTAGCAGAATTGTTTTCTTTTCCTTCCCATCATCTAACAAAATTTTACAGTTTCCATGAATACACACCAATATCTGCTCCAGAGACTTATGTGCATGCCTGCCTCGGATTACCTCAGTCCCAGTATCGTACATATAATATACTCTTTTGATTTTAAATGGTATATCCTTATCTTCCTCTAATGCAACAAGCTGACCTCTTTCATCTCCATGCGTCTTAAATGTATACTTTACTATTTTCATATATATTTCCTTTCACTATTACTGAAACAAATTTATTTTCTCTATAATAAAAGAAATCTCCTCATCTGTTAATCCATAATACATGGGCAAACTTAGTTCTGTCTTAGATATTTCCTCTGCAATTGGAAGCTCTCCCTTCAAAATATTTAAATCCTCATATGCTTTCTGCAAATGAATTGGAATCGGATAATGCCTGTTCGTTGCAATTCCATATGAAGCTAAATACTCTGCGAGTTCGTTCCTGCGATTGCAGCGAATCGCAAAAATGTGCCAGACTGGCTCTACATTATCCAACACACTCGGAAGTATAATCTGTTCATTTGTTATTTCATTCCTATATCTCTCGGCAATACTACGCCTATATTGATTCATGCGGTCAAGATGAGGCAACTTCACCCTGAGAAATGCTGCCTGCATTTCATCCATTCTGGAATTACACCCCATATATATATGATGATATTTATAATCTGAGCCATAATTTCCCAATGATCTGGCTTTCATTGCAACTTTTCCATTATCAGTCACTATAGCACCAGCATCACCCAATGCCCCCAGATTTTTCCCGGGATAAAAACTAAATGCAGAAACATCTCCTATGCTTCCTGCTATTTGTCCATGATAAGACGCTCCATGCGCTTGAGCGCAATCCTCTATGACTTTCAAACCATTCTTCCGGGCAATAAAAATAATCTTCTTCATGTCAGCTGGTTGTCCATATAAATGAACCGGAATAATAGCCTTTGTCTTTGATGTGAGCTTCTCTTCGATTCGATCCGCATCTATATTATATGTTCGAATATCTGGTTCCACAAATACGGGCGTGGCTCCCACGTAACTAACTGCAAGCGCAGTAGCAATAAACGTGTTGGACGGAACAATAACTTCGTCTCCCTTTCCAATATCAAGAGCCCTAAGTGATAATGTCAAGGCATCCAAGCCATTCCCACAGCCAACACAATATTTTGCTCCGCAGTAAGCAGCAAACTCCTGCTCAAACGCTTCCCCTTCTTTTCCCTTAATATACCAGCTTGAATCTAACACTGTTTCAAATGCCGCATAAAGTTCCCTATTCAATTCCTTTTCTATCAATTTAAAAGAAACAAACGGTATCATTGTATATTCTCTCTTTACTTATTTCTTAGTGAAATGATATATATATGATAACACGTGATTAGCTTTCTCCATCCCACTAAACGCCAATTATTTTTTATAAAGGGAAATAATTTATTCTTTATAACTTCTTTTTCTTCTCGGGGTATATTTATTCGATAAAACCTTCTTATCGTCAATAAATGATCCCATTTACGTTTAGCGTATTCCTCCGGATTAACATAAATCCCATATTTATCAATAATTTTTTCTTTTGCCTCTAAAAGAGTCAACCATCTTTCTATATACTGTTCATTTCTAACTGACGAAGATAAAGAATCAGGATTCTTTCTGTAATACACATTTTTTTTATCCAAATACAAAAATTCAGTCTCCTTTGTCCTTGATATTCTTAGCCAGTACTCCAAATCTTCTATGCAAATATCAGGATCATATAAACCAAACTTATTATAAATTTCCCTTCTCAGTGAAACCGACGGTGCAAAAATGCAGTTGCGCCAATATAGACGCTCAAATAATGTATCTTTACATAAATTCGGCTCTTCAACATAAACCTGCGTCCAGGAAGAATTGATAAGCTTTGTAAATTCAACATCTTCATCTACTGTGTATCCGTTTGTTAGAAACACAGAAGCCTTGGGGTTTTCCAATGAAGCTCTCATAATGTCTGCCGCATAACAAGACGCCATCATATCATCCCCGGATAAACAGTAAATTATCGCACCGGTTGTTTCCCTTATCATTTTATTAAATGATACTATCATTCCCATATTACGATTATTTCGAAAAGCGTCCACTCTCTTAAATCTTTTTCGAAATTCAGGCAGATATGCTTGAATCAAATCCCATGAATGATCTTTTGAATAATCATCACATATGATAACTTCAATATTATCATATGTCTGAGCCAAAGCACTTTGCATTGCATCTTTTATATATTTTTCATGGTTGTAACACATAATGAGCAGCGAAAACAATTCCTTATCATAAACAGATGCCACGGTTTCCGTCTCCCTCATACAAGCAGTCTTTTCTGCAATTTACATATATTTCTGATCCTAGCATAGGAAGATCATGCACCATATTGTACAATCCATCCAATACCGTCTTATCAATAATTTCCTTTTTGAGAAGATTCTGCATTTGATTATGCGTAAATGGCTTGATGAAACAACTCCCTTTATCCAGAATTTCATATTGGTGTTTTATTACCATCTCCTGTAAACTTTCCATATCAAATATCATATTTTGCTGGAACAATTTATTCCTTTCTGATTTTTCATGCTCATCTGCAATAATTCCCATACCTCTTGCCAAAATTCTGTGAAAAGAATAAGCATTGGCAACATTAATATGAACAATTGTTCTTTCACTGCAAATCTTAAAAATACCATCCAGTAATTCCCCCGGTTCTTCTACCTCATTCAAAAGACCCGAACATATAATCATATCAAAGCTTTCTTTTTCAAGCTGATGTACATATTCTTCGAAAAACCCCTGAAAAACATGCACATCATCATAATTACTCTTTTTGCTTTCCGCTATCTGGCAAAAAACTTTTGATGGTTCAACAATCACCCATTCCTTGCCTTTAATATATTGAAACAATGGCTCTTTCCCACAGCCGATTTCCAATATTCGACATGGTTTATATTTATCAACCTGTTCTTTTATCATCCTGCGCCGGTATTCTACCTGATACACTTCAAAATCTTGTACCGAATAATCCTCTGTATATTTTTCAATATCTCTCATTTTTCCACCCTACTTCATTATCTTACTCATTGAAATCTTTTACAAATATTGGATTTATACTATGCTTACTTCCATAATATTCTTTATTTTTTACCAATCCCTCATTAATATAGAGACCCATCTTCTCCGTTCCTATTCCCCACGAAACTTTTTTATAACCTCGCTGCCTCATCTCTGTCAACATTGCATAATACAGATACGTCATTGGGCTAAGCCTCCTGTAATCAGGGTCTGCACACAAATACTGAGTATGTGCAACACCTACTTTCTTGAAATAAAACATCATCGATGCTGCGACCATTTTTTCTTTTTCAAATACACCAAAACATTCACATTCTTCCTGTAATCTTACCGTCTGAAAATCATACAATTCCTCTGCCGTATGAATTGGCACCATATTATACCTTCTTAAGGTCTTGCCTAATAGTTCATGCAACTGTGCTATTTCTAAAAAAGAAGTAAGTTTTCTGACATACAACCCTCTTTTTTGGCAATTATGTACATCTGTTCTCTTCCCTTGTGAAAACTCAGATAAAATATTCTCATTATATTTTTCAAAGTCTACATACATATTCAGTTCACTATAGCAATGATATCCCAAATAAAAAAAACAGTATTGGAGCAAATCTACACTTTCAACTGCAAAAAGAGAAGGGGTTTGTTTAATAATTATTTGAACATAACCATTTTCGGTCACATACTTTTCTAACGCTTGAATAATTTCAATGACCTTACATGCCTTAAACCGCTTTCGGTCAATCAAAATACCTCCGTAACTGCTCCCTGCATGAGAATAAAAAACTTTTTTATCATCAATGATTTTGACACATGCTGGACACAGTGCAATTAGATGTTTCTTATCATCAAATATCAGACTCGATGCATCTTGAAATCTTTCCGGCGGATGATAATTAAGGAACCGCCTAGTCTGCAAGAACGTTCCGTTAATTGCTTTATTCTCCACAAAATCGTCCCATATCGTTTCAAATTGCTTATTAAATGCTACTGCTTCCAATATACTTTCCACCTGATTTATTATATGCATCATAATTTTTTAATTATTATAAATTAAATCTTTTTAAATATATCACAAATCCATTTATCTGCCAACTGGAAATATGGATATTACTAATTATAGAATTTATCATGTTTAATTTATGTTTACGAAAACTTAATATGATATATTGACAGATTCACTAAATTAAAAGATATTTAGAAGTCAAAGTATAGAAATGTAGACATTCCTGTAAAAGAAACCACAGACCATAACATAAAAATCACTACTGTTAATGCTTTTCCCACCGTCGGTTTAAATTCATTTTCACTGCTATTCCGAAAATTTAGTATTATAAAAAAACCTCCAAGAATAAACAGCCATAAATAAAAACCTGTAATTCGAGACGGCAAAAAATTCAAGAATGGAACTTCCTCTGATGCCACTTTAAACTCTATCAATTCAAAACAGTCATATAATTCCTGTCTGATTGAAAAGTCTGAAAGGTGAAAAATCTTCTTAATAAATGCGGTTGCAGAAGAGATATCTTCTGCCCTAAAAAGGATCCAAAGGACATTTACAACCATAAATGTTACTGCCCATTGCGTAACTCTGGACAATCTTTCCCACTGCTTTTTAAATATTCTGTTTAAACAATTACAAAATCCATGAAGCACTCCCCATAAAATAAATGTCCAATTGGCACCATGCCATATCCCACTTACTAAATATACAGCCATTATATTAATATATGTTCGGATTCTTCCTTTACGGTTTCCTCCAAGAGGGATATAAATATACGTTTTCAGAAATCTGGTAAGCGACATATGCCATCTATCCCAAAATTCAATGATTGAAACTGCCTTATACGGAGAATTAAAATTTTGCGGCAGTTCTATATTGAACATATACCCAATTCCCATTGCCATATCACAATATCCACTGAAATCAAAAAATATTTGAAATGTGTAAGAAAAGGAAACAATCAGCGCTTCCATTGCACTAAGCGATTCTATTGCCCCAAAACCATAAGTAACTGCCCTTCCAAAAGTATCTGCAATAATTACCTTTTTAAACATACCTAAGGCAAAATCATACATTCCTTTTGAAAAATTTTGAGGAATCAAATGTCGATTTTTCCATTTTTTAAATTGTGGGATTACTTCGCTGTGCAGAACAATTGGACCAGCAATCAATTGTGGAAAAAAAGTTACAAATAAAGCGTATTCATCAAAAGAGTATTCTTTAGTCTCTTCCCTTCGGTAAGAATCCACCAGATATGATATCTGTTGAAAAGTAAAAAAACTAATTCCCAATGGCAATACAATATTTTGGAGTTCAAATGTTTTTTTCAACACAACATTTATATTTTCCAGAAAAAAATTATAATACTTAAAATAAAAAATTACGGCAACATTTCCACATACTCCCAAAGCTAACAGAAAACTCTTTATTCGCTGACTTTGGTGCTGAAAATTCATGCCTCTGGATATCAGAAAATTAGCAAGAACACTACCGCAAATTATGAACAGATATTTAGGATTAAAATATCCGTAAAATAAAAGAGACATTCCAATCAAAAAAATATTGGCTTGCCTATAAAATTTAAAATAATTAAATCCGTAATATCCTGCTAATGCTATTGGCAAAAAAATAAAAATGAAAATATAGGAATTAAACAGCATAGTACCACCACCTATTCACGGAGCGAATCATAATCAAAAGAATTGTAAAATTCTCTTATCTCATTGATATAATCTTGATAATTGCACTCCGTCAATAAATACTTTCCATCAATTATCCAGTTTAGAATCAAAGAATTAACCCATTCACCATAATGCGCCTGATCCTTATAATTATTCAAATCACATACAAGTTCAAAATTATTACAAAAGGAATATAGTCTGATATTTGGATGTTTTAATATTTCCTCAATTGCAATCTGTTCGGCATCAATTCTCCAGTCTACCTCTCCGCTGTTTTTCAAAGCATCCCAATAGCAAATGCTGTACGGCGGAAAAAACAGATAAAAAACAGTTTCTGGATGCTCATCGGCCAAATCAGTTACATTTTGACGAATGTTTTCTGCTACCATTATATGTTCTTCCTCTGTCAGCATTTTGGGGGGGGCATCATCCTCGTTTTCCAACTCATATGTGGATAAAACGCTCTCTGCCCCATACTTGTACCCGTCGCTCCAATTTGAATATTCATCAAAATTTGTTGTCTTATTATCTGTCTGTGTGTATTTAACAACATTTCTGGTCTGCTCGCATAAGATAACTTTGTTTAGCACATAGTTAACATCATCAAACAAATTATTATTATATAAATATGTTGGATATTCAGCATCTTCCTTATATGCATCCTTATCTTTAATGAGCATAGTATAGTCAAGACCTCTGATCACATATTTAATTTCCTTACCTTCACAATATGCTCTTTGTATATTATCGTTTATTTCTTTGTACCGTCCTCCTGAAAAGGGCACTTTAATGAAATTTGCATTAAACAATTCATCTGCTTCAGATGTTTTAAAGTTTTCTGCCATTGAAGTTCCTGCAATAATACTGTCATAATCAAAATGTCGTATAATGCCATCGTTCTGATATCTTTCATTATCTATCGGATACTCATAATTGTCCAAAGGTCCATGATAATGAAATAAAGGATCTATATAAATCGTAGGTACTGCAAACAAGACAAGCACTGCAATTGTAAGCATTGTAGTTCCTACAATCCAAATATAGTATCTTCTATTGTCTTCCTGTTTTTCCCTAACGCCCAACACGCTCTCCTTTCTAAACAATTTTTACATATCTTTAAATATTTGATGATAAGACAGTTCCGAAAGCTATCTGCTGCTCTGGATAAATTCATTCTTCATAATAGCCTCCGGATCCTGAAAAGAGCCAACCATTGTTTCTCCTTGATTTAATCTGACATTTAATTCTGTAAAATATATTTCTTACCTGTCTTTTTCAAGCATGAACTATCATTTGCATTTCCGCTCAAAACATATTCTTCCATTTCATTGTCATTCCGCCAATCTTCGTAATAAATGTATCGGCGTTCTCTACTATCCCCTTCCTTTGCTTCAAACACATCACTGCTTGGCATACCACTCATTAACCGCTCATAGCAAGCTTGCAAATCATCAAAAGATATCGGTGCATCACTAATTGATAAATTATGCCTTTCATTAAGACCTTTTATTAGCAAGAGAGGATTTTGTCTATTCCATAAAGCCTCCCCGCCTTTTTCATTGAAACCGTGATCAGCCATAATGATAATAATCGAATTATCGTAAACATCTGCTTCCTGAAGTTTCAGCAGATATTTTTGGGCCAGCATCATACTGACGTCCACACCATCCTGATATGTACCATCAGACAATAAATTCATATTTACATCTCTTTCTACCGGCAAATGCGCTCCCCGGAGATGAATAAACCGAAACACTTTTTGATCAGTAAAAGTGACATCCATATTTGCACAGATATTATAAAATTCATAATTAGAACTGCTGAACAACTCTTTATCAGAACATGATATTCTGATGTCCTGGAATGCATCCGGATTTAAAAAACAAAATCGTTTCAAATCATGAGGCGCATACATATAGCCAACTAGCAGCAGCTGCCATCTTACAAACGCTGTGTAAGAGGATATTCCATAGCTTTCTTTGCTGACATTGAGAAACTTGTCCATTCCTTCACTTGCCAGCAGACTCTCTTCTTCATATATCCCCATTGAATAGTTTTCTTCAAACAAACGGCATAATAATGGTGACTTTTCATATACTTCATTCAGAAAATCCTTAAAAAGGCTTCTATTTTCATACCACATTCCTGATAATATTAGCGGAACCGAATTTTTCGTTACTGGATAACCGCCCGATGTATTCTTATAAAATGTAAAACCATTAAAGTCATTATTTACTTCATCATATGATTCATCAAATGCCGAGGCATTAACTGAATCCAAAATAAAGATAACAAAATTAATGTCAGAAGATACCTCAAATACACCCTCTGTTGTTGCAACATAATTATTTTTTTCTTCAAATCCGTTATTTAAAAAGCCCAAAGTTACTAACGATATAATTAATACGCCAGACACAACAACGGACGAAATTTTAATAAATGGATATAAAAAATTTCTTCCCATTTTTTTATAAAAAATAACAACAAGCAATGGAACAAATATCCATATGAGCAATGATGAAATTCTACCTTCGGAATACAAACTCCAATCAATTTTATTTCCATCTAATCCCGGCAAATATTTTTTCATATAATTGCCCTGTATATACGCACATAAATATAAACCGGAACAAATTCCAATCATATAATCAAATACCTGCGAAGTGAAAAATTTCTTACATAATTTAAAAACTGTAATTCCTAATATACAAAATACAAGAAACACTATAATCATCGGTGGGCATAAATTATATATGTCAAACCAAAAATTATCTTTATTGCCTATATATAATTCCATGGGTGCATAAATAAACAGCATAAAACAGGTTGCTGCTACTAAAACACACTCCAAATTTTTATCTCTCGCTGCCCTCAAATTAATGCCTCCTGCCACGCTGTTCACACACTAAAGTTCTTTGATATTCCCACCAATATGTGCATCCAGCATCTACACATAATTACTTTTTCAAATAAGTCTCTGCATTTTTTTTAACCGTAAAAGTTTTTCAAATAAATGGATGCCTAGAATAGCCTTTAACATTATTTCCCTGTCATCATATTTTTTACTTATTCCGTTTAATTTGGTACATTTTAATACTCCAAAAAAGATTTGCCGCCGCAATTTTACCGCCTGTCTCCAATATTCCTTTTTATTCACACAGCTAACAAGTTTTAAATACATTTCATATGTAGTATATAATCTATATTGATAAAACTGTGGCAGAAGCTCTGGATAATTTTCTTTGCACATCTTTTCATATTCTGTTAATACATCCAAAATACGATATTCACGCATGCTAAATTTCTTCCAATTGCTTATCGAATTCTCTCTTTTGATCCAATGATAAAATGCTCTGTCCATCACATACACATGATCTGTCGCATTAATAAATCTCGGCATAGCCTCAGTATCTTCATGAATCACATTATTATTGAATCGCATTCCTTTTTCAAAAAGCTCTTTCCGAATCAGCTTCGTACATCCTAAAACATTAAAATTTCTTTTTCGTGCAAAAAAATCTTCTAACGCTTCTTCTTTACTGAAAATTCCTGTTTTTGAAGCAATTGCTACTGTATCCTTCCCTTCAACACTAGTTACTATGTATCCGCAGTTTACAATTGTAATTCGAGGATCCTTCATTATCTTCAGCATTTCTTCATACATATTATTTTCTATATAATCATCAGAATCCACAAAAGCAAGATACTCCCCATGTGCAAAATCAATTCCCATATTTCTTGCACTTGCATTTCCGCCATTTTCTTTATGCAAGACAACAATTCGCTTATCGAAATGTGCCATCTCTTCACAAATTTGTCTTGATGAATCCGTAGAGCCATCATCAACAGCAATAATTTCCAATTCGGAATAAGTTTGGTTTTGTATTGATTTAATACATCGCTCAATATAGTCTTCTGCATTATACACTGAAATAATTACCGAAACCATTACTCTTTAAACCCCTCTTCTAATTTTATAATTCTTTATTCTCTTACTATCGTTCAAACATAATTATACATTTTTAATGCTATCACAGTTTTTTTTACATGGCAACAATATATTACGCTGATGCACAGAAATCAATTTTCAAGAATCTCTCTTTTATAAATCCGTTTACCCTGTCGTCTGCTAACCACTGGCGTATCTGTTTGACACTTATAAGATTGTTTATGCTTCCCGGTATTACAAGCGTTATGGCTTCTACTGCGCTACAAAGTATCCCTATCTTTATGATCCCTTCATCAAAAAATCCTTTCACTTTTTTATAAAGCAAGGGGTCGTTCCCCTTTAAACCCATCAGTTAACAATTCTGACATTACATTGGTATATATTTTTTATTGTTTTTGATGCTAATGCCCTAACACAAATATAGCAATAAAAATCAAAAAGAAAATGCAGCGAATCCACATTTTCTCAATATTTTGTAACTTTATTCATTTTCAATATAACCTTTTTTTAATAAATCTCTGCGCTTTTTTGGAATCGTATAATTGTTTCAAATAGGTGAAAACCAAGCACAGCCTGTAACATCATTCCCCAATCAGAATATTTTCTCTCCATTCCTTTCCTTCTGAAGTTCTTTAAAACCCCTAATATAATCTGAAATCTTAATTTTGCCGCCTGCTTTTTATATTTTTTATAATCACAACATTTTTCAAGATTCATATACATTTCATAAGTAGTATACAATTTGTACTGATGAAACTGTGGCAGAATATTGGGATAATTTTCCCTGCACAGCTTTTCATACTCTTTAAGAGTATCCAAAATATGATACCCACGCAAACTAAAAAAACTTGAAGTACTTGCCGAATTTTCCCTCTTGATATAATGATAAAATGCTCTGTCCATCACATATACGTAATCTGCTGCATTAATAAATCTCGGCATTGCTTCCGTATCCTCATGAATCACATTGTTATTAAACCGTAATCCCTTTTCAAAAAGTTCTTTTCTGATTAATTTTGTACATGCCGTAGCTGTAAAATTTCCTTTCCTCACAAAAAAGTCTTTCAATGCGTCTTCTCTACTGTAAACACCTGGATTTGAAGCAATCGCTACTGTATCCTGTCCATAAATATTAGTGACAATAAGTCCACTATTTACAATTGTAAGTTGAGAATTTCTCATGACTTTTAACATTTCTTCATACATATTACTTTCTATGTAATCATCAGAATCTACAAATGTAAGATATTCTCCATGTGCATAATCAATTCCTACATTTCTTGCGCTCGCATTTCCACCATTTTCTTTATGCAGAACAACAATTCGCTTATCGTACTGCGCCATCTCCTCACATATTTTTCTTGAAGAATCCGTAGAACCGTCATCAACAGCAATAATTTCCAATTCAGAATATGTTTGATTTTGTATTGATTTAATACATCGCTCGATATAATCCGCCGCATTATATACTGATATAATTACCGAAATCAAAACGTTCTAAGCTCCTCTGCTAACTTATAATTCACAATACATGCACCAACTTCAACGTATTACATTTTTATAAGAATAGCATAGATTTTTAGCGCATTAAATTTAAATTATGCTTATCTGTGTAAATATAAGTTATTTAAAAAGGATTATCAGGGAAAATAAGATAATTTAGTAATATAACTGTTATTTATTCTGTAAATATGCGGTAGAATGCCATGCATAATATGACTTATTAAACCTATTAACTTTCATTTTTAATCTTCTTAAACACAAATATCTTGCCACAAAAATAATTTAATATTGTGGTTATTACTATCATAATTATTTTGCCAAGCTTGTCATTTATCAATAAAATATCCACCAATATAATCAATCCAAAGAAATCAACAACGCCTGTAAAACTTCTCCCTAAAATATAGCGGAAAATTTCAGCCAACTGCTCTTTGAAATTTGTTCTTGTCTGAAAGACAAATTTTTTATTTGTACAATATGCAAACACTTTTGTAAATACAATACTGATTAAATTCGCTGCCTGGTATATAAAAAATCGTTCCAGCAAAAGATAGCTGAAGTAGTTTGCCAGAACAGTCACTACTCCCCAAACCAGATATCGGATTGCTTCTTTCTTTTCAAATATTTTATCTGCCCTCACTGTGTATTACTTCCCTGCCTTTTATCCTTTCACTGATTTTTATCATGAATTGAAAAGGTAAAAGAAATTGAATACCTTTTCCGACCGACGTCTTAAAGAAAGTTAACGCCATATATAACATGATTCCTTTCACCCATGACTTTCCGCTGCACTGCACAAACTCCACTCCATAATCAGGGAAATTTTTCATTCTTCTTTCTCTGATTGCTATCTGCTTTTTCTTATACTCAACCACGCTTTTCTGCGTCTTCATGATTTGCAATTCATCACAAGCTTCCGAATATATCGTATCCAGCTCCTTCACTTTTTCAAATACATCATTTCCACTCTCTGTCCGGACAATAACCCTTGACCATCCCTGTCCCTTTTCCCATGCATCACCTACAGAAATATCTGAAAATTCACCGCTGTAATCAAAACATTTCCAACACCGTCTAGGAGAATAAATCAGGTTTAAAAAAGTGTATCCATGTTTATTAACAAAGAATTCCCTTCCATCTGTAGACTTTATATAAAATCCAGTCCCCGTCCCTTTTTTGTGCCGATAGCTTAATGTTTCTATTTCGCTCTTTTCTATTCTGCTCTGGTCAATCAAATAGTCGGTTGCTTCACTCTCCATATTAAATCCGCAAAACAATGAAATCAGAATAACGATATGTTCTTTTAACCATATATCATGTTCCATTGCCTTTCTCATGCCCTGCACCTGGCATGGCAATCCTGCAAATGCTACTCTCTTTCCACTTTGCTTTATATTCTGAATTACCTGATTCATAGGAATTATAACATATTTTGACTGTGCCGCTGAAACAATCTGTTCTTCATTTACTGCAATAAAAGGTTCAAATTCACATACGCTCCCCTCTTTTTTCCTTAAACAGGCAGCGCCTTCAATCATATTTTCTTTCAATAAATCAATCAGCAGTTGGGTGATAACGCCTCCAGAAGCCCCTGAGTTCCTTATTTCATCTGATTTTGAATATGCATTCCAGATAACTTTATACGTTCCCAGCAATTTTTTCACGTCATAGGACTTCTGAAATAATCTTTCCGTCCACTGATTCATCGAAAATTCTTTTCCCGGACAAACGGTTGAACACTTTCCACACTTAACACACTGCTTTCCTGCATCTACAATCCTGTTTCCTTGGTAAGCAAGCGTTTGGACCGGGCATATTCCGATGCAGGTGCCACATCTCGTACACAAGTCCGTATTTATTACTTCTTTTTTTAAATCTTCAAATCCCTTCATAGCTCTCCTGCTAAATAACCACTTTCTCCTCTATCCGCTTGTCATCAAAATAAAAAATTCTCTGTATTCTGATATCCTTAACATCAGCATACTGTTTCCGGCTATGCTTTCCAATATCTGTCAGCGAAAAGAACTTGCCGGAAGCCACATGGCGCAGGGAAAAGCTGTCTGCACATTCCAGATCTATACTTTCCGGACTCAAAATATGATCATCTATCACAATCCTGTCTTTGTGTATAGTGATGCTTCTTTCAAATCTGATATCAGTTTTTTTATCCACCAAAATGATCAGTTTTTTCAGCATTCCAATTATTTTATTCCCGAGAACCGCCGAGACCACACGAAGCCCTGACAACATAATCGGAGTGGCAACCTTTTGTTTCACCAAATTCATGTTTCCTGTTATTTCTATTTTACAATCTTCATATGTTATTTGATAATCCGCACTTTGCCAATTAGTTGCCGCAATTTTCCCTTCTCCCAGCTTCACTCGATATCCATAGTCGTCAAAACAATTTTCGGCGTTTTTAAAAACCCTGCATACTCCTCCCTTGGAAGCTCCGATTATAATATATATTCCTTCACTGGTATGAGAAAGCAGCCCCGCCTCTTTAAAATAATGCTCCTGATCATACTCAAACGGCAGTAAGCCACGTACTTTCACTTCATCACCTTTGGATTTTTCTATAGCACGCATAAAAGAATGCAGTAAATAATGGGAATAATATCTGTCATCTACTGCATCCAGAAAATAGAAATTATCCTGAGAATGATTGTATAGCATCTGCGCCATTGCGGCTGCCGTTTCATTCCCAAGATTACTCATAACCTGAAGTCCGTTCGGCAGAAAATATATCGTATTTCTGGAGGCGTATTCTCCTCCGATAGTTGCATCGGGATGCACAAAATATTTAAGAAAATCTATCACTTTGTTCAGCGGTTCAAGTACTCTTTCATCCCCACTCATCCAGTAATACTCTGCAAGCATATCCAATGAAACGCTTAAATATCCTATATCTGCACCGCCATATTCAGGAAACCACCCTTCTACAGACTGTAGTTTCAAAATTCTTTCAAGCTTCTCATTCAACCCCTGCAAGATCCAGTCTTCATGCAGTAGCATGTATGCCGAATACAAAGCCGTGATAGACGCCAATTCCTGATTATATGCTTTTTCTTCTATATGACTGACAAGGTACTTCGCTGTTTTCCGAAACGCCTTCAAGATCATGTCGTCTTTCATCTCAAGGCGTCTGTAAACTTCGCACACTGCATAAAAGGAAAAAGCCGTAGGCGGAAATCCATGTTCATTGGGATAATATTCATTAAAGCTTCCATCACGCAGCTGAATCTTCTCCCAATAATAAACTGTGCTTATCGCCCATTCGTGCATAACGTCTTTCTTATAAAATACATTTCCTGGAAAGTCTACTGCATACAGCAATGCCATCGCCAGCCCAGTCTGCTGCAATATTGCAGAAGAAAAGTCCCGAATTTTCAGATGCCAGTGGTTTCTATCACAATCTCCATAATTTTTTGAATGCTTATCCCTGTCAACCTGCGTCAGAACTTTAGGAGCCATTTTTAATACATATTCTGAATACACTACTTTTTCTCCTGATTATCATATTCTAATTTTTTTACATGATATTTGACTTCTTCAATCATTTTTCTGTTTGCCGCCATAATATCAGCATGAAGCCCCACGATAAATGTCTGCGTCCCAATTAATAATAATATTGCTGCCAATATCAATGACTGTATGTGCCCCGTCTGCGGATCAAACGCTAAATATACTAGATATCTGATTCCCAGTAAAAGACCGAGCCCAAAAGGAATCAATCCGATAATTCCAAAAAATTTCAAAGGCTTATACATCATAAAAGCCCGTATGATTGTCAGGGCTGACTTTTTGATGTAAGAAAACATGCTGTGAAACAGCCTGGATGGACGGAGTTCTGCATTTGTCCTAACTGGAACAGAAGTAATCGCCATTTTTTCCCGTCCTGCCTGAATAATCATTTCCAGAGTGTATGTATACTCATTGATTATATGAAGCCGCATGGCTGCATCTCTGGATATCGCACGAAATCCGCTGGGCGCATCCGGTATATCTGTGTTAGATGCTACTCGGACAAACCATGAACCCAAATGTTGTAATTTCTTTTTCAGGAATGAAAAATGCTCAGTGGTATCTATAGGGCGTTCCCCAACCACAATGTCAGCTTCCCCCTTTAAAATGGGTGCAACTAATTTCTCAATATCCTCTCCGCAGTATTGGTTATCTGCATCTGTATTAACAATGATATCCGCTCCATTTTTAAGGGCTTCATCCAGTCCCGCCATAAATCCGCAGGCAAGCCCCTTATTTCTTTTAAAGCTTATTACATAGTGGACTCCCCATGCCTTGGCAACCTCGACCGTTTTATCCTGGCTTCCATCATTAATAATCAGGTATTCTATGTTGTCTACCCCTTCAATCTTTCTGGGCAGTGCATTTAAAGCCACTTCCAATGTTTTTTCTTCATTGTAGCACGGTATTTGAATGATTACTTTCATGTGACTGCACCGCCTTTTCATTCCATTTCTTCAGCATCAAATATAGCATATTCATAGCCATGTGGAGATAAATACTGGCATATGTACGTTATTCCATGGTATTCCATAACTTGTCCCAATTCACAGTCGCCTCTGCCTATAGAGACAATGCACTCCGGCATAAAATCAGGATCTTCCAGCTTTTGTAAATATTCATCCTTTACCATAACATGTTCAATCCGCTCTGCTTGATCTAAATACGACCATAACGGATATTCATATCTATCTCCGCCTAAATAAAGTCCTATTTGCCTAAAACCTCTTTCTTCAACATAAGCTTCTATATCATTATAAGCGCCGCGAATATGACGGTTTGCAAAATATGAATATTGTCCGTCCGCATCACTTTCATACTGCATCTTAACCTCATTAGCCGTATAATGCAGCGCTCCATAGCCGCTTAACAAGCCTAAACATATGACAAAACCGATAAACGCATCCTTCCACACATATTCCTTTTTGACTTGTCCTATGAACAAACACGCAAATATGACCGCAACGACACTAAACGGAAGAAAATAACGAACCTTCCACGGAGACCACTTTGAAATCGTACAAGTAACCAGCAACCCTGCAATTGTACAAAAAAACATCCCCATTTCCAATTTAGGCTTTTCACATTTTCTTAATATTATACCCAAAATAACCAAAACACACAACAGCATGACTACAGGGTTGGTTGCCATACTCTGCTGATATGCTTTATCACCATCCGGTAATACAAATTCCATTGTCGATATTGCCGGATCATTAATGTCAATGCCCAAAACTCTTTCAATCACATTACTGACTTTTATCAAGAAGCTATTCATTCCCGGAATAAGGGGCGTACTGATATATTTAACCATATTTTTATAGCAGTTAGCTATCAGAAGCCTCAAATCTAACGTCGTTACTGTAATGCCTTCTGTCTGAGAACTCGGAAACAGCGTTCCATACACTTTATAACTTTTGATCATAAATGGGCATATTCCTATTACTGCTGCCACAATTCCCACAATGCCTGCAAACAGCATATTTTTAACTTTTTCTTTTTTCCAAATTTTAATAATGCCCAAATACCCAATTAATATTGCCATAATAATAAGCACATTCGGCTTTGCCAGATACCCCAGCGCAATCGTTGTGCCCAGTTTTACTGACAATAACAAAATTTCTTTTGATATTGTTAAATCTGATTGGTACGCAAAATCCAAATAGTAATAAAAAAAGAGTAACAGAATCAAAGCGGAAAACAAGTCATTTTGAGTTGTAACTGCCTCTGCAATAGCCGGAGGCATCATCAAGAATAAAAACACAGCCAAATATGCATATCGTTTTTCTGCTTTCATTTTAATTGATATGAAATAGATCAATCCCGCTGATAATACATAGCTCATTCCATGTACCATGCATACGAATTTATCACTGCCTGACAGCAGCATTACATGCATGATCATATATTCAGCAAGCGGCGGACTGGTAATCTGCCGAATTTCACTGGTAGCATAAAAATCAACCGATTTATTCTGAATCCAATGCATTACCCTTGGCATATGATAGGTCATTGAATCCCAATTTGAAGTGATGGACACCGCCGATAATGCCAGCACTCCGGCACATATAAAGCATAGAAATAACCGAACTCCTCTATTTTCCCTGTCTTTCTCTGCTTTGATTATTTCAACATTCTTTTTTCTGTTCACTGCTAATAAAATCACCAGCAGTAAGACCAGCCCTGTCCAAATACCGGTTATTACTCCTCTGTCTATCATATGCAGGAAACTACATACCTCTATAACAATATAAGCAAATAAAATCACGAACCAAATGCTGTCAGAAAACGCTCTTCCACATATATTTTTTTGTTTGAAACCCCAAAGAAAAAGTAGTATTCCTGAAATTATGATTAACAAAATATTTACCTCTTTTTCACTAAAAACTTTCTTATTTCTCTTCACCCATAAATGTTGTTTCACTAAAAAGCTCTATAAATTTATCCACATCGCAAAAATATTTGCCGTTTTTTACAAACCAATCGCAATCCCTATCCCACCACTTGATTTTCAAAAGCGCCTCCTTTTGCTCGTCAGGAAATCTATAGCGAATTACTCTTGCCGGAACCCCCCCCACTATAGCATACGGTTCAACATCCTTTGTCACAACTGCTCCCACGCCAATAACAGCACCATCACCAATTGTAATTCCACTCTTTATCGCCACTCCATTTCCTATCCATACATCATTTCCAATTACTACAGAATAACCTTCATTGTTACTTTTTAAATCTTCATAATAGTTCTCATCAACAAATGTTTTAAGAATATGCTTTTTTCGATAAAAGCATGGGGAAATTGAAACCATACCTGTTGGATGATCAAATAATCTAATGTCCACATTCTCTCCAATCGCACAAAACCTCCCCACTTTAACATTCGCTAATATACTGTTTTTGTGCACATATGAACCATAACCTAATTGACAACCACGCAGTACACCATCCACAAAATTATTACCTTCAAATACACAATCACGACTGATTTTGCTATTCTCTGCAAAAATAACATTTCTTTGTGCATTTTCCTTGTAATAGTGATGCCATAAATAGCAGTCATATAGATAATCAACAATTTTCATCTCGAACCTTCTCCCTGCCCCATCAGAAATACGAATCAATCATTTTGATAATCATACTCGGTCCTTCCTCTACCTTCTTTAGAAAATCCTCATGTTCCCCCACATAAGTATATCCATAATATACATTGGCGCTTCCGTCTTTATCACCAGTGTAACAAGGAACCATCGGATAATTCATGTCTTTATTCCGTATCCAATTAGTCCTCTCTCGTTTCTCATTCTCTAAAAAATCATGAATAGACTCACCATATTCTGAGTAGTCTAATCCTGCCGCTTCTGCAATCGTAGGCAGAAATTCATTAAATGAAACCGGAGCATTCGAAACAGGCGATACTTCATGCGTTTCCCCCGGTTCTTTTATAAAGAAAATCACTTGTGAGTCACTGCTGCGTCCATGATCCGCAGTAATAATAATAGCAGCTTCATCATATACTCCCAATTGTTTTAATTGATCAATATATTTCTCCACAACTACCATACACCCTTTTGCTGTTTCTTCTAAGGTTGCATTCTCTTTATTATACCCGAATTCATCTGTAGTAAAAAGATGTGTTCCCTGTAAATGCTGTACAATAAAATAGTTTGATTCATCATCAAGACTCAATCCTTTTTGCCTTAATCCTTCATAGAAATCATAATTTTCATAAACAATACCATCCTTTAGCAATACTACTTTCGAATACTTGTCTATATTTGCATAGAAATAAGGCTTTATCCAATCCGGCGACATACGATAAAAGGACATCTTTGCCATCGTTTGTAACAATACCTTGTTCCAGACATCTACTTCTTGCACTGAATATACCGCATTGTCCACTTTACCTTTCAATAGCTCTGTTCCATTAAGCCCACATAAAATTCTGGCACTTGGAGTAAATATATTCGTTACATATCCCTGTTCTTGCAAATTATGATAAAAATCCGTTGTACTTTCATTCTCCCATATCTGTTTACACCATTCATTGACCGGAAGTGTCATATCCAACTCTACACCTGTCAACATATGAGGCAGCGATGGAAAAGTCCCAAAATAAGTACAATCCATGTTACTATAATAAGTAAAATCATGTAAAAAATCTGTTGCTCCAGGATATTTTTCTTGTAATGGATCTAAGTAACGGCTGCTGAAATAGTCTAGGACAAATACGATCACATTATCATTTGCTGATACCACATACTGCTGCTCTCCAGAAAGATGCCATACTTTTTCTGTCGAATATTTATAAGCTTCCTCTTTAGCGGTCAATAAAAGGGATAAAAACGCAACTATCTGAATACACAATAAAAAAGCTGCTAAATACTGTGTTGTCTTTTTCCATATAGCCGTTTTCCAAATAGATAAAATTATTATTGCAAAAATAATAATTATCCATATAATAAGATTTCCTGTCGCTTTTCCCGGGCTTACCTGATACCCTTCTGGATTTACCCCTAAAAGATCCAGATCCTTGTTCCAAAACATAACTTGTAAATAACCGGCAATTGAAAGTCCAAATATGGCTGACAACAGCACTCTATAAAGTATCTCCGGCAAAAAACTCAACACCAACATCATGAAAAAAGCACCCAGCACGGCTGCCACAGCAAAATATCCCGCAAAATCTCCATAAATAAAATCAAATTCCGACTCATTAGCAAAAAAAATCTCGGCTGGTCCAAATATGAATAGCATAAACGTGAACAGAAAGCTCACAAGAAAAGCTGCTCCTGCCTTTTTATATTTTTTTTGTTTCACTTGCCATACCTCCTATAGCGTTACCAATAAAACCCTCCTGCCCAACTAGTTACAGAAATTAATGTTTTGCATCACAAAACCGCCGATCATTATGACACAAATCGTTGTCAATAACTACCAGATCATCATAGTCTTTATCATACCATGCTTTACGCATCAACCTTGCAGCTAACGTTAAATTCGAAATCCCACAAACTAACCCGTCACATCGTGTAAGCATATATTGATCTCTCAGCACTTCCAGCCCCAGCAAGTAATGATGATTTTTTCTTTCTGCATGGCTAAATGCAATCGACTCGTCTCCTCCGTCAGCCCGCCATGTATCATCAAATGCCCTCACCATTTCCCCGAATTCTTTCTTGAAAATTTCCACTGCTTCCTGTTCATCTGTCGCAAGAAAAATAATCTCATAATCCTTGGCGTGTATTAGTTCACGCACTTTCTCAATTTCCTGCTCAATCGTTACAAAAACAGGATGATTATTATATTGTCTTTTATAATCTGTACCTCTAAAATGCACCGCTAAAGCCTTTTTATCGCCAATTAACATTCTATAACCACTTTTTAAATATGTCTCTGTTTTTTCATTATACCTAATGTACCTCCTTATCATGACGCTCAAAACATCTATATATTCAGTCGTCACATCATATCCATGTGTATTTAGGGTATCCTGCACATATCGAATATGATCACCTGTTGCCGTAACTACATGTGCAGCATGGTTTACATCCATCACTTCAGAAACCAGCTCAAAATAATATAAAAAACCGTTATACTCACCTTGTATTCCATCTGTTTCATAATATAAAAAATTATTTCCCCAATGAATATACGGTATAAAACCTCTGTCTTCAGCAAAATATAATTGCATTAACGCAAACAAAAATTCCGAAAAAAAACCAACCGAACGTCCAAACTCCTCTATATGATAAACAATTTTTCCATGATACTCATCCCCAAAACTATGCAATGTAAGAAAATCAGGGTTATGATATCCTTCCAATATCATTTTCCTGAAATCTTCTTCATTACGATGTATTCTACATCGATTAAAACACTTGAGAATTTCAATTTTTTTGCTTAATATTTTTAACTGCATCAATGCTTCCTTCTCTCATTTTTACAATATCCGCTAACACTACTTTGCTCTCTGCAATATCTCGTCTTTATCACATACAAAAATATTCCGGTCACGCACTTCATATATCACATCACAATTTTTAACTGTAGACAATCTATGTGCCACAATAATTAATGTAACGTGGCCTTGCAATGAATCAATAGCCGACATAATTGCTGCTTCTGTATCATTATCAAGGGCCGATGTGGCCTCGTCAAGCACCATAATTTCAGGTCCGTAGTACAATGCTCTAGCAATTGCAATACGCTGCCTCTGTCCCCCTGACAACTGTACGCCGCGATCACCAACATACGTTTCTATTCCTTCAGATAAATTATCAACAAAATCCAACAGTTCTGCACGTTTCAACGCTTCACGAACCCGTTCCACGTCAATTTCTGACTTTTCTTCTCCAAATGCCACATTTTCTTTGATACTCGTTGCCGACAAAAACACGGCTTGCGGTACATAACCAACTATCTCTGCCCATTTTCCCGGAATATCTGTAATTTTTATTCCATCCATAGAAACCGTTCCTTGCTGTGGCACTAATAACCCAAGCAAAATATCCACTAATGTTGATTTTCCTTCCCCGGATGCGCCAATCAAGGCAATTGCTTCACCTTTCTTTATTGTTAGATTCACATTTTGAAGAATATCTCTCAACTCATCCCTGTATCGAAAGGAAATATTCTCCAACACAAGTTCTTTGTGAAACTTTTCGTTCAAGTCCTTGACCTGCGATCTTGCTGATATATTTTCGCTATTCTCTTGGCTGATCAAGCCAAACAGCTTTGTTCGACGTTCTGTTTCAAAAACAGTATTAGGATGTGCTTTTGCATATTCCTCTGCCTCTACCACCTGCATATATAACGCATCTACACTGGGTAAAGAATTGGTTAACGAATTCAATGATGTAGAAATTTTTCCAAGAGAAGGTAAAATGCGGAATGCACCAACCGCAAAAGACGCAAGAACTGCAATAAAATTGGGATCAGCGTCTCCTATCATAACACGCGAACATACGATCAACATTAATCCTGAAACGCATATGCCTTCAATTATGTAAGCCGGACTCTCCGCTCCTACAACTTGATTACACTGAGCATTTTGCACTTGAATCTGATTTTTTTCATATGCATTAATAAAATGTCTTTGTTTACGGAGAAGCAACACATCTTTTGCTCCTTGGAACGCCTGCATAAGCGCCTGATTCGCATTGGCACTATACTTACGATGTTGTTCCCCCGCTTTATACATTTTTTTGCGAAACAAAAAGTAAATGAGCAACAGACAAATTGTTGCCAACGCAACCATCGATATTGCCATCATCCAATCAGTTACAAACATAAATCCGCATATAAGTGCTATCGTAAATGTTTCTGACAATAATCTTAACGTTGCATTTAAAACATTATATACGGCAGCAGTATCTCCAACCACCCCTCTGCTCAATTCGCCCCAATTTTTAATTAAAAAAAACTGATATCCCCGGCTCAAATACGAAGTCAGCATTTTCACTGCCATTTCACGCTGTATCTTACAGGAAAATTTACTGCGAATCCATGACATAAAAATAAAAAAAAGATTTTTAAAAATATAGAGCAGGATTACACACCCTCCAATAAAGCCAACAGCCTGATAATATGTCAAGTTTTGAAGGATTGAACTGCTCCTGAAAAAATCGCTCTTAATGATGGAATCCGGATCCTGAATTACATTGACAAGCGGAATAATTACTGAAACTCCCAGGCACTCAAGTAAAGACCCCATCGCTGTTATAGTCAAAACAAAAAAACACAACACTTTTTGAGATCTATTCATCATATATAATGTTTTTTTACAAATTGCTTTGAGCTGTTGCAAAATATCACCTCATCCAATATCATTTCGTCAATATCATAAGCTGCTATATGCCAATTCCATAAATCCCTGCTATTGCCTTGTCCCATTCTCCACGTTCCTTCAGCAGATACGATATAATATCCCTAACTGCTCCATATCCGCCTTTTATGCCAGATATATAATCAGCCTTCTTTCGAATTTCATCACATGCATCTGCCGGACAACCGGCAAACGCACACAAATTCATTCCCGGAAGGTCGTTCAAATCATCTCCCAGATATCCCATTTCCTCTTTACAGACATCGTGATTCTTCATAAACTTTCTTATATAACTTACCTTATCTTTACAGTCCTGAACCAGATAATCCACATGCATTTCCTGCATACGCCTAGTTGTAGCCGCACATTCTCTTCCGGTAAGGATCATGATTTGAATCCCAGCATGACGAGCAGCAAAAAAACCTGCGGCATCTTTCGTGCAAAACTTTTTTAATTCATTTCCATTCTCATCATAATAAATTCCGGCATCTGTCAGCGTACCGTCAACATCTATAATAAGATATTTTATCTTCTTCAACTGATCTTTATCTCTCATTTTTTCCCTTACTTGTCATATAAAGACTGCGTCAAAAAAATCACTTCCAACTTTTTACGAATGTCTGCAACATAGGCAGTGTTTTTAATATTTTCCTCCACTCCCTTGGTATGCTGGCTTGCCATATAGGAAGAAACATAATTACAGCCTTTCGTATGATACCCGTCAAATCCCGCCACATAAACTCTGCTTATGCCTAATTGAATCATAAGCTTTAATAACATGATTACACAATTATCACTCTGTCCCTTATCGTCAAAGCACAATTCCGCATAGTTCAGTATGTTCTCTGCACTGTAAATTTCCATAAGGTTTGAAGTGATTAATAAATTCTCTATATTACTTTTATCTTCAATTGCACTATAACGCATTGCGTTGGAAAAAAACACATAGTCCTGTTTATAAAACTCAGGAATAAAATTGGCCGATATAACAATAGGATTGTGCGTCGATATAAACCGGTCTATTTCTCTCTTTTGTTCTGCAATACTTGCTCCCGGCGCCAAAATCAGTATATCACGCCCCTTCCACTGTTCTTTTAATCGGCTTAATAACTCTTTATCATCTACTTCATGATTTTGAAAGCTCTCATATATTTTTTCGATATAAGCTTCATTGTAAGCAGTTTTTTTGTGGTCTTCAATGCTTGCGAGGATTTGATTGATTTGTTTTGCTCGCAAACGACCTTTGCCAAGCAAGAATTCCGCATAGTTCCTGTGTAGATTATATTTTGCGGACAATGCATAGGCCGTGCTGTACCCCCATGGCTCTATCTGCTTAAGCTGGATAATATAATCATCAATGCCATCCAAAACCGGATTTACATCATAAGTGCCTCCCTGATTTTTGTTCATATAATCCATGATAAGCTCCATACACAGGTTTCCTGGAACTCGTCCCATTCCAAGCATGGAAGCATCTATTACGCTTCTTCGTTCTGCTGATTTCATTGCAACAAACTCCTGTGCAAGCGAATAAGATAATGCCAGATTTTCGTGTAAATGCAGCCCGATTACAATAGACTTATCCAGATTATGCTCTATCAGCGAATAAATTCTCTGCAGATCCGATTTCATCATCGACCCAAAAGTATCAACTATAGAAAAGGCATAGGGCTGTATCTGATTAATTTTATGAAGAAGCTGCAAAATCATTTCATCTGAATAGCCCATAATATTTATAGGGTTACAAAAGACCTTATATCCTTTATTTTTCGCTTCCTGAACAAAGGCAAGTCCTTCATCAACATCATAGTCATGAAATGTTACCCGTATCGCGTCTATGGTCTTTCCATCATACGGCTCCAGCTTGCTAATATCATATTTGTTGTGCAAAGCCATCGCTGTAAACAAAGTATTATTATGTTTGGACGGTAAAATTGGTGCAATTTCCCTGCAGTTATTAAAAAGTGCCTTATCCCTGTCGTATTCGCAATTTCGCAAAAATCCAACTTCTACATAATCAACCTGAGAGCTCACTAATTTCTTAATGATATCCTTGATTGTGTGGAAACCAAAATTCCAATCATTAATGTAACCACCATCTCGTAATGTGCAGTCAAGCAACTTGGTATTATTCATTATATTCTCCACTAAACTGTCGGATTGGGATCCTTCATCTCATACAAAGCTTTCGCAATCTCATAATCATAAACATCATCAATATCTGCTGCCTCTCTCTTATTTATAATTAGTCGATAAGCATTGGGACCGTAATTATAATGCCACTCCTTTAATTTCACACGAGGTGCAAGATTGATACCATTTGTAAAATGATAAAGCTTCGGAAGCTGTTCCGAATTTTTATGGGCAAGCCCCATACTAAAATTTAAAGGACCTTTTTCATCCATGAGATAAGTCTGATACGGATCACAAGTAATCAAAGAGTCATATCCTTCTTCTAATTTTTCAAAATAAGTTTTAATTGCCTTACGGTACAGGTACGGCTCAACAAGCGGTGATGTTGCACATGCCCACATAATATGCTCATTAGGCATCTCTTCACTGATATACTCAAGGAACATACCAAAGGGCACTGATTCGTCAGCATACTTAGTAGGCCTCTTAATCGCAGTCACTCCTTCCGCCTCTCCCATGGCTAACATTTCATCGGAGTCAGATGAAACGATAATCTCTGTAAGCTCCTCCACCTGCTTTAACTGACGAATCTTATGTATTAACAGATTTGATTCTGCAAATGGCAGAATATTCTTATTGGGAAGTCTGGTGCTGTTCCCTTTTACTGGAATAATTGCTGTGATCGTCTTATTCATTTTACTCTCCTCCTGTTATTTCATTGTTTAGTCTCTTCCAATGCATATTTAATTCTTTTTATTATGCGGTTAATTTCTTCCTCACTTGTCAGTTCATGTGCATGCTGTTCTTCAACTTCCAAAGCTGCTTTATACGTCTTTTCCCTTACCTTTCGTTGATGCTCAAGAAAAGACCATTTTAATTTCCGATTCTCCAAAAGAGAAAGATAAACTTGATACACTGGTTTCATTTTGACAAAGCCTCTTACAAGATGTTGGACAATTCCATACTCTTTATATGCTTTCATCTGTCGCTTGGTCAGTCTATAATAATCATCCCTTAAGACTTCCTCCGCCATATCCGCAAACTTAGTATAATTGGGTATTTCCCAGTCAATTAAATATATGTCTTCAATGCTTTTTTCCGGCGTCGGAAATATCTCTTCCTTTGCCATCACAGATTGATAAAACTCATCATATGCTGATAGTTTATTTGAATCCGTAATCAACTGTAATTCAAACCCTTCTGTCGTTGGAAGCGGAAACAAAAGCTGACACATTTTCCGTGCAAAAAAGGCTTCCACAATTACAGAACTATTACCAGTATATACCTTATCACAGATAATAATCCACTGTTTTACTGATTCTTCTGCAATAATACGAAAATTGCCACATTTTTCAGCCAGCTTAGCGGCCGCAACACTTGGATGTCCCGGGTGAGGTCTGAATATCACAATAACATCTGAAAATTCGGTACAAATCTTTTCAAACCATTCAAGTATGATATTTTGAGAATCACACATAAATTTATAATATTCTGGCCAATCATCTCCAAATGCCCTGCACATACCTGCAATATATTCTTCCGTCAAACAATCTCCAAAATAGGGGGAAGCAAATAAAATCACCTTTTTATCTGTCGGGATGTCATACTTGGAAAATAATTCCTCTCTGGATAAATAATACCTATCAAGCGGTTTCCGCAAAAAATCCATTCCCACATGACCTGTTAATTTAATCTTCCTCTTATCCAGATGCGCCGCATTCGACAGCCGCTTTACATTTTGGTTTCCCCATGAGACATGAACCACATCTTTACCAATTCCCCAATAATTCTTGTAGGCTCCTTCCCTCTGCTCATCTTTTGCATAAACAATGTTTTCCCATTGCAGATCAATTACCTTTTCAAATTCGACAAATTCTTTGGTATGCCAATAAAGCGTACGATTATCATAACAGGATAACGTACACAACACCTTTGTATGATAAATTGGAGTATCCGCTATTGCATTTTGTGCATCGTCAACATATATGATCTTTGTCCTATAACCTCTTCGATCCAACTCATATTTCATAAGGCAAAGGTTCTCAAGTTCTCTGACTTTATGTTCATATATAAATAAAAAATCCAACTCTGTCATTTATCGTCACCCTGCTTTTCCTATCAATTTTTTAACAAACCAGTATGTGTGATACGTACGAAACCATTGCTGTTTGTAATATTTTAAAATCAATTTACCTTCATTTAATTGTAACTCGCCAAGCCGTCTTTTAATCTTCCCATAAATTCGAATTCCGTTAAAAATATCCTTAGGTTTCCAGACTTTTGTTCCTCTATTAAGAACCCTATAGATGAAAGAAATCTCTTTTTTTTCCAACGAGAATCCTCTTATTTTCCATGCCTGCTCAAGCACTTTACTCACATCAGCATCATGTCCGATTTTATCTTTTTTTGCAGCTACTGACGATTTTGAACCATGATTCACTCTGTAATAAAAAAAGCAGTCTTCAACATTTACACATTTGCCATATGAAAGAATTGAAATAAAAAAACAATAATCTTCAGCAACTCTAAGCGTTTCATCAAACCGGATTTGATAGCGGTCTATAATCTCTTTACGCAAGAGCGCCGCACCAGCAAAGGCAATGCAATCTCTAAACAGCATATGAGCCTTTATTTCTTCATCGCTCTGATATTGCGGAACTATAATTTCATCACTTACATTTCCCTCGCCATCCATGTACGCATAACCACCGCTTACAAGAACCACATCCGTATTTTCATTCAAATACTTCACTTGCTTTTCTATTTTATCGGATACCATAATATCATCCCCGTCAAAGAAACCTATATAATCGCCGGTTGCAGCTTCAATACCTTTGTTTCTCGCATAAGCCTGATGCTTATTTCCTGTATATGATATATAAACAATCCGGTCATCGTAATAACTTTTAGCAATTTCATCACTTCGGTCTGTAGAACCATCGTTTACAAGTATCAACTCAAAATTTGAATATGTCTGTGCCAAAACGCTGTCAATAGCCTTCTCTAAATACTTTTCTTCATTATAAAAACAGGTTATTATGGACACTTTTTTATCTTCAATCATTCACATCTCCAATTATTTCTATTATTTCAACTCATACTCTCGCCCTGTTGCTCTCACAGCATTCCAGTTTCATGAATGTCCTTTTATCTTTCCTTTAATCCTACTAGCTCCCACATCAACTCTGTAAAATTATTTTCAGCATTAAACTTCTCTTCAAAGATTGTAAGCGAAGCCTGGCACATGGAAAAATACTCTTCTGTACCGTAAATCCCAGCCATCCGTTCAATGGCCTGTCCCACCTGCGCCTCAGTGGGATTGTCCGAAAGTAAAAAACCATTTCCCTTTACCATTTGAGGCAGTTCTCCTATGCCGGTAGCAATAATTGGTATTCCAAAGGAAAGGGCTTCTTGGATAGAAACAGGCGATCCTCCTTCCGTCTCTGTTGTTGTTATAAAACAGCTAACATAATTTTCCTTATAAAATTGAAGAACTTTATCATTTGCTACAGCACCAGAAAAATAATATTCTACATTTTTCTTTTCACCTAACTTATCCTGTGCCCGTTCCTTAAGTTGCGTCAACTGATTTCCTCCGCCAAGATGAATCCACCTGATTTTACTATCCGTTATCTGGGATAAACCGTCAATAATGCGATCAATTCTCTTAATACTTATTACATGCGAACAACTTACTAACAAAAATAAATCCTTATCCAATCCCTCTTTTCGTTGCTTACAAGTCATCTGTTTATCTGAAACACCCAAACGGTACACCGGATATTTTCCGCTTTCTTTTTTCTGATATCTACCCAAATAGTAATCTTTTGCATATTGCGCTGCAAAAATTAATCGTTCAAGCTTTGCATCCATTTGCGGTTTGAAAAATTGTTTTCCATATAATTCTCTTTCATCATATAAATCATATCCATGCGTTCTGGCTATCATCTGTATGCCTGAAAACTTATCTTTATGCATAGACAAACCGAAACACTTATAATCAAACCAATAAAAATAAAAGAGAGCCTCTGTATCCTTGTTCAACTTTACCGTCTTTTTCAAACGACGATAAAACGTTTCTGCTGCTGTTCCAAACATCAGTGCTCTGTATATGCGTTTTACAATTTGCTTTCTATCTTTTATTATTGCAGCTATCTCTATATGACAGTCCTTCTTACCCAAAAAATTCAGGAGAGAAAACAATTTATCTGAAAATTTTTGTACAGCCGGAATCCTATAAGCTTTTACGTCTTTATTTTGAAAATATTCGTCCTCTTTCACTTCTGTTGCAATAATTGTAACATCAAACTTTTGACACAAATACGGATATTCCGGCTTTACAAATGACTCTTCACCATGACCATAAGGAAATTCTTTCGTAATTAAATACATTTTAGGTTTCATTTTTATTCCCACTAAACCAATTCGTTCAACCCTCTATTAACAGTTTCCGTTACATAATCTACATCCCTTTCACTCATATAAGGATGCATGGGAAGTGATAAGACTTTGCCGCATAAACTAATTGTATTTTTATAATTCAAATCATCCGCACAAACAGTATCTTGATTTTGGCAAAAAGCTTTTTGCTTATGTATCGGCTTCGCATAATAAATCATACTTGGTACATGATGTTCTTTAAGATAAGATTGCAATCTATCCCTTATATTTTGCTTGGGAAGTACGATTGTATACTGAGCCCAGCTGGAATAATATCCATCCAATACTTTAGGGCAAACCACATTAGTTTCTTTTAATCTCTCATTGTACCATTGCGCCACTTGGTTAACCGCCTTCAATTCATATTCCTGAAACATTTTAAACTTCACCTGCAATATTTCCGCCTGGACAGTATCAAGTCTCGAATTCAAGCCAATTCTTATATTATCGTATTTGTCAGCGCCTTTCCCATGCACCTTATAAGACTTAATCAATTCCGCCCACTCCGCATTATCCGTAAAAACAGCTCCTCCATCGCCATAACATCCCAATGGCTTTGCAGGAAAAAAGGATGTTGTTGAAATATCTCCAAAGCTGCATGCCTTTTGATCCCCTATTCTGCCGCCGAACCCCTGTGCTCCGTCCTCAAGGAGAAACATATTATATTTTTGGGCAATTTTTTTAATCCTAGAATAATCTGCTGGCTGTCCAAACAAATCAACCGTGATTACTGCCTTAGGTACAAGTTTCCCCTCTTTTATTACCCTTTGAATTGCCGCCTCTAAATCTTCTGCTGATAGATTAAAGGTATCCTTGTCTACATCAATAAACACAGGAACCGCTCCAACCCATGGCACTACTTCCGCAGTAGAAAAAAAGGTAAAGTCTGGAACAAACACCGCATCTCCTTTGCCTATTCCCCATACCATCAATGCTAATTGCAAAGCGTCTGTTCCGTTTGCACAGGTAATGCAATGTTTCACGCCAACGTAATCCGCAAGTTTCTCTTCTAATTGCTTTACAGGCTCTCCGCCGATAAAACAACTGCTCATTAAGACCTTTTGCATTGCCGCATCTATGGCTTTCTGATTTTGCAGATACTGCGTTTTCAGATCTCGGAACTCCATTTTATTCCTCCGCTTCCTTAATAATATTACCCTTTTTGTCCACTTTTCCAATAACCTTAGCAGGCACGCCAGCCACTAACGCATAATCCGGCACATCTTTCGTTACAACTGCCCCTGCCGCTATCATAGCAAATTTGCCAATCCTATGTCCGCATACAATTGTGGCATTGGCGCCTATACTAGCTCCTTCCTCAATCAAAGTCTGCTTATAATGATCTCTTCCTTTCGGATATCGTGCCCTTGGTGTTAAATCATTTGTAAAAACACAAGACGGTCCTAAAAACACATTATCCTTTATAATAACCCCTTCATATACTGAAACATTATTTTGGATTTTTACTCCATTTCCAATTTTGACATTATTAGAAATATTTACATTTTGCCCAATCGTAACGCCTCTTCCTATTACTGCCTCAGATTGGATATGGCAAAAATGCCATATTTTAGTGTCATCTCCAATTTTAACGTTCTCATCAATATAACTGCTCTCATGAACAAAATAACTCATCTGGAAAATCTCCCCTTAAAGTCAGTTGTTGCTCCTTCCCTTAAGGGAAGCTTTATTGTTTTTCCTGTATACGCCGACTGATAAATTGCCAGAACCAATTCCAAAGCTCTTTTACCTGCCTCGGCATCTACATAGGGCTTACAGTCTTTTTCGATAGCTTTTATCATGTCCGCATACAAAGGGGTATGTCCATATCCATACACATTCGGCGGATTTTCATGAAATTTCCTTTTTATTTCTTCCGGATCATCCAGCATATCAGAAAACCGCCATTCTTCTATAACGTTCACTGATTGCCCACCGGCTTTAACCGTTCCCTTTTCACCAAACAGATACAATGTTTCTTCCAGATTTTTAGGATAAATATTTGTAGTTCCTTCCACAATTCCATAAGAACCATTTTTAAACTTAATTAATGCAATTCCCAAATCTTCTGCTTCAATATAATCATGGTGAAGACGGTCTGTCATCCCCACTACTTCTTCTATTTCATCCCCCATCATCCATCTGAGCAAATCAATATTATGAATGCATTGGTTCATCAATGCCCCGCCATCCTGCTCCCACGTTCCGCGCCAGCTTGCCCTGTCGTAGTACTCATGATCCCTGCACCATCTAACATGGGCAGTTCCATAAAACATCTTTCCAAAACGATTCTTTTCCAATGCCTCACGTATTTTTTGAATGGATCTGTTAAATCGGTTTTGATGGTTAGCGCATACTTTCAAATTCAAGCGCCCCGCCTTCTCAATTATTTTATCCGCATCTTCTATGGATAATGCAATAGGCTTTTCAATAATCAGATTACAACCATAATCCAAACATTTAAGGGCTATTTCCGCATGTTTACCGCTTTCTGTTGCAATAGCCACCAATTCCGGTCGCTCATTTCGCAGCATCTCCTCATAGTTAGTGTACTGTATGACAGTATCATCCAAGTCAAATTTAAGCTTCTTATCCATCATATTGGAAGCCTGTAAATCACATATTGCCACAATCTCAAGATTATTTGCTTTTGCTGCTGCAAAGTGGTTCGGTGATATTCTTCCACATCCAATTAAAGCATATTTCATAGTGCTTTTCCTTTTCCAAAAACTATAATAATAATTTTTCTTCTAATAAATTAACCATTTTGGCTGCTGCGTGTCCATCCCCATAAAAACAAGGACGACTATTCTTTTCTACCCGTGCTGCCTGCTCTGCAAACAAAAGTGCTTTATTTACACTCATTTCATCTTGGGGATTAACTTTCAATATCCAGCCAGCATTTACCAGATCATCCCAAATATCTAAATCCACCATAAACAGACACTTAGCCCCCGCAAAGGAAGATTCTTTAGATACACCCCCAGAGTCTGTAACAATTAATCTCGCACTCTGCATTAGTGAAATCATTTCTAAATAACCTACTGGTTCTATAATCTTCAAATGATCAATATTTTCGACATCTTTCCAAAGCTGAAATTCCTTTAAGCATTTTTTCGTCCTGGGATGCATAGGGCAGAGGATTTTACCATTTAAATTCTTCATAAAATGAATGATACTTTCCATCCGTTCCTTACTTTCCGTATTTTCCTGTCTATGCCATGTCACAAGAATAATTTCCTCTTTCGGCATATGCTCTTCCTTTGGAGCAACTGATAAAAAAGTATCATACATAATATCGCCTGTTAAAAACGCTTTTTCTTCCAATCCTTCATTTTTAGCGCACTCAACAGATGCCTGATCCGAACAAAACAATATATCTGATAAATGATCCGTTACAATTCTATTGCACTCTTCCGGATTCTCCTTATGATGGGTCCTTGTCCCACCTTCTACATGTGCAATAGGAATACCTAGCTTAGATGCCGTCAATACTCCTGCCAAAGTTGTATCTGTATCTCCATATAAAATAACCACATTGGGTGAAATTTCTATTAATTTCCCCTCTAAGCCCAACATTACCTTGGCTGTTATTTCTGCATGGCTCCCACTGCCAATCATTAAATTTACACATGGTTCCGGTATATCTAATTCTTCAAAAAAAATCTTTGACAAGTTCTCATCATAGTGCTGTCCACTATGAATAATGCACTGTTCATAATTTCTTTTTTGTAACTCATGATACAGAGGCGCCAGCTTAATAAATTGTGGTCTATTGCCAACAATATGTGCTATCATCTTCCTTCTCAGCTTTCTATATAATCTATTATCGGTTTCATAACTGACTGCATACTTACATGTTGAACCGCAAATTCTCTAATTGCATTTGCTACCGTTGCTTTATTACCGTTTTCTTCTTTTATTTTTTCATAAAAGGCCACAACTTCTGTTATATCAACATTTTGCCTGTCATTAGAAAAATTTTTAGCATATTTGTAGTCTTTGTTTAAAACGTCAATTTCGCATCCTGTAATAAGCGGCATCCCCTTCGCCAGACACTCCCGTGTTTTTAATGCCCCCAGTTTATTAATACCTATCTTATACATACCAAAGGAGGCCAATGCTATGTCGCTTTTATCATACATTTCATCCAGCTGTCTTCCCGACATGAAAGGATAAAACTTTACAAAATTCTGCAATTGATATTGATCAACCAATTGCATATATTTTTCCTTTTCCGGACCATCGCCTATCAAAAGCAATTCTACTGTATATCTGTTCTCTTTACTTGCATAATATTCTTTCATTCCTTTAATAATACGTTCATAACCATGGTGTCTCTGCATATAAGCCACACCTATTAAAGTTACTTTATTTTCTACATACTCTCCTTTAACAATCTCTATATTTTCTACATTAACTCCATTCGTTGTACATATCGTAGGAACTCCAAATATCTCTTTGTCTTCTGAATATGTTACAAATCTATCAATATATCTTTTTAACTGCATTCTATAAATAAGTTCCTTAATGTAAAATGGCCACGCATTCCACTTTGCAAAATCATCCTTATCATAAGGGTAAGTAAATATCTCAATAATGATTTTACAATTAGGATACTTTATTTTAGCATCTTTCCAGAAATTTACATACGCCTTGTCAGCTACAGCACGCCGCACATATAAAAAATCCGGATTAGCCAGCTTTCCAAGTGCTTTACTATAATTTCTTGCTATTGATGCAGAAGGAAATAATCCTAGCAGCCTCTGAAAAAGAGTCCGTTCATTAGTTTCTACTTCAAGTTCCTCTATGTTACAATATTTTTTGAACTCTTCCATCTGCATATCAATCTTTTTACTGATACCAATAGACGCCCTTCCTTGAAAATGAATATAATATCCCTTTTTCATCGCTTTCACCTGTCAATAAATAGTTTCAAAATCACCTGTAAGAGTATACCATAATCCCATTGCCAATGCAAATTTAACATTATCTTTACTTGCTTTTATTATATTCTTATACTAAAATAAAAGCAATTTATTTCTCAATACTCAATAGTGAGGTTATTCTATGAACTTGCCCAAAGTAACAATTCTTCTTTCCACTTATAATGGGGAGAAATATATTATAGAACAACTCGACAGTTTACTAGCACAAACGTATCCAAATATTTGCATATTTATACGGGATGATGCCTCAACAGACAACACTGTCCATTTAATAAACAATTATATAAAGCAGCATCCTCAGCATCCTATTAATTGGCTGCCCGATACATCTGACTGCAATCTCGGATATCAAAAAAGTTTTTGGTCTTTACTTCAAAACTGCCCGGCATCCGACTATTATTCCTTTTGTGATCAGGATGATATTTGGTTTCCTGACAAAGTAGAATCGGGCGTACAGTCACTAAATAATTTTGACAGTAAGATACCTCTATTGTATACATCCTCTGTAGACTACTATTCAATGGATTTACAATTTATGGGACATTCTCAAAAAATAAATTTACCTGTCACCTTAAAGGATGTGTTATTCTATTGCCCTGCTTTCGGTTTTACGATTATGATTAATGACACTTTGCGTAAAATAGCTGTTTCATCCGTTATTAAATATGATAATATCCCTCATGATAATTGGTGTTTAAAAATAGCTGCTGCCCTGGGAACCATTATATATAATGATATCCCCTGTGCCAAGTACCGCCGCCACAATGCAACTGCTACTTTTTCCAGCTCGTCAAAGCTGGAAGCTTTATTTTACTGGTTCAGAAACGAAATTTTAAGCAATCAATTCCAAGAGTATTATTTATATATAACCAATTTTATGAATGAATTCCACCCAGCTCTTTCCTTTGAGGATTTGCATATACTATCATTATTTTCCGTCAAAAAAGTTAATCCTCGTATATGGTTTAGACGTTTGTTTTTTCCTCACCGCCTGCGTCCTACGCTTGGCGGGGAGCTTGCCCTGCGTATCTGTTTTCTTCTCAACCGATAACATTATGAAGTATATTTTTCACAACCAATTTTATGCCACTATTTAAATTTACAAATTATTCAAAACGGAGAATTGTCATGAAAATTGTTCAAATCAATACTGTCTGCAATACGGGAAGTACCGGTAAAATCGCAGCCGGCTTATATCACATTGCCGATCTCAATAACCATAATCCATTCATTGCTTATGGCCGGGGAAACGCTCCAAAAGACATTCGCAGCTTTAAAATAGGAAATCCTCTGGACTTTGGCTGTCATGTACTGATAAATTTCTTTCTTGGCAAAAGCGGGTTTGGTTCCAGACATGTTACTTTTCGTTTTCTCAAATGGCTGAATACGGTGCAGCCAGACATTCTCCACCTCCATAATCTTCACGGTTTTTATATCCATGTAGGTCTATTATCCGAATATGTTAAAAAAAATAATATTCCGGTTATATGGACTTTCCACGACTGCTGGCCGATGACCGGACAATGTGCCTTTTTCGATCAGGTTAATTGTTGTAAATGGAAAACAGCATGCTCCAATTGTCCTATTTTCCGTTCCGATTATCCTTACTCTCTTTTTAAGGACAACAGCCGCCAAAATTATATTTTGAAAAAGTCCAATTTTACAGGGATTAAAAACTTAACAATTGTAACTCCCAGCAACTGGTTAGCTGATATTGTCAGGCAATCCTTTTTAAAAGAATATCCAATCACAGTTATTCCAAACGGCATTGACCTGAATCTTTTTAAACCTTATCCCACGGATGCTACTGTGAACAATAAAAAAATCATCTTAGGTGTTGCAAATGTATGGGATTTCCGGAAAGGGCTTGATTATTTTTTTAAATTAGCAGAACAGCTAGAACCTTCTTATCAAATTGTTTTAATCGGAGTCAGCAAGAGACAGCAAAAACAGATTCAAAAGACATTTGGAAACCGGATTATAGCCTTAACCCGAACCGCCGATCAAACAGAACTGACCAAATGGTATAGCCGTGCACATGCATATGTCAACCCTACCTTGTCAGACAATTTTCCAACCACTAATCTGGAGGCCTTAGCCTGCGGTACACCGGTCATTACCTTTAACACCGGCGGAAGCCCTGAATGTATCACTCCAAAATGCGGCATTGTCACTGAAAAAGGAAATATATTAGCCTTAAAAAATGCTGTGTTGTCTTTACAAACAAACACAGAAATAACTTCTCACGCCTGCCGTGAACGGGCCATGGAATTCGATAAGAATACCCGCTTTAAAGAATATGTGAATTTATACGAAAAAGTTGCAAGGCAATAATGACCATGATATAATGTAACCCAGCTTTATAGAATTTTGTTGGGGAAATATATATGTTATATAAATTGCGAAAAACGGTACAGGAACATATTGACTGTATTATCATTTTTATCATATTTTTAATATTACATTCCTTTATGCGTTTTATTAGCTGGGATGACCCTTATTATCTTTCTGAATTAAAAAGATGGGATTATAAGTTGCTGGAATTGGTCAAGTCATTATATATGATCTGGTCAGCAAGAAGCATTATAGAAATGACTGCCTTTACTTTCGGAGCATTACCAACCTTTATTTGGAAAATCTTCGACTCTTGTGCTATTGTATGCTTTTATCTGCTTATTAAAAAACTCATAGAAGAATATATGGGTAAATTTGAATACAGGGAAAAGAAAATGATATTTACCATGCTCATTTTCCTCTGCTGGCCATTTTCTACAATGGGCACTACCGGATGGCTTTCAAGTACTATTTTTACCTTATGGACTTTTTTAGGAGTATTATATACAGCATTAATCTTACACAGAATCGTATATGGAAATAAAAAGATAAGCCTAATTGCCAAAATAATCGGAGTAATGGGATTAACTTATTCTGCTAACCACGAAATCACTTATTCTGTATACTTTTTTCTTTTTATTATTATGACCTATGGGTCTCTTAAAAACAAATGCCGTGGGTTAATTGAAATAATGATGGCATGGGGAATCTTTTTTGTTAATGTACTATGGGCGCTTCTGTCTCCAGGAAGTATGACTCGCTTAACGGGGAATGAAAATAAAACAGGGTATCTGTCAGTTTCAATTTTAGGCAAAATCAGAATGGGAATTAACACTACATTTTACCATTACGTTTCCGTTCCCAACGCAATCTTATTTATTTTATGCCTTCTCATATTCTTCCTCACATTAAAAAATACCAAAAGTACTTTTGGCAGGTTATGCGGAACGCTGCCATTGATTGTTGATGTCCTTTGGACAGGGTACATGTTTTTCTCATACACCCTTAAAAGAAAAACGCTCACATATATTTATCCCGACGAAAATTTCTTAGAATGCGGAGCTGCTGAACAATATATAGCAATTTTTTCAGCATTATTTCTAATTGCCTTGATTATTTACAATATACAAACTTTACTAAATAACAAAAAGCATGTATATTTTCTGGCATTGTCTCTTTTGTTAGGACTTCTTCCAGAAATAGAGCTGGGATTTACTCCTGCAATTTCCGCTTCTATTTTGCGAGTTGCTATTTTTCCCTATGCTTCATTTCTAATCCTCATATTGGGATTACTGCATGAAAAAGCTCATGCATTGGCTAAATGGCAATCCATCCTATTGTATATTTGTGCTGCTGCCGGAAGTATAATGAATATACTGCAGGTTATCAGGCATATGTATTTATATGGATAAAACTACCTTACAAAAACTTTTCCCACAGCCCACATTTTTCCGTTTCAAAGCATCCCCCACTGTCACATATTCGTACATTTTTTCTTCCTCTTCATATCGGTAAAGAATATATTTTCTCTGACGTGCTTAATCTTCCTGCCAGACTAAAGCACAATCGCCGCTTATCCCTTTCAACAACAACTGGCATGTCTCCCGCAAATCATCGTAAGAAACAGGCATCCCCGACATTTTCATTTCGTGATGCTCCCCAATACCCTTTATGAATAAAATCGGGGTTTGCCTTCCTTCAAGCCCTTGGTACTATACCCATGATCCGTCATAATAATTATTATAGAATACACATTATTTTCCTTTAATTTTTCAATATATGTTGAGACAATTGTTATGCTTACCTCCATGTTTCCCAGATATATTCCGTTTTCAATTTTTTCAACATCTTTATTGTACTGATAAGATACATGTACTCCCTGAAGCTGTTCTTCATATGTATACCGTTGTCCTGATAAAATAAATGGCATGAAATATTTCGTAAACGAATACGCGCACATTGCATTATCATAATAGGTAAAATCTACAAAAGCCTTTCTCAATTCTTTATCTGTTTCTAAAATCTAAGATACTGTTCCCGAATCCACAGCATAATTATTTTATTATTTTCTATATGATATCACTCCTAATTGATATCCGTTCCATCCATAGGCGGTAAAAAATTAATCAAAAAAGCCCCCTGTAATAAGTACTGACCAACACCGCAAATCTCTCTGTAACCCCTATACTATAAAGACGTTTGTTCATCATGGCAAGTAAAATAAAAGCTACGCTTCCTATTATCCATAATGCAAAGAAAAGAACCGCACGCACCGAAAGCAGCACTCGGAAATCATACCAAAAATCATCAATATTGTAAAAGTACATTTCCAAAGGCACATAGACCATTAATAAAAAGCTAAGACACAACGAAATAAGAATCCCCACCTGCACCAAGCATTTTTACGCTTTTTTAAGATAGTCGTTACTATTTTCCATCAATTATCTGTCTCCCCTCTTTTCCAGTTCCCGTACTCTTTTTTCCAAACTGCTTAATTCTTGAATCAATATTCGTATTTTCATATTTTGCCGCGAAACGATGGATGTCAATGTCATCAATGTCATAATAACGAATGCAAAAACCAATATGAATAATCCGTTCATATTGTTCTCAATTCCCAGCATTCTGATAAATATTGTCAATAATTCTGGGAATACAATTAACAATCCCATAATCAGTCCTGCAAACAGCCATATAAGAGTATATTTCAATTCCAGCATTCTCTTTTTCAAATAATGCAGGATTAATAAGAAATAACAAATTACTGCCACAATCAGAGTTATTCTGAGAGTATTTGGAATCATTTCTGCCTCCTTATCCCAAAGCTGATTCTTCGAACTATCATTGCTAAAGTTACTTTGCACATATAATAACAAGATTTTTTTAACGTTATTGAACTTCTTCCAAATTCACGTTTTTTCATTACAACAGGATACTCCCGTACTTTTCCGCCAAATACAGACGTTATAACTAACGCCTCCGGTTCTGGATAATCCGCCGGATAATCCGATGCAAAAATATTAATAAATTTAGCATTTACGGCTCTATATCCACTGGTGATATCCTTTACATGTATTCCCGTAAGAATTTTCCCCAAAATACTTAGAAAATTAATTCCAATTCTGCGTATTTTGGAAGATTGGAATCCCTCCTTTTCTACAAACCGTGACCCAATCACTACATCTGCCTCACCATTTTCAATAGCAGTTAACATTCCCTGCAGATAAGTCACATCATGCTGCCCATCTCCATCAATTTGCACCGCAACGTCATAGTTATTTTCTTTTGCATAACGATATCCGGTCTGTACAGCTCCTCCAATTCCCATGTTTACTACCAAATTGATTACCTGATATGCATTTTGCTCACAAAGATACTTAGTTCTGTCTGTAGAACCATCATTCACCACAAGGTAATCATACTGTGGAAAATTATCAATTAAATTATTTACTACTTTTTCAATATTTCCTTCTTCATTATAAGCCGGAATAATTATCAATGTTTTTAACACAACATCCTCCAAACTAATGGTATCCCCTAATTTCCGTACTACCAACCAGGTGCAGGGTCACACCGTCAGTGTCATTTACCACCTGATATACACTTCCATCCTGAATAACTGTCCCCGTAAATAATTCGGAATAAGACTGTTTAAATAATTCGTCCGCATGGAATACCACCACATATTTACATTTTCTAAATGTTTCCTTAAGTGCTTCCTCTGATACAACCCATGCCGTATTATGTATAGTAATCTCTCCATCACTATACAATTCATATTGTTTATCATAAAGCTCTTGGTTAGATACAACATTCCAATTATCATACTCTGAAACAATCGGACATACAGAATTTCTGAAAATATATCCGGCATATCCATCGCTGTTACTACAGATAAAATGAACTTTTTCCCCTCTATCCGCCATACTTCTGAGAATTTCTGTTATCATGTCATATCCATAAGTGTTTTCTTGTGTTGTGTTGTCTACAAGATCATTGCTTTCAAAAATAAGACCTTCTACCGGCATTACCATTATTATAAATAAAGCCAATACATAAACAAGATAATCAGATTTTTTCCTTTCCCATGTACTGTACTCATCTCCCTCAAAAATAAAATATATTCCCACCATCATGATAGCACATAAATAAGGAGCCAAATATCTGTCAATAGAAGTTAAATCCATAGCCTCATACATTTCAAAAGTAAACCAATAGGTCACCTGTAAAAATGCACAAAAGCAAACTCCTCCCAGCAATACCATCCCGGAAAAGATATATCTCCTCATCTTTTCCTTACTCCAATAACCAAAGAAGTTTAATGTAACAATCAGAAATGCAATAAGCAGGAGCAAATCCACAAAAGAAAATTTTACAGTTCCAACTGAAAATGTTTCGCCATCTAATAATTCAATGAGTAAATTTCGTGTTACCTGATACTGATACCATTCACCTTTTCCGGTAATAATATTCTTAAATCCCACCAGAGAAATTCCACTTACTTCAATTGCATTCTGGCTCTGCTCTATTACATCCGCTTTTTTTTCCACAGTCCCCTGATCTTTGGCTGTCTCCAATTCATGATCAGCAATTTCTGTATTGGTATTTTCTTCTATCTGACTTGGCAGCGGAATACTCAAATAAATCTGCCAGCTGAAATACAACCCCAAAACCAGACACACACACGCAACGGGATAAAGCAGCCCCTTAAAATTGATTCTTCTCTCTCTTATCCCTCTGAAAAATATATCTCCAAATATAATCAACGCAGTTACGCCTGCAAGAGCCAGCCCAATTTCTTTAGTCAACGCCAATGCACACAAAGCGCTGCTAATTCTGACCCGGTTAAACCATGACATTTCGTCGGAATAATAGCAGATTAACACATATCCCATAATCACAGCCATTAAAGAATCGACCATGATCGTACTGGATATATTTTGAAAGAAAATCACTGGTATACATATCATTGACGCTATAACTGGTAACATTAATTTCTTTTTTTCTTTTCCCTGAAGAAGTCTGCAAAAAATAATAGACACACTTAAAAGCATCGTCTGATATGCCACAAGCAGAATTCCCTCATGAAACATACCGTTTGCATATTCAAATACATACTCAATCAAAGTTGTAAACGGAAGATACCGCGGCAATATAACTGTAGTATTGATATGCTTGGCAAATGAATCATAATAAAACATATCTCTAACGGCAATTCCCCAGTGCCGTAAATCATCTCTCATTCCAAGCCAGTCACTATTGCTAGTTATTAATATTACGAAAAACAACGCTATATAAATCCATAACCCTGGAGACAGCAGCCTCTTCACAGTTAACCCTTTTTTGTTATAGAAATATATTGTTATCAGAAAAACCCACAATCCCAATATGTAAATAAAAGTAAGTCCCCAGCGTAAATGTTCCGTCAGTCCAAAAAAGTACAAAATTATGCCTTCCAAAAATACGGAAACAGCTACCGTTTCCTCCCACTTACGCCCGGTTATAACCATCATAAACAGGGAATACGCAAAGATAGGAAATAAAACTGCCATAAGCCAAAATAGCCTAGAACTCTTCATAAACGTAATATCAAGCGCTGCTGCCTGTCCCATATCTTCCCCGGAAATACTGCATCCGCCGTAATTACTTCCTGAAGGGATCTGTAACGTTCCCTCCTCAGAAGATTCCAGAAAAGAAAGCTGTATACGATACCTCTCTCCCTGAATCAGCTTTATTCTTCCCAGATCAAATGTCATTTTACCTGATTCGCCTGCCCGAAACGCAGCTTTCTGCACTGCCTGTCCAAGCACCGCAGCGTAATCATCAGAAAAAATTTCCATATACATTTCACAGGAAAAATCATTTTCTGCATAATAAGGCACATCTACACTGGTAAGCAGCTTCACTTCCGGCTGCCAGGTCTGTTCCAAAATACTATCATTTGTACTAAAAACAACCTGTGAATCCGGCTTAGACACTATAGAAACCTGCAAATAGGAATATCGCTTTATAAATAAAATCCCTATTACTGCAAATAATATAATAAAAAGGAAATTTTTTTGTACAATATTTTTCATATTCTCATCGTTTCCTTGTCCATCCTAAATATTCTTCAATCTACCCTCTTATATACAGTTGCCACTTTAAAATGATCTACAACAATTGAATAAATTTCTTCATATCCTTTTATTGTAAGCTCATTGCCAGTCTTTCCTCTATAAGTTTCAATATAGTATAATGGATTTTCATCCTGCTCTACAATCCTATTGCTTTCCTCTTCCTCCAGGAAATACTTATAATAATTATTTCCTGGTGTCTTTATAGAAAAGCTGTCTCCAGTTTCCTTTTGGACAATATACTTAACAGCATCTAACGATGACAAGTGCCAATAATCCCTGTCAAAATCTGCGGCAAAATACTTCCCTATATTATTAAAATAAACCATCTCAAATGGATGGTTATTCCATAACCACACAACCTGAATAAAACTTCCTATCAAGACGACTGGCAGAAGAAAAATATGCCACTTCTTCCCCTTTCGTATAATATAGTCAACTCCAAACATTGCAAAAAGCACCAGTGGCGGCAAAAAGAAATAGCAGTGTCGCCAGCCATTATACAAAGTAGAATGCATTAACACGATGCCAAACCATGGTACTGCTGCAAGTAACACACACCAAAGTACATACTTATATTTAGTAACCAGTAGAAACAAAAGCCTTTCCTTATTTTTTATCTTTTTTATGTATAATATTAATCCTGCTATTAACGAACTGATGCAAAGCAGAAGATACCAAAGAGGCACAGAAACCAAAATCCATACCGGAACATAATACCACGGAAGTTCCTCTTTCCTTAAAACTTTCCCCATAAAAACTATCGTAGAATCCCAATTATCATAATTAGAAAATTGAGAAAACACTTCCCACACTCCCCGAAAAGGGTGTGTCCATGCTGCCGGAAGCATCATAACAAACATCACAAACCATATAAGCAGTATAACTACCCCACATATAAAGGGGTGACTGCACTGAACTTTATATTCATTTTTCCACCTTATTTTTCCCAGAATAAAGTCTATCGTCAAATATCCCAACACAAGCAGCAGAAAAACAACACCCACAATCCTTACATTTGCTGATATAGCTGCCGATACAGCAAATGCCCAAATCCATCTCCATGAAAACTTACTTTTTATGAGTTTTACTGTTGTAAACATGCAAACCATAAAGGTCGATACAAAAACCATATCCTTGATGTTGTAAAACTGTTCCGCAAAAAATCTGGGGTAGAAGGCAATCATAAAGGTTCCCAATGCTCCTATCAGATTTGACTTGAATAAAGTTTTGAGCAAAAAGAAAAAAGCCACATATCCCACAACGCAAAGAATAAAAGTATAGAAATGCCTTCCACAAAAGATATCCCCAAGATTGTCCTCCGTCACTTCAAATATGACAGACGGCATCTGCAGAAAAGTCCCATAATTTCGATAAATGTATGTTTCCAGATCAGGCACATCAAACTCTGACATATGATCAGCGCCAAAAAAATTTAACATATATTTTACATTCACCAATGTGCTTATACGCTCTGTAGGCTCATCTGCGGAAATTCCGTAATCCCTGTAAACCATTATGCCTAGTGCCATGTAAGCCACTAGCGCAGCCACAATTATCAAATTTATTATAAATTTACTTTTTCTCTTTTCCATTACCTTTACTGCCTCTAATCTTTATTTATGAATTGTACCATAGTCTAATAAATTATACTATCATAAATTAAGTTACTGCTTCTTCCCCCTCACGCTGTCATAGACTTTTATCGTTTTCTCTACCACATCCTCCCAATTATATTTCTCACAAATAAATTGACTACTTATTGCTTTATATTTTTCTATTTCATCAACCCGTTCAAGTAAAAACTGAAGCTTATCCCGTAAATCCTCCACGCTCCCTTTCTGAAAACTCACCGCCTTATCTTCAACTACCTCCAAATTCTCCGGAATATTGCTTACCAGGCAGCAATTCCCATAGCTCATTGCTTCCAAAAGGCAGATTGCCATCCCTTCAATGTCGCTTGGCAATACAAAGATATATGCATTAGAAAACAATTCTTCCAATACTCTGCCCTGGACAAAATCTGTGAGAATAATATTTTCATTCTCTCTGGCATAAGCATAAATTTTCTGCATATATTCTTCCGCATGGCTGTCACCTCCTGCAATGACAAGCTTTTTATCTGTCTGCAATTGCTGATATGCCTCTATTAAATAATGCGCCCCTTTTTCCGGAACTAGTCTTGCCAGAAATAAAATATATTCATTTTTCTTCAGTCCAAAGCGCTCTGTAATTTCTTTGGCTTCCTTAATTACCGGCTTTTCGATCCCATTAGGAATATAAACAGTTTCTCTCCCATATTGCTCCCTGAAATAATCCTGTACGTTGCGTGAAAGAACAATAATCTCATCAGCTTTCTTGACAGCCATCTTTTCACCGTACTTTAATACTTTTGTTGCAAAATTTCCCCATTTTGCCCTCTGCCAGTCCAGACCATGTATGGTTGCAACAGTACGAAAACCAAAAAGCTTTGGTATCCTTATCGTCACACAAGGACCTTCTGCATGATAATGGATAATACCATATCCGCCTGCCAAGCTCCTGAAAGCTGCCAGAAAGGAATATACAATAGCATTTAAACTGCTGCTTTTAAAAGTCGGAATGGTAATCAAGCGTATACCGTTATAAATCTTTCCTCTCTTTTCATCAAATTGTTTTCCTGAAACGTGATAGCCTGACCGATTATATGCCTCTATATGATATCCCCGCTTGGTCAGCCGGGTGGAAATTTCATCCACCACAATCTCCACACCACCCTCACGGGACGGTATCCGTTTATGACCAATCATTGCAATTTTCTTTCCTCTGTTCTCTCTCCTGTAACACCGGCTTTCTTTTGCTACCTTAACTAAAAAAGAAAGATTCGTAGACAGATAGCGCATAAACAGCCTTTTAGGATCCTGCACCAGCCGGTACAGCCATTCCAAACATAGCTCCTGTATCCATGCAGGCGCGCGTTTCACAGTACCTGCACAAAAATCAAAAGCCGCCCCGACTCCAAGCATGATCCCGCTCACTTTAAATTGATGTTCATACATCCACTCTTCCTGCTTGGGCGCCCCTAACGCCACCCAGATAAAATCCGGCTTTGCAGCATTAATTTCTTTAACTGCCTGTTCATCCTCCTGCTCAGTGATCGCCCGGTAGGGCGGAGAATACATCCCCACAATATTCAGCCAGGGATAACTTCTTTTAAGCTTTTCTTTCAGCTTATTCAATGTTTCCGGAGAACCGCCATAAAAATAATGCCTGAAATTATGTTCTTTGGATATTTCAAATATCTTCGGCATAAGATCCGGTCCTGGCACTCTTTTTGCATCATAAAAACCTCTCCGCCGGCAGACAATAGATAATGGTTTCCCATCCGGCAGACACATAGCGCCACTGTTTTGGATCATGTTGTATTTTTTATCCCGATAAGACATCACTGTAGTATGGACATTTGCTACGCATATATAATTTCCACGCAGTTCATCCAGATGCTCTGTTAAGTATGCTACCGTTTCCTGCATATTTGTCACATTTATATTAGTATTCAGTATTCTGCAATAACGAAGGCTGCTATCCATTCTCCTGCATTCCTTTCCTGCTTCTCACTCGCAAAAATATGATCAGACTGCCTGCCGCAAAGACGATCCCCCCCACAGCCACGCTGCCCATAACAGTATTTCTAATTTTTTCCAGCTTTGCAATATTTCCGCTAAAGGCAACCATTTCGGTCTGTTCTGACTCATAACCAAGCACCTGATCCCCTTCCTTCAAGATGTCATCCTCAGACATAAGGTAATAGCCTTCGATTAGATCATCTGTATACTCAAAATTTTTTCTTGGCAAAAGGTATCTGCTTGGATATTCAATACACCCAAACGTGATTGCTCCACCTATCAGTGCCCCAAGAAAAACAATACCTGTTAATCTGATCCAATATCTTCTCACGTTCCCCTTTACTTCTCTCCACAACCCTGACACATCTGGCAATAGGATCTCTATATTTCTGTCAAACCTTGACCCCACAGCTAATTCACATTCGTTTTTCCCTTTACATAAAAACTCCGATCCGACCAAGAGAAGCGAAAGGTTCTTAAAAGATGTATTAAAAAGAAAGGGCTCCGTCAGTCCGGCAATCAGACAAGACAAAATCACGCACAGCGCTATCCCGTCCTGCTGCATCGTCCTGCGGTAAATTCCTCGAAAATATACATACATCACAAAAAGAAAGAAGAGCAGACCATAGGTAATCCACGCAAACACATAAGAATTATCCATTGTACGGAGAGCAGTCACAATGGTTGTTGTATCCACCCCGAAAAGCTTTACCGCCTGATTAGTCAAAAACCATTTAGATAATTCAAGTCTGGTATTTAAAAGTTTATTTACAATATCAAATAATCTGCCTTTTAGTAAAAGCGGCGCTCCAAAAGATAAAAACAGACAAAGCGGCAGGCAAAGCTGAATCAGCGCCTGCTCTGCCTTATTAAATTTCTTTCTGATATTCCAATAGCATACCAATACAAGGCAGATCGTTGTCACCAGAAAGCCTGTTGTACTGAGTGAGTACATGAACACAAAAATATTTCCCAATTCTAATAGCAGCAGGTAATAAAACCGGAATCTTTCCTGCAGTAAATACACGAGAAAACAGACGAAAACCAGATAGGATATATGCAGTACATTAGGATGTGCATATCCAAGGCTCCACCTGATCACACGTCCCATTCCCAGCCTGTCATGTACTTTAAACGGACTGTCAACAATATGTAATGCTGTAAGAAAAAATAATACACCAAAAGATAAGATCCAGGTTACTGTACCCACTTGAAAAAGTTTTTTCATATTTATATTCTTCAAACCGCATAACAGCAAAAATGCAAAAAGCACCCCTTTTTCATGGGAAACCAGATAAATTGCCCCACCAAGGATAAGCAATACACCATAGATCAGTATTTCCCTCACTGTATAATCAGTCAGAGCTGCCTTGCCTGCCCATCCTATAAGCGCTATAATAAGAAACACTTTAAAAACTGTCTGCCCATCATACAATCCTATTCCCTTGGCAAATAACAGAGATACGAAAAATAGGTAAAAGCACAATTCAGACAACTTCAACATGTGTTTTTTCATTAAGCTTCCCATTCCCATCCTTCCTTTCCTCATCATCTTTCTTTTTCCAATTTACTGGTTCTTTCAGCATCTCATACCATGCTGCACCCATCAAGAAAAAAATGTAGTTTCTTGCAAGATAAACGGAAATGACATGGGCTTCAATAACTGTATATAAGCATATTGCCGCTACCAGTGCTATAGACATGTAATCATTTTTCTTATAATAAAAGAAAAGCAAACATATGATTGCAGCTACAAATACACAGCCCGGTATGACTCCATACCAATAAAACAACCTCACCCATCCAAGATCAAAAAAATAATTGTTTTCTGGTCTGGAAAATAATCTCCAAGTCTGAACAGTCCCTTCAAAACTATTATTTTCTACCAAAATTCGAACCCGCCCATTCAGAACTTTATTTAAATAATAAAAGACCATTGTAACAGGACTTCTATCATCATACCATACATAATCATAAACACGGTATGCATTAGCTGCCACTAATATCGAAACACCTATACTTCCCACCGCTGTGATAATCCCAATCCAGTTAATTATCTTTTGTATTAAAATATTCGGCTTCCATGTAACCAAAAATATCAATCCAATTGCATACAGGGTCACAATCAAGCTTGTCCTTGAATCTGTCAAAAAGAAAAAGAACGCATTTACCGCCAGCAAAATCAAATAATGCCACCATTTTATAGTCATTCCATACAAATACAATCCCAATATGGAAAGAGACCATACCATGCACTGCAAGGCATTAGGATGCCCCATACCAAGAGTGTATCTGGTTTCCACACTTCCCCTCCCATAATCCTGGGTAAGTGAAATTCCACCGTATATCCCTGTCACAGACAGGCAGATGATAACCAAACAACCAGCAAGCGTCAGCCAAAAAACCAGTTTTAAGCATTTTTTCATATCTATATCTTTACATGCCGCTATAAAAATGATCAGCCTGATTATTTCATTTCTTCCCGTTACAAAATAGGAAACTGCCCCTAAAATACAAAACAAAAAGATACAAATATACTCTTTCCATATATATCTGGTCAGGCAGGCCTTCACCAAAAACAATATAAAAGTCAACTGAAACAGTCTGCCCTGAATAGGATTAGTATAATTGCTCTTATCAACAATGACTATCAACACTTCTATGACCACGGCAATATAGAAAAACCAGTTTGTAATTCTGGATATTAAAATACCTTTAGTACTCATGGCATATCATCCCCTTCGAAGTTTAAAACTTCCTGTCTGCTCTTCCTTTCTACCTTTCCATCCTTAACCTCAAAAATCACATCAGCATTCTTGATCGTAGTCAGCCTATGAGCGATAATGACAATGGTCTTTTGCCCTTTTAAAGAATCTATTGCCTCCATTACGGCCGCTTCTGTATCGTTGTCAAGCGCAGAAGTCGCTTCATCCAAAACCAAAATTTCAGGACTGTGGTAAAGAGCCCTTGCGATTCCGATTCTCTGTCTCTGTCCCCCCGACAATCGGATCCCTCTGTCTCCCACACAGGTATCTAACCCCTCCGGAAGTGTATCTACAAACTCAAACAATTGTGCCTGCTTAAGTGCAGCAATCACTGCCTGTTCATCAATTTCACTTTCTTCAATTCCAAATGCCACATTATTCCTGATAGTATCATCCGACAAATAAATGGTCTGTGGGATGTACCCAATCTCTTTCTGCCAGGTAGGAAGATTCTTGTAAATATTCATTCCGTCAACCAGAATTTTCCCCTGCTGAGGCGGCAGAAGTCCTAACAAAATATCTACCATGGTTGATTTCCCTGCACCGGAAGTTCCTACGAAAGCTACTGTATCTCCTTTCCCAATTTCAAAACATGCATTTTCAATCACATTACCGTCCCCTTCCGGATAGCAGTATGTCACCCGTTTTACTTCGATCCTTTCCTGAAAATGCCAGTTTTCATTTTTTTCCTGCTCTTCCACGGATAAATCCTCTATTTCCCTCAAGTCATGATAAATCAAATCAATGGAAGGCGTTGCAAAAATCACTGCTGATAAATGTTCATTGATCCTTCCCACCGATGGCAGCAGACGAAACGCTGCTACTGCAAATATTGCCAGCTGAGGCACAAACTCTGATAATTCCTTCTGACCAAAAAACATTTTCACTAAGACAGCCGTTAAAAGTCCTGTCATGCATACCATCTCTATGATGTACTTCGGCATGATTCCAATCAATCGGTTCAACCTCAGCACTCGGACATACTTCCCCATATACCCATCATAATTTCTGATAAAAGTATCGCTTCGATCAAGGATCTTTATATCTTTAATTCCACTCAGCGACTGATTCATCCACTGATAGATTTTCGCCTTGTATTCCTGTCCCTGTTCTCCCCACTTTCTAGAGTATTTCTTATTAATATAAGAAAAAGTGGCAAGGCATACTACAAGCAGACCAGCAATAACTACTGTAATTGATTTACTTACTATAAACAAATATACTCCGAGAACAATACATACACACGCTTCAGCCGCCATCTCCATAAAATGCAGTATCGCCTTTGCAAACTGATCCGTGTCCTCCTGCATGCTTCTTTGCAGCACAGCAATATTCTTATTTAAATGAAACGTATAAGGTTCTTTCATGTATGCCTTTAACAGGTTGGTTGAAATAGTCCGCTGGATTCGGTATGCGAATTTGTAGATAGTATTTTTCTCAATAATAATGTAAATATTTTTTGCAATGTAAATGGCAATGATTCCGCCTGCAACCACGGCAAGAAAATGCTCAAATTTCTGAAACGAAAACATGTGATAAATGAAAGATATCATTGTACTTTCCAGCATTGCATCCTGATTCATAATTCCATCAATAAATGGAGAAAACAACGAAATCGCCAAAAGTTCCAGCATACTTCCAATCAAAATCATCACGGTCAGTAAAACAATTTTAACTTTATCTTTTGTCGAGAAAATATAGTTTAATTTTTTAATCATAAGGCATCCTTTTCCATGCATACAGTTATTTTTTCAAAGTAACTGTCAAATTTGCACTTTTCTTCAATATATCTGTAGCTGTTTTTTCCCATTTCTTTTAATTGATCCCGGTCAGAAACACTTTTAAGAACGGCTTTATATAAATCTTCCTTGCAGTTATCCTGAAACAAATACCCGGATTTGCCTTCCTCAATATAACAGGCTGTACCATTCGTGTCACTGCATATCACCGGCACGGAAAAAGCCATTGCCTCTAGCTGGGAAACAGAGGCCGGTTCTCTCGTACTGGGAAGTACGAAAAGATCAGCATGGGCATAAAGCGTTTCCATCTGCCTGTATGCCAGGTTTTCCAGTAAATTTACTCTTCCGGTCAGCCCATTTTCTGAAATAAACTCTTCCAGCCTTTCTTTATACTCTTCTTCAAAATGGTCAGCGCATTCTCCCGTTACCGTAAGACATAAATCATAATCATCTTTAAGTTGTGAAAGCACTTCCAAAAGCATCAGAATATTTTTTCTGATTTCATATTTTCCTACACATAGAATATTGATCCTGCCATCCTTAAACCATTCCTTTTTTTCGGGTGAAAGTCTGGGTTCCATCACAAAAGGCACAAACACCGCTCCAGGCTCCTTCACTTTATCTTTATTCTCCACCCCCAAAACCGGAGTGATCCTGATCTTCGGAAGCAAACCTTTCACGATTCTATGAGGCAGATCATTTTTGATTTCATCCTCCCATAGAGGACTTTGGTTATATAAAATCATGGGAATCTTTAATCCCCTGCAAGCCAGACATGTAAAAATGGAATAGACAGAACGTTCCCTGATGATCATAAGATCCGGTTTAAATCCTTTGACAATTTTTCTGATTTTCCACATAGCGGGAAAACCATATTTCAGCCGCATGTCACAAGCTTTACTGTTTTTTCTCTGAAGCAAATTGACATAGATCCAGTTAATGACCGAAAACACTTTAGAATACCCTGCAACAACCGGTGTGACATAAGTATAGTCTTCCAGCTTACCCTGATAATGGCTTACAAAGCAGACCTCATGACCATGCTCCGTCAACCCTTTTATAATAGGCGCCTGATTTGTATGATATCTGTGCGCCACATAAAGAAACCTCATAACAGCCTTATCTTCCTTCCTGCACTTGCTTAAGCAATTCAAGCCACTCCTTCAAAATACTCTGCAGCGAAAATCTTTCCCTTACCCTCGCTGCCTCTTTCCCCATCTGCTTCGCCAGTTCTTCTGAACTTGCCATTCTTTCCATTGCATCACACAAAGCATCAGAATTTCCTACCGGGACAAGCAGACCATTCACTCCATCCTGGATGCACATCCTTGAACCGCCACAGGGACAGTCAGTAGAGATGACCGGCATTCCCATCCCCATTGCTTCCAGCAGTGAATTGGATATCCCTTCATAATCAGAAGATAACACATACATCCCTGCATCCTTGATCTCATTTAAAATATCCCTGTGAAATCCTTCAAAAACTATATGGTCACTGATCTCCAGCTTTATCGCCAAGTCTTTTAGTTCCTGCTCTAAGCTGCCCTCACCATACAAATGCAGAACATAATCAGGGTACTTTAATAAAAACTTCTGAAATGCATAAAATAAACTGACATGATTCTTTTGCTCCTCCAGCCGCCCGGCGGCAATCACTGTACGTTTTCTTGATCCCGCATAAAGCTCCGGCAGATTTTCCGTAATTGGATTGGCTATCACAACACCTTTCTTCTGTATTTTTTCCTGAAAATACTGTCTGGCAGCTTCCGTCTGAAAAACAATTCTGTCTGAATGCAAAAATGCATATTCACGGACTTTCTTATTTGGAAATGATTCCGGATCATTCCGCTCAGAAGAAATCAGCTTCATGTGTAACCCTGATTTTGCAAGACAGGCAAAAAAGGCAGTGGTTGGTTCAAATGCAGCCAAAACATAATCCCGATTTTGCCTGAATACCTTTCTCATCCGTATAATTCTTTCAACTCTCTTCCATAGGCTTCCGCCGGTTCTTCCTCCTATTTGAATAACTTCAATTCTGTTATCAAGCCTATAAGCCATATCATCGCCGGCTGTCATTAAAATCTTAACGTCAATCTGCCTGTTTACAAATTCATTTGCTAAAACCGATATGACTCTTTCCGCCCCGCCGCCTACCATCCGCGGAATGATAAACATCACCTTCATCTTTTTCTCCATTTATCCTTATTATAAACTAAATACTGAATATCTATCACTTCATAATGGGAGGATTGACTGTATGTATGTACTCCCAGAAGTTTACGTCCTATACCATTATTATGTCTCGAAGCATTCAAATCAGCTGGCAGCAGCTCTTTGACCTGCTTTCCAGGATCCTTTTCTCCCTTTTCACAAAACTGAACAGAATATCCGTAAATTCCGGGAGTACTCCGCTGTATCGGAACAAAAAATATCTTCTCGCCAATAACAGGACCCGCCAATCTCGATTTCAATGTATAAATATCAGACTCTCTTCCCAGATCCTTCCCTTCTATATGATCCACTTTTCTACACAGTTCATAGCTATGATATCTTGTGTAAAAATCATCTTCCGGATTATATTCTGATGCCAGAAGCTGCACTTTTTCCTCGTCTTTCTTCCAAATAATACTGTCCACCAGCCGCCAGCCTTTCAAAAACTCCCCTGCTTTTTCCCAGTGATATGGAAATTCCATACAGCGATACAAATTGACAGACTGATTCATTTCCGTTTCAGGAATCATATACAACTCACCATTCCAGTCAAAACACATGGGAAAGGACATGTGATAGCTTTCCTCAATAACAGGGATCGGTTCTGTCCAGGAGCCGTTTGTAATATCCGAACACGCAATACATCCTATTCCTGTCTTTCTGTTAACCCTCTCCAAAAAAACAACTTCTTTTCCATCCTTCTCCCACAGAAGAGGATCTGCATACCAATAATCATTTGTATGGGGTAAAACATCAAAAGTTTTATTTTTTATCTCATTCAACTGGTACAATTCTTTCCCCTGCTCTCTTCTGCAAAAAGCACAGGAAAAAATTGCTTCATATCCAATCAGCTTCTGAAACCCTAACTTCAATCCTAATTTTTTGATTTTTTTAATTAACTGCATATGATCCCCTTAACTAAATCTGACCTATTACTTCCACCAGCTTCTTACAATATGATTCAATCGTATCAAATCCTTGGTCATGGCACGCCATGGAATAACTGTGAAGTCTTTTTTCATCGCCCCACAAGCTTTCTACCTTACTCTTTAATTCCCCTTCATTTCCTGCATCAAACAAATCGCCTGTCTTTCCTTCCTCTATCAATTCCGGAATTCCTCCAATCCGGCTTCCAATAACTGGTGTGCCAAGAGATAATGATTCCATAACAGAAAACGGACAATTTTCATAACATTCTGAAGGCATAATACTGAACTTGGCCTTTTGAATCAACCTAGTCAGTGCCACCCCATTCTGAAAACCTGCATTTTTAATATTTTTTGTCTCATTTATCTCATTTTCCAAGGGACCGCTTCCTGCAAAAACAAAAAGAATATGCGGAAGTTGTTGACATACCTTCAGCAATGTCCCAATTCCCTTCTCCTCCGAATATCTTCCAAAATAAAGCACATATTCTTTGTCATCCGAAGATGATCTTCCTCCATCTGTTTCCACAGAAATGAAATTATGCAAAACCTTGGTTTTCCCCTGAAATTCCTTCCTGTGGAGCAATTGTTCTTCCATAAAATAAGATGGGCATATGACGCAATCAATATACCCATATGCCTTCAACTTTTTATATAACACAGCTTCAACATATGCAAGGAAGCTTTTCAATTTTGAACCATGAATGCAGGAATTTTTTACACATTCAAAACAACCATTTTGAATACACTTCTGACACAATTTCCCTGTAGATGGAATCCTCATCAAATGATTTGGACACACCAATTGAGTATCATGTGCCGTATAAAGAATCTTAATTTTTTTCCCTGTCTTTTTTCCATATCTGATAATCTCATATATAATAGAGGGCGTCAACTGAAAGTTAAAATTATTCAAATGCACCACATCAGGATCAAAATCCTCTAAAACAGGTCTCAATTTTTTTCTGGCAGTTTCGGAATAAATAATCTGAAAAGGATAGAAAATCTTACTCAGTTTCCCTGTATGAAAATTCATATTGGGCGTATAACTGTTCACACGATTTCCAACGATACGCTCCGGATGTTCCATTCCAAAATATTGAACCTCATGCCCTTCCTTTTGCAATTGTTTCCCTACTGCAAACACATAAGTTTCCGATCCGCCATTTGGAAACAAAAATTTATTGACCATTAATATTTTCATCTTCTTATTCCTCAAACCTTGCATGGATCACTTTCGTCTCGCTCCCCAACTCTACCGTCATTTCCGGCTCAGTGCTGATAAGTGTTCCGCCATCATCATACCATCCCAGAAACTGTTCATCCGGTGCAATGTCCTGAATCCTCAGTGTGACAGGATAATCACTAAAATATAGTCCCTGCCAAAAAACACAGCTCTTTTCCATTGCCAAAGTATTCACACTAAGTTGCGCTGCGTTTTCTTTGTTTGACAATAAAACAAGATAAGCAGGCTCCCCTGAAAGCTCAAATTCTTCCTTCAGGTAAGTAAGCACTCTGTCTTGACGATTAACAAAAAACTCCTTGATTGCATCAGAATATTTACCCATGTCGCGTTCGCCAAAGTACCGGATTCTATTCAATTCATATGACTCTTCAAATTCTGCCAGCATCCCATCAATCTGGGTAAGCACATTGGTTTCTTCAAAATTGTGATTAACCATGTCCATAAATGAAAGTACAAAATCTCTTCGAAAATTATCATTCTTCATTAACTCTTTTGCAATAAGATCATTCTCCCAGCAGCTTTCATTTCCGTCTTTAAATGTATTTCTATCATATGCATTTAAGGCCCCTTCCGTATCCCACACACACCAGCGCCACTTTCCATCTTCCTTCTCATTTGATCCCTTTGAAATGCTTCTCCAGCATCTGGCATTCCCTGGAAGCCAGTCCCAATCATCCATGTATATCATACTTCCATAATAATCTATAAAGCTTTGCATATCTATTAATTCCGCGATTTCTTGATATGCCTGGTCAGTAGACATATCAATTCCGGAATTTAAAAACTCCACAATGGAATCAGGCGCAGATCCTTCATAAACTTCCACATTGTCCAAGTCTATACCATAATTGTTCCGAAAATAATATTCATCATACACTTCCGCCAATGAATAAACACCCCAATATTCTCCATTCAAAAAAACATTACAGCGTATAAATTCCTGAGTTTCTACCTCACGATCAGCAAGAAGCTGCTGGCTTAATATGTGTTTTAACTTTGAATCATCCCTGTCAGAATAAATAAAAAATTTCCTGACTATTTCCTCTTCCCCAAAAATCCTTTCGTCAAATATCTCCTTATCATCATATAATTCTCTTGCATAGATAGAAAAGCTCTTTTGCAGCACTCCCCTTGTTGTGGATCCATGTATCCTCATGCCAATCTGCCTGTTCAAAATTTCATTTCCATTTTCATCCCAGACTTCAATATGCCCTTCTCTCTCTGATTTTTTTCCTCTTCTTCTATAATTGGCCGGCGTCCATAAATCATTTTCGCTGCTGCCATCTTCAAGCATATATTCATCATAATCCTTTCCAAGAACATAAATACCGCTTTCATAATTAAACAAATTATCAGGATCTGTTACCAGCGACATTGTATATATTTCCTGATATGCCTTCTTTTCCTGATATCCTACCAGATAAGAATTTGTCACAATATCACTGACATTTCCACTTTCATCAATACAGACAGCCCGTACCACCATAGCTTTATCTATCAATTCTTCCGGAACAAATTGGGAAACCGTTGACATATCCATACGCATCGAATTCGCGTTTGGAGAACTGGAAACATTTTTAATTTCTATTGGCTCTGTATATCTTAAGCTACTGCTATCAGGGTCACTCCCATCCAATGTATAAAATATCTCTCCCTTTCCCCCTATCTCCAAAAGAAAATTTTCAGGATAAAAACCACCTTGTTTTGAAAAGACAGGACATTCAACTTGGTTATCGGAAATGATTATCGCATTTTGATTGGCAAAACCAATTGTAGCTTCCGTTTTAGCCCATTCCTCCCCCACCCTGCTCCATGTAACATTCGTTTTTAGTGCCGGAATTTCTACCTGATCAATAATTTCCCCTTCTTTAGACAAATAAAGCACTTCTCCTTTTGAGCTAATTTTAAAATTTAAATTAAAATCCTCATTATTTTCCAGTCCAGAAGCATAAAAAACAAAATATTCACCAGCATCAATAAATATATCTGGCAATTTACTTTTATTTATCTCATCTCTATTATCAGTAAGATAATAGTCTCCTAAAAAAACGGCTTCATCCGTAGGATTATACAATTCAATCCAATCACAATCTTCATAATTTTCTCTTAAACCTGTAGAAAAATTATTACTGCATACTTCATTGATTAATAATTGCCCTTTCAACCCCCCCCATTTGAGCATTTTAGTACTACACATCAAACAAATCAGTAATACGATTCCGATTATACATAAAACTTCTCTTTTATATTTCCTCACTTAAGCCCTATAGCCCCTTTCTCAAACCAGTATTCCTTCCGGACTCACAAACCTCCATCCCCTCCACAATTTCTCCATCTCTTCTTTCACAAATACCTGGCTGTTCTTCTGAACCGTAGGTCTGATCATTATTTTCTCCTCATCAGGATTCAGCCTCGCTCCCCAGAAGCTAAACGTGGAATTAGCGCAAATATTATGCCTGCACCGGCTCATCAACCACATATCATAGAAGCTGTCCTTCCCATGATTGATATCTACCACAGTATAACCATTCCCTGCAAACTCTTTCCTCACATAAGAAATATCATCCGAAAAGACATAAAAATGGGCATCTGGCACATATTCTCTTATCACTTCCATTGCCTTTCGATAATAAGCTGGTGTACAGATATTGCCAAACATCCCCTTGTTTTCGGGATTCAGGTAATCCCCTCTCCGGACATGCACACTCACAGAATTGCATCCCTGCATTTCTTCCGCCATTTCTCGGTTTAAGGGATCTGCACTTGGCGGAAACTGGATTTTTTCTCTCAGGTCATACAGGATATCCGCATAATATTTTTCACAGGCAAAATAACCGGAAAGATACATATTTTCAAAATCAAAAATCTCCGGATGATACATCTTACTTTCATGAAACCAATGAACCGAGGACGGCAATAGCTTTCTGCGAAGCTTACCCTTAAGATCCTCTCCGCCAATCAGCTCTTCCTTTTCTTCCTGCGTACAGACCTCATAAATCAACCGGTCAAAATAGGCAAGTTCCAGCTCCCTTTTCGTAACTGTCCCAGTTTCTTTTTTTTCGTCAAGGACCTGAAACCATGACAAATCCAGCCTGGCTTCCTTTCCTATACGAATCAGCTTTCTGTATAAGGCATATTGCTGAAGCTGGTTTCCCAGCCCGCCAGCCACCTGAATAATAACCATAATCTCCCTCTTAACTCTGTTCTTCTTCTATCATAGCAAACAGCGACAATGCCGGTCCTAACGACCACGGATATTCCCCGTAAACCTGTGGATACATACTAAATCCCTGGCACTCCGCCATAGCGCCATAGATCCGCCCGTCCTTGACCGAGCCAAGCAGGGCATCCCGTCCTCTCACCATACGGGATTTGTGTATTCCGATCAGCACCTTATTCTCAAGGGACTGTGCAATAGAACACAAAATCATCCCTGTAGCCGAGGTGTCCACCGGACCATCCTTTGCCCCAAGCTGCCAGCTATAAAGTCCGCCCTCTAATTGATAGGCTTCCACTTTATCTACCAGCCTTCTATATGCCTGTTTGATTACTTCATACCCGGGATCTCGTTCATTCATATATGCTAAAGTTCCTGACATTCCCAGCATCAGCCAGCCTGCCGCCCTTCCCCAGCCGATAATGCCGTATTTCACACCGCTTTCATACTGGTATCCATGATAAGGAAGCCCTGTCTTTTCATCCATGCCGCACCCGATAAAATTCTGGATCTGTGTCACAGCAAGACTTATTGCATTCCCGTCCCCATATGTACTTCCATATTTACTTAAAAACGGGCATGACATACCAATCATGTCTGCAAAAACATAACCGTTTCCCTGCTTGGGACGATAAATAAAGCTTCCTGCCTCATCCCTTTCATGATGATATAAAAACTGCACCATAGCTTCTGCGGCAGTCTTATACTTTTCCTCTCCGGTAATCTGATGTAAGTCAATCAATGCCATGCCGCTCACCATGTCATCCACATAATAAAGTTTGTGCCCTGACCGGATCCATCTGTCGTAATATTTACGAAGACACTCCACCACAATTCTTGCTTCATCAGAGTTTTTATTCTTTTTATAATAATCCACCAGCCCTTGGGCAATCAGACCATTGGGCCAGTTGATCTTGTCAATCGGCTCCACTGCCCTTCCTGTCAGCATTTTGGCAGTTCTTTTTAGGTAATATCCTATTTTTCTTTTAGGATAATTCAATAAATCAAATTCAGCCTCTTTTACCATTTCAATCATGAAGTCCATCTCCTCTCCTGTTTTCTTCCCAATCCTTCCTGGGTACTGCGACTACACTATTTTTTCCATAGAATTGTTTCATTACCGAATTAGTCCAAGCATCCGGATCTGCTGTAGCCGGCATAGACATAAGCGGTCCCTGATCATCATTTATGAATGGAATTACTGCATCTTTCACATTTTTATCTGTAAGAATTGCCGTTTGCAGCTCCATTTGTTCTTTATAATCCGCTGCCTGCCCAGTACGTATATATTCCAATGATACCCATGAAGTACTGCTCTTCACATTACTTCTAAAGCATATCAGAAAAATAAGGCAGCAGAAAAATCCCGGTATAATGATATCTCTATGCAGTATTGCTTTAGACATTTTCAATCTGGACGAAATGCAAGAGGCAAGTATCCCCAAGCAGCCTGTAACCGCCAACAAAAATACCAAGAAATTCGTATTATCTACGCCTCTGGAAACTTCCACATTAGCATATAATGCCGGTGCCTGCATCGCACAATACAAACAAACGAGTGCAAGCGCTGCGATAACCGGATGCTTCCATCTCGCTTTCCATACTTGCCCACTATAATTTTCAAGGAAAATAAGAAACAGCACTGCAAGTCCCACAAATACAAGCGGTCTCTCCTGTAAATAACCGCCTGCCGTCTTTGCCCCCTCCGCAAAGCATCTGCCTATCGTTATAAATGCTTTCATCAGCGAAAAACCAAACTCTTCCCCACCCCGTATTTTATTTCCCGGTGCTTTCATACTAATAATCAGTCCAATAGTCTCCAGTAAAATCGGAATAATAAGCAGGAAAATTTTTTTATTTTTTTGTTTTAAATAATCCAACAGACAAATATAGACCGAAACAATTAATGCAAATAACGCCGGCTGATAACTGGATCCTCCTAACAGCGACATAAGAATGCTAATAGTTGTCAAATAACGAATTTTATACTTTTGGGTAAAACGGATCAAAAGCAAAATAACCATTTGGCACATCACAAAAGGAATCATATAGTGTGCACAGCCATTAAACCAAAAAATCGCCGACTTCGTACTTGGCACAAACTGTATGCTGATTATCAAATAAACCAACGTAATCAGCAGGCAATTCCAACTGTCAAATCCACATTCCAGTTTAAATATCTGCCAAAAAAGAAGCAGCGTACTTCCAATCCACAAAAACAACATCAAAAACACAACAATCACATACGCATTATCACTAAAAACTTCAGGCTGAAGAGCAAATACTGCAATACTGAACCATGTTCCCTGCCAGCTCTCGTAATATTCTTTGATAGTAGTTCCAATGGCTTTTGCAACTTCCGCTAACGAGTGAGAAGTTAACCATGCCGCCCGGGTATAGACTCCATAACCATAGTCATCTCCCGATGCTCTGTTCACAAAAGACAAATAGCAAACAGGAATTAGTAATATCACAAACAGAATGAAAACTATCCATGAAATATTTTTCATTGATAAAAAAGCACATATTCGATCATAAAACTTTTTTAATGGCTTTGAATCCCGCATACTGCCTTCCTTTCTTTCATGGAATTTCGTTCACTACCCTCTCTTCAGCTTACTCTTTACAATCCCCCACAAATAACCAAACTCTTCCGTTCTCCCGAACAGCATAAGAAACGCTCCATTAAATACCACCGTAATCAGCACAAACATTCCTGCAAAACTTAAAACCGTCACTTCCTGCATGATTACGCTTTTCGCCCCGGCAAGAAGCGCCAATATTCCCAAAATTACTGCCAGATACTTTATAGAATCCATAAAATAAGTCTTTACATTCCTGTCAAAGCAGGTCTTATAGATAATAAAAGGCTTCGTCACATTGGCAATCAGCCCTGAGATAATCGTCCCGATATAAACCCCTGCCAGCCCAATCCTTTGCACCAGCACAATAGAGATCACCAGATTTACCCCACCCTGGATCAGCGCCAGATATTTATCCTGCTCAAAAACCCCTGCCGCCGTCTTGAAATTGGATAACACGATCCGATCTCCCTTAAAATAGTAATCTGTCAGAATCAATCCCACCACTATTACCGGAAGCGTCTTTCCCGGTCCCACAGAGGGCCAAAGCATGATAAGAGGCGTAAGCAGCAGGAAAAATCCCACCGCTGAAAACCCATATACCCAGCAGGCAAAGAAACGGTATACCCGGAACACCTGATACTGCTTGTCCTTAGACTCCGTAGCAATCAAATTCCCGAAGCTGGACAGCACCGAATTAAAAATAATATTTACAAAGTTGGATACAGAGGTCAGGATCATATTATAGTTTCCCACATAGCCCACCAATGTTACATTGATAAAACTGGAAATGATCATGCTGTCCGTCTGCAGTCTTGCCACATCCCCGACCTTGTGGAACATTAAAGCTTTGGTCTTTTGCACCACCTCACCGGTCTCTTCCTTGGACAACTTCACCACATTACGATCCTTCAAATACGGATACCGGCGGTTTAAGTACCAACTGACGAAGATTTTCTGTACAAGCTCCACAAATGCCGCAGTCAGCAGATAAAGGTAAAAATTCCCAGTGGTCAGGATCACTACGATCTGCAAAGTCACTGTGATCATCTTGGTAACAGTAATAATATTGGTCTGAATATAATTATTCTGCTCCGCGTTGACCAGGCTATACTTATATGCCACGAAATAGGAGCTTACCGTATTAAACAAAAAAATGAAGTAATACAGCGTCATGTCCCTGACTGTGACTCCTTCCGGCTGTTTCACCAGATAGGGCAGGAAGGGCGATACCATTAACCCGATCACTGCGATCACTAGACCAATCACCCGGTACGCCTGCCGATAGAGCCGCATATAGGACTTGATCTTCTCATAATCCTTCCGGGCTACAGGTCCGTATAAGCTGTAGTTCAGTGCCGTCCCCACCCCCAGTTCCGCCATGGAAAGGACTGACAAAATACTGGTATATAAATCATTGACACCATTTAAAGTGTCGCCCAAATGGGCAATAAAAATGGTACGGAGAACAAACCCAAGTATCTGGGTAGTCAGATTTCCGATATATCCAAAGACTATATTCCTTGCTGCTGACTGAACTCTTCCCATAATCTGTCTACTTCTTTCCCTATAGATAACGCCCGTTTTTGATAATCCGGCATTACCTCCAAAAGCTTACTACGCACTTCATCCTTCCTGTCTGCCAGCCATTGAAATGCCTTCACCAAGTCATCTTTCTGTTCAAGGCTCTGCACCGGAATCACATAGCCGTCTTCCCTGCCAAATAAATCCCTGGCGATTCCCCTGGCCTTCACTGAATACCCTACCACTAAGGTAGGAACGCAGGAAGAATAGGCCGCTATAGTGGCGTGGGTCCTGGCTCCCACAAACAGACTGCATCTTCCAATATATCCCTTTAACTCCTCGCAGGAAGCATCGCCAAGCTCCACCACCCTGAGGCTTCCCTGAAATTCTTGATACAATTCATGGACAGGCTTTCTGTCATCATTATTTCCCCACACTACATGAGGAATCAGGGCAATCTGCATATCTGTGTGATCTATAATAAACCGGATCAACTCCCGGTAACATTCCATGGTAATACCCGGCTTTTTCTCATTATCCTGTATCATAGGGCTTACATTGATCCCTACCGTGTTTCCTATCGCAAAGCCCTCAGGCAGCTCAAGCTCCTTTGCCTTTAAGGTAAATGCCGGATCCGGACAGCATAGGATCCGCGGGCTGCGACCATCTCCAAAAACCTTTTCCAGTGCATGAAAGGTAATGGATTCTCTTGCAATAATGGTATGATATGCTGCTAAATCCTTTACAATATCTTTTCTTTCCAATAGCTCCGGCTCAATAGAACACCCCAGCAGCACAGTCGGTGTCCCTGCCTTTCCGAAAGCTGAATTAGTTAAACGCAGATCATTCAGCATACTGTCATAACAGTAATTATCCCCGCCAATAGAAATTGCAAGAGGATTTTTCCCCCGAAAAACCTTGCCATAGCGGTATCTGATAAAACTTTCCTGATCCCCTGTCAGCTTTCGGTATATATAATAAACTACATAAGCCAGCCTATGGGCATCGAAGCTGCGTTCCTGCATCACTTCACAAAGCCCTTTCAGGGAATATCTTTCATCCTCCCCTGCCCTATAGCTCACCAATAATGCCGGTTCTTTTATCATATGACACAGACTGTTTACAATAGCCTCGCAGCCATGATTTCCGCTGCCGGCATGCATATACAAAATCAACTGATCATCCATCCTGCTGCCTCACTTTAAATATTTCCTAAAATGGTAAAGCCATAAATAAAATGCCGGTGCTTTTACAAACAACTTTGTTTTTATTTGATATCCCTTAGACAACCCTTCATAAGCGCCTTCTACTTGTAAATTCTCCTGAAGTTTTTGTACGCAGATCCGGATATGCTCCTCTTGATCCTTTCTCTCTGCTGCAGACAGAAAAGCAAATTTCCCGGCAGTCAGCATAATCGCCATCAAAAGTCTTTCCGTAACCTTTGCCCTCAAACTATGATCCATCTGCACGACCAGATCTCTGGCGATTTCCCAGCAAGTAAGCTGATCCATATAAGCCGGCGTAAATTTCCGGTTCATTGCTCCGGCAGGATTTTGATAATATCCATACCCTTGAAAATCAACCACTGCCGCTTTCCTAATATCCGCAAACACATCCAGTATAAACAGCATATCTTCCCCGATCGTCAGTCCCTGGCGGAATCTATGATCCCCGACAGCCTTTCTCTTATAAAGCTTGGCCCAGCATCTGGTATCCTTCCCTTCTGCTATCTGTTCCAGCAATTCGTCCCTTTGATAAATATGAAGCTGCATTGACCCGTTTCCGTCATCCTGCTTTTTCTGTTCCCATTCTTCTTCGCGGTTCCATAGAAAAAACTCGCACCCGGACACATCACTGCTGGTTCTGGTCAGCGTATCATAAAGCATTTGCATCATCTTCGGATGAAGCCGATCATCTGCATCCACAAACATCAAATAGTCTCCATCTGCCTGCTCAATCCCTGCATTCCGGGCAGCAGATACCCCTTCATCATTCATTGTAACTACCCTGACGTTATCATATTCCGTGGACAGTCTCCGACAAACTTCACCGGTTCCATCCGTAGACCCGTCATTAATAAGAATGATCTCCTTACGGGGATAAGTCTGCTCTTGAATGCTTCTAATACAATTTTCCAAATAATCCTGACCGTTATAAACAGGAACGATCACGCTGATCAAAGGTTCCATCTTTTCTCCTGCCATGACAAAACAGTTATCTTCTGCGATAATATATAATCATTGCCAGCCGCAAAAGACTGACTGTGATATGATTCGGGTGCCGGAGTGTCAAATACAGTAATTGATTGGATTTCTCCGTCACTTCAATTTTAACACTTTTTACCGCCTTTTGTACCTCTTCTTTCCTACAGATCTCAAGGATATTTTTGCGGTACCCCTCCCGGTTTCCCCTGGCTTCATTTTTCAAAACCAAAAACAACAGGAGCAAATACTCCTGATCAGCCTTTTTTTGCATTTGTTCCCTGAGACTGCCAGAAAATTTCTCCTCAATGATCCGCTCAATGATCTTCCTAAGAAACTCTATATTTTCAAATAATCCCTGATCATATTTATGGATCATGGATTCTTGTACATAAAGATAATGATAATAGGCCTTATGATCCATGATTACAAGCCGCTGGCAGTCAATCAGCGCTGGAAGCATAATAGTCGTATCTTCCGCCGTCCGGATTACTGGATTGCTATATTTGCAATTCTCTTCAATCAGCCTGTGGGAAATTAATTTCATGCACCGGGACATGCACACATACCTTTTTTCTTCCCCTAAAAGATTCGGCACTACTTTTTTAAGGTTCTCCCCTTCATAGATACCAGGCTGTAATTTCTGCCATACATACCGGCTGTTTCCCTTGTCCCTTTCAATCACATAGTCACTGGATATGATTTCCTTATCACTCCCGGTAAGAAAAGCTGCCATTCCAGACACCATATCAGCATCCACCCAGTCATCACTGTCCACAAAGCAGAGGTATTCTCCGGTACTGTTTTCCACTCCCGCTTTCCATGCAGAAATCAAGCCTCCGTTTTCCTTGTGTATTGTCCTAACCTTTGAATCTTTCTGCTCTAACTCATCGCAAAGACTCTCACTGCCGTCTGTTGATCCGTCATCCACCAAGAGAATTTCTATATTATCATAGCTTTGCCCTGTCAGCGAATCTACACATCGCTGCAGATATTTTTTCGTATTATACACCGGCACAATGATGCTGACCTTATAGTTTTCCATAAAATTGCTATATCCTTTCATAAATGGAAATCAGTTTTCCCACGCAAAAAGCGATATCAAATTCAGCTTCTACCTTTTTGCGGGCATTTTCCCCTAATTTTCTGCATAAACCTTCATCCTCTAAAACCTTTAAAAGCCCTGCCTTCAAAGAATCGGCATCCTTCGGTCTTGCAAAGATTCCTGTCTCTCCCTCCGTTACCATCTGAGGGATTCCCCCGGTTTCTGATGCCACTACCGCGCAGTAAGAAGCCATTGCTTCTAATAAAGAAAGAGACTGTCCCTCGAAATAGGAAGGCAATACAAAAATATCGCACATTTCCAAATATTTCTGTTTTTCCTGACCGCTGACCCAGCCCAGCCAGGTAACAGTATCACCATATTGTTCTGCCTTTTCTTTCAGATCTTTATCTTCCCATATCCCGCCAAGATAAAGCTTCACATCTTTATATTTTTCTTTCAATGCCGGAATGATCTGCAAAAGTTCCTGCAGACCCTTCTCCCTGCACAGCCTGCCCAAAAAAAGAATCTTATGCTGACCATACTGTTTCTCAAAAGCCTCGGGTAGAAAAATCCCATCAGGAAAAATTATAATTTTTTCAGGATTTACCATATGGCTGAAAAATTCCTTCCACATAGGCGCCAACACCAAAAACACATCCCCCATGTTCAGCACCTGGTCAACCTTGTTCCGGGACTTAGGACTTAATTCTCTATAATAAAAGGTCTCAAAATCCCCGCCATGCTGATGGATCACTATTTTTTTATGAAATAAATAAGCTGTACGGATAAAAACAGATTTCCTGTAATAGCTTGCATCCGAAGCCATATTCACATGAACGATCTGGCTTCCCGGCAGCTTCATACAAAACTTAACATACGCCTCCATTGCTTTCAAAAGCTTACGTATCTTCGTTCCTTCCACCATGGTTCCTATATAGGTCAGATCTACCTTTTCAGCAAGTCCTGCTTCATAGAAATTATTCACCACCCCGGAGATTCCACCATGCACGCTTCTGTCCGGTCCTATCATTAAAATCTTCAGCTTTCCCATATCTGTTTACTTTGATCCTCTTCCAGCAAAGACCACCCAGATGGTCCGAAGCAAAATTTTAACATCCAGCGTCAATGACCATCCGTCAATATATTGCAGGTCATATTTTACCACATCATCAAAATTATCGATCTCGCTCCTGCCGCTTACCTGCCACAAACCGGTAAGCCCCGGTGTCATACTGATCCGCCGCCTGTAATATTGGTTATATTTTTCAAATTCATCCTGTGTAGGCGGTCTGGTCCCCACAAGACTCATATCCCCTTTCACTACGTTATAAAACTGCGGAAGCTCGTCAATGCTGGTCTTGCGGATAAATTTCCCTACTTTGGTAATGCGGGGATCATTTTCCATCTTAAACATAAGCCCCTGCATCTCGTTTTGCTTTTCCAGCTCCTTCTTGCGCTCCTCTGCATCTATATACATGGAACGGAATTTATAAATTTTAAACCTGCGCCCGTTCCTTCCGATCCTGACCTGGGAAAACAGCACCGGTCCGGGAGAATCCAGCTTGATTGCAAGCGCCACAAAAGGGAAAAAGACCAAAGTGATCAGCATCCCCACTATTCCGCCCACAATATCCATCACCCGCTTGATCAAAAGACGTTTGTAGCTGCTCTGAAATCTGGTATAAGTAATAACGGAATAACTTCCGAAATTATCCATCCTCCCCCTGTCATTGCCAAGCCCTGGCAGTTCCAGACAGTAATGACAATCCACTCCCATCTGATCAAAACCGTTTAACAGGATGCGTATCTGCTTCTGCCGCAATTCAGGCGCATACACAAAAACTTCATCCAGCGCCATGAGAGTCACATCTTCCATAAAGCTGTCTGTCATCTGTAAAAGAGGAATCCCCTCTATTTCTTTTACAGCTTCTTCTCCTGATTCCGGACAGGCAATCCCCACCAATTGATAATTGATGTCCAGATTATCCCTTAATTTCCCTGCCACCTCCGCTGCCATCTCCTTTTGTGTTATGACAAGCACCTTGATCCTGGACAGATCCGACCGGTAATGAAGGCGCATTACCTGCTTGACCAGCAAATGCACGAATAGTGTCATAAACACATTCAGTACCATAAACAATCCCATGACAAAACGGGAAAAAGGTTCCGCCCACTGCAAAAAGTACATCACAGCCTGAACCACAAGCAGCATAATAATGTGGTACTGGATAATCGCCTTTAACTCCCTTAAGATATTTCTCTTAAGGAAATTTCTATTCCAATCAAGGAAAAAAGTATAGATCGTACAAAACAATAAGAAAAGAAGACACACCTGAAAGTGTATCGTCTTATCTCCCATATCCCTAAAGTTTCCAAAACGGAGGTAGGTTGCAAGGACAAATGAGATGCCTATTGTCACCAAATCTGCAAACCACAACCCATAAACCTCTACAATTTTATTCTTTTGATTCATACATCACTCCCGAAGAAGCGCCTGATCCTTCTTACTGCCTTCCTGAAAAAGCGTTTCGTCTTCATAGAAACCCGGGTAGCAAACTGCTTTCCCTGACCAATTGGCGGCATCACCAGATATCGGTATTCCTCCAAATGCTCCAGAAGATATTCCGGATAACTCTCGTCAATTTCCACCCTTTCAAACCTGGCATCTCTGCCAAACATATCCTGCCCCAGCAAAAGCCGGTCTCTTGCCTCTGCAAGGGTGTCCTGATTGTTATATTCTTGATGAGCGGCAGCCACTACCTTTTCCCCAATCCTTTTCGACACATCGCTTTCCCTGCTGCTTCCCATGTACCCGAAATGCCAGCCTCCATTCGCCACCCTGACTGCTGCCGGTGATGTCACGGATGCTTCCCGAAGCTGGATAATTCCTCCTTCCGGAATGCTCCTTTTACTAAAAACCTTGGTTCCCAGCCACATTTTCCTTTCAACACCGGGAAATTCTCCCGTGATGGATAAAAGCTTTCCCGACATTTCTTCCATATTTAAATAGCAATAAAACATCCGCTGTGCAAGATGATAGACCTTATCAGGATCAAACTGCTCTATCATTTCTTTCAGCACTTTGGGATTGGGGATCTCATCCGCATCACTTAAGATGATCACATCCTCATCTGAAGCATCTTTAATCCCTTTTTCCAAGGCATTTTTCTGAAATTTATCTCTTTCATGGGTAGTCATCTCCACTGGAGAATTATCTACCACAATATACTCTATTTTAGGCAGAAATTCCTTGAAAAGTTCTTTATTTTTTGCAAAGCAAAGCTCCTTTGGCTCACCAGAAAAGGTCACAGTTGCTTCCTCGATAATAAACTTGTCCACCAGTGGATCAAGAATATGAAGCCTCAAATTCAAAATGTCCAATTCATTAAAAAAGGGAATGCAATCATAAACCATTTATATGCCTCCAAAACAGCAGCGGCCTCACTATATCCTTAAATTTCCGCCATCTTTTGCCCCAGGGATTTTCGAAGTGAGGATATTCGGCATTTTTGCCCCTCCACTTATGGAATGTAAAGGGCTTATCCACATCTTCTATTTCCGGCACAGGATGTTCATGTCCAAAGTATTTAGCCACTTCCACAGGTGCAATCTTCATGCCTGCCTCTTCAATTTTATGTTTATTTCTACAGCATAAGAAAATGTCTTCATTATAAAAGCCTTCTTCATCTTTTTCCCATGTAAGACCTGCTTCTCGTGGAAATTTAAGCAGCCGTCTGCTTCGCAGGGACACACTGTTTCCCACCCTGCACAAATTTCCATGTATATCATGGTAGCTGTGTACTGTCCCCGGTTTCGGAACAGGCCAGGGTGCGCCTATATAATCATATTGCAGGAATTCTTCACGCCAGCTTTCCGGATATAGCACAAATCCATCAGCATGAACTAATAGTACATAATCCGTAACAATATAATCAGCCAGCTCATAGACCATCTTATAGTTAAAACAATCTATATCTGTCAGCTTGGAAGTATGCTTGTAAGTGATTCCCTTAGGAAGCATAAACGGTTTCCTGTGAGTGATCAGAACCACCTCGCCGAACTCAATTCCCTGCATACTATATTCAAGGGCTTTGATCGTCTCATAGATTTTCACACTGCTCATTGCTGCCAGCGTGACGTTGGGAAGTTTTAGCTTTTCCCTGCTGCCATTCTCATGCTTCCTCTTACTCATAACTGACTGCCCCCTGCTTTCTGATTCTTCTTAGAACAGCACGGCAAACCTTTTTAGAGTAAAACCAGGCAAAAATCAACCTTCTGTGTATATTTTGAAAGAATGCCCCGACTGCTGTGGGCTTTTGCCCCCGTCTGGCATACTTAGAAGATTTCTGTTTATATATTTCTAATTCCTGACGGCACTGATCTGCCGTAAACAATCTGCCTTTCCTGTCCATATAATGGAATAAACTGTAAATATTCTGCTCCGAAGCCCAATAACCATCTGACACATTATGCCGCGCCCAATATTTAGGTGCAATAGCAAATTTCAACGTATCGCTGGTATGAGCCGGCAGACAGGCAAAGGAAGAGTTGGACAGCAATAAATAATGGGCGTTTTTTAATGTTACATAATCCTTTCCTATATCAAAATGATGAGCTGGTATCCCTGGAAGCATCTTCCCTGCTGCTTCCACATCATCGGTAATAATCATAAACTCCATATCAGGGCGAAGTTTTTTCATTTCTTTCATGCCATGAATCCAATATTTCTTGTCCACGAAAAGTTCAAAATTCCCTGTGTATTCTCCTCCCCGCATATTGATAATGCAAAGGTTTTCCCGGCTGTATTCATAAGAATCATATTCCGGCTTCACTTTAAGCCACTGCTTTACCTGATCTAAGTATTTTATAAAATAGGACTCATCCTGCATATTCCCATAGATTAAAGTATTGTCTTCGACATGATGGATCCCCTCATCTGCCCCTGCAACATAGCACCCGTAATTCATGTCATGCTTGGAATTTCCTATATAAAGGCGTACCTCCGCATCCTGATAAATCTTAAAATTTTTCTTTTCCTCAGGAGAAATAGCATGTCCCAGATCCACATCCATAAAATACATTCCCCGGTTACTGTGAATATTTACAGCAAAACACTCCTGCCCGGCCGTCCCAAATTCATAACCATTTTCTTCTGCTATCGCTCTGGCAGTGACATAGCAAAACAATTGATTGCCAAGCCCCTGACCATTAATAAATTCTGTCCCTATCATCCGTTTTCCCCATCTTTACTTTAATGTGGTTTCTATCAATTTCCTATCCTCAACCTTATAGATCATATCACATTTTTCAATAGTATTTAACCGGTGTGCAATAATGATCATGGTCTTTTTGCCGTGAAAGCTGTTGACCGCATCCATCACTGCCGCTTCCGTGTCATTGTCAAGCGCTGATGTGGCCTCATCAAATACCAGTATCTCCGGGTCATGATAAAGTGCTCTGGCAATGCCGATCCGCTGCCGCTGTCCGCCAGATAAGCGGACACCTCTGTCGCCTATAGTTGTATCGAGCCCTTGAGGCAGTTCCTCTACAAATTCTTTTAACTGCGCCTCCTCAAGCACCTCCCAGATCCTTTTCTCATCAATTTTATCTTCATCAATGCCAAAAGCAATATTATCCCTGATAGACTCGTCAATCAAATAGATGGACTGGGGGATATACCCCACCTGAGCCAGCCAGGATTCGTAATTTTTAAAAATATTCATGCCGTCACAGGTGATCTCACCCTCCTGGGCATGCAAAAGTCCCAGCAGAATATCTACAATCGTAGACTTCCCTGCACCGGAAGTCCCAATGATCCCCACGGATTTCCCCTTAGGCACCACCATATGTGCATCTGTAAAAATATCTTTATCTGAATCAGGATAATGAAAGGAGATATGGTTCAATTCTATCTGATGCTCCAATTTCAGCTTGTCTTTCTGGGAATTTGCCCTCCGCTCTGCCAGCATAGCATCCGTCTTCATCCCTTCCTGAAGATTCTGGTAAACAAAATCAAGGCTGGGCTGAGTATAAGAAATCTGTGTAATATAAGTATTAATGCGGTTCACACTGGGAAGTACTCTCATCGCCGCCACGCCAAAAGCAGACACTGTCGATACCATCAATGACATATCTCCGCCTCCCCGGATGAAAACCATCAGGAATCCAAGAACTCCTACAATAAATACTGTTTCAATGAGAAGCCGGGGCGCATTATTCATCACCGCATAAGTAGTTGCCACATTTGCACCTATTTTCCCGCTTTCATAATAATTGCGTACAAAAAACTCTTCTCTATTCAAAACTTTTACATCCTTAAGACCATAAATTGCCTGTATTCTCCATTTAGCAATCCTGGACTGTATGGACTGGTTTTTGCTTCCAATCTTATTCAAACGGGGTTTAAATACCTTAATAATCAGCAATGTCATCACCCCAAAAAGTACCAGAATAAATAAAGTCATAACTGCATCCATGATCAGCAGCATGACAAAAATCAAACAGGAAACAACAACTTCGGATGCCAGCTGGATCATAGACAGCATCAGCGAAAAGGTATGGGGAATATCACTGTCAGTAATCCGGAATACTGTAGGAATATCTGCTCCCAGATATTCTTCATAAGGTCTGTTTAGAAACTCCGCCATTACCCGGCTGATCATCCGGTTTCTGTTCTGGTCAATAAAGGCATTCTGTTTGTAAGTCAAAAATAAAATATATAGATTTTTGACCACATAAACTCCCATCAGTGCCAGCAGCAGTGCCATAGTGATCTGACTTACATTTTGAATATGAAAGAAATTACATATTTTCTGCAGAAAAGCATATTTATTAATATATTCCATCAAGGTTTCCGGCGTGATAAGCACCATTACCACCGGCATCATGGCACCCACTCCCAACGTCTCCAGAAAACCGCCAATAAAAATCATAATTCCCAGTACATATAACTGAAACTTTTGCTTCCTGTCAAAAATATATCTGATTTTTTGAATCATATTCGTATTATCCATCATTTCCCTCATTGTCGTACACATAATTATAAAAATTGTATCACAACTTGCTACAGTAGGCAAACTTATATTTACTGCCGCAAAGGAATCACAAACTTATCATACAATTTTACAATCACATAATACCCTGCTGGTGTAGCAAGTGCCAGCTTCATCCGCACCTTATCTCCCACTGGAATAAAATCATTTTGATAAATCCGTTTCACCTCATCTTTTTCACTTTTTAAAAGCTCTGCCAGCTTCTTTGCTGCTTCTTTCATTTTTCTTTTTCGAAAATCCAGGTAGTATTCAAGCAGCCTGCGGTAAAACTGATAGGATGCTTTCCGGGCAAGCTCCTGTTCTCCCAGTCCATACAAATAACCAATCTGCTCCTTCCAAAAAGGAATTTCGTCCTGAAATCTCCGTTCCGCCAGCCGCATATTCATAATGCTGCCGCTTCGGTCAATCACATAATTATAGAAAGCTTCATCCAAAAGGACACATTTCTCAGCTTTAGCAAGTGCCCATGTGGTGTACATAATATCCTCCGAGGATTTTCCTTCCACAAACCGGAGATCCTTCACCACTTCCCATGCAAACAATTTACTCCAAACAGAATTATATATATGATATTCAGCGTCTACACTAAGGTATAAATCCATAGCTTCATGCATAGTTAGTTCCAATCGTTTCCCTGTAGGACAGAAATCTTCCGCCCCCTCTCCAATTTCCCGATAATTACACACCGCAATCCGGGCATTTGTCTCCATACAGGCATTGACCATAGCTTCGTACATCTCCGGCTCTACCCAGTCATCTCCGTCTACGAATCCGACAAAATCCCCGGTAACTGCCTCCAGACCGGAATTACGAGCCGCTGACAGTCCCCCGTTCTTTCGATGGATCACTTTTACATTTTCATTTTCAGCGCTATATTTGTCACAAATTGCTGCTGTTCCATCTGTGGAACCATCATCCACCAGAATAATTTCCAACAGACTATAAGTCTGCGCCAATAAGCTATCCAAACATCTGGGCAGATACTCCTCGATATTATATGCCGCCACAATAACTGAAACAAGCTTTCCTCCCTGCATCTTCTTCCTCACCTCTTCTTGGCTGCTCCTTCGAAAAGTTTCCTCATACAAGCTCCCCTGCCGGAGAAACCTTTATCATTTCCTGGGTATAAATATCTGTATAAACCTGCTGATTATGCCACCTGGAAGGAGCAATCACCCTTTTCTCATGATCAGGATTGAGCCACGCCCCCCACCAGCTGAAACTGGAATTTGCTATAATGTGATGTCTGCATTTACTCATTAAAAATAAATCCAGATACCCTGTATCTTCGTCAGTTCCTTCGACGATCTGGAAAGATATCTTCTGTCCATACTCCCTTTGAATCCATTCCGTTACCCATCGGGAATCATTGCTGAAAATGAAAAAAACAGCTTCTGGATACCATTCCTGCATAAGGTCAATTGCCTTCCGGTAATAGCCTTCTGTACAAATTTGTCCGTAAGCTTCCTCATTGTCCAAATAATCACCACGCCGGATATGAACAGACACCGCCATGGAATTCTCTATTTTCTTTTGGTATCCCTTTACTTTCTTCAGCAGATGCATATCCTTTCCTTCCCAGATATGATCCGAAAAACAATACGCACTGCGAACCTGTTCCTCAATATCCTTAAAATACTTTTCGCTTTGAAAATAACCTGTCAGATAGGCAGGTTCTTTATTAAGGATCTGTCTGTCAAAATTACAGCTTTGCTCCCCGTATTCCAAAGATTTCCTGCCCCTTAACTTTCTTCTGACACGATGAAAAAACTGCATGGAGCCATCTGTAAGATCCTCAATTTCTTTCTCTTCTGCCTTGGGGTAAGAAATGTCAAAACACCACAACATAATAGGTCTGGAATTGCCGGAACTATACTGTGTCACATCATCCATTTTCACTTCCCGCCCTAATGACTTTAACTTTAGAAACAGGGCATATTGAAACATTTGATTTCCCAGTCCGCCTGTCATTCTGATAATGTTCATCGCCTAACCGTCCGCTCTACCCTTCCTTTTTCATTGACTAATGTCATTCCTGCTGTATAGATTTCATCACTTTCTCCACCATTTATCCACCTGCTGGGGGCACAGACAAGCTTGTCCGGATTTGCATTGATCCATGCTGCCCACCAGCTAAAACTGGAATTGCTGATAATGTTATGCTTACACCTGCTCATTAATAACATATCCAGATAACCGGTATGCTCACTGTTAGCTTCCACCATCACAAAGCGGTTTTCCAAATTTCGGATATCTTCCCTGCTCATTCCCTCTTCAATCTGACTCTTCATCAAGGTGATCACCCAGCCCTTGACCCATTTGGGCTCATTGCTGAAAATGAAGAAAACAGCATCAGGATGCCGATCCTGCATATAACGCACTGCCCCATCATAATATTGCTCCGTACAAATCCCATCATATAGTTCTTCATTGTTTCTGGAATCGCCCCGGTACATGTGAAGGGCCACTGCTTCGCACCCTTCAATACGATCCAGGCAATCCTTGGTTGTCAGATATAATTTTTCAGGCAGATGCATTTCTTCAAGCTCAGGAAACTGGTAAGTGCTTCTTACTTCATCCTTGATATCTTCAAAATATTTTTCACTTTGAAACGCCCCTCGCAAGTACATGGAATCAAAAGTAAGTATCTTGGGATCAAAGCAGCCCTGCTCTTCATAACAAATAGCTTTCCTGCCAAAAAGACGCCTGCGGATCCTCTTTTTCAGTTCCATAGACTGATCGGTAAACGCTGTAATTTCATCCCAGGCTGCCCTTGGATAATCAATGCCAAAAATAGCCAGCATAATAGGTCTTACCCTTTCTCCACGGTATTCATTGATGTCATCAAACTTTACCTCTTTCCCCATGGAACGAAGCTTCAGATACAGGGCATAGTGAAACATTTGGTTGCCCAGTCCGCCCGACATTCTGATAATATTCATTCACTTACCTCCAATTCCCGATAAATGTTTTCATAATCATAACTGCTGTAAAAATCTCTCTCTTTTTCCAGCAGCTGCATATAATTTTCTTTTGTCACCCTTCCGGTCCCCTCCTTGATCCATCCCAGGATCTGCGAATTGACCTCACTGCTATAATGACCGTCATCATTATAATAATCTGTATTACATATCACATCATATCTGTCAAAAAAATTGTACAGCTTTATGTTAGGGCATTCAAGCAGCATTTCTGTGGCTACTCGTTCTGCCTCAGTCTGGCGGAACATAGTTCCCATCAGGTTCAGTGCATCCCAGTAGCAAATGCTGTAGGGTGTATAAAAAAGAATAAACTCTGTGTCAGGATATCTGTTAACCAGATCCACGATATTTTTCTGAACTGTCTCCTCCACGATCCGGCGCTCTTCATCACCAAAACCCTGCTCCTTAGCCGGACCTACATTTTCCCTATCATAGGATTGCATAATATGTGCAAGTCCTGTCTCATTGCGCCAGGAAGAATACTCATCCATTGTTGTCCCTGGTTCCCCCAAAAGGCTCATTGTCACTGTGGAAAGCACTCCATGATAAAGAATCGACTTATTAAATACATATGCTGTATCGTTAAAGGGATTATTATCGTATAGATAATCCGGGTAATCCTCATATTTTTTCCAATCATATTCCCTGAGAAGCCCATTATAATCTACTGCCCATAGCACCATTTTCAGCTTTCCGTTCCTTTGAAGTGCTCTGTCAAGATTTTCAGATAATTCCTGATAACCGGCACCGGAAAAAGGCGCTTTCACAGACTGCGTGCCATAAATGGCATCCAGTTCACTGGGCTTAAAGTTCTGCGCCATAGAGGTTCCTGTTATAATTGCATCATACTCAAAATGACGGGAAATGCCATCATTGATGTACCGTTCTTCACTTAACCGGTAAGAAAGAAAAGAAAGAGGCTTATGATAATGAAAGTAAGGATCCACGAACACTACTACAGCCAATATAAATGCTAACAGCACCGCCAGCATAATCATACAATTTTTAAACCACTTCTTTGCTTTTTGCTGTTCCATCTATCCCAAAGCTCTTCCCTTCTAAAAATTGAAATAAATAAATTCGCTGATTTCTGCCAGCGACATAATGCTCCATGCCATAAGCACCACCACCACCACCATCTTCCATTTGGTCAACCGCATTGCCTCTACTTTCTCTTTTGTATTTTTCATGCATAGACATGCCAAAAACAAAAGAAAAACAAATGCTGTCGGCAAAAGCCATGGGGCATGCTCCATAAGATTTCCAAGCCCTGCCCGATATAAAATACTGACTTCAACCAGACTCTGAAAACTTTCCGTTATGGGTCCATAAAGTTCACCGCCTTTTCCAGAAAACAACCTTCCCCAAAGTTCCCAGACCTGGAAAATGGAGTCAGCCCGGAAAATACTCCACGCAAATGTGGCAATCGCAAATGTAACTAACTGTTTTAAAATCTTTGGTCCTTTCCATTTTTCTACACTTGCTGCCTTCTCAAATGCTTTAAAAGCTCCGTTCAGTACTCCCCATAAAACAAATGTCCAGTTAGCCCCATGCCAAAGTCCGCTTAGCAGAAACACGATCATAATATTAAGAATCGTTCTGAGCTGCCCCTTTCTGCTTCCGCCTAATGGAATATAAAGGTATCTGGTAAAAAATTCAGTAAGCGTCATGTGCCACCGTTCCCAAAAATCGGAAACGGATTCCGCTTTGTATGGGGAGTTAAAATTGATTGGCAGTTTTATATTCAGCATATAGCCTATCCCATATGCCATATCACAGTATCCGCTGAAATCAAAATAAATCTGCAGAGAATAGCTCACCATAACAAGCAAAGCGCTTGGCGCATTTAATGCTTCTATATTACCATACCCGATATTTACTGTTTTGGCCAAGTTATCTGCAATTAAGACCTTTTTGGCAAGCCCCAGCGCAAAAGCATAAATCCCTTTACAAAGATTCCCATAATCTGCTTTTTTAGCCGCTTGATTCCGAAACTCTGAAATCACATCCCTGTGTGAAGCTATAGGTCCTTGTATCAGCTTAGGAAAAAAGAAGACAAATGCTCCATATTCTGTCAGAGAATAGTTTACCTTCTCCTCTGACTTTGTTCCTTTATAACAATCCGTCAGGCAGGCAATCTGGGAAAAAGTATAAAAACTGATTCCCAGCGGCATTGCAAGCCCTGTAAGAGGAATTGCCACCTGGAAAAGTCCATTTACATTTTCCAAAAAGAAGTCCAGATATTTAAATAAAAAAAGAAGAATGAGATTCAACATAATTCCCAAAATAAATGTTCTCTTTCTTTTGCTGTCTAAGACATATTCCATCCTTCTTATTACAAGATAATTCAACATCATGCTGCCTAAAAGCACTATCAGACTGTAGATACTCTGATATCCCATAAAGCATAAACTGGCAAAAAGCAAAAAACCGGTTGTAAGAGAGCCTTTCCTTACACTGCCAAGCATATAATATCCTGCCAGTACCAAAGGCAGAAACAGCAGTATGAAAATATAGGAATTAAATAACATATCTTTTACTCCTTACCTTCTCTGGCGCACAGCCATTGCTGAAACATTAAAATATACCATATCTGAGGCCGCCATATCTTTTGTACAGTAAAATCCTCCCACACTTTTTGAACCACATCCGGGTTAAGTAATCCCTGCTTTCTCAACAATTCCGGAGCAATCAGGCTCTCTGCCCATAGGCGCATCTCCGGCTGGCCAAGCCACTTACTGATAGGAACTGAAAATCCTTTTTTAGGACGATCCATCATATCCCTTGGAACGTATCGGTAAAGCACGTCCCTAAGCACCTGTTTTCCTGCTCCGTCCCCACGTTTTAATTCTATGGGAAGTCTCCACGCAAACTCTATCACATCCTTATCCAGCATAGGCACCCTCGTTTCCAGCGAGTTAGCCATTGCAGTGCGATCCACTTTTACTAAGATATCATCAGGATGATACATCAGCATATCCATCAGCATCATATTATGATTCGTTTCTGCCAGAAACCCCTCTTCATATTCACTGTGGACATGAGGACATTCTCCATGAAAAAGGCTGATCACCCCTGCCAGCGGCTGCTCTGCCTTAGGCATAAGGGCATAAAGCTCTGCCGGTCCCCTTACTCCTAAATACTTACCTTTTATCGCATAAACCTCCTGCTTTTTCAAAGGACTGCCCAACAATATGCTGCTTACAGGCCTCCTGATAAAGCGAGGAATCCCTTTCATTTTATTCCAGATCCTGTCTACTGATTGATAAGACCGGTAGCCGCAAAAAAGCTCATCTCCGCCATCGCCGCTGAGGGAGACCGTCACATGCTCTCTGGTCATTTTACTTACCAGATAGGTAGGAATCTGGGAAGAATCCGCAAAAGGCTCCCCAAACATATCTGCCAGCTTTGGTATCACTGCCATGGCATCCCTGTCAGAAATGTACAGCTCCGTATGTTCTGTTCCCAGAAAACGAGCAATTTCCTTTGCATAGACTGCTTCATTATATTTCTCGTCTTCCATCCCAATCGTAAAACTTTTCACTCTGCCCTGGTGGGCAGACTGCATCAGAGCCACTATCGTACTACTATCAATTCCTGCTGATAAAAAAGCGCCCACTGGAACATCCGCTGCCATTTGCTGCGAGACCGAGTATTTTAACAGCCTTTCCAGTTCATCAGCCGCTTCCTGCGGACTTCCCTTAAATAAATTTAGCTGTCCCTTTCTTGCTGCTTCTTTCATGCTCCAGTAAGAATGAATCTCCCATGATTCAAATGGTTCTGAAATTTTCAATATTGTACCTGGTTCCAACTTCCAAATTTTCTCATAAATGGAATAAGGCGCTGGAATATACCCATGAAGGAAATATAAATCCAAAACTTCTTTATTAATAGGATTAGAAAAACCCTCCAGCACCGAAATACATCCTATGTCCGAAGCAAACACAAAACTTTGATTTACCATTCCATAATAAAGCGGCTTCTCACCTACTCTGTCCCTAAGCAGATACACTGCCTTTTCTTTCTTATCATACAGGGCAATAGCAAACATTCCCTTGCACATCCCGATTGCCTTTTCAATACCATAGGCCTCAAAAGCCTCCAAAAGCACCTCCGTATCTGAAGTCCCCCTGAAACGCTTTACTTTTTTCTCGGTGACTAATTTTTCTGCCACCTCTTTATAATTATAGATTTCACCATTGTACGCAACGACAAACCTTCCACTATGGGAAACCATAGGTTGAGAACCATTCTCAGACAGATCAAAAATAGAAAGACGCCTGTGACCGAATGCAACCCTCCCATCCTCAGAAAAATAGGAACCTGCCGCATCTGGTCCCCGATGAACCATTCGGTTTTTCATTTTCTCTAAATTTTTGACATTGTCTCCTGCAAAATTACAAAATCCTGCAATTCCACACATTTTTCATCTCCTATTTTTGACAAAAACCCACTAAATTCAAGTAATTTTCCCATTCGGAAAGAACCTTTCCGGGAGAATATATTTCACTTGTTATCTTTGCTTTATCACCTATTGAATCAGCGAATTGCAAGTTTTTTAACAAAAAATGCAAGTTTTCCTGCAACGCTTTTTCGTCTCCAACCGGAATCAACAGTCCGTTTACACCTGGGTCAATCAGCTCAGCCGGCCCCCCACAGGGACAATCCGTAGACACTACCGTAAGCCCCATAACCATAGCCTCAATCAATGCATTAGGCATTCCTTCTTTGTTGGAAGACAATACAAAAACACGTGTTTTGTAAATTGCCTCCGCCACATTATCTATATTACCTGGAAGCAGAATTCTCTCCTGCATCCCTAGTGATTCTGCCTGTTCTAAAAGTTCCTTCCGCTTTTCTCCATCTCCATAAATGATCAGCTTATATTCCGGAAACTCTTCTGCAATTCCAGCAAAAGCCTTCACCAGCATTTGATGATTTTTGTTCTCATCAATCCTTCCTACAGTAACAATCGTCTTATCCCGTTCCCCTAAATAACGTTCTCTGAAAAAGCGGGAATCAATTGGATTCTTTAAAATTACTGCCTTTTTCCGGATATTATTTGGAAAAAAGTCCAGGCATTCTTTCGTTTGAAGCACTACACCAGCAGCTCTGCTAAAAAGAGTCTTGGCAAGAAGCTTTAACAGAATATTATAATATTCTCTATCAGGATCACTCCGGACAGAGACAACTACTGGAATATGAAATCCAAAAGACGTCATAAGCGCCATAATATTATTTTTACCAATAAAAGATAGAATTACGTCCGGTTTATATTCCTTCCAGATTCCTCTCAGCTTACTAAATCTGGTCAGAAAATTCCTGGCTCTGCCTTTCCCGAGTTCACCCTCTGCCGGCTCTGAAATCACTCTGCAGATTCCTTCTGAAACCTGATATTCATCCTCTGCCTTATGGGTTGTAACTAATATCACACAGTAGCCGCGGTCGTGTAAATAATTTGCCAGATTGGCAATCACCCTTTCCGCACCGCCTTTTCGCAAACTGCTGATATATAATGCAATAACCTTTTTAGGCATCAACTCTGTTACAAAATCTTTCCACTGTTTATATATCCCATCAGGAGATACTTTCTCAATAATTTCTGCTCCTCTTTTTCCCATTTCTTCCGCACGGCAGGGATTGTTAAGCAGGTTTAACATAGCATCAGCAAGCCTGTCCTCATCTCTCACCGGAATCAAAATACCTGAAACTCCATCCTCAATCAATTCACCTGGACCTCCACAGGGACAGTCAGTTGAAATTACCGGAATTCCTAATGCCATAGCTTCTATCAGCGCATTAGGCAATCCCTCATAATCTGAAGAAAGCACAAAGAGCGATGCATCACTGATCTCTTCTTCTAAATGACTGCTCTGACCCATAAGTCTGACCCGGTCCCGCATTCCACTTTCCTCTATATAATCGCAGAGAAGCTTCTTTACTCCGCTTTCACTTTCCTCTCCATATATTCTAAGCTCATATTCTGGTATTCGATCCATAATCTTTCGGAAAGCCCTAAGCAAAAGGAGTTGATTTTTTTGGGAAGAAAGCCTGCCTACACTGACAACATATTTTGACCGTTTTTTCACACTGTTAACAGCCGCCATATACTTATCGTCGAGGGGGTTCCAAATCACTTTGGATTTTCTCCTAAATGCGTCACCAAAACAGTTCAAAGCATCACTGGTCTGAAATACACACCCGGAAGCCTTCCTCTCCATCCTGCGAACCCCGTGTTTATAGGGAAAATAATCAATCTGTGGATCATTCCTGACGGATACCAAAAGGGGAATCTTCATTCCCAGCATGCTATAAGAACATCGAAAATTCGCTTTGTTGCAGAAAGAAATCACCAAATCTGGTTTTTCCCTGCGAATCACTTTCCTCAGATTCACAAACCGTCCCAAAGCTAAGGAAATACGCCCTGTATTTTCAATGTTATGATAATCTCCCAGATTGATCCTTCTTACTCCCTCCGCAAGTTCATATTCTTCATCTGCACGCCACAAAGTTACGATAACCGTCTCATATCCATCTTTTGCAAAGCGTCCAGACAGCACACTGACGACCCTTTCTGCGCCTCCCTTTCCCATACTGTTAATATGAAACAGCAGTTTCCTTCTGTTCTCCATAAATTTCATTCCCTTCACAGCCCTGATGGCATATATGCTTCATACCATTTCTGAAACATAAAAAATGCCCAAACCAAATGCGAATAATTTTCTCCTGTTCCAGAACCTGCATCACCCTTTTTCATATAATTATCCAAAAAACTTTGTGTGTAATAAGGATCAAATATCTGCTGTTTCTTCAAAAAACCCAATTCTGCATATGATAACACCTGTTCTTTCAGTGTTCCGCGAAGCCACTTATCCAATGGTACACTAAAACCTTTCTTAGGTCTTTCCATTAATTCTCTGGGAAGATATTGGAAAGTAATATCCTTCAATATTCTTTTTCCTACGCCCTTATCACACTTAAAATTGTGCGGAAGGGTCATAGAATATTCCATCACATTCTGATCTAAGATCGGACATCGTGCTTCCAAAGAATATTTCATAGA
>JAAGKN010000693.1_pt1 | contig 86164 bp, 71 predicted proteins | sample 6206371 | NCBI WGS metagenome assembly JAAGKN01 (sample SAMN11533720, study PRJNA540317) | gut metagenome | isolation source: fecal pellets from male and female animal of same cohort | host: Peromyscus leucopus | place: USA:CA | collected 2017 | reverse complement strand
GGTCATTAGATTTCCAATCCGTTTTGCCTTTATGTTCGTGCGTATTGCAACCGTTTTGTCGAAGGCATAGCGAGCTATGGCAAGCCAAACGGGAAGCAAGACGGCGAAGAGAAGGGCAAAATGGAGGAAAAGGCAATATAAATCAGATGATTTATACAAATTGACGTTCTAATGACCGATTTGGGTTTAATGAAATTACCCTTGTCAGAATGCGCTCTGGCAAGGGTAATTTCTCATATTCGGAGACTTGTTAGACAGTCTCTTTTTCATCCTCACACCTCCAGTATCAACGCATCATCATCCATGTTGTAGTAACGGTAATGTCTCAGGCGTTTCCACTCGGGATTGTATAGCAGCCATGCAGGAGAAAAATCCTCAGTACCACGGCTATCCAGTCTATCGGTGACCATCCGCACGGTCAGTCGGTGTATGTCTATGGCGGGAATGTAGAGTGTTTCCGTACCGGAATTGTTATGCGTAATGGCCAGGACACCGACACTGACCAGCTCCTCCAGCAGGAGTTTGACCAAAGTCTCCGGCAAGTGCGTTGCATGTGCCAAGGCATTCTGGTTAAGAGGGCGACTACCATCGGCAAAGGCACGAGCCACATGGCTCACCAGCAACAACGAGAGGGTATCGCGAAAACGACGGCTCATGCCCTTGGTCGAGCGTTCAAACGCATACTCCTGCACCATCTGGTTGGCATAGCTCAATTGACACCCTATCAAACAGATGTACCATGTAAACTGTATAAAAATAAGCAGCAACGGGATAGCGGCAAACGAACCGTATATGGCATTATAGGACGACAACTTGATCTGATAATGTATGTAGAAATACTCCAATCCTTGAAACAGCAAACCCGCTATGATGCCAGGCCCCACACATGCAGTCCACCGCACATGGGTATTTGGCATCAGCTTATATAGCAACACAAACACAAAGCTACTGATAAAGAATGGCAACATCACCACCACAACATGGAAAGTCTGCCCCATGGAGAAATACATCTCCATCCATGATTCCAAAGTCATCATCGTCACACTCAATCCATTGCTGATAATCATCAGCACCGGCAACAGCAGAAACACCGAAATATAGTCAGTGATGCGTCTGTATATGTTACGCGTGTTAGTCACCTGCCACATGGTGTTGAAAGCCGTCTCTATGTTCATGGTAAGATTCACAAGGGTGTAAAACAGCAACAGGATGCCCACCCCCAGGAACACGCCGCTTTTGGTATGCTGGAGATAACGTTCCACGAAATCCAGCACCATCTCGGTCATCTCAGGGCTAAAGGAGTCCAAAGACATGCGTATGCGACTCTCGATCACGCTGTCGAAACCGAAACCGCGGGCTATTGCAAAGACGATTGCCAAGAAAGGCACTACGGCCAAAGTGGTGTTATAAGTCAAGGCCGAAGCATAGGAAGAAAGGTTATTGTTGATAAAATGCTCCACTGTGATGTAGACGCGCTTGAACAATATCAACGCCCATCTCCGGAAGCACTTGCACTGGCGCTCGTCAATGTTCCACCAGGTTTCCATTCTTTCTATCAACGTCATATTCAAAGACCTTTCCTGTTAGTATAAAACCATATCCATACACGTACAGTCCCTACGTGCCAATCCGGTTCACATGTTACTTAAAAAGAAGCAGAGGTCCTGTAAGCCGGGTTCTGTGCACGCCCACAGCAGACGCAAATGTCCGCTGTAACCGCCGCCTGCCATTTATCCACTACCAGCGTCACCGCCGGTCTCTATCGTTCTACCCTCCGGCTCGGACGGACAGCCCTCTCGCCCCTCCGCACAGTCCACCACACGGTGAATCCATGAAGAGAAGCATCGCCGGTTTACGCGAACTTTCAACATCCGGAGTGCACGGCACGCATGTCACCATGCGCCCGGTGAGCTCTTGCCTCACCTTCTCACCCTTACTCCCGTATCCTCGAAGAAGAAAAAGAACAACAGGAATACGAAAGCGGTTATTTTCTTCTGCACCTGCCAGCCATCACTGACTCCTACCCGTTAGGTAGCGGATTGTCCTGTGTTGCCCGGACTTTCCTCTCGCCAGGACATCCCAGAAAGGACGACCAAGCCAGCGGCAAGCTGGACCACTGTTTCTTTGTGTGCAAATTTACGAATAATCCTTAACTTGGCAAAATCCTCACAACTTAAAGGTTAAAATAAGACAAGGAATGACGTGGACAACTGCATTTTTACATACTTTTGCGTCGGAAATCAAGGTTCCGGCCTCCTTTCGTCAGAGGCACAACCCAATAGAATAACAAACAATAAACAAAACCGACTGAACATGAAAAAAGTATTATTCATCATCACGGCAGCCACCATGATTGCCTGTACCGGTAATGCTGAAACTTCAGTAGATTCCACCAGTACACCCCAAAGCGAGAATAGAGTAATGCCCGTAGTGGCTCCGCGAGGCTACGTAGACCTGACCCAAGCTGCAGAACAGAGCGTAAACGCAGTGGTCTATATCAAGGTAACCAAGATGGGCAAGACCCACAAGGTGACATATCGCGACCCGTTCGCAGAATTTTTCGGCGATTTCTTCGGCCAAGGAGGATACGCTCCACAGCAGCGCGAATACAAGGAACCCGACCGCCGCGGAGCCGGCTCCGGAGTAATCATCTCCGAAGACGGTTACATCGTCACCAACAACCACGTAGTGGAGGGGGCCGACGAAATCTTGGTGAAACTGAACGACAACCGCGAGTTCTCCGGACGCATCATAGGTCTGGACGCCAGTACCGACCTGGCTCTGGTGAAAATCGAGGGTAAAGACTTCCCCACCCTGCCCATAGGAAACAGCGACGATCTCAAACTCGGACAGTGGGTTCTGGCCGTGGGCAACCCGTTCAACCTCACCAGCACAGTCACCGCAGGCATCATTTCGGCCAAGGCCCGCAACCTGGGAGCCAACGGCATAGAGAGCTTCATACAAACCGATGCCGCCATCAATCCGGGCAACTCCGGCGGCGCGCTGGTCAACGAACGAGGCGAACTGGTGGGCATAAATGCCATGATTTATTCCCAGACCGGCAGCTACAGCGGCTACGGTTTCGCCATCCCCACCACCATCATGAACAAGGTGGTGGACGACCTCAAAACCTACGGCACCGTGCAGAGAGCCATGCTGGGTGTCATCGGCAACGACGTCTCCGTATACATCGACATGGAGAAGGAAAAAGGCAACACCCCCGACCTGGGTACCCTCAGCGGCGTGTGGGTCAACGATGTCACCGAGGGTTCCGCGGCAGCAGAGGCAGGCTTGCAACAGGGCGATGCCATAACAGAATTCAACGGCAAAGAGATACACAAGATGTCAGAACTACAGGAAGCTTTGGCCCAACAGCGTCCGGGCGAGAAAGTGAAACTCACCTGGATGCGCAACAAGTCCAAGATGTCAAAGACCGTGACGCTCAAGAACGCCCAAGGCTCCACCAAGATAATCAAGGATGTGGACGAAGACGAACTGGGCGTGACCCTGCAGGCACTTCCAAAAAACATACAGTCTCTCTTTGGAATCAAATATGGTTTGCAAGTCAAGACCGTCCGACAAGGCAAGATGAAGCAGGCCGGCGTGTCCGAAGGAACCATCATACTGGTAGTGAACGACACACGCATGACCAGCGAAAACGATTGGAAAGAGGCTGTAAAAGCAGCCAACAGCAGCACCGACCGCACTCTGTGGATCAGAGCCATATCTCCCAGCGGACGCAAACAGAGCTTTGTCATAGACCTGAACGAGTGAACAATCACACATACCTACGATATCGTCACACAAGCCACACGCCCTGCACGAGACCTGTTCTCAGGCAGGGCGTGCCACATGATGCATGCCCTCCTCGAACGTGTATGCCCCCATCATCAAAAGCAGGCATACGCGGGCCTCGTATTGACACATCCTTGAATTCGAGAATTCTCACCCGTATATTCACGAATTCAAGGATGAGAATTCACGAATATCCAAATGTCCGCCGTACTGGCCGCCACTCCGGTACCCAACTCTCAGGCTTTCCCATGCCATTTACGCTTTTTTCGCTCATCGCCAAAAGTTTCTCCACATTATTTCGTATCTTTGCACAGAAATACGCACTTGACATATATGAACACACGGAGCAAACTATTATGCCTGATTCTCACGCTGGTGTGCCTGTTCATGGCTACGGATGCCATGGCCAAGCCAAAGCAAACCAAAGTCTACGTCTTCGGTGTAAGCACCAGCTACACGGACTCACTCACCTACCTCACCGACATACAAGCCCTGTCCCCAGCCTACGTGGAGACCAAAACCGGCTTCCTATACGACCGCAGCATCTATTCGCAGCAGCTACATATCTGGATAGAGACAGCCAAGGAAAAGCCCGGCACGACATGCGCCATATTCTTCAGCAAGAGCAGAAGCAGATTGGAAAAGAAGTTCTTGAAACTACAGGATAAACTGCGCAAAGACCCAAGCACAAAACTGCAGGTACTGAATGCCGGGGAGTTCAAGTTCGTACCGCAAGAATGGAGCGAGCATGAAAGACTATAAAATCGCCGGACATAGAATCAGTGTGGACTACGGTAAAAACACCGACTGCGAGGCATTGTTACCCAACCTGTCCCCATTCCTATGTAAAGAAATAGTAGGGGGGGGAGAATCTCCGGTCCTCACTATCACCATTGCCAGCGTTCCCGTGCCTCTCCCCGAGGAAGAGACGGAGATAGGCCATTTCGACGTGGGCGGATGCCTCCATGAGGTTTATCGCACCTCCACGGGTGGATACAGATTTGAGATACACGACATCACAGGACACTTATGCGGGCGCATGGTGTCCGATGCCGATTTCGGCCACTGCATGGTACAGACGTTCCCTGGTTCCCCTTCGCAACGCGCCTATGGCCTCAACAACTGTCTGATGATGGCTTTCGCCTTTGCCACCGCCACCATGGACACGGTGCTCATACACTCCAGCGTAATACGTTGCGACGGACGCGGCTACTTGATGACAGCCCCAAGCGGCACAGGCAAGAGCACTCACACACGCCTGTGGTACGACCACATCCCAGGCTGCGACCTGATGAACGACGACAATCCCGTCATACGCATTCTCCCCGACGGCAGGCCAATGGTCTATGGGTCGCCATGGAGCGGCAAGACCCCTTGCTACCGCAACATTTCCGCCCCCATCGGAGGCATTGTGCGCCTGCACCAGCGTCCACGGAACAGCATACGACGCCTCCAGGCCGTGGAGGCCTTCACCGAGTTGCTGCCGGCATGCAGCAACATGAAGTGGGACACACGAGTGTACAACGGCGTATGCGACAGCGTGACCAAGTTCATTCAATCATGCGGCATCTGGGAACTCGGATGCCTGCCAAACGGAGACGCAGCCATTCTCTGCCATGATACCATTTCTAAAGAAAACCATTAAGAGAGGCCTGCGCCTGCTGTGCACCCCCCTACGCCTTCGGAACATAAAGAAGTACAGGCAAGACTCCCCTCCCCGGCGCATGGAGGTGTCCACACACATCCTCATGTCCGCCGTGCGCGACGCCATACGAGAGGGACATACCGCCACCATAAGCGTGAAAGGATGGAGCATGCGCCCGTTTCTGGAGCACCTGCGGGACAAGGTGAGGCTGGCGGCACCAGACGGAGCCAAGACAGGCGATGCGGTACTGGCAGAAATACTGCCGGGACAATTTGTCCTGCACCGCATCATCGAAGTGCAGCCCCACCCCACGGATTCCAGCCTCGATGCCATCACCCTTATGGGCGACGGCAATGTAAAGGGCACCGAGCACTGTACACGCAAGGACATTTGCGGCATAGTCACCCATTATGTGTACCCGCACAAGGTGATACCTGCCGATGACCCCGAACTGGTGCGGCGCATACACAGATGGCACCGGCTGCAACCTTTGCGACGTTACCTGCTGGCCATCTACCGGGCAACCATTTAGGAAAGCCGCACACATCGGATTCTTGAATAAAACAAAACAACTATAGACAAACACACTTAGACACACATGAAAGTAAAAGAAGGTTTCCAGCTCCGCGAAGTGTGCGGAGAATTCGTAGTAGTGGCATCCGGAGTAAAGAACATAGACTTCTCCCAGGTAATACATTTCAACAAGTCAGCCGCCACAATATGGAAGGCAGTATGCCAGCAGGAATTTACGCCTGAGGACATGGCACGGATTCTGACGGACGAGTACGAAGTGCCCGCAGCCACGGCACTGGAGGATGCCACACGTTTGGCTGAGCAGTGGAAAGAGATCGGCATAGCAGAATAGTATTTACAAACATACGCGCACGTACCATATTGTTCATATATGTTACAGACATGGCAAGCCGCAGCGGAATGGGTGGAAATCCTGGCCACCACGTTGCGCATCCCAACATCTTTCCTGATTATAGAGTTCGTAGGAACCTTCGCTTTTGCCCTCTCCGGCATAAGACTGGCCAGCGCGAAGCAGTTCGATATCTTCGGTGCATGGATTGTGGGTATGGCCACAGCCATAGGAGGCGGCACGCTGCGAGACATCATGCTGGGTGTCAATCCCTTTTGGATGATGAACGAAATATACTTCATCTGGTGCGCCATAGCCGTACTTTTCGTTCACGTGTTCTCCAAGTACCTGGTCAAACAGGAAAACACATGGTTCATCTTCGATACCATAGGCCTGGCCCTATTTAATGTGGTGGGCATCGAGAAGACGCTTCAGATGGATTTCCCGTTGTGGACTGCCATCACCATGGGTTCCGTGACGGGCGCGGCCGGCGGTGTCATACGCGACGTGCTCATCAACGAGGTGCCGCTCATCTTCCGCAAGGAGATTTACGCCCTGGCCTGCGTGGCTGGCGGCGTGGTGTACTCCGTGATGCATACCATGGGCTTCGACCCCTCCACCAATGCGTTGCTTTCCAGCGTGGTGGTTATCGTCGTGCGTTGCCTCGCAGTAAAGTTCCATTGGCATTTGCCCATTGTCAAGGGCGAATGACGGTAACTCGTCCATTCCGATAAAGCCGCACACATCCGTCCAATACACATGAAACGACTGCTTATCTTATTTTCATGCATCATACTGGCCGCTATCACCCGCGGACAGCATAGGGTGTATGACCGGAATGTGCATACGCTCCAAGTGACTCTCAACGACAATCCGCTCCTTCCACCGGTGCTCACCTTGGGCAGATCGGCATATCTGCGTATCTCCTGGGACGAAATGTCGCATGACTACCATCGCTACATATACCGTCTGCAGCACTGCACAAAGGACTGGGAACGTACCGAGGACCTGTTTGAAAGCGACTACCTTCGTGGCTCCAACAATCTGCCTGTGGAAGATTACGAGACCAGCTTCAACACCACACAAATATATACGCACTACTCCCTGATGTTCCCCAACAGGGATGCCTCGCCTCTGCTCAGCGGCAACTACAAATTGCTGGTCTATGAAGAGGGACGGGAAGAGGACGAACCGTCGCTGGAGGTGCGCTTCGCTGTGGTGGAGACAGCCATGAGCCTATCCATGCATGTGTCTCCCAACACGGACATCGACATCAACGACTGCCATCAACAGGTATCGCTCAGCCTCAACTACGGTTCCACCGTTGTGACCAACCCATACGAACAGATATATGCCCTCGTGACGCAAAACCAACGTCCCTCACGCACCGTAAAAGGAATACGCCCGGACATCAACAAGGCCGGCGGACTGGAATGGCGACACTGCCGGCAACTGATATTCCCTGCCGGCAACGAATACCACAAGTTCGAGATACTGGATGTCAACCATTCGGGCATGAATGTCGACAACATGCGTTGGTACGAACCTTTCCACCATGCAACACTGTGGGTGGACGAGGTCCCGGAGAACTATCTTTCCGGAGAAGACCGCAACGGTGCCTTTTATCCGCGCACCGAAGACCAGGAGAACAACGACACGCAGGCAGAATACGCCGTGGTGCACTTCACCCTGCAATCGCGACGTCTGGACAAGGACGTATATGTCAGCGGCAACTGGAGCAACGGCGAGACCGCACCCGAGTGCCTGATGCAGTACGACGAGGAAGAAGAGTGCTACGAGGTGGCCGTGTTGCTGAAACAAGGTTACTACGACTATCACTACATCACCTCGGACGGCTCCACCCTGCAGACAATGGGCGACTTCTGGCAAACCGAGAACGAATATCAAGCTTTCGTCTACTACAGAGAACCGGGCGGGCGATACGACCGCATAACGGGATATGCTCGGGCAAGCACACGGTTCTGACAAGAAAACATCGTGCCCACCTATATAATGTTTTATTCACCATTCATAACTGCCCATTCAATATCATGAACAATAAGAAATACGCATCCACCAGCCACATCCTCACATATATCGGCCTGTTCGGCAGTGTAGAAGTGCTGAAAAAACTGGCAGACCTCTCCCGAGGCAAGATAACGGCTTTCTTCCTTGGTCCTTTCGGTGCCGGCATGATAGCCATCTACCAAAACGTGCTGGACGTGGTGAACGCCTGCACCAATATCGGATTGGAGACGGCCAGCATACAGCAAATGAGCGAGATAGACACCAGCGAACGTATGGATGCCGCCACAGATATGGCACAAGTAATACGCACCTGGTCCATGGCCGTGGCATGTCTGAACATATTCGGCTGCATAACTACTGCCATGTGGTTCGAGACAGTTTTCTTCAACGATGCCCGAAGCCATTTTGCAGAGATTCTCATGCTGGCTCCGGCCGCCTTCCTGTTCCCAATCACGGCAGGAGAATGCGCCATACTCAAAGGCCTCCAGAAGTTGAAACGCGTAGCCGTCGTGGAACTGCTCTCCGCCATAGGAGGCGTGATATGCACATTGGGTGTTTATCCATGGTTGGGCATAGACGGAATCATACTCACACTCAACCTCTGCATAGCCATTGCAGCCTTTACCCACCTCTTCTTCTGCGCACGGATTATCCCTTATCGCATTGCTCCGTTTTCCGGCAAGACATGGAGGCGAGGCATACCTCTGCTAAAATTCGGCATACCGTATGCAATCACTGCAATTATGGGTGCCCTCACCACTACCATATTATATAAGATTATCACATCCACAGATGAAGTGGGATTATATAAGATGGGCTATACACTTATACTATCATACGTGGGAATGATATTCAGTTCAAACTCCACCGACTATTTCCCGCGCCTCACCTCGGTATGCCACGATGCAAACCGGAAGAACGAGACTGTGAACAAGCAAATACGTGTCAGCTTCACCATCACTACCCCTCTGGTGATGCTCTTCCTCTTGGCCATGCCAGCCATAGTCATGGCTTTGTACACCCGGGAATTCATGCCGATAGTGAACATGTGCGTACTGGCCGGACTGTTCCAATTGCACCGTTCCGTGGCACTGCCCCTGGAATATGTCTCCCTGGCACACGGACATTCCTGGATGTTCCTCATTCTGGAGGGCATCTACAATATCCTGATCATAGGTGGTGTCTACGTCTGCTATTCCCAGTGGGGACTCAACGGCATAGGCATGGCACTGTCCATCGTGGGGCTGTTCAATACATTGATATTGTGCTTGGTAAACCGCATGACGTACCAAGTACGTATTTCACGTAACAACCTGACACATATCGCCTTGGGCACCGGCCTGGTCCTGATGGTCATGCTTTTGTGCATAGGCCAGGATGCCATCGTGCGTTTTGGCATAGGCATTCCCATCACACTGCTGTCAGCCTTATACAGCTACAGGATTATGAGAAAGGACATACGTAATGAGAAATGACGCAAGGGCGGCAAGGGCGGACGCAAGTACCGCCTGTAGTGTAAGCGTGAGCATCATTGTTGCCGTGCATAACATGCGCGAGCACATACGACAATGCATAGAGTCGGTACTCTCACAAAGCCTGCAAGACATAGAACTGGTTCTGGTGGACGACGTGTCCACGGACGGCACTGCCGACATACTGGAGGAATATGCTTCGGCTGACAATCGTGTGCGAATCATGCGGCAAAGTCGCAACGGAGGAGCGCAACTGGCACGCAATGCCGGCATAGACGTTTCCAAGGGCCGGTACATCATGACATTGGATCACGATGACTTTCTTGCCCCGGACGCATTACAGTTGGCATTGGATGCATTCAACGCGCACAAAGGCCTGCAATGCGTGTGCCTGCGCGAGGTCAGATTGCTTCCCGACGGCAGTCTGCTGGAGCACAAGGAGAAGAATTCCTTTGGGACGATTACAGGCACGGAAGCATATCGCCGCAGCATACATTGGCGTGGTATCACAGGAAGAATGATGGTGACGAGGGAACTGCAACTGCGCTATCCATTTGACAACTGCGAACGTGTCTATGGCGAGGACAATACTGCCCAGCTGCAGTTTCTGGCCTCGCCGGAGGTGTGCAGTTGCGAAGGAATCTATTATCACCGTCTATTGGCCACCTCCCTGTCTCACCGCGTCAGCCTGAACAACATACGTGGCAACCTGCGTTTCATAAGTATGAGGCGCCAATTGCACAAAGGTAACTTCTGCCAAGAAGTAATATGCCTCAACGAGACCGCCTTTTGGGAAAGCATCATAGGTTCCTATCAATACTACAGACTCCACCAGCACCGCCTGTCAAAAGCGGACAAATGCGAAGCCCTGCAAATAATACGATACATGCGGGAACAGGCGGACATGCCTCTGGTAAGCAACCGTGTCAAATTCAAGCCCGGATTCATGCACATGCCCGCATGGTGGATTTTCCGCCTGCAGATGGAAATCTACATGGCCGTTAAAATGCTCTTCAAGGGTAACGGCACAGACACGGTGGAATGACTTCCGACAAGTAATCATGCACACGCCAAAGAATATAATCAAAAACATCCTGCGACACACCGCTCCATTACGTTTGCGTGTCCTGTCACACACGATAGGCAAACGTTTCCCCGTGCATGTGTCCATGACAGCATCGGAGGCCGAATCCGTGCTCACGACCATACAGCCTGACATTGGAGGCAGTTGCCTATGCAGCAACGAAATAAAACCTGTAGCCGACCTGCACGTCATCATACCTGTCTACAATACCGAACGGTACTTGGCTGATTGCCTGAACTCCGTCTACACCCAAATGACACGTTTTTCCTTCTTTGTGTCAATCATAGATGATGGCAGTACGGACGGAAGTCTGGCTATATTGGAAAAGTATCGCCAAAGTCTACTGGGCTCCACGATGTACGACCGCACAGAGATTATCCACCAAAACAATAGCGGTCCGTCCATGGCCAGGAACAGGGCACTGGATTGTATCCGCGGACACTATGTTACCTTTGTTGACAGTGATGACATGCTTTTGCCAGGTGCCATAGAATCCATGATGTCGGCTGCCATAGAGCAGGACGCCGACATCGCCGAGGGAAACACGGACAGCGGTTCCACCCATGGTATGGCATGCGGCAAGATTTATAGTGCCGGATTGTTCCGTACGGTACATTTCCCTCCGGGATACTGGTTTGAGGACACGATAAACATCTTCTTTCTCTACCCCACCTGCCACAAACGCATACAAGTGCCCGGAAGACATTATTTCTATCGAAACAACACAACCTCCATCATGCATTCTTTCCATGGCAACGCCCGTGCCATGGATTCGCTATGGGTCAGCAGACGCGTGTTGACCGAATACTTTACATCCGGACACCCTGCTACAGTGGAACTTTTCATCGACTTCATGCAGGACTCCCTTTCCACAGCCACACACTGCGAGACATTGGGCAAGGAGCAGGTCATGCAAGCCTTATTTGTCATTCTCTCCAACCTGGCACACACATATTTTGCTGACATGCTGACAGACCCGCATGTCATCTCGCACCTTCCCTACGCCATTAGGCATACGGCAAAGGCTTTTGCACAGAAGAACTATAGAAGTTTCCGTGTGATACAAGCTTCCGCATGCAATTACTGATGCAACAATACCAGAATGTCCTCCCGGATGTACCATTAGATATTGACATGTCAAGGTTGACGTTCGTTATCTGGCGAGCAGACGAGAATAGAGAGCCTCGTAAGCCAAAGCCACTTTATGCACATCGTGGTGGCGGCGGACGTACTCCATGCTTTGGCGCTTGAGTTCGAGAATACGCTCAGGATGAAGCACCAGGGCCTCCAAGGCCGAGTAAACACTTTGTTCACTTGGCTCCACGTTGACTATGGGGCGCAAATCGGCTTCACCAAGAAGGTCGTAATGCTCAGGTTCGCCGCCCCCCACGCAGATGATACCCTTGCTCATGGCCAGAAGTGCATTCATGGCCGGGGTGTAGCTGTACAGTTGGTCCAGAATGACATCGCTGCCATCCATCATCTGTTGGTATTCGGCAAAAGGAATACCCTCGGCAACCATCAACAGGACACGGTCGGGATAATTCTGTTGCAAACGCCTGGCGGCATGCAACATTATGTCCGTGCCCTTGTAGGCGGAACGTCCCTTACTGATGCCTGCAAATATCTTAAGCGGGCTGTCAAGGGACGATGCAACAGATGTAGGAACCTGTGGCATGGCAACAGGAAAAGGAATGTATGTGGTCTTCCTGGCAAGTGCGCCACCTTCGGCCATGCGATAGGTTACCCAATACTCATACAGCCCTGCCACTATGGCATCGGCCTGGGCGGCGGCATGACGGCAGAGCCGTTCCGCAGAGGTCCCTATCCAAATATCGGCATCGGCCTGCGCCACGGCATCGGTACGCACACGAGAGCCGATATTGAAGTCGCTGTAACGCATGGGACGGATTTCACGGTTGACCTGCGCCCAATAGTAGTCCATGCCAAAGGCTCCAAGAACCAGTTTGCCATTATGGCTACGAAGGTAGTCCAACAGAAAACAGTGTGGCCATGCACGCATCTCAAAGAAAACCGGATTGACAATCTGCACTATGTCGTACCCTCTCATACGTGGCATGGCACGCAGCAGACGCATGGCAAAGGAAATGTGTCCCAGGAAAGTGAGACGGTGACTGAGGTCTATGTCCCGAGGATAATTTTTCCAACCATCGCCACCACTGGCCACGACCACAATATGCCCCAACGCGCGCAGCCCGCGGGCCAGCGTACAATGCACATTGCTGTATTCGCCTATGAGAAGTATCTTCATGCCAGGTCGACAAACAAGTTTTTCCAACGTTCCAATATCTCCGACACAGCGTAATGCCGCGAACATTCCACCGCTTCACGTCCCATACGCTCCCTCATGTCAGTGTCACGCATCAATCGGCACACGGCATCGACATAAGCGGAGTCGTCATCCAAAGGCACCAGCATGCCGGTCTTGCCTGTCTCTATCACCTCGGCAGGACCGCTGGGACAATCCGTGCTCACCACTGGCACACCACAGCGCATGGCCTCGATGATGACCATAGGAAAACCCTCGGTAATAGATGTCAACAGCAGAATGTCAGTTTCGGCATAGACCTGGGAAACATCTTCGACAAAGCCGTGCATGGTGACTGTTTCCGAAAGAGAGGACCTGCGTATTTCATCTTTCATACGTTCTTCCAACTCACCGCTGCCATATATGTCCAACGTCCATCCCGGCATACGTGATGCAATTTCCTTCCACAGTCTCAGAAGACGCATCGGATTCTTCTCCATGCACAGACGGCCGACAAAGGCACAACGCCTGTTGCCTCTGCATACTTCCGAGGATGACGGACAGACTATACGGGTGAAGTTGGGAATAACCTCCACCCTGGAAACATGACCGTATCGTCTTGCATCGTCTTGCGTCAAGCATACGACAATGTCCACACTTCGTTCCATCCAATGGTAAAGCCACTTGTGATTGCAATATCGTCTGGCCGAGTGCGTCTCGAATATGCTTCGTCCCTTCCACAAGGAGCATGCAGCAAGCATTGCCCCCATGGCACGGAAGTATACAACAATGTCGGGATCCAGATGTCTAACCTCCCGGTTGTATCTGCGCAATACGCACGGAAGGGCAACGAGCATTCCCAACGACGAAACAGGACGCGAAACATCAAGACAGATATGTTTCACCCTCGGACTGAGCGGATAAGCCGGTCCGACAGCATCTTTCCATATCGTCAGGAGGGATATGTCGAAAGTATCGTCCTCCGACAAGGCATTCATCTTGTCTATGACGATGCGTTCAAGTCCACCTTTGGCAGAAATATGCTCTATGACATATAGAATCCTCATTCCGCCGGTCGCCTATGCCTGATGAACGGTAAGCTGAGGGAAGGGGAAGTTTATGCCTCTCCTATTGAATTCCTTGTATATAGCCTCGTTGGTCTGGAAGAAGACATTCCAGTAGTCGGCACTGTTCACCCATACACGCACTGTGAGATTGACACTGCTATCGGCCAATGCACCGAGGGCGACTAATGGTGCCGGTTCCTTCTGTATCCTGTCATCAGCGGCCAAAAGTTCCAGCAAGACACCACGTACTTTGTCAACATCCTCGCCATATTCGATGGATACCGTCAGTTCGACACGGCGCAATGCTTCACGACTGAAGTTGGTGATATTGCCGCTGGAAAGGGCACCGTTGGGGAGAAACAACTTCTTGTTATCAGGTGTGGTCAGTATGGTGTGGAATATCTGTATCTCGGACACAGTGCCGCCAGACCCCTGTGCCTCTATGTAGTCTCCGACCTTGAACGGGCGAAACAACAATATGACTATGCCACCGGCCAAGTTCTGCAAATTGCCGGAAAGCGCCATGCCTACGGCCACACCTGCTGATGCCAACAAGGCGGCAAAGCTCGTGGTGTTCACGCCAAGCGCACTTACGACACTAATAACCAACAACGTCAGCAACAAAATGTTCACCAAACTCATCATGAAGGTCCGTATGGTAGGATCCACCTTACGACGCTCCATCATGCTGCCAAGCATGCGGTTGATTAGAGATATGACGGCCTTGCCCACAAAGTATATTATGACAGCCACGATGATGCTCTTGCCGGCCTCTATTCCCAAGTCGATGCCCTTGTCTATAAGTTCCTGGACATACCCTCCGTTCTGTAGTTCTTTCATGTTATATGTGTTATGTGATACTATTGCAATAAAGTTACCTTATGCCCTATATGTATATTACGTGTCATACCTTAGATATATTATGTCGCCATACAATAAATTGACAGACACCTCTCCGTTTTTGAAGACGAAGAGGTGTCTGAGCGATAATATCAAGTATCTATTGTTACTTATATGCCTTACAGAGACCAGTCTTCCTGAGTCTTGCGGATATATGTCTTGTAGCGACGCTTTGCAGCCTCCTTACAAGCCTCATACAATTCCAATGCCTCCGTCGGAGCAGCCTTCTTCAAAGAAAGGAAGCGGACCTCACCCTCAAGGAAATCCTGGAACTTGTCCCAATCCGGTTCCTTGCTGTCCAGCTGGAAGGGATTCTTACCCTCGTCAGCCAAGGCCGGATTGTAACGCCACAGGTGCCAGTAGCCGCACTCTACGGCCTTGGCTTCCTCGGCTTGGCTCTTGCCCATGCCACCCTTGGCTTTCAAACCATGGTTGATACAAGGTGCATATCCGATTACCAATGATGGACCGTGCCATGCCTCGGCCTCGCGGAAGGCCTTGAGGCACTGTGACTGGTCTGCGCCCATGGCAACCTGTGCCACATAGACATTGCCGTAGGTTGCCTGCATCAGGCCGAGGTCCTTCTTGCCAACACGCTTGCCGTTGGCGGCAAACTGTGCTATGGCGCCGATGGGAGTTGCCTTGGAGGCCTGGCCACCGGTATTTGAGTAAACCTCCGTATCTATTACGAAGATGTTGACATCTTCACCGGAACCTATCACGTGGTCGAGACCACCGTAGCCTATATCATAAGATGCACCGTCGCCACCGATAATCCATTGACTGCGCTTGACCAAATAATGGTCAAGTTCCTTCAACTGGCCGCATACGGGGCAACCAGCCTCCGCACCTGCGGCAATCAAAGGCTTCAGGACTGCGGCTGCGGCCTTGGAGGCATCAGCATCGTTTTGGCCGGCAATCCACTGTTCTGCAGCGGCCTTGAACTCGGCAGGTGTTCCGGCAGAAGCAATGGCCTCATTGAGAAGCGCATTGATACGAGCCTTCATCTTCTTGGTAGCAAGAACCATGCCCAATCCGAACTCGCAGAAGTCCTCGAACAAGGAGTTGGCCCATGCGGGACCCTGCCCCTCGGCATTCTTGGTGTAGGGAGTAGACGGAATGGAACCGGAATATATGGAAGAGCAACCAGTAGCGTTCGCAACCATCTGACGGTCACCGAAGAGCTGGCTGATGAGCTTTACATACGGAGTTTCGCCACAACCGGCACAGGCACCGCTGAACTCAAACATTGGACGCGCAAACTGACTGTTCTTGGGACTCTGCTTGATGTCCACCAAGTGCTGTTTGCTGGTAACCTTCTGCATGAAGTACTTCCAGTCGGAAGCATTCTTCTGGGCCTCCACGGAAGAGTCATCATATGGAGTCATCTTCAATGCAGGACCCAGCTTGGGATTGCCGGGACAGATGTCGGCACAGTTGCCACATCCAAGACAATCCTTGTCATCAACAGCTATCACGAAGTGCATGCCCTTCATGGTAGCGGGCGCCTTCATCTCGATACTTACACCGTCGTAGCCTGCCAACTCCTCATCGTTCATTACAATGGGACGGATGGCTGCATGAGGACAAACAAAAGCACACTTGTTGCACTGGATACAATTCTCGCTGTTCCATACGGGCACGAAACCGGCAACGCCACGCTTTTCGTATGCGGCCGTACCCTGCTCCCATGTACCGTCCTCTATCCCCTTATATGCACTCACGGGCAGCAAGTCGCCATTCTGCGCATTTATGGGTCGAACAAGGTTGGAGATGTATTCGGGTTCGTCGCATGTGACCTCCTCATCGGCAGGCAGGTTCATCCAAGCGGCATCCACTGGCAAGATCTTGTACTCACCGCCACGGTCAACGGCAGCATAGTTCATATTCACCACATCCTCACCCTTCTTGCCATAAGACTTCACGATAGCCTTCTTCATCTGCTCTACGGCCAATTCCACTGGAATAACCTCGGTGATGCGGAAGAAAGCAGACTGCAGGATGGTGTTGGTGCGATTGCCCAAACCTATCTCCTGTGCTATCTTGGTAGCGTTGATATAGTATACGGTAATATTCTTCTCAGCAAAGTACTTCTTCACATTGTTGGGAATGAAGTTCACCAGCTCCTCACCCTCGAAGATTGTATTCAGCAGGAAGCTTCCACCGGAACGCAAGCCACGGGTGACATCGTACATGCGCAAATAAGCCTGTACATGGCATGCCACGAAGTTAGGAGTCTTAATCTGGTAAGTACTACGTATAGGCGTGTCACCGAAACGCAAGTGAGAACATGTGAAACCACCAGACTTCTTGGAGTCATAGGAGAAATATGCCTGGCAATATTTGTTGGTGTTGTCACCGATGATCTTCACAGAGTTCTTGTTAGCGCCTACGGTACCGTCTGCACCAAGGCCGAAGAATTTGGCCTCGAAGATGCCTTCACCGCCCAATGCGAGTTCTTCCTTTTGAGGCAGAGAGGTAAATGTGAGATCGTCCACAATGCCTATGGTAAAATGATCCTTAGGCATAGGCAGCTCGAGGTTCTCGAACACACCCAGAATCATTGTGGGAGTGACGTCGGCACTGCCCAAACCATAACGGCCGCCCACTATGAGGGGAGCATTCTCCACGCCATAGAAAGCATCCTTGACATCCAGCAACAGGGGTTCGCCATTGCTACCAGGTTCCTTGGTGCGGTCCAACACGGCTATGCGCTTGCAGCTTGCAGGCACGGCCTTCAACAGATGCTTGACGGAGAATGGACGATAGAGATGAACGCTGACCATACCGTACTTCTTACCGTTGGCATTAGCGTGGTCGATTGCCTCTCGTGCAGCCTCTGTGGCAGAACCCATAAGGATGATGATGTTCTCCGCATCCTCGGCGCCATAGTAGGTAAAGAGATCATACTTGCGACCGGTGCGCTCACTGATGGCAGCCATGTACTTCTCCACGATGGCTGGCACCGCATCATAGTAACGGTTGCAGCTTTCGCGGTGTGCAAAGAACGTCTCCGGATTCTCGGCCATGCCCTTTGCCACCGGATGTTCAGGCGTGAGGGCACGTGAGCGGAACTCGCTGACAGCCTTCATGTCCACAAGGTCGCGAACATCATCTTCCTCGATCATCTCAACTTTCTGATACTCGTGAGAAGTGCGGAAGCCATCAAAGAAGTTGATAAAGGGTACGCGTGCCTCGATGGCAGCCAGGTGTGCCACTGCGCTCAAGTCCATGACTTCCTGCACGCTGCCTTCGGCCAACATGGCAAAGCCGGTCTGACGGCAAGCCATCACATCGCTGTGGTCACCGAAGATACACAGCGAGTGAGTCGCCACGGTGCGTGCACTGACGTGAAATACGCTGGGCAGCAATTCACCGGCAATCTTGTACATATTGGGAATCATCAGCAACAAACCTTGGCTGGCGGTGAAAGTAGATGTCAGGGCACCTGCCTGCAATGAACCGTGAACTGCACCGGCAGCACCAGCCTCAGACTGCATTTCCTGTACCAGCACAGTATCGCCGAACAAGTTCTTGCGACCTGAGCTGCCCACTCGTCAACGTGCTCTGCCATGGGAGACGACGGGGTGATGGGATAGATGGCAGCTACCTCGCTGAACATGTAGGCTACGTGTCCGGCACAGGTATTACCGTCCCATGTCACAAATTTCTTTTCTTTTGCCATTGTTATTATTGTTTTTTTGTCAAACGTTTCCATCTATATCTGACAGTTCTGTTCCCAAGCGACACGTTTGACATGTGCCATGGCGAATAAAAGGAAACGCCTGATGCGGTTTAGATATTTCTATTTCGATTACTCTGTAGTCCTATATCGATTAGATTGTATTCCCATATCAAGTATCCCGTGTTTGCATACCGTCAATACCGGAACTTGGGTATTCATATACCTATTATATATATATAAGCATTGCGCGGACTGCGTTTACAGTCCGTGCAAACAGAATCCGGTTCAGTACAACAGGCCGAACATCCACAATGGGATTTCCTGCCCGTTACCCTCGCTTTTGCCCGTACTGACATAGATTACATCAGTAGCCTTACGCTTGGGTATCTCGTCCAGAATACGGAAACGCCGTTTGTCGTCCAAGATGAAGTTACATGAACGGTCACCCATCTTCACCTTATGCTTGCCCCATACGGCACTTTGGAAGTATGTTTCCATCATATCCTGACGGTCCACACGCCCAGGAGTCATGACGTGCATCAGATTAGTATTGTTCATCAGCAGACGCACGGGTTTCTTGGGGAAGTCTTCACCCTTGCGATAAATGGCATTCAACAGGCGTGCATCGTTGAGAAACTTTATATAATTCATTATTGTTGTGCGCGAGGTCTGAACGTCCGTAGCCAACTGGCTTACATTCGGTGCCCCGGTACCGCCCGTGGCCAAGAGGTAGAAGAGTTTTTTTATCCTATGCAGGTTCTTCTGCTCCATCTGATATATCAGAAGGATATCCACCTCTATCATCATGTTCATAGTCTTCAGGAGGTTCTCGCTGAAGTTCCTCTTTTCCAAGAAGAAAGGATAATATCCATGATGCAAATACGCCTCGAAGTAGTCCAACGGATTGCACTTGGCCATCACCTCCCTGGCAATATGCTCATGACGGTTCTCCAGCTCCCTAAGAGTAACAGGCTTTATATCGGTGCCTGCTTTCAGATTAAGGAATTCCCGGAAAGAGAAACCCCGCAGACTATAACTGCGGCAGATTCCATTGAGTTCAGGGTTTTCGTCCTTGAGCCTCATTACCGTACTGCCGGTGAAGACTATACGCAGCAGAGGAAACTTCTCGTAACACTCATGCAGATTCTGGCTCCAATTAGGAAGTTTGAAGATTTGGTCTATCAGCAACACCTGCCCACCTTGCTTGTAGAACTCTCCGGCAAACCTTACCATGCTGTATGTCTGGAAGAAGAAGCTGTTCATGTTCACATACAGGCATCTCCTGTCATTTGGCATAAAGTTCTCTTGGGCGTATTGCAGCAAGAAGGTTGTCTTTCCCACACCACGACTGCCCTTAATTCCTATGAGGCGGTCGCGCCAGTTAATTTCGTCCATCAGCGAACGGCGGACAGGCGAGCCCAAATGCTCCAACAGATACCTATGTGTCCTATAGAGAGTCTCCAACATACCTTATATTGTGTACTTAATGTGCACAAAGTTACGTTTTTTTTATGACTTTGCAAAGTCAACGTTACAAAAAACAGCACCTACTCAGGATAATTTCCATTGATACAAACGCATACGGAGCGATAACACATGCGACAGCAAACACGTAAACACAAGGAGAACCGGCACTGCAAAGTACATCAATCGCACTTGCAGGCCGGTTCCCAATTGTCGTATATACGGTCATGCGACAAGCACATGACACAGAAGCATTACTTTACCAGCACCTTCTTGCCGCCCATAACATAAATGCCCGTCTTAGGCTTGATGACACGACGACCGCTAAGGTCATAGACAGGAACATCCTGCTGTTGTGTCTCGTCAACGGAATGGATGCAATCTATGCCGGTAGAGATGCCGGTAGGTTCGATGTACCACAGAGAAGCAGGAGAGCCTTGCGCGTTCCAAGGCACCAGGCGGGTAAGATCCGCATCCAGATGTATGGCGACATATGAGCCGGTGGGATTTATACAAGAGAGAGAGCTCTTGCCGTCCTTGCCCGATGCCACACGATAGCAGCCGGCCTCAGAATGCTCGTCAGCCTTGGAAATAGCCGTATAAGTGGCTCCGGTACGACCAACGTAAACGCCGGAAGTCTCGTTGTACAAGACATACGTGCCATCCTCCTCGCCACGGACAAAGTTGAAGAGCTGTGCCCCGTTGTCCTCATCCAATACGCCAGCGGTAAGAGCATCGGCATTGGCCATCATGTAAAGAGTCCCCCCCTGTCGGTCGACGTTGCGCAGACGGTACTTGAAGGCTGGATTGATGGTCACGTAGTCAGCATCAGCCACTACCCGAGCAAATGCTTCGTAGGTTTTCTGGGACGGAGTCTGAACGTAAGCGTCGTAAGCACTTTCGATATCAGCGAGAGCAACTTCCTCGAGATTGCCTACGTTGGTGCCAACAGAGGCACGCATCTCGGCCATACGCTCGTCCAGCGCAGTGGCAGTGTACGCGAAGGCATCGCGGTCGGGAGCTGGATCATAGCTGTAAGCATCGTTGGTGAGATACTCGATGGTATAGTTCTTGTAGACGATGGTGTAGTCCTTGCCATAGGTAGACTCCTCAAAGAGGAAACCGATGGAGTTGTCTTTCTGCCAGGTCATGGTAGAGTAGGCACTCCCCATGGAAGACGCCTTGTGGCGACCTTCCCAGTCGGCAGCCATCACGGTCGGACTTGCATAAGACGCGGGGCTTTCCAGACCCTTGTAGTAGATGCCTACATTTGCTCGGCCTGGGCCAATGGGCAGCGACTGCAAAGCCAGATACATCTTCTTGTTGTCGGAATTGCGAACTACAGGCAAGAACATGATTTCACCGTTGCAGGAATTGCTCTCGGCTATGGTTCCGTTGTTGCTTGCGCCCGAGAATACGGACGTGCTCCAGCTGCCCGCGGCGGACTTGCTGTCGGTATATGTGTAGATATTGTAGTAGCGTCCGCCTGTTGCGCGTGAACTGATAACGACGGAACCGTCGGGCAGTTCGTCGGCCTTAGGCTCGTCGCCACCGTTGGGAACGGGAGATTCGTTTATGTCACCAAGCACGGCCCAGTTGCCTCCGAAGTCGTCGGAGTAGAGCACGAAGTTGACGTTGCTGCCGTTGCCGAGTTTCACGAGCACGGCACAGTAGAGGCGATAATACTCGCCCACCTTAATGATGCTGCTCTGTGAAATCTTGCCCGAACCTACGAACATTGCACGCACGGGACCATCAAGGCGCTTGTCGAACTGAGAATAGATGCCCTCGGCGATGTTCTCGGGCTGGCCCCATGTCTCACCGCCGTCCTCGCTATAGAAGCGTGCTATGCCTTGATGGTTGGTGCGCTGTCCGTTGGGGAAGCTGACCATACCCGAACAACTCAGTACAAGAACGCGATTACTCTCGCGGTCGGCCACGATGCATGGGTCGCCAAAGGCTGCATTGAGCGAGTCGCCGGTCTCGCGGCCATAGGCATAGCCCTTGGCAGCAGCCAGAGTCATAATCTCGCTCCAGGTCTGACCATTGTCCTTGCTGATACTGTAGCGCAGGTCTATCTTTCCGTCCGCGTTTTCGCTCATGCCTATATCCGCACCACTGTAACGGTAGTCTGAAACGGCGATAACGTTTCCGTTCATGGCAGTGGCTATGGCAGGAATACGATTGACCGTCGGACGCTCGGCATCGGTAATGAAAATCTCGCTACGAGGTTCCGGCACTGCCAGGGAACGACGTATGGTCACCATGTAGTTGCTCAGCGTCACACCTTTGTTGGCACCGGACTGCACATAAGTGGCCGTACGTTCGTTCAAGCCAGCGACTGTCACGTTCTGGGTATCTGCAGATGTCTTGTAGGTAGTGCCGGCCACATTCAGGTCAAGGGAATATGAGCCGTCCTTACCTGTATTTGTAAAGTCGAAGCCATATCCTGCCACCACGCATCCCTCAGGTGCGGTGAGCGTGTGGGTACAGGAACCAGCCAATCCTGAATATGCGGCTATATAGCCGTTCTCGGTGGTCATGTTATTGGCACCGGTGCTCATAGTAAAACCGGGCATCAAGCTGCTTTCCCATGTGGCATGCCATGTCTTGGCAGCGTTGCTTGCAGTAAAGGAGCCGTTGCCGGGTGTTATCTCCAAGGTAGCTTCGGCAAAGGTAAAGCTGACAGTAGAACCGGCATCCTGCCCCTCGGCCCAGAAGGCCAGGTTGCCACGGTTGCCAAAATTGTTCACTGCATAACCGGTGCCATGCAGGTATAGGAAGAATCCGTCCACATCGGTCAACTTGTCAGATGCCTGCAGGCTCCAGGTGCCCACGTATCCCTCCGGCAAGTCCTCACTGTCCTGCATTGTAGGAAAGGTGCCGCCACCGGTGCCGCCGTAACCGGACACGGTTTTCATCTCAGTCTCCGAAGCAAGTATCTTCGTGGGGCCTGCCTGCTTGTTATAAATCTTGTATCCGTTGGCATTGTCGCCCACGAAACACCAAAGGTCGGCATCCTCCAAGGCGGTCTCCGTCCTTTGCAGGGATATGTGGTCGGCACTGCCATTGTCGGAAATGATGTTCTGGGCCGCGCCTATCTGCATTGTGTACCACATGGTACCAGGTGCGAACTGGCCGTCAACTATGGTTGTGGTCAGGAATGGAGCATCATCATCCGCAGGCACACCGCTGCCTTCGTCCTCCGGATTGACCGTTACCTCCTCTATGAGGTACTGGCAACCTGTGTCAGCAGTATTCGAGCCTCCGCCCCAGTTGAACACCTTGTAGCCTTGACCGGCATTGTTGGTCTGATTGAACTGCACCGTTCCACTGACTATGGTCACATAGCCCATGGTGTCGGCCGATTTCAAGGTCCATCCGGCAGCCGGAGCGGCATTTACCGTGTTCAGGGCCGTGTTGGTGGCACTGGCAGGAGAGATGAATGTCAGGTCATAGAAGTTCTGGATGTCGTAGGTGCCATCCTCGCGTGCGACGAACTTCCACACCGAAGCATAGGTATCGTGGCTCTGTTCCCCGACGAGAGCCTGCCCAGCCCCTCCGGACGTGGGATAGCGGTTCCCGCGCAAGGGTGTGGACATACGGTAGTACTTGTCCTCCTGGGGCACGTTCATGCTCTCCGGTGTGAGGGTAGCGAGGAATGCCGTCCAAGCCTCGTCCAACTGTGCAATCTGCCGGGTACGCTCCTCTTCCGTCATGGCATCCTGGTACGTAGCCTCAATCTCGGCAATCTTGGCATTGAGGGTTTCGGCACTGGATTCGGGCCACAGGCCCACGGCCGTACCCACATAATTGCTTACGGCACGTTTCTTCACGCTCACCTCGGCCGCCACCTTCTCCGTGGCCTCATCCATGCACTGGTTGGGCGAATATATCAGCCCGTCGACTGCATTCTTGCCCTCGGTGTCGGTGAAAACACAGGTAAACATCCACTTGTTCAGGCGGACACCATCGGCAGCCACATAGGGGAGCTTAAGGAAGACTTTGTTCCATCCCTGCTTCAGCGTCACCGCCAAAGGCTTGCGGGCTGCAAAGTTCTCGTTCATGAGATCCACCTCGCTATTTATCGCCTTGCCGCTGTTGTCCCAAGCCGGGGGGGCTATGCGCTGGCCGTTGATCCAGATGTCGGAGCCTTTGCGGTCCCATTTGCCAGCATCCGGGGCCTTGTCGTTCTCGCTACGTCCATAGTTCTGGAACTCTATCTGCGCTCCCACGGTCTGCTCTTCCGGGCTGTATACATAAGTCCAGGCATACGCAGTGGCATTGCTGTAGTTTGTAGTGCCATAATACGTAGGTATAGTATTGTTACCCCATGTATGACGCAGATATACGCCTGCACCGGTAGCCATGCCCGTATAATATGTCTGGCCTTCATGGGTGAAAGTCTCGTCCATCATATCGGTGCCCTCTGCGGTGCCCTGGGCCTCGGGAGCGAAGACAGCCGCGGCATTGCCTTCGTTGGGGAAGGCATCCGTAATGCGCCAACGGACATTGGTCTGCTTGACATACGGTATAGGCTCGTTGCCCAGGCAATGGGCCTTGTGGAAGAGGAAGCGGCGTTCCCAGTCGGCAAATTCCTCGTACTCGTCACCGCTATTTGGCAACACGGTGCCACCGGTTTCGATATAGGCCTTGCCACCTCCTATCCAGGCACGCTCCGCGCTGGCCAGGACATTGGCATACATGTTGTTCTGCGCCACGATGTCTTCCTGCGTTGCGGTCTTGCGGTCGTTCCAATAAGCGGAAATGGTACCGGCTATGTCCGCATTACCCTTGTCGGCATAGTAAATGTTGCTCTTATATATGCCCACCACGTCGGCAAAGACATCGAAATGGTTGGCATAATTATAACGGCAATCTATATTGGGGCGTCCCTCTATCCTGCTGCCGGCCGTGCTCCACATCTGAGTCATATCGCTCTCCGTACCGGCCACGTCCACGCCGCGGATGGGATTCCATACCACCACCTTCTTGCCCTTGGCATGGATGTAGTCGGTCATGATCTTCAGGAAGTCGGGGTATGTGATGGTCTTTTCGTCCGCGCCTATATGTATATAGGGCGCATCGGCAAACACCTCCACAACTTCGTCCAGGACATTCTTCAGCACCTCCACGCCCTGGTCGGTCTGCATGTCAAAGCCCATGGCACGCACAAAGGCCTCGCTGTGTCCCGGCATGTCTATCTCTGGAATCACCACCACGCCTCTTTCGCGGGCATACCCGGCCACCTCGCGACACTGCTCCTGCGTGTAGTATTGCCCGGGGAAACGTGTCATGGAGGCAGAGGAAGTCAAAGCCTCATAGGCCTTTATCTCCATGCGCCATGCCTGATTCTCGGTCAGGTGCCAATGAAAGCAATTTACCTTGAAACGCGAAAGCAGGTCTATATGCTTCTTCAACTCATCTACGGTGATATAGGAGCGACCTACGTCATGAGTATAGCCGCGCAACTTGAATGCCGGCCAGTCCTTCACCGTCACCGCCTCCAACGACGGGGTGCCGTCATACCCTTCGGCCAGTTGTGCAAGGGTTTGGGCAGCACGTATCACACCTGTGGGGGTAACGGCCGTGATGTTGATGGCCGAAGACGTCACCTCCAATGTGTAGGCCTCGTTTTCAAAGCCATGCAATTCATAGTCGTAGGCACCGGCTATGCTTTCCACCAATGTGACTGTTACCGGGGTGCCGCCATCACCTATGGTGCAACCTGCCGAAGTGAAAAACTGCCGCAAGGCCGCGCTGCCGGTAGGGTCGGTGATGGACACAGTACCTCCCAATGTCAAAGCACCGCCTTGGGACGAAATCTCCTGCGGACGTGGCAAAAGGTGCTCCACCTTTGCCTGCATTGTCTGCGGAACAAGGAACAAGCCTGCCGTAGCCAATGTCAAAAAAGCTTTCTTCATTTAGATGTTTGTAGTATTAAAGTTTGTGTATCTTCCGTGGGCAAAGGTAGCAAAAAAGTTTTAAGAAACAAGGAATATCCCGACCAATCCCATCCCAAATACACCTTTTTGTGCCATCCGCAAACGACAATCCCAAACAAAACGTATATTTCCTTGACTGATAAAGCATGGCATTTGTTTGCCGTGGCACAGGAAAGCATGGGCATCTCATATTCGCGAATATGCACCTTCACATTCGCGAATTCCAACCCGTGAATTCACGAATACGAGAGCGTGAATTCGCCGATGTCCATTCCCTCCCCCACGGTCATGACCGTAAGGCATTTGAGAAAAGACTATGACATGTGGCATGGTTTCACGAAAAAAACTAACTTTGCCCCATATAGGCGAGCAAAAGAAAGCTCAAAGATACTAATACTACTGATAGTCAATAATATAAGTAAAGTAACAGGACACTAAAAAGTCCCACAAAGCACTTATCTTTAGGTGAAAAAAGAGCATTTTTGGATAAAAAAGAGTGCAAAAATAATGCAAATAAATTTGAATCACTATGGCAAAAGCAACACTATATTTAGATACACGCACCCTTAAGAAAGACGGAACAGCCCCACTAAAAGTCATTTTAAGGAATCGCGGAACTATGGCATACTTATCTCTGGGCATATCACTCCCTCCTGAATGCTGGGACGGGGAAAAGGTCATCCTGTCTAAAACAAAAAGCAAAGATGACATGCTTAGCGCAAAACCTAAAACCTTAAACCTTTCCATCCGTAATCAAATAGCACAAATAGAACTGCTGATACACGAGATATGTGGCTTGAAAAGCAATATGCCGGCACCGGTTCTAAGGGATAAAATTCTTACACGCCTTTACGGACCCGAAAACGAGGCGAAATCATTTATAGCATGCTATGACGAGTACCTCGCATCACTCCAAAAAGAATCTTCACGCACCACGCTAAGATGCGCGAAAGCTTTTATACTGAAATGGGCAAAACGTGTTGACACCCTAAAATTAGAAGACATCACTGAGGAATGGGTGGAAAAATTCGTGAATGCCATGCGAACAGGAACCGCACATACGCGCCCTCTCGCCCCTAATACCGTGTGGGCGTATTACAACACCGTAAAAATAGTGTTCCACTACGCGCAGAAAAAAGGGCTTGTCGCAAAAAGCCTTGACCCTTTCGAAAACATAACCGTGTCAAAAGTAGCGACAAAAAGCAGAGCCTTGTTAGTGGAAGAAGCCCGTGAACTTTGGAACTATGCTCCCGACAAAAAGAACGACCTCGGGCGCGACATGTTCAGATTGATTTTCTGTCTTTGCGGCCTCAATATAGCAGACCTTCACGACCTCAAAGATACCGACATAAGAAACGGAAGGCTGGAAACAGACAGGCAGAAAACAGGCGTGCATATCAACATTCGCATAGAACCCGAAGCCGCTGAAATCATACAGCGGTATTCCAGGAACGGTTATCTCATCGGGAAAATACGCTCCACACGGAGCACGGCCACCGGCGGAAAAATAAATTATTACCTGGAAAAGATGCGTCCCGGGCTTACCGTGTATTGGATTCGTCATACTTGGGCATCCCTCGCCGTTGAACTGGACATCCCCGACAGAACAGTCTTCATGGGCTTGGCGCATAAGCACGGAAAACTTTCCGATGAGACATACATCACCATGCGCAACAAGAAACTCGACGCCGCAAACAGAAAGGTAATTGATTATGTGTTGGGCAAGATAAGCGGGAGCGAGGGCTAATCCTCGTCCTCGCCCATCTCGCTGTCAAGTATGGAAGCCGCCGTAGTCGTTCCCTGCGCCTCCTGTGTCGCTATTGCCTGCACCTTGGGCAGTACATAGTCCATTAGCTTCATACGCCTGTCCACACGGTCCTTGGCAGGCAATTGCGAAATGTCCTCCAACAGGCTCTCCAGATTATCCTGCAGATACTCGCGAATTTTGTCCTTAAGGGCTTCGTTGCCCGATACCGCCACGCGTTCTAACACCTTTCTACCCATATCAAAGCCTCCAAGGTTCAAGCGATACGCGCTCACTACGCGCTATCATGTACATACGTTCAAGGAGGCTGTCCGCTTCCGTTAGAAAATCAGCCGCCTGCTGGCGCAAGTCCCCCGCAAGATACCATCTGTACAATACCTTGGCCACGACATAGCGATGCGCAAGGCTGTTCATCGTACGGATACTCCCCTGCCATGCCGGAGAGAACAGGAGGTGTATTACCCACTCCTGCGGAACTTCGTCTATGGCATCGCTTTGCGTTTTGGGTTGCGTCCTGCGGCATACAGCCCATATCAGTTCTCCCTCTATGTCGGCCACAGCACTGTCTATCTCACGCAACAGCCAATCCGTAGCGTCATCGGACGTATAAGCCACGGGCATAGCCTCCGCATCCTTGTTACTGTTGCGCAAAGCCGTACTCGCCATTTCCGACTTACGCCATGAATCGAACTTAACATCGTACTTGATTTCGTTAAGTTTGAGTTTTATAACATAACTAACCTTGTCCATCGCCTAAATAAAAATATACTGATTCTTCAATGGGTTGCGGCTTATCCTCTTTCATGGGCATCTTTATACGGTTCACCGCGTCTACTATATCCGTCTCCAGCTTGTCCGCCTCCGCGCCCTCCTTGTCCGCTTCGGCATAAGCACCTATCATGCGCAGCCATCCCGAAATGGCATAACGCACCACCATCCAATGCATGAGGTCGGCAAGCATCTGCCCGTCGGCATCCACGGAATCCAGAAACTGATACTCCCAGCCCGTGTTATCGCCCAAGGAGTCTATGGCATCTACCACATTGTTACGAATATATTTCGCAAGCCTGCGCCTCAAACGGCTTGCGCCCGTAAGAAGCAGCCTTCGGATTAGGTCGCCCTCATTTTTGTCAGAGACGCGCATGTCCGCCTCATAACGCTTTTCCGCATCCTCAATCCGGAAACGGGAATACTTGTGGAGCAGCTGTTCCACATCGTAACTCAGATACTTATATTTGAGTATTATCTTCATCTTCTGTTTCCTCCGTTTCTCCGTCATCATCCGCCATCACAGGCCTTGTCCTTGTGGCGGAATTCACGAGCAGAATTGACATTTCATTGTACATCGTAAGATAGGCCTGCGCACGTTCCGGGAGCTTGTTCTGCAACCAGCGCGACATGACATAGAACGATATGGTCTCGGCCAAATGCCGTTCTGTACGCTCCTCATGAGTATTCAAGACGCAATCCCGTCGAAAATCAAAATCAACCCCCTCTTCCCCTACGGAAACATCCTCCACGCAGAATCTCAGCAGAGAGCCGAGGAGCTGACTTACTTGACCTATGTATGTACGCAAGAAGACATAATCCGCCGGGGTTATATTCAAGGTATGGTACATTCCATCTTCAAGAACTCCCTTGCCTGCCTCGAAAGCGGCTGTCTCCTCCGCTTTTTCATATATTACGGTGTATGGTATGTGCATAACTATCTGTTTTCATGGCAAAGATAGCATGCCCGGGGCTACATGTTTGACATTTTGTCAAAAACGCGTCGACAGTCTTCCGTAATTTGCCTGCGTAAATACCTAAGAATATGAAAAGACTTATTCCGAACAGCAGATTCAGAGGGAAGAAAGACAACTCGGATTCCTTGAAATCACGTCTAAAGGAGAAAGATGCCGACAAGCAAAACATTCAACTCCTCAACAGGGCGGAAAACGCATGGATGGCATTGAGCGACTTGCGCAAGAAGCGTGAGCGCAATACCCGTTACGTCTTTGGAGACCAATGGTCCGACCTTGTACGCGACGACAAGGGCAACCTCGTTCCGGAAAGCACAAGAGTAGCGAAACGCACGGGTGGTGTCGCCTTGCAGAACAACCATCTCGTAAAAATCATCCACTCGCTGACTGGTCTGTATTCCAAGCAGGAAACCCAGCCCGTGTGTTTCGCGAAAAGGCCGGAAGCCGACGAGGCATCGGAAATGATGACAGACGCCCTGCAAACCTCATGGCAGCGCAACCAGGAACCCGACCTCATGGTGTCGTGGATGACCGACCTGCTGTGCGGCGGCCTCGTAGTGGACATAGAGGAGTGGGCCACGCAAAACCAAGAGGAAGACGTGTATTCATATCCCATAGAACCTGGGCATTTCTTCTTCGAGAGCGCAGGCATAGACCCTCGCCATTGGGACACGCAGCTCATAGGGCACTTCGAGGATTACACCATAGGGCAGCTGGCCGCAAGGATGGCGCACAGCAAGTACGACTACAAGCAACTGGAATACATCTACGCGCCTTACATGAACTACAGCCGCGGACATGAAACGGACCAGCAGACCGACAAGCTGAAAGACAACTCGTGGAACGTGCCGCAGGCAGGCTTGTGCAGGGTATACCATATATGGACCAAGGAGCACAAGCTTCGATACCGTTGCAAGGACATCATGGACTTTGAGCAGCCCTTGTACCGCATAGAAGAAAAAGACCTGCCGCTGATAAAGGCGGAGAATGAAAACAGGATACAACAGGCCATGCAGAGCGGCATGCCTGTGGACGAGGTTCCCCTGATAGAGGCTACTCCAATCTTTGACACATATTGGCACTATCAGGCACTTGCCCCCGACGGCAGAGTGCTTGAAGAATACGACAATCCCTACGAGCACGGTGACCATCCGTACGTGTTCAAGGCCTACGAGATGGTACAAGGTGACATCATCCCCTTTATCTCCTGCGTCATAGACCAGCAACGGTATATCAACAGACTGATAACCCTGTTCGACATGGTGATACAGGCAAGCGCCAAGGGTGTGACCATGGTGCCAAAGTCCTGCGTGCCGAAGAACATGAGCGAGGCGGAGTTCGCGCGCAGCATACGGGAAGTGGGTGGCTTCCTGTTCTACGACGACAAGGGCGGCCGCAGCGTGAACAAGCCCGAGATAGTGGTCAGCAACACGAACATGACGGGCATCACCGACATGCTGTCATTGCAACTGGGATTTATTCCGGAAATAACCTCGGTAAGTGAAGCCCTCCAAGGCAAGACACCGGGCAACAACGTCGCAGCAAGCCGTTACGCCATGGAGACGCAGAACTCCACGACAAGCGTCAGTGCGCTGTTGCAGAAATTCAACACTTTCGAGACCGAGGTGGCGCGCAAGAAGATGAAGATGATACACCAGTTCTATCCGGACGGGCGCAACATCAGCAACACGCACGACAGATACAGGCAGTTCTACAGGTATAACCGCATGAAAGTGGAAGACATAGACTTTGACACGCGTATAGAGATGTCCCCCGATTCCCCTACCATGCGCATGGCCCTGTCCGACATAGTACGGCCCCTGTGGGAAGCTGGAGCATTGGATGCGGCCACGATGCTCAAAGCATCAGGCATACCGTCCTCGTCCTCGCTGTACAAAGAGTTGCAGGCTGCGCAGCAGGTTATGGCGCAACAGGCGCAGATGCAAGGGCAAGGAGGAAGCGCAAGCATGCCTGAGGGAATAGGACAGACTGCCACCGCGCCCGACCCCGCCGCCATGCAACAAGGCAGGCCCTATGTGAGAGGAGAGGTAAACGACGTACAACAAGCAATGTAAAAGACCATGATAGACGGGCTGCAACAAAACAACATATCACTCAACAAGGGAATCGTACGCACTCCCAGCCTCGGTGAGGAGGGAGAACTCTCGGAATGCGTGAACCTCATACCCTATGCCGGGGAGATGGTACGCATCAAGGAGCCGCAACCGCTGACATGGGATGTCAGAGGGCTGTACCTCTATTACACCTACTGCCTGGACAAAGTAGAAAACGGGTATTTGTTTTCCGTGGTATTGGCGCAACCCGCATGGGGAGAAGTAGCCGTTACCGTCACGTATTATGACAAACAATCGGGTTCCGAAAGATACGAAAGGCTCTTCATCGGGAAAGGGGAATTCACCAAAAGCATTACGTTCATGGGTATTGAGGGGACAAAGGACATTCGCGAAGTAGAGATGGACGGAGAATCGTTCTTCCCCTATCTGAAGGAGCACGGGTACTCCGCCGTCAAGGCTCACAGACTGTTTGAAATGGACGTTGATGACGTGGAATTCCCTTTCGAGGTACCAGAAGAAGAAACGGATGCCCCGATAACACTGATGCCCGGAGAAATCCTTTTGGCCACGCACAGATGTGACGGGGAAGAAAACCTTATAGTGCACAGCGGTCAGTCCCTTGTATACTATCGTTCCAAAATCGGAAGACAATTCATAGCAAACTTTGGCGAAGAAGACTACGAAGTGGCAACTATGGGGTACTGTCTTATCGTTACCGTAAAAGGAAGCAAAACATACTATGTGTGGGAAAAGGACGGATATAAGGAGCAAGACATTCATCATGCCATTCCTAAAGCCGATTTCTCTTTCGGAGAACCTGCACCGTATTTCTATAACTATAACGCGTATTTGGGCCTTGACCCGCAGGAGAACTCAATACCGGGTGCCATTGTCATGAGCCACTCCTATGGCATAAGCGCAGAACTTCGCGGACTTGCGTCCGCTGACAATAATGTAAACAAGATAACCAACGTATTGAATAAGGAGCATAAAGAGGTCTACGGGTCATACACTGAATTCGTGAACGCCTTTTGGAGCGTCTACACGCAGACGCGCGAGTACTGGAAAAAAGCAGGAAGATTCTGCTATCCCTTTTTCGTCCGGTGGGGAGTACAGCTATATGACAACTCCGTCATCAACCTCAGCGCGCCAATACTTATGACCCCCTCCTCAATAATAAGACCGGGATTTGGAATCTTCGCCCCTGGTAGAAAGGATACTCCCGACCCCGATAATCCGGGCATAGGACAGCCGGCAAAGGACCTTATGCGGAGTGTCGTGCCAATGCTGATGGCAAGACGGATGTACGCTGCCTTTGACGCTTCCGCCTTGGGAGGGCTAAGCGAAAAATTGGTAAAGGGCATCGTCATATACATCACCCCCGAAATCGAAGTGACAAGCATAGAATACAAGGCTCCCGAATCAAGCGATGACGGTCTTTGGCATTCGTATCTTGTCTTTACTCCCAACGACAAGGCGGAGGATTCGTTTGGAGGTAAAATTCCCATATATGGCATCAGCCATGATTATACCCTCTATAAAGATGCCGACGGAATAGACTATTTTAACTTGGTCTGGTACCCTCCCACAAAAGAAGACTTGAGCGCCGATGCCCAGAAATTCCAAGACCCCGTAGAATTCTATCAACTCACGACAATACCGCTATCCTGGCTTAAAGAGAACGACTACAAGGGCTATGTCTCCTTCGGTGACGGGACTGACCTTCTGGAGCTACCCGGATACATAGACAAGGACAATAACTTCGTGGAAGGCAGGGCACCGCAAAGAACCATAGAGAACAAATTCTACGAGATGCTATACAAAGGGTACGCCCCGATGGAGATAAGGCAGGATATTCTCACCGCGCTTACCTCCCAGCCGCAACTCGCAGATGTACAAGTAAGCCAGTCGGAACTCATTGTAGGTGCGGCCAACAGCAGTTATTCATACAATTCCCGTATGCTATACGGAGGAGTGACCCTTATAAACAATCCAGCCCTGAGAGTAGGACAGTTCCTTGCCAATTATAACGGAATGATGGGAGACTGGCTGCGTTCCCCCAAGGTGTATATCGAATTTCAAGACAAATATCTTACCGTAGTTCCGGAAGAATTCTTGTTAGACTATTTCCATGGGCTGACCCCGTTTGTCGCGCTACCGTTCAAGGACGCTACAGGCATCTACATAGCGGATGACGAACAAGGATACTACCTGCCACTCGTGCAAAATTCCACCTCGCTGCTGGGTTATCCGACCTATTGCGCCATTACGGAACCAGACCTAAAGACCAAGACAGACCTTAGCGAATTCGCCACCCCGCGCTCCACCATGCCCGAAAAATGGCGCGCCAACAATTACTTGTCGGTCACAGGAGGCGCGAACTTCAGGCCAAATACCATAGCGGTGACCAAAGTCGCGAATCCGTGGATTATAGAACAAGTCATAGACCTCTCGTGCGGAGAGATATACGAGCTTACGAGTGCCACTGATGCCTTGTCTGAGGGCCAATTCGGGGACTTTCCCGTCTATGCCTTTACAGACAACGGAATTTACGCCTTGTCAATAAGCAACGAGGGCGTGATAGAGGCCAAGCAACCCCTTAGCAGGGATGTCATCCTTTACCAGAACAAAGCCCTGCAAATAGACAAAGGCGTGCTGTTCCCTACAAAGCAGGGGCTTAAGTCCTTGACAGGCCGCAACACACAGCTGATATCCTCTTCCGTGGAGGGACTGAATGTAAGCGAGGAAGAATACGACTTGCCCGACGACCTGCTCATCGAGGACAAATTACCGTTCTCGCAACAGCTGCCCAATTGCAAGATGGTATACGACTACGCGCACCAGCTGATTCATGTGTTTGTTCCCGGGGAGAACATGATAACGACAGGAAGCAGCGAGGGCTGGAAGGTGGAAACTCGCAAACAAGTATACGAAATAGCCAGCGGCACAAGAATCACCCAAGTAAAAAACCCTTCCTTGGGTTTCGGGCTGACTTGGAAATACCATTACCCGGCCCCCGGAATAGAGGAACCGTGGCAGTACTATTATATTTCGGCACTCACCTCCGAACTGAACCTGAACCTAAACAATTACTACTTCTTCACCACACCCGTGGTAGTAGAGGTAAAAAAAGGAGAGCCATTCAAGATTCTAAAGGGCAAGAATGACAACTACACCTTTGCCTACGCGCGGATTTTAGGCGCGGAAATAAGAGATGTCACCGCCGCGGACATAAAAATCGGATACCAGGATGACGTAACGAAGACAAAAATAAACATCAACAGCACCCGTACTTTCAACTACGACACCGTACTTGCCTTTGAGGAGGAAACAGCACCCCGGGAATGGCAAATCACAAAGAACCTGCCCTATTCCGAAAACGGGGAATACACCTCGGAAACGGCCTCGCTCGTCACGCAGAAGCACTACAGGCAGAAGCACTACATCTACTCGCTGGAGACAGGGCAGTGGTCCACGCAGATACTGGAGGAAGCGTTGACAACGGTGGTGCCGGGATACCCCTACTCCACGATGCAGTTCGGGAACGCACTGAAGCAATACACCATGGAGCTGGAGGCGGACGTGCTGAGAAGCGGATGGCTGCTGACAAGACCCGTGGCTTTCGGTGACCCGTTCGTGCGGAAGATGCTGGCCGACATACGCATCATGGGGCAGAAGACGCTGGAGGGAAGCAAGTTCAAGGTGGCCGTGTACATCTCTAACGACAGGCAGCACTGGAAACGGCTAAACAGCCTGAAGAGCTGTTCCGCGAAATGGTACAGGTTCCTCATAAAGGCGGAAATGGGAGGGCTGGACACGCTGACGGGCATGGCATGCCAGTATGTGCCGCGCTTCGGGAGCAAACTGAGATAGAAGAAAAGCGAGGCTGCGGGTTGGATACCGTGGTCTCGCTTTTCTTCTATCTCAGTTTGATGGAATATTCGCCATTGAATGGCAGAACAAGCCTAATCTATCCCATAATCATTTGCCGTTCACTTTCTACTTTATCTACTATTCTTAACAAGGCATCCGCTTCCTTAGGTGAAAAAAACACAGCCGGGATAACTTTGTGAATCCGTGGTGCTCGCACAACTATTCGCCCATCCATTCCCGAACCTTTTGCCTCAACTCTTATCACTTTCTTATTCTTGTCCATGATTGTCTGATTCTTTTGATGTTATTAACTGATGCAACCTATCTATCTGATTGAATAACCCATCACTAACTCCTCGAAGTATATCCACATCCACGCCCTTGTTGAAACGGCCTTCTTGTGAACTATCTATACATAAAAAACCTCTTATTTTATCTTTGCTCTGTTCATCAGCCAAAAGCGGAACTATTGGAACTACCAATGTTGACCTATATTTCAAGGGCCAAAGTTTTCTACGCGTTATATTTTCAAATATAACCGGAGACCTTTTAGGCATCCAATTACTACGCAAGCGAGTGTTTTTGTAATCTTTGCATATTGGCAGATGAGCCTCGTGAAAGTATCTTGTGTCAATGTTGTCATCATCAAAATTAGAATAAATAAATTCAAAATCCGAATTTCCGTCTAACCAATGCTGTGTAGAATCATTCGTGCCTGTTTTTCTTTGAAGGGTTTTTGAGTACGTATCTCGTACTAATGTTTGAACACTTACACGTCTTTGTTGCTCGTCTTTAATTAGAAACTTGATACATACACAAATTCGTTCACCATAAACCTTTGTAAAAGCTTCTGCTAATGAATCGCACAAATTTGATAAATTTTGAAGTATTATATCTGTTTGCCTCTCATGCTGGCGATTTATGCTATGCAAATATGCGAATCCCGTGTTTATATTAGAATATATTTCACTGTATCGAACCTTTTTACGATACGTAAAAATCAAGTAGAAGTTATAAGCTAAAAAGAAAATTGCTATAATGCCTATAAAAATCACACCCCACAATCCTTGACTGTCAAGATGAGGAGCAAAAAACTCGCCAAATGCAACAATTGAAGCTAAACTGCCAATTATAGAAAGAATCAAGACGATATAGTCGCCTATTGTTTTTACCATAAACGAATTAGTATTATTTTATGTAGGTATTGATTGCGTCTCCAAAGAAAGATTTGATTTCTTCAACACTTATTACCCTGGAACTGGTAACTCCCCTAAAGGACACGGGTATGCTTAGCCCCTTTCCACTTATGGGCATATCGGCAGAAACAATCTGCGGGTTCCTATTCTGCTCAATGGTACGCTTGTTGGCTCTTATTACCGTACCGATGGATATATTACACATATCGTTGTTTTTTACCCTTGCTTACTTGGCCTTATATGAAAATCAATGCCAAAATAACAGGTTCTTTCCTCCACGATTTTCAATTACTCGTCCGCAAAAGTACGAAAATTTATTTGAACATCCGCGATGTTTATTGTTAATAACCAATAAATGGTAAAGACAACTCCTTTTTATACGCTATCATTACCTTCAAATTGGTTAAACGTCTCGAAAAACGATTTCCGATATTCTGACAGCAATCTTATATCTTGGTAGAGGAACATGCTGTTGTAATCAAAAGACGGCTTATTTGCGGATAAACACGGCTCCGCGTTTATATGCAATACAGTTTTGTAATAATTAACCAAACTTCCGTCCGGGTCGTTGTCGGCGGCAAACAAGTACAAAAACTTGCATCCTGCAATTGTTCTTAGTTCCTCTAACTTGGGCACTATGACATGCCAGAAAAGCGTTTCTCCCATCCTCTTTGGAAACCCTAACGTTCTCCAAGCCTCACGTGCATTAGCGTTAATGCCAAAGAATTTCAGTTCCACCCCGGGGTATACCCTCGAAACACGGCTTATACCACTGTGGGATTCTTTCTTCTGGTCATGCAAATAATTATCCCTCTTCCAACCATAGTACTCTATGTTATTTATATCCATTCCTGCCGATTTTGCCTTGTACACGGCTAACAACGCGTCTGCCGGCATTTCGGCACCTGATTTCTGGGCCGCTTGTAAGGTTTTAAGCCCTTTCAGAGCCTTATAACCAATTTCCATTTTAGCCGGGTCTACCTCTTCAAACAATTCTCCGCACCTTAACGAAAAGAACAGCATTATTGTTCCCTCCTCGTTCTTTACAACGTAAGAGGCTAACGTGTTGCAACGGTCATCAGCAAGGTACGTTTCATGGCGAAATAAATCTACCAAGCCGGAACATTCCGGAGCCTTGATAGATTGTAATTCCGAGGGGGCAATATCCTGCAGCCTTACACTTTGGAAAGCCTCTAATACGCACTTTTGCTCCTTAGATAGTCGCATTTATTTTAGGAAGTACTTCGTTGAAGTAGAATCTACGTAATTTTATTCGTTCCGCGTCATCCTTTATGTCCGCGACTTGCATCAAGGCTTCGCAATTTTCCCCCTCCGGGGTTGCTCCGCGCGCCCTCTGCCAGGAAACCTCCCCGTGGGACAGCATGCTAAGGTTCCAAGAACTCTTTATTGCGTAGTTACTGAAGACATAATCAAACACAGGCTGATACTTCTCGCCATCCACCGCTTCCATGGGGGCATCCAATGCCTGCTCGCGATAACGTTCTCTTATCTGAACTATCACCGGGCCATACCTCCAAGCAGCGAACTGCTCCCCGAACATAGGCTCCCCAAGCATTACAAGGGATTCACGCTGGGTAAAGTAAAGCAATTTGTGCAGCTTCATCTCATCAATCCGTACTCCGAACTCCTTAAGGTATCGGTTATAGATGTAAGATGCAGCCTGAATAACGCTAATCATAATGCCTCCTTCTGTTTATCTCCTACGCAAAAGTACGAAAAATTATTTGAACTATGGCAAGGGTTAAGGTTAATAACTAATAAAAGGGCGGCAAAGGCAGCTCCACGTAGGATAAAAGGTCTATGAATTTTATCCTTTTTTCTTGGCAGGTTTCGGGGTTCTTGTTTTTGAGGGCTATCTTTGCACTTGCGCAAAATCAAGGTTTATTCAATTTATTTCATCCTGAAAGGCCCTCGTTGTGAAACGGGAGCCTTTTTCTATCTCGCCAAGAACACGTCCAGAATCCTGGACAGTATCGCCCGGTTCATTTTCTGCTGCTTGTCGTCGGGATTCTCACGGAGAAGCTCCACGGTCTGTTCCCTGAGTACCGTGCACCACTTGATGACATTGCTGTCGGTGATGTTAGACAAGTCGGCAAGTTGCGTCTTCCTGCGGATTAGCATCTCCTTCAACGCCCTCCTCAGCAATGAACACAATTCCTGCCTGTCATAATCGAGGGGCAAGTCGCTGACCACGCGGATACGCATCCTGATACCGTTTCGCACCTCGCTCCATATGGTGGTATCGTCTAAGGGGTCGTACATCTCCGCGTATTCGCTCTTTGAGTGCAACGTGGCGGATGCCACGAAAGGCAGCTCACGACTTGTGCAACTGATATAGTCCGTCTCCGTACCGCGACCGTGCGACCTGCTCGTGTCAACGACAAACAACGGGAATTTTCTTTTGCTGTTCATTACTCGGTTCTTTTCTCTATTTGTTTTATGTCGCTGTCCAATTCTTTGATGCTGTTCATATGCGCTTTTTGAAGAAGGCATTTTTTATATGCCTCATACTCTATCTTGGCTTTCTGCCGAGCTAGCATTTTTGAAACTTTACCAGGACCAGCAAGAATCTCCTTCCTATTCATGGTTAAAATGATATTAAGGTTTTTCTCCCAATCCACCATACGCATAGGTATATGGTTTATAGCCTGCGCCTCGGCGAAAGACAGATACTGCTCAACAATTAGTTTTAAACTTTCTATCTCACTTTTATCAAGGTAGTTCTTACCTACCCCTATGTCCGTACTCTTTACCTCACCTTCTTTTTCCGTAGAAGTAAGCCCCATCATAGGAAGATTATGATTTGCACGATAATACACTAACTCCGCAGCGGTCTTTCCACTTACAGCCCACAGTAACTTATTCTGGATTGCCGCAAAAAAATCAAGTGTTCTTTGGTCATCCTTGTCATAGTCAATGCTTAACTTGTATATGTCGCGTATGTACTGATAAAAAACCTTTTCTTCAATTCTTATCCTCCGAATCCGGTCAAGAAGTTCTTTAAAGTAAGTTAGAGACTGCCCCTGAACGAACCTCCTGTCATCTAAGGCATAACCCTTAATAAGATAATCGCGAATCGTTTGAGTTGCCCACACCCTGAATTTTGTGGCTCTCCTGCTATTTACGCGATAACCCACCGCGATTATGGCATCCAAATTATAAAAATCAACCGAACGCCTTACTTCTCTGCTACCCTCTACCCGAACTATTTCTTTTTTGGAAACAGTTGCCTCGCGGAGGAGTTCCTCTTCCTCGTATATGTTATTGAGGTGCTTGCTTATTGTGGGAATTCCGGTGCAAAACAGTTCAGCCAGTCCTTTCTGGCTTAACCAAATGGTTTCATTCTCGGCATCAATCTGCACCTGCACCTTACCCACTTCGTCATTAAAGATAACGATTTCTCCCAACTTATCGCTCTCGCCCATAATATTATTTTGCCGTTTGACAGCAAAGGTAGGGAAAAAACTTGAATCACCAAAGCCTTTCCCTACCTTTGCCCTAATTATTTATCCTAATCTCAGATGACCGTCACGCCCCGGAACCGCTCCACCCATTCCTCGGGGCTGAGGGAGCAGAAGGCGATGTACTCCTCCAGCAGGTTCTTGTGCATGAGGAAGAAGTACAGCTTGTTCTTCTCGCAGAACTCCTTGTCCATGCTGTCGTCGTCGTTGAGGAACAGGCGTTCGCCTATGGTCATGTTGGCGGTCTCCTCCTTCTGGAAGCTGTCCTTTACTATGTTCTCGTTCTCGCTGTTGTTGTTGTTTGCTATAGTGTTCATGATTGTACTTTTTTTGAATTTGAATAATTAGTTTTTCTCGAATATCCCCGTGCGCAGCTCGTAGTCCACCAGCTGGCGCATGTAGCCGTAAAGGTCCTCCTTGGCGAACTCTATGACCTTGAGGCCGTCCTCACCCTCCTGCGGATGCCTGCCGAAGAAGCAGGCGCATACCATTGCGTCGTCACCGTACACGGCATAGCCGTCACCGTTGCGGAAGATTAGGATGCAGTCCTCGCCGTAAAGCTTCTTAAGCTGTCGGTACCTCTTCCTCATCGAGGCCTTGCCTCCGGGGCTTTCTGTTTGATTGTTTGTCATAAATTTGTTTTTTTAGCCTGGCACAAAGAAAACGGTGCGCCAATTACCCGTTGCTAAAAGCCACAAATTCTGAAAGGCTCGGTAATGCCATTACAGCAGTACCACGGGATTAGCGCACCGCGATTATATCGCGAATGACTTACCATGCGGTCTCGGAATTTGTCTTTTTTAGCACCGCAAAGGTAAGGCTTTTCCCGGAATGTGCCAAGCGAATTAACAATTTATTTTTCGGAGCTGTGCAGCTTCTTCAGCTCGGAGAGAAAATGCTGTCTTCCCATGGGGGTGATGCAGCATACGTCGGCGCCCACGCTTACCCCGTGCGGTATCTCTATCATCCAGCCGTTGCGGATGGCGTAGTCCGAGGGGACGGTCCGGCGGCCCCTGGCAGAACTGACATAGCCTTGGTAGAGGAGCCAGCAAAGAACCTGATTCGTCGAGAAGTATGCCACCGCCTGCGCGTTCAACTGCCGGGCGAACTCGTCCGGGGAGATGCATTCCGCTATGCCCGGCGCCTGCCGTCCCTGCTGCAAGAGCGCGACGCTTGCAGTGACAAGCTGCGTCACAAGGGCTTCCAGTTCCGATATGCGCTGCCTGTACCGGGGGACGTCTGCCTGCCTTACGGCCTCCTCCACCTCCCTGCGCACGCGCTGTTCAATCTCGTACACGCCCCTCCTGCGTATGGCCGGAAGGACCTCGCCAGCCACCCACGCCTGGAACTTCTTCGCCACGGGCTTGCGGCTCTGGAAGATGCACAGGTACAGGTTCGCCTCGTTGATGAACGTCGCCTGCTGAGTACCACCAGGGGTAGATAACGCGAGGGTGGCGATGCCATCCTCGGATAAACGAGCTGTTAGATTTCCGTTAGCAGATAGCCCCAATACCTTACGTACATCGGCAAGACAAAACGTAGGATTGTCCCAATCACCTGCGGTTCTCACTGTTCCTAACTCGGAACTCTCAAAGATTTGAATGTTTGCCATTCTAAGAGATTTTTGTCATGGCACAAAGAAAACGGTGTGCCAATTACCCGTTGACAAAGCCTCTCTTAGATGGCTTGATAGCACCATTACAATGCTATCACGGGATTGACACACCGCATATATATCGCAAGTGAATCACCAGTATTACCTCAAGAGAATTTTTGTCATTGCAAAGATATGACTTTATTCTGAATCCGCCAAGGGATTGATAACTTATTTTTCCTGCTGACGGCACCTATCACTAAAGGGATGCCGTACTATGGCACCCCTTTAGCTGGCTAAGCTGTCTCACCTCCCTGCGCACGCGCTGTTCTATCTCATACACGCCCCTTCTGCGTATCGCAGGCAAGACCTCGCCAGCAACCCACGCCTGGAACTTCTTCGCCACGGGCTTGCGGCTCTGGAAGATGCACAGGTACAGGTTCGCCTCGTTGATGAACGTCGCCTGCTGGATACCACCGGGCGTTTGCACGTCCTGCATGCTCATGCCATCCGGAGAGAGACGAGAATTAAGGTCATGATTGTTCTTAATTTCGAGAACACTACACACGTCTTTCAGACAGAATGTGGGGCTATCCCAGTCACCTGCGGTTCTCACTGTTCCGAATTCGGAACTCTCAAAGATTTGAATGTTTGCCATTCTTCGTTAAGATTTTTGTCATGGCACAAAGAAAACGGTGTGCCAATTACCCGTTGACAAAGCCCTTAACGATGACTTGATAGCACCATTACAATGCTATCACGGGATTGGCACACCGCGTATCTATAGTGAGGGATTACTTGTGTGTGTGTGTAGTTCGCTAAGTAGTTTTGTCGTTGCAAAGGTACGGTCTTTTAGCGGATTTACCAAACGTTTTGTTATTTTTATTTTCGCTACCTTGCAATACAAGGTACTATATAAAGGGGGTAGATAATAACCACCCCCCTACCACCAAGGGATGCCGTGCTGGTTAGAACTCTGAGTGGATATGTCCATAATACGGACACCTCCACTGTCTAATCGCGCTTTCATGTGACATTAGTGGCATGTCGCTAAAATGTCGCGATGTCACTAATACGCATAAGTTACTTATTATAAACTCATTAAAAGATGACACATACAATTTTTAATGCTCAAATCTCGTACCTAAAAAGCGTGTTTGGCGCAAAAGGAAAGAATTTATTTTTGGATTGTCCCACTCGCCTGCCGAGACCACACAGGCCACGAAAAGCCCCCGCAATGCCGTTTCCTTGGCTTCTGAGCGCGTTTCGCGCGTCCTTGGTACACCTGCAAGGGTCGCGGCCTTTCGGGCGCTCTCAGGGCAAATTACAGGCAAGTTACAGGCAAGTTACGGGCAAGTTACAGGCAAGTTACGGGCAGGTTACGTACCATCATGGGGCTCGGGGCCTGCCCCCGGGAGGCACTACGGGCGATGGCTCATACACACATACACGCGTAAGGGTACTACCTTGCATTACAAGGTACTATATGGAAATCGGAGGAGAACACGCGACACACGCGTGTGACTCGCGGTATAAACCCTATAAACTATACTTTAATTCTATTATATATTTAGTATTATTATCTTTATAGTACTATTTATATAGTATAATTATAGTATATATTTTCAACCCCTCTATATAGATATTTTTGTTCCTTTGTTCCATTAAGGTATATAGTATTAGATATTAGGTAATTACAGTAGAACAAAAAGTGGAACAAAGGATGGAACAAAAAATTTTTCGTAACCGTTTTGTACCTAAAGAAGTGTTAATTATGTTAAAACGTTTTTCGCCATTTTTACTTTAATTCTACGAAGTATTTAGCTGAATTAAAGTAGAGCAAAAAACAGCCGGAACAGTTTTGTTACCGTTTTGTTACCGTTTTGTTCCAATTTTTGTGTCGGGGTGAAAATGAAAAAAGGCGGCCCCTAAGAGGAGCCACCCGAAAACCCGTTTTAACGTGCACATAAGACGACTTAGGCTCTTAAGGGCACGGCTTGGTTTGCGGTGCAAAGGTAGTATTATTTATCGAATAAACGAACGGGCGGGGCGCAAAAAAGGGAGAGGCCCTATGCCCCTCCCGTTCATGAATCCCTGTTATTCCGACAGTATCCAGAACCGTCTGAATATGTCCGCGAGGCCGGGGACGTCGCGCGCCTTGCTTGCCTCCAGCGCACGGAGGAAGCCGCTCAGGTCGTATTTCTTGACTATGAACGTTGGTTCGCATCCCACCTTGATTGCGGTGAGGCCGTCATAGTGGGTGGCGACGCACGTGGTGTCACCGTCCATGAAGGTGTAGCCCTTGGCCTTGGCCTTTGTCTTCCTTATAGCCATATCATTACGTCCATTAGTTCCGAATCGGTCTCGAAGTGCGCGATATGTATGTCTCCGTTGGCATACGAGGCGGCCAGGGCTTGCTGGTTAGGCTCGTCGAATTCCTGCGCCCATTCTTCCATGTCAATGTCGTGGGCTGGCTCGCATCCAGTGAAGTCGTATCTATCGAGGTACGCGAAGTTGTCTTGCATAAGGTCGTCGATACGTATTGCGCTGAAGTTCTCGTTGGCGATTCCCGCGCCCGTCTTGTCCGCTGTCCTACATGGGGTGAGGCAGCCGAACATCTGCTGCAGATGCTTGTACACGTCTTGTCTTGTCATAGTTTTTATTTGTGGTTAGTTGCTAATTTTCCGCAAAGATACGCTTTTTTATTCTTCCTCGTATCTGCAGGGGCATATAAGCGCGTGTATCTCCGTTCCGTCCTCCTCCGTATGGTGGTAGCAGGCCGTCTTCTCGTCCATGCTCAGCGTTATTTCCGGCGTGTGGCACAGCGCCAGCAGCCACCTGAGCAGCCTGTAGGCGTACGCCGTCCGGAACCCGTCGGCCCCGGTGCAGCTTGCCGGCAGCGTCTCGCGAAGGTACGTCCCCTCCAAGGGATTGCCCCCGTGCAGCGTGGCCGTGCCCTCAGCGAACGTGTGCGCTATCTTCTCGTGCTCGCTGAACTGCGCTATGCGTGCCGCCATGGCGGCGTAGTGCCTCGCGGACGTGGTGAACGTCCTGTCGTAGGCCTTGCCGAGCATCCCGTGGTAGTCCGGGTACCTCTGGAACTCGGTCGCGAACGTCAGCGTAAGGTCTCCCGCCTCCATGCGCGCAAGGCCGCAGGACGCGGAATACGTTACGGTCGCCTCCTCGCCCTCCACGCCTGCAAGCACGGGGAGCAGCTCCAGGGGGATGAGCACCTCCAGTGGCGTGTCCCCTCCTGGCACGTGCGTGCCGTCGCCGTACTCCTGGTGCAGCAGCGCGGTGCCGTTGGTCTGCGCCACCTCCACCCGGCCGTCGGGAAGCTGCGCCACCCTCAGCTGCCGGAGCACGGGGGCGCGCCCGGAATCGCTCAGCCTTGACGTGCGTGCGCGGTCTATGGCGTGTGCCAGGGGCTGCCAGGCCAAGGTCATGACCTGCTTGTCCTCAGGGAACTCCCTCAGCGTGGGAAACTCACTCTCTCCTGCGTTGTTGAGGTGGTCGTACACGGGCATGTCCAGCGCGCCCGTGCCGTAGTCGACGCGCATCCTGTCCTCCCCCGGGGAATGCGTGACGGTGAGGGCGGTGTCGCCGGGCAAGCCCTTGAGCACCTTGGCCAGCGTGGCCGTGTCGGCACAGACGCTGCCCGTCTCTCCCTCTACGCCTGCGAGGGTCTGCCTGATGTCCACGCGCGCGGTGAAGCTGTGCAGGCTCAGGGTATCACCCTCTTGTGTTAACAATACCATGCCGTCAAGGGCTGTCGTGCACTTGCGGATGCCCGTCTGTATGCGCATTATGGCTTGCGCAAGGGGGCGTGCTTTTACAATTGCTTTCATATTTTATTTATTAGAAATCAGTCGTGGGCGTGCAGGCCTCGCACCTGCACCGGCCGCTTGAACGGACGCGCCCTTACCTTATCTTACATGTCCCCGTTGTCGTAGAGGCTGTATGAACCATCCTCGGTGAGTATTATGCTGTCCCGGAGGGTGACGTCCAGCAGCTTCAGCGCCTCCTTCAGTCCCCGCGCGCACGCCTTGTCCTCCTGGGACGGGCGGAGGCTGCCGGAGGGATGGTTGTGCACGAGTATCACGCCCGTGGCCAGGGCGTCTATGGCGTACTTGCATATTATCCGCTTGTCCACTATGCTGCACGTCAGCCCCCCTTGCGATATCTTGGCCCAGCCGATGGTGTTACCCCGCTGGTTCAGCAGCAGGATGAACACGCTCTCGTATATCGTCATGTCGTCCCCGTAAAACGCCTGGGCGTAATCTGCTGCCTGTCCGCTGTTTGTTATCTGTACGGTATCCAGCGTGTTATCCTTTATGGCCTTGAGGACGTATTCCCTTGTCAGTCTCTTCATCGTCTTATATATATTATTCAGTAATACCAAGTTCTTCCATGTCCCTCTCCTCCTCCGCGCTGCCGACGTAGCCGTCCAGATACGCGTTCACCGCCTCGGATGACGGGGAGTGTACGCTCACGCCGTACTTGTGGCAATACGTCTCCCACGAGGGGTCGGCCTCGCGGACGAGCAGGTGCCAGGCCAGGATGCCAAGGAATAACATGCATGCGCTTGCGCATACCACGTCAAGGATTCTTTCAATCGTCTTCATAATCTGATAGGTTATTGGGTTAATAATGTATAGTGGGCAGCGAGGCTCCGCCCCTCGCGCGGCCGCTTGCACGGCTATGCCCAGTGGTCACTCCTCCGTGGTCACTCCTCCGTCGTTATCTCGTCCATCCTCTCTATCCTGTACAGGCAGGTGTCGTCGGTAAGGCTGTTATCACCGCTACCGTAGCATTTCCTCCGGTCAAGGTATAGGCCCTCGCCGTCATACCATGAGAGGCATTCGGCAAGCGCGTCTTCGTAGGGCCTGCCCTCGTCGTCCGCTATCGTCCGCGCGTAATCGCGTATGCTCTCGTCATCCTCCCACGATGCATCCATGCCGAAGGCGTCAAGCGCTACGCCGTCGAGCAGGTTGCGTGCTTCTTCTTCTTCCAGTCCCGACAGCACCACCCAGCCCGTCACGGTGGCGCCGTCACGCCTAATCACGGGCTGCCCGTTGTAGCGCTTACGACTGTTGTAAGGGTCGCAATAGCATGTGATGGCGTAGTTGTCAGTTCGATTTGCCATAGTTTTAGTTATTTTAATTGTTAACACTATATATGTATAAGGATAATTCACTATCTTTGTGCCCGGCTGGGCGGATAGGCCCGGCTTGCGAGTGCAAAGGTATACACTTATTTCGCATTACGATGTGTTTTGGTTGTGTTTAACATAACTTTGACATATTCTTAAACAAATGTTAATGAAGCAGGAAGAAAAAGAGAAGAAAATAGTGCGCCTGGATAAGTACTTGACGTACAAGGGATTGTCCGATTACCAGGTAGTCAAGGATACAGGCATCGGGGGCGGAACACTCTCGGGTGCGCGTACGGGGCGTAACGATGTGAGCGTGAGGACAATAGACAAGATTGTAAGACGCTATGGAGATGTCTCGCGTGATTGGCTCATCTCCGGGCAGGGGGAGATGCTTGTGGGCGAGCCAGTCGCTATAGATGGCGTGGCGATTCTTCGCGCAGAGGTTGACGCCCTACGCGCGGAAGTGGCGGCATTGCGCGCGGAAGTGCATGCACTCCGCAGTATTCGTGCGTAGGGGGATGAGCGTGGATATTGGTAGTTTTATTGCACAGATTAGCATAAAGTGTGCAGTTTTAGAACCAACATTGCATATTTTACGGCTTAGTGTGCAATAATGTGCGCTTTTCGGGGATAATGGTAGATTTCGAGGCGGTATATTGGTAGATTCTGCACGGGCAGAACTTCAAGATAACGCGCAGAGACTTGTTCTATATTTGCAAAATCAAAATAACGGCAAATATAGAACAATATGCAGGAGCCATACAAAAGCACAATTTGCCATATATTTGCACAATCGTAATAACAGCAAATATAAAGCAAGTTAAAACGAATCCCAAGGCGCCAAAAGCCCAAAACCCTAATATACAAATGGTTAGCTTTTTGGCATAAAGATAGCATCTATATCTGTATAGAAACATAAACGTCTGTATAACAGTACAATACACCTGCCACACCGTATATACTTGCACTGTTTTTGCACGCCATCTGCCGTTTTGCGTACTCAAGGGAGAGAGCGCAAGGCATCCCAACACACCGCGCATACACCGTCCCGAGGCGTGCATCGCATACCTACGGAGGAGGTCGTGACACCCCCTGCGAGGACTCTCCATATCGGGCAAGGAATCTATAAAATAGAGAAAGAGTGACATTTCTCTCATCCCAAAAACGTGGTTGAAAGCGCATAAAATCAACGCAAACATCGCCCCAAAAACACCCCCGAAAAAGGTACTACTTAGCTATATCCGAACCATATATTTCCCCATTTTTCACCCCGACACAAAAATTGGAACAAAACGGTAACAAAACTGTTCCGGGCTTTTTTGGTGTTTACTTTAATTCAGCTAAATACTTCGTAGAATTAAAGTAAAAATGGCGAAAAGTCGTTTAACATAATTAACATTTCTTTGGGAACAAAACGGCTTTGTCCCAATTTTTGTTCCATCCTTTGTTCCACTTTTTGTTCCACTTTAATTACCTAATATCTAATACTATATACCTTAATGGAACAAAGGAACAAAAATATCTATATAGAGAGGTTGAAAATATATACTATAATTATACTATATAAATAGTACTATAAAGATACAATACTAAATATATAATAGAATTAAAGTATAGTTTATAGGGTTTATAACGCGCGTCACGCGTGTGTGTCGCGTGTTCTCCTCCGTTCTCGGAGCCTCGGGGGAGCAAGCCCCAAGCCCCAATGATGGCCTGCAGAGGGGCAGTTAAATTATTTAGCATTGTTAACTGACGCCAAGAGATATAAAAAGTGGGATACCAAGAGGCATCCCAAACTTTGGATTATTTCCGCCTATATGTACGATTCGTTAACTTCTTCCGAGTAGAAGCCTGTACCGCTCGCCGTGTCCCCTATAGAGGGCAAGGGCATCTGCTCACTGACGAGAAGACCTATCATGTCGGTCATCAAAATATCATCGTGATTGTCTCTTCCAACGATGTTACCATAAGAGCCGTCCTCCCTTTGTTCATAGATGGCCATCTCTTGGTATGCACGCGTATCACGCTCAATAAATTTTGAGTCATCCTCAAATGCGACCTGAAAAAGGTCCACCATGTCCTGTTTTGTTTTAACATTTGTTTGAAATCCGATTTTTCTGAATTTTCCTTGCCTGATGTCCTCGGGCGACGATGACGCGCGCATGTAAAGATTCGTGTACGTGTCCTCTATCGTGGAGAGAATGCCTCGTGTGTGGTCTCCTTCCTGCACGTAGTCGTTGCTCTCCGCCTTTTTCTTATCGAAGGTATTGCTCTCGAAGACGAGGAGGGCATGGCTGTATAGCTTGGCTATCATGACAGCCTTCAACGCGAGGAAGTCGTATCGGATGTGCCCGCGCCAACGGGCTACGACCTCAATCTTGCCTCCGAAGCGCAACGGCCAGCGGTCAATGACTGTGATAACCGAAAAGTCGGCTTTCGTGCTTCGTCCGCCCACGTCTACGATGACGATGTACCTGTCTTCCGTGTTGGACAGGTTGTCTGGTCTCTGCCATATCCATAGGTTGCCGTCCTCCTCCGCTTTTGTGAGTTGTGGTGCCTTGCCCTCCAGCTGCATGATGTCGCCCCGATAGATAGGAGGCATGGCGTACTCTTTGGCATACTTGTCCACGAGATACTGGTCAAAGATGGTATGACCGCTGTGTTTGAAGCATTCCACGTCATCGGACGGGGCTTCCGAGGCCATTGACGCATGGTCATGGAAAGAAGCACGCTTGAGGATGTACCATTTGATGCTTTCAAGGCTTGCGCCCTTTTTCCACAGCGAGAACAGGTATGAGCCGCTTTCCGTGGTAGGACTGTCGTATTCCTTGTCCTTGTTTGCAAGAAGTTCCTGCGCGAAGAGCTTCTTTTCCGCCTCGTCCTTGAACGGCATTGTGTCGTTGAGGATGTAGAAGAAGGGGATGAACATGGCCTGCCTTGCCGTGTGCGCCTCCGGGTTCTTCGCGAGCTGGTATTCGTCATAGAAATAGCCGGACATGCCGTTGGCGGTGCTTTCCAGTACCTCTAGTGTCAGAGGAGCCATGAGCATGCCGCCGGCTATGTTCGTGATAAGGGCCTCCGCTGTCTTTCCCGGCGTGTTCACCCAGTACGCCACCTCCGAGTAGTGGGCCATGGCGAAGTTGGCACCGCGGGTCGCTTCGAAATTCTCGAACGAAGCGATAGTGAGAGTGTTGTCGCGTACTACCGTTCCGCTTTCGTTTGTAATGGTTGAATCTGCGGTAGAATTCTCTTTCGGTGAGAAACGCAGCTTAGGCACGTCAAAGAGAATCTTAGCCCCCTTGAAGTTGCTCAGCGTTCGGGAGTACATGCCCTTGATGCGTCTCGAAGTATCCTTGGTCTGAGCTATGACGGCAGCGTTCCATCCCTCCTTGACGAAGAGCTGTATCCACGCTATATATAACTGCACCAGCGTGGAGCCTCCCCACTGTCTCGCTTTCAGGAGCACAAGACGTATTGGCATGTCCGCACGACGCATATCCTCTAGTTTCGTAAGTAGTAGGATTTGCGGATAGTTCAGTATGAATGGCACAGTCTCGCCAGTTGTCTTGTCCTGTATGTAAAAGCAGATGGCAAAAGCGAAAGCTGGGTCGCGTTTCAGACGTATCTTCATCAGTCGCCGGATGATGTCCTCTTTTGTGATACGCTCTCCTGCCTTGAGTTTGTCCTTGTGCAGTGAGTTTAGATAATCCGCATACGCTTCCACGCCCCCTAACGCAATGACCTTTTTGTAAAGCCCCGTATTTGCGATATCGGGGGTGACATACTGTACAGGTATTGGGTAGTCTCGTATTACTATTTTCTCCGTGTGATTGGGCAATCCCTCACCGGTACGCTGGTCAATACCCACAAGGCGCAGCTTGTTGATGCGTTTTTCGTTTTCGGCAAGCATATCCTTGACTGTAAGCGTATATACCTTAACTTTGGCTTTCGCTTCTATCTTGGCGATAGTGTCAGTGAATTCCTCTTCCTTGCGCGGTGGGGCTGGAGCCTCTCGAGTGTTTTCTGGGGTGGCTATATGTTTCCGTGGTTTCTTTTTGACTTTAGGGCGGTCATACTTGTGTGCCGCTTGCTCTTCTTTCCGCGCCTTTACGAGTTGTTCCTCCGAGGCGTTCTCATCAGGAAACAGTCCAAGTAGTTCGGTTATGCCTGTCGTGCTTTTTTTATGTACCATATAGTGAATGAGATTAAGTAAGACAGCAAATGAATTTTCCAGTTGTAGGTAGGAATAAGGGCGAATGCGAAATTGAGTAGCAGGAGTTTCCAGTTACATATGCCAAGAATGGCATCCCGTCTTGCTAGTAGTGCAAATACCAAAGCCGACATACCGCAAGTAGGCAAGGAATGCCCCAAAAACGGGCAATACGCCGCCACTGTGGCACTCAAATACGCCCAAGGGAGACTTCCCCACCTCGGTCTAAAACGAGCCGTTACAACGAAATTTGAGAGTAGGTGGAAGACGTTAGCGTGCGTAAAGTGATAAGTCAGTGCCCCGTACCAAGGCAACCCCTCTCCGAAATATCCCTCTGGCACGATGGTACAGAGTATCAGCAGAGCCGCTGTAGGTAGATACGGTGTTATTGCTTTTTTATCCATGTCGTTTGTTGTTTTTTGCGCATGCTGCGTATTATTCGTTCTGCTTGCGCCTCTGAGATGTAAAAGCCGTTGGAGGGTTCCGCGATGACGAATGACGCGAGGAGAGAGAGGGGGGCATCTTTGAACTGCCTTTTGTTCCTTAGGGCGTCGTATTTCGTTATCACTTCGTAAAGGAGAGCCTGCCGTGCACTTCTCTTTGGTGGTCTTACTTGTCTTTTTGTAAACCGGAGCAAAATGCGGTACACACAGTAAAAGGGAACCCATAATCGTGCCTGCGGAGCGTTCAAAGCCATGCGTACTGCCTGCTGGTGGGTAATACACTTAGAGGAACGGAGTGCGTTCTTGTAAGATTCGTACAAAGCGGCATTCCTTAATTTCGTCTGTTCTGATTTTAATCTTTCCATACCGTTTTTAACAAGTTAGTTCGCAAAATTCAATTTTTATAATGGATACCCCCGACAAAAGTGACAAATAGTCAAACGCCTATGCCCCCAAGCACTATATTTGTACCCGATTTTAATTCCAAAACAGGTAATAGAATGGCCGAAACAGAAGAAAAAAAAGAAACCGTTATCCCTGAAGCTACTCCTTCAAAGCGAGACGCATTCCGCAGTCGTGTATCAAAGAGGCATCCTGACTTGAACATGGAGGACGAGGATTCCTACTACGACCGTATGAACAGCATGATGGACGAGTACGAGGGATACGAGGCTAACAGTCGCAGACTGCGTGAAAGCATGGAGAAGTCTCCCGTCATGGCGGAGATGATGGTCGCCGCACGCGACCAAGACGATTTTGACCCTGTGGTATGGATGGTGAATAATAAAGGTTTGGACTTGCAGGCGTTGCAGGAGGACCCCGATTATGCTGAGAAACTGGCTACCGCACATTCCGAGTACATGCAGAAGCGTGCTCAGAGCGAGGAGATAGAGAACGCCATGGCGGAGAACATGCCTAAGAGTGTGGAGGCTATCCGTGCAAAAGCGGCAGAACTTGGGTTGAGTGACGAAAAGGCAGAAGAGATAGTTGGCCAGATGTATCAGATAATGGACGATTTGGTACACGGCATCATCTCGGTTGAGGTTTTTGAGAGTCTTGCCAAAGGTGAAACGCATGACGCGGACGTAGCTGCGGCCCGAGACGAGGGACGTGCGCAAGGATTAAATCAGAAAGTAGACGACAAGTTGCGCTCGTTGGAAACTTCTTCCGAACATATCCCCGGGGTGCAGGCCCCTGTTAAACCTCCCAAACCAAAGAAGCATGAAAGCAACATGTTTCTTGATGAAGATTGACAACATAAAATACTTACTACTAAAATCAAACTCAAAATGAAGAAGAACGGATTTATGTTTTTTAGTTTTCTGCTGACTGTTTTGGCGTTCCTGTTCGCAGGTCCTGTTGCCATGGCTGTTGTAGGTGATGCCGGCGGAGCTACCGACCCTAACGAGGGAACTCCTTTGGAGGGCGCTACCCCCGACAATCCCAATAAGGGTATTGACCAACAGGGTCACAGCGCCACGGGTAGTACTCTGGACCAGGCAGAGTTGACAGAGAACCATATTGACGATTATGTGAGCAAGTTCCGTGCTTACCGTTTCCCCTTGCACACTGACATTCTCCGCAGAGCGAAGCAGATTAAAGTAGATACCAAGGAGCCTACTAACTACGAGATAGGCGAGGCTGTTTCTGAGTTGACCACTCTTGCAGCTTTTGGCGCGAAAGTAACAGCAGGTTACGCTGCCTCAGGTACTGACGAGGTAACACTTACAAAGAATACACATATCGCAAACAATGATTGGAAGTTGATTCGCAAGGGTGCCACCCTTATGGCCGCCTGCCCCAATGGATATGTGAATGGTGTTGCTGATGGTACTCCCTTGATACTTGTGGTCATGGAGAAGGACGCAACAAGTATAGTCGTCAAATCTGTTAACGGCCCCCATAAGAGCGCCACCGACAATACCGTATGTGTCCCCGAGGTTCCGGCAGGTACTACTATCCTACCCCTGGCCCCTGCTCTGAGTGAGAGTGAAGTCGAAATTGAGCCGAGTAATGCTATTCCTGCCGAGACTACTTGTTACTTGCAGAAGAAAGTGTGCGCAATGACCTATACGGAGTTGTTTACACGCATTAAAAAGAAAGCCAAGTGGAACGTGCAGGACATCAAGGATTACATCTTGGAGAATTTCCGCAGAGAGTGTACTCGTTCCATGCTGATTTCTGCACCAATGAAGTTTACCAAGGATAATCCCCGTACAGGCACAGAGTATGCTTATACCGAAAAAGGCATTCTGCGCCAGTTGCGTCTTGGTTATGAGCTGGAGGATGGCAAGATAGAGTTTGAGGACCTTATCGGTATTCTCGCTATGATGTGTGGCAAGTATGACACACCCAATGAACTGACCGCTTATTGCGGAACTAAGTTCATTCAACGCCTGCTGAACATAGACTTTAGCAAGCACAAGGAATTCACGGTACGTAATTACACCGACGAGAGCACCAAGATAAAGATAACTTCTTTTGAGTGTAATTTCGGCAAGCTTAACTTCGTGCATGAGTATGGTCTGGATGACTTGTGGTATAGCGAGTGTGCTTTGATATTCTCAGTAGAGGATGCCAAGCACTTCTATTATCAGGCAGGTAAGACTATTGTTGTAGACCATGAGAAAGGCCAGGGTGGCGAGGTACGCGAGGCAAAGAGCCAATACTACATCAAGGATGACTGTGTGAAGTTGGATACTTTTAACAGTATGATTGTAGGTCCTTCCACTCTTGTAGGAGGTTATAAGCTGAGCGCATTGGATGCTGTGCTTAAGAGTGTGAATACCCTTGCAGAAGTCAAGTCTCCTGCAGTAGGCGACATCGTTTATCTGACGGAGGATGATAAGACAACCAAGGAAGGCACGGTATATCCGATAGGCCTGTACGAGTACCATGGTACTACAATTGGCTGGAAACCTTCTGCAGGTAAGAGTATCTATGTAGCGTAATTGTCACTGTATATAGGCCGTCTCCTTCCGCTAATACCGGGTGGAGACGGCTCAGCACTAAAATATAGCAACACACATGGTAAAAGTATATGAAATGACGCGCTTTGATGCTATGACGATTCGTTTGCATTATTGCGGCCAGACTATTTTGGCGAATTTTAAGGGGGGTGTCAGCGCAAAAGTACGTGCGCGTTTGACCACTTCTGACCGCTTTGTTCAAGACGCGTTGGAGGCAGACCCGCGTTATGGGACATTGTACCGTATGCTTCGTTCATATGAGGATTTTTCTTGCTACAAGGCGGCAAATGCAGAGGTGGATAGCAAGCCAAAGAAGATTGCCAAGGTCAAGAGTATCAATGACGCGCTTAGATTTTTTACAGAAATGGGCGCGAGCGTGACCGGAGAAGCCGATTTGAGCACCCTTATGGCGCGTTATAATGTGGAGTTTCCCAACATGAAGAAGTAAAAATGCTGCTCAAAAAGTCTGAAATAATCTCTCGGGTACGTTTGCTTCTGGACGAGATAGGACAGAATGACGGAGACTTCGACATAGGCAAGGATGATTCTGAATTGGATGCAATAATAGAGAGTCTTGTTCTTGAAGCCTTACGTTTCGTCAATATCAATGCCATATCGGAACTACTTGAACCAGATGCTTGTATCTCGTCTACGGATGAGAAAATAGATTATACGGAGCAACTGCATCCAGATGCGAATTATCAGATAGGTATTTTTAAAGGGGTAAGCAATTTTCAAAGACTTGTATTCGCACGTTCCTCGGATTGGAGGGTTACTGTGTATGATTTTGTCTTTGAAGGAACTGCGGCTGCGGACATGTTGAACAACCGTTATCTGACAGGTACACCGTGGAAGCCGAGTGTTCTCGTAAGTCGCACCCGTGGAGCAATCAAGGACGATGCAGCGGTTGACATACAATTGTATACTCTGCCTATCATAGAGCCATCTTTGCCCGAAGTTCCGGCTGAAGCCAAATCAAGGGAATGCGAGGTGTATTATATGGAACGTCCGTCGTGGATAAGAAAAGAAGAGGAGGAGGACTGCGAGGTTCGTGTCAGTTATCCGTTATGTGATGCGTTTTTCCATTACCTCAAATATCTTGTATTGTTGGCCGTGAATGACACGCAGCGTGCACAAGCTGCTCTTACGCAGGCTATGCCTTTGATGGGCTTAAATAACGAATCAACATCATGACAGTAGATATTAGCATAATTCAGAATCAGTTTGCGGTGGTTTTGATGATAGAGTTTTTCATTCTGTTGACCCCGTTGATATTTATTATCGCTGACCTTTTCGCCGGTTTGCGAAAAGCGCGGATACGTGGAGAGAGTATCACAAGTCGTAAGTTTAGGGATACCATAGCAAAAATGGCGCGATACTACAATGTGCTTTTTGTGCTGTGTGTATTGGATATTATGCAGTTATCCAGTATATGGTACATGAACACTTTTGAGGAATGGAGCTTACCTATATTTCCATGGATGACCCTAATAGGCAGTGCGGGTGTTGGTCTGATAGAAATAAAGAGTATCCTGGAACCAGCGGACGAGAAAGAGGGACGGCAGATGCGAGAGATAACAGCCTTGGCAAAAGCTATCGCGGAGCACAAGATGCAACCGCAGGATATTGCCAAAGAACTAATAAATTACCTTGATAAGAATAAAGCGTGAGATTAACTCTTAAGGCCCTAAATCATATCAAGAAATACGAGGGCTGCAGGTTAGAGGCCTTTAGGGATGCCTCCGCAATTTGGACAATAGGATACGGCCATACAACAGGTGTATATCGTGGGATGGTCATTACCGAGGAAGAGGCTGACGCATTTTTGAGGCAGGACATAGAACTATTAGAAAATGTTATTCGTACATTCAAACGTTGCGGAAGATTGTCTTTGAACAGATGGGATGCCGTTGTGTGCCTGGCGTACAGGATAGGCTTAGGAAACTTCAAGAAAAGTGTACTGCTTAAAAGGTTACAGAAGAACCCTGACAACCCGAACATATACAAGCAATTCCTGCGTTGGGACAAGGCACGCGGTGAGAAGCGAGAGATACTGCGGAGACGATGTATATGGGAAGCTCAGCGTTGGGAAGCTGAGGTATAGCAAGCAAAAATGACAAATAGTCAAAAGTGAATGGAGGTAAAGATTATCTTTGCCCCCATTCACTGTTTAATACACAAATATGATAGGGTCAATAATTGGTGGTATAGCCTCTTTAGCCGGAGGAATTTTCGGAGGGCTTTCCTCTGCGTCTAAAATGAGAAAAGCGGAGGCAGAGTTAAAAGGTCAGCGACAGAAGAATGAAGACTGGTATAATCGTCGATATAATGAGGATTATACCCAAACGGCAGAAGCACAGAGTATCTTAAATCAAGCACGTGAAGCCGCACGTGAGCAGATGCAGGCAGCAGTAGGCAGGCAGGCGGTAATGGGAGGAACTGACGAGAGTTTACAGTCTGCTCGTGAAAGTGGTCAAAAATTGATAAGCGATACACTTAAAGATGTTGGGGTACTAGGGCAACAACGTAAGTCGGCGATAGAAAACCAGTATCTTCAAAGAGGGCAGAGTATCTCAGACCAATACAGGCAACTATATACTGGACAGGCCCAGCAATCAGCGGCTGCGGGCAGTCAGATGATGAATGCAGGCATGGGGTTAGTGAGCGCGGATTTAAGCTCCCAAATGAATACGGGCAAGGGGCTATTCTCTACGTTGTTCGGTAGTAAAAAAACATCGGCATAAAGCATAATAGTGTATGAAGAAACAAGACAAATATGCACAAACGGAGTTACCCCAAGAAGAGCTACGTGTAATAAATGGTGGTGTGCCCCAATCTATTGGAGTATCACCTGATTTTGCTAATCTTGTGGAAAGACAGGCTACAGAGCAAGCGCAGGGAGCAGACAAGGAGGCCTACGGGTTAAGACCGGACTTCAAGGGAATAGCGGAAAGACAGGCTACAGAGCAGGCGCAGGGAGCAGACGGGGCACCTCTTCAGGCAATTGCCACTACACAAGATACTCCTGCCGTAACAAAAGCGGATGGTACTCCGGTAAGTGATTATGACTATTTGCGACAGTTTACTGACGAATATGCCCCAAATACCCTGACTCCAGCAGAAATGGAAAGGCGTGCAAGACGGGCACATGCAATAGAATATGTTGGCGCGTTAGGCAATATCACAAGTGCTTTGGCTAATCTTATCTCTGTTAATAAGGGGGCTTATAGCCAAACGATACCCAAGAATGTCAGTGCGTTGGAGAGTATTACCAAGTTGGAAGAAAGAGAGAAGGCTAAGCGTAATGAGATATATCAACGTGCGAAAGACAGGAATGCGCAGGCAATGCAGAAAGAAGCACTTCAATATAAGCGTGAGCAGGATAAACGTAATTACGACTTGAAAGTTGCGGAGAATGACCGTAAAATACGAGAGGGAGAAGCAAAGATAAAACAAATAGATGCCAATATCAAATTGGCAGGCATACGTGGCGAGAAAGAGGAAGCCCTGAAACTTAAGGCAGAAAGGGATGCTGAGGTGGCAAGGGTAAAAGCGGAGTATGCAGAGCGAGAGGCATTGGCAAGTCTCGGGTTAAAATATGCTCAAACGAATAGAGCCCAAAAAGCGGCCGCTGCATCAGAAGCATCCGCAGGACGGACAGCACAGTCACAATATGAGCGCTTGTATATAGGTACTGATGGTGATTCTTTCCGTATAAAAAAGAATGATTGGAACAATCCGGCTATTCTTGCAGGCATAGCCAAGATATTGGGCATACCTGTGCAGGTTAAGAAAAATGGGCAGGAATATGATATTGAGCAAGACAAGCATGATGAACGAAAGATAGTTTCAGCACAACAGTTACAGGCCTTGATAGGTGAACGTATGAGGTCTGATGCAGAGAAAGCTGAAATTATACGACAAAGATATGGTGAAGGAGGAAGTGGATACGAACCAACAGAAACTCCTGCGCAAGAACAGACAGCACAGGAGCAAGAATCAACATCGGCACAAGCCACAATATACCCCAAGGGATTTAGTATGATTCTCAAACCTATAAAGGGTTTGGTCAGTAACAGATAATAGTGGATAGTCTCTAAAAAAATCAGATATGCAAGACGAAGACGTAAAGAAGAATTTATATGACGCGCTGGTAGGTGAATATGACCTTGGAACATATGAAGAATTTGTAAAGGGCATAGGAAATCCCAATACGCGGCGTAATTTGTATGACGCTATAAAGGATGAATACGATGTTGGCACATATGAAAATTTTTCTCAACAGTTATTCCCCGCAAATTGGGGCACGTCTATACCGGGTGCCGATAAGGTAGAACCGACAATACCGTTCAAGGCTAAGGAGGCGCGGGACAAAAAGTTCAACCCTTCCGAATCTACGGAGGTATCATGGGATGTTCCCATGTTTAAGCAAGACGCCCAACAGGCATCCCCCCAAACAGACCCGATGGAGACTATCCAGTCTGCCATGGACACGGCAAAAACCGTAGGTGCGTTAGGAGATAGGATTGCAGAGCAGAGCAAACAGCCTTTTAACCAACCGAAGTCAAGGGCAACTGATTTGGACGCGTTCAAGACGGAGGAGCAGAAAGCACAAGAGAATTATATAAATCGTGCGGCTCAGCAGGCAAATTATGACTTGCAGGTGAATCATCAGATAGACGCGGAAATAGCACAGGTTACCAAAGAAATAGAGGAAGAGCAGGCACGTTTTGTGAACTCCAAAATGTACAATGCCGCTCTTTTGACGCAGGGGGTATCAGAGCATTCGCTTCCCGGTTTTGGTCAGCGTGGAGACATCTTCGAAATGTCACCGCGTATACAAGAATTACGCACACGATTAGCCACCCTAAAAAAAGCAAAAGAGTATCGTACCATAGCGGATGAGATTAACAAGAACAACGACTATGAGGGAAAATCATACCGTTGGGCTAATGTTGGTTTGGGTGTAAAGCAATACTTCAGTGACTTTATAACCGACCATATGAACCCCTCTGAGAATGGTATGGGTAGAGCTATAGCGAAGTTAGGCATTTCCGAAAAAATCAGTCGGGGTGAAAACTTGACTGATGATGAACGCGCAATGTGGACGGCATTCGCCTTGGAAGACCTCATGAAGCAGCGCCATGGCGAGGCGCAAGGGGATTATGGCTATATCGCAGGTTACGGTACCCCGCAGATGGTACAGTTCATGATAGAGCTTGCCATGTCTCCTGGTAGCGCATGGAGCGGAAAAGCCGCTTCCGCTACAGAGGCAGCCGCCAAGAGCGCGATGCAACGTATGATACGTAAGTATGGTGCGACGGTGGTACGTAAGAACCTGATGAGAGTAAGCGGCTATATGGCCAAACAAGGGGCACGTCTCGGTGGTGTGGCTGCAAATTCTTTGGCTACCGCTTACACCATGCAAGCTCCTGCTTTTGTGGAGGGTACGGCAGACAAAATGGCAGGTATTGCCATAGGCAGTCATGATAATGAAGGCAATCTTCGAGGAACAGGCGTAGTAAAGCGCACGAGTGCAGGGCGTGCTGTTTATGAGCAATCCGCGGACATGTGGGTGGAAAACTTCAGCGAGGGCATGTTTGAGGGGCTTGGTGCAGGCCAGGGCATACGCTATCTTGCGAGTAAAGCTGCTGGAAAGGCTGCAACAAGCAAGTTGGGTGGCAAGATACTTGGCAGTGCGACGGCAAAGACCGTTTCCGAAATGATAGACCGTACTACATCCGCGCAATGGTATAAGGCTATGGGAAAGGTATTGGAAGCGGGTCAGATAGGCAGTTGGCCGGAGGAAATGCTGGAAGAGTATGCCGCCATACCTATGCGCCATTGGTTGGGTATTGCAGACCCCGAAAGTGGCGGTATAATGGAAGAGTTGACTTCCCGGGAAACTCTTTATAGTACGTTGGCAGGCTTGTCGTTAGGTATGGGTTGCATGAGCGCAGTTCAAGTGGCTCCGGCTGCCATAGGCGTAGGTGTAGACGCTGTAAGAAGGCGTAGTGCGCACAAAGCTTACCTTACAGCCAATACTAAGGGGGCAGCCCTCTTTGGGGGGGACTGGGAGAATTTACGTTCGCAGGTAGATGCGTTGTCCGAGGATGATATGGGTAAAGGCCTTGAGGCAATAATAAATTCTGTGGATACTCCAGAGAAGAAAAGTGCAATACTCAGCTATATGATAGGGCTTCAGCGAGAAAGAGGATATAATCGTATGGAGGCCAAGAAACGTGAAGAAGGTGCGATAGATAGCCATGAGGAGGCATACGAGGATAGCCATGCGGAGGGTTATGACATGGAGAATCCGACAGAGATTCAAAGTACCGTCAAGAGGCTCAAAGAATTGTCTAACCTTTATGGTGCAGATTTGGATGCGGAGATAGCTAAGTTTGATTCCCCTGTAGATTTCCTTAGGGCGATAGAAGGCAAGGCTACTGAAGAGGAAATGTCTATTGCGCAAGAGTACATAAATCTTTCTGCCCGACGAGACGGTATTCTTGAACGTATGGAGGATGATACGGATGCTCGGGTAGAGGTCATGCGTGACAAGATAGATGCGCGTACACACAGGCAGTCAGGAGCGATTGTTACTACCCAACTTAGAGACAAGGAGGGTAATGTAATAATCTCAGAAGATGGCAGCCCCGTGACGTTCTATGTAATAGACGGAGATGTTGACACAACGCCCTATGATTATACCTTTGAAGATGAAGACGGCATTACTTATGGCGTAACACAAGTAAATGGCATCAAACAAGTTATCCCTGTCCGACAAGCACAAGGTACGGTGGTAATTCGCGATAGTGAGGGTAACTTACAAATGGTACCAGGCACCTCTTTGTCAGACTTCTCTGTATTTGATTCTTCTGAGATGAAAGCAGATGAAGAAGCACGAATTCGGGAAGACGCTGCTACTCAGGAGGAAACCCTGTTAAATCCGGAGGCGGTAGCACAGGAAGAGGTCGTACCTGCCGAAGTCGCTCCCACCCCAGAAGCTTCTTTAACAACAGAGTATTATGCAAATCTGTTAACTCAGACAGAGCAGGGCAGGCAGGCAAAAGAAATGATTGACCAATGGGTAGCCAACGAGGAGGATGCCGAGTTTGTCGTACAACGTGTAGCTGCGAATTATCCTGGATTGGAGGAAACAGCAATAGCTTATTATAACTCGCTTGTAGCTCCCTCCGTTGTTAGCGCAACAGAGATTGCCCCCAATGATGCTATTGCGGAAGTCTCTGCTGATGCTGCCATACCTGTACCATCGGTAGCGGTGTATGACAAGAACGGAGATTTGGATACGGATGTCATGATGGAAGGAGGAATTACTCCCGAACAGATGGCAGAAGTTTTCGGCCAAACGTATCAAGACGAAGCCCTCGCAGTTGCACAAGAATTTTTGCAGGATGTGCAGGCTAAACGAGAGAAGTCGTCTAACATTGCGGCCAAGAACGGTTCGTTGAAGAAAAAAGAAGCTTATTGGGGGTCTGTGGTAGAGGTATTAACTCCCGTTGAATCTTCAGCAGTTCCGACAGAATCTTCTACCATTTCTGCGGTTCCCGTTGAACCCGTAGGTTTTCCTGTAGACTCGAGGGCAGAAGCCGCTAAAGCACGCTGGGATGCAGCTCCAAAAGTATACGGACGGCAGAGCACGGTACGGGTAAAGGGCAAGCGTTTGAAAGGTAGGTATGTAATAGTGCCGGCAGGTACAGCCACAGCGAGTCATACTGCGGATTTTCAAGATAACCCTGACTTTATTCACGATGAGAAAGGGGCTAATATGAATCCGCGAGACTATTCTCAGTCTTCAAATCAATCTACTACTTTGGAGATAGCTGGCAATTATGAATTGCAATCCGTGCAAGTAGTAAGCCCCGACGGTATAGTGTATGACGGAAACGGCCGTCAGATAGCTGGTGACATAGCCGCAAGACAAAGTACGGATGGGGCATACGCTGAAGACCTTGCCGCACGTGCGGAAGAGTTCGGGTTTACTCAAGAGCAGGTGCAGGGTATGCCACACGCTCGTGTATACTTTGAAGTTGAGCCGGGGCAGTTGGATTATTCCGCGGGGACATTTGATATGTTCAACGCTCCCGAGATGAAAGCAGCTTCGCTTATAGAGAAAGGTTTGGCTATGGGCAAGGTACTCACAGAGGCCACTTTTAACCTTATTGCTGACGTTATCAAGGAGGCAGGAGGGATGAAAGCTGTATATAAGAGCGCGCCTATGCAAGAGGCTCTTATTCGGATATTGCAGAATGCAGAAGACATAAAAGATGTCACTACCGCAACCTTGCCCCAGTACTATAACGAAGCAACTCGCTCTTTAACAGAAGCGGGCAAGGAATTAGTGGAAGCGGCGATATTGGGTAAGATATTCTCTAATGCTCCGGAGATACTGAGTATATTGCCCAACTTGCCTGCAAAGGTGAGAAGCCGTATCGCGCAGGCCATGCCCGAGTTAGCTGCTAATCAAAAATTAGGCGAGTATGCTCTGTCTGACGAAATCGCCAAAGCTTTGACGTTCCTGTATGAAGCGTATCAAGCAGGTGAATCGTTAGACGTTTATGGGGAACAGTACGAATTCTTCAAAGATGGCACGAATGCCGATGTCATAGGGCAGACTGTAAAACTGTTGGCCAAGTCACTTAACGGGGAACTTGACGAGGCGGAGTTTGCCGATATAATCCGCAGTTATAATCTTCAGGCAGTTGATGTTGTTACGGGACAAGACCAGTTGTTCGGTGAAGCACCTACTCGGGAGGATATACTGCAGAACGTGATAGACGCATATATGCAACAAGGCTTAAGGGAAGAAAGTGTTTCTAGTGCGTTAAGCGGACAAATCGGGCGCTCTTTGTCTGAATCAGAAGTTAGGGACGTCCTCGCGATAATGGAAGTTCACGCGGAGGAGTCTCCGAAAATAGAACTTACACGCGAAAATTGGGATAATCTTTTTAGCAATGATAAGGGTATTGTAACTCCGATAGGGGGCGTAAAAATGGGGGAAAATCAATTTACTAAAATGAACAGGCCAGATAGGAGGGGCAAGTTCGGTATGATTAGACCTACTTTGGAATCCCCTGATGTTATTATTGAGGACTTTCGCCCGTCTTCGGATGGTAATTCGGAAAGAGAAACCTCCTATATCTTTGTTAAAACATTCTTACGACCAGAAGATGGTGGGAAAAAGAAACCGTATTATTATTTTACGTCAGTGACAGTATTAAAAGGAGGGCGTGAAGTGGTAATATCAAACCAAGAGAGGGGAAAAAATAGATTATCCAAGCTACTTCAGACTGAAAAAGTAACTTGGATAAATCCCCGAAACAGTCCGCATCCGAAAACACGGATAGAAGAGTCTGTTCTTCATAATGATTCGCGTGTCCCTACATCATCAGACAATCAAGACACCGAGCTCGGTATCAATTCACCTGTTTCTGGAAGCAAAGATAGCACATTATCCCCAAATCCGCAAGCGAAAAACGAAAAAAAGAATGAAGGGGAGTTCGGTCTTGTCAGTGATGCCCGTATGGAAGAACTCAAGACGCGCATAAGAAATAAGTTGCGTGGCCAAATGAATTCGGGCATAGACCCGGAACTGCTTGCCTTATGCGCGGAGATGACGATAGGCTATATTGATAGAGGGCTTCATACGTTCAAGCAGGTTGCACGACAGGCTTTTGAGGATTTCGGTGATGCCGTTCGTCCCTATATCAAGGGCAGTTATAATAATGCGAGGGATATATTGGAAGAACAGGAGCCTACTCTTGCGGCCAGAATGACCCCTTACGAGGAAGTACGCCAAACAGACCTTAACAATTTAAGTGGCGAAGATAGTAAAAGTGAAGAAAAAAGCATATCTTCGCAATCGCGAGAGGATGCTTCGGATACAGAAAAGCAGGCACAACGTTCCTTTGTCAACGCGATAAAGACTGATATGCTTGCCGCCTTGGAGACAGGTGTAAAGCCTTACCGAAGTATTAAAGACTTGCGCAAGCGTGCGCAGTACGCAGGTATGAGAGTAGACTGGAGGGGCAGTATGGATGTACTGTTGCAGGAACTTGCAGAGGCCGCAATGGTAGAAGCCGCAAGAGACGTTCTTTACAGAGCTAACCAGAAAGGCGCATCCGCTGTAGAAATATACAATGAAATTGTTCGTTTGTATAATCTGCAACCGTCATTGAATCAAAGGAGCAGTAGCAAGATTGTTCTGGGACAGTACTCAACTCCATTGCCTATGGCGTTCCTTGCGGACTTGTTTGTGTATCGTGAGGGGATGGGCCATATCCTTGAACCTACGGCGGGTAATGGTCTGTTGGCTTTTGCATTGCCATCCGCTATAGTACATGCCAACGAGATAGATGCTACTCGTGTAGGAAACCTACGCGAGCAAGGGTATTCGCAAGTTAGCGAGCAGGACGCAACACAGCCATTCGCAGGTAGATATGACGCTGTTGTAGCCAATCCTCCGTTTGCTTCTACTCCTGCAAAGAATTATGACGGGTACAACATTTCCGGTTTAGCTCAGCAGATAGCCATAAACGCCTTGGAGAGCATGGCGGACAACGGTCGTGCAGCCATTATTGTTGATGGTAATATGGACTACGAGGCTAATGGCAGTATCAAGGGTAAGAGAGCATTCTTTGCATACCTGTACGACCATTATAATGTACAAGGTGTGATAGACATGGATGGCTCATTGTATCAGAGACAGGGGACTACATATCCTACGCGTATGATACTGATAAGCGGCAGACGTTCAGAAACGGAGCGTGCGAAATCTACCGTCTACCCTCCTGTGAGAGAAAAGGCACTACCTAAAGCAACAACATACGAAGAGTTATTTAACCTTGTTAATCAGCTAAATGAATCTAATGAAACAACAAATGGAACAGAAGTATTACGCAGTGGAGGGATGCCCGTTGTGCCTGTCTCTGACGACACACGAGGGGGAACTGACCGAGGAGGACGTGGTAGCGAATCTAATCAAGGCAATCAACCTGTCGAACGAGTACGGGGAGGATTGGATAGCGGACCTGAGAGCGTACTGGTGGAACGAGAGCGGGATGATAGAGCCGACGGACGAGGAAATACTGGAGGACGAGGAAGAGATATGGCGGACAGCCCGAGACCTGGTGGACTATTGGCAGGACGAGAGCAGAGCGAGGGCGATACTGAACACAGCGGGATGGAGGGAGAAGCTGGTACCCTTGTCCGAGGAGAGGCAGGAGTTCCTGGAGGAAGACAGGCACACGTGGACGCTCAAGACAATACTCCTGGAGTATCTGCCAAGCGAAGCCGGGTACTATTAGAAAACCGTTCGCTGGAAAGCGAAAAACTTCCCTATCGTCCGCACAACTCTGCATTCAGTCTTGAAAGCGTGGCTCCTGCAGCTATGGTGGAAGCCATGGACAAGATGTTGCAGGAAATAGAGAAAGAGCATGGCGACATAGAGGAGTTTGTACGTAATGAATTGCATTATGATAGCGTAGAGGCACTACATAATGCCCTTGCAGCAGAGCAGCTTGACAGTGTGGCCATGGCCATATATCAGATGCAACGCGGCCAAGCACTTATCATAGGAGACCAGACCGGTGTCGGTAAGGGCCGCCAAATGGCAGCTCTTATCCGCTGGGCTGTGTTCCAAGGAAAGAAACCTATTTTTATAACTCAGAACGCCAACTTGTTCAGCGACATATATCGTGACCTTTTGGACATAGGCAGTGGAGAGTTGCGCCCGTTCATCTTCAATGCCCCAAGGGGTGATAACCCGGGTGTTATGGAAGACACGCAAGGAAATATAGTGTATAAGGCTTTAAGTGCCGCAAAACAGAAGCGTGTTCTTGAATCTGGAGTTTTGCCGGAAGAATATGACTATGTAGTGCTTACTTATTCTCAGGTAAGTACTGGAGATGAAACGAGCCAAGAAGAAGCAAAGGAAAAGGCAAAAAAATCACGCGGTCGCGCCAAGACATCCGCAGCAGTGGAGAGTGGCAAGACCACTCCAAAGGCTACATTCCTCAGACAGATAGCAGAGGACAATTATCTTTTCCTTGACGAGAGCCATACAGCAGCTGGAGAAAGCAACACGGGTGCATATATGCAAAGCATTGTCAAGGTTGCCAAGGCTGTTACTTTTGCGAGTGCGACATTCGCCAAGCGTCCGGATACAATGCCTCTGTATGCCCTGCGTACAGCAATGAACCAAGCCAAAGTGGTAGCGGATGACCTTATAGAGGTTATCAAGAAAGGGGGAGTGACTTTGCAGGAATTGATGAGCCGTGCTCTTACCGCGGCAGGCCAGATGGTGCGCAGGGAGCGTGATATGACGGATGTGGTGACGGATTGGAAATTCCCGACAAGCGAGGAGGTCATAAGGCATGCAAGGGAGGAGTATGACAAGGCTATTACTGCCTTTAATGCCATCATAAGATTCCAAGAAGAGTATGTCGCTCCAACTTTGGAAGGTATGTCCAAGGATATGGCATCCATGATGAGCAGCGTAGGCGGTAGAAGAGGCACTAAGAAATTAGGCATAGACAATCCTCCGTTTACTAACAAGATTTTTAATTATACTAAGCAATTGATGCTCGCCCTAAAGGTAGAGGCTATTGTGGAGGAAGTTATCAAGGAGATAAAAGCAGGCCGTCATCCCGTCATAGCCTTGGAGAGCACTATGGAAAACGCTGTCGGGGATTACAAGGCAGGGGATGTCGTTACCGACCCAACTTTCGGAGCAAGTCTCTTAAAGGGCTTGGATAGCGTGATGAAATATACGCTTAAAGACCCACAAGGGGCTTCCGCAAACCTTGAACTCGTTCCCGACCAGTTAGGCCCTTCCGGAAAGAGAGCTTATTACGAATTGCGTAAGCTTATCTACGAATCTACCAAGGGTATCTATATCAGCCCTCTTGACGCTATCACAAGTAAATTGCAAGAGCAAGGTTATAAGGTGGGCGAGTTGACGGGGCGTAAGGTATACCTGACACAAAACGAAGACGGCAAGCAAGTTGTCATGGAACGTAAAGACCGTGACAAAAAACGCATTATGCGTGAATTCAATAGTGGGGAGCTTGACGTGCTCATCCTCAATAAGTCCGCCTCTACTGGTATTTCCCTGCATGCCTCCGAGAAATTCAGCGACCAGCGCCAAAGGACGATGATTATAGCCCAGCCATTGAGCGACATCAACGATTACATGCAAATGATAGGCCGTATAGACCGAACAGGACAGGTGCATAGGGGATATTATATCAATCTCGGCTTGCCTGTTCCTGCTGAGACGCGTTTCCTTATGATGCTGTCTACGAAGTTGAAATCTCTTAATGCCAATACTACGACTTCTCAGGATAACCAAAGCAATAATGTTGAAGCTCCTGATTTGCTTAATAAGTATGGGGACCAGGTAGTTGTCGAGTATCTGCGTGACAATCCCGACATCTATGTGAAGTTGGGAGAACCCTTAAAAAAAGGAGGAAACACAGGAGGTACTGTAGAAGTGGGCGATTTAGAGAAATATACGCCAAAGGATGATGACGCACGCAGGGTTACTGGTCGTGTCGCACTTTTATCAGTTGCGGAGCAGGAAGACTTCTATAATGGTGTGGTAGAAAGGTATAACGCCCTTATCAATTACCTAAATGACACGGATAGTAACGATTTGAAGATTACAGTCCTGCCACTTGAGGCAAAGACGGTGGACAAGAAAGTATCTTCAGAAGGAGCGGATGCAGAAGGAAATAATCCTTTCGCAGGAAGTGCCTATGTTGAGAAAGTTGAGATGAACGTTCTTCGCAAGCCCATGACCTCTTCCGACATAAAGAAGACCATAGAACAGGTCAACAAAGGTATGGAACCGACTGAGAGATTGGCGCAGATTACAAAGACGATACTCGCAGAAAGTGAGGAGAGGTATAACGCGGAGGAGGAAAGGGCAGCAAAAGAACGTGCGAAGAATGACGAGATGGTAGCTAAGTATTCTGAGAGGGTCTCCTCGCAGAAGAAGTTATCGGAAGAAGAGAAAGAACAAGCGATAGAAGAGTATGCGCAGAATCTTTATTCGGAACAGGAGAAGAAAACACAGGACCGAAGACGTGTTATAGAGAGCAACCTCAAATCAATGATGGATAAACTCGGTATGTTTACTGTCGGAGAATCTTATCTTGTGCCAGATATGCCTGAGAGCATGGTATACAGTTCTACCTCACCTGCCATTTTCTGCGGTTATAAGACAAAGGACAGCAAAATAACTCCGTCCACTACCTTTGCCGTCTTTGCGACTTTGGACGGTCGCCGTCGTGTTGAGATAAAGTTGTCCCAACCTGTATCTCTTGTCAATATAACAAATGCCACACGTACTAATTATGATATAGCTAAAAGCACCTCCCTTAGTAACTGGGATTCACAAATACCTACAAATACTCGTAAGGAGGGTTATATCATGACGGGTAACATCTTACAGGCTATTGCAGATACACGCATGGAGGGAGGAGCATTTCCCGGGCAATTGATAAGTTATACGGATATAGAGGGTAATATCCATGACGGCATATTGATGCCCGATGGCTGGAAACCTACGAGCCTTAGAACCAATGGCGTACCTATCAGTGCAAGAGCGAATCAGATAAAAGCAGGCGCGGACATAACAAGTGCCGATGGCCAGGTAAGAGTTGTTTCGCGTGGGAACAGCATTACCCTCTTCGTACCAAGGTCTCAGAAGGCAGGTGGTAAGTTCTTCAAGAATGCCACTTTATTAGGTCTTGCACAAGGGCGCAATTTCTTTTCTTATGGTGGCAAGATGTGTGCGGATATAAACATGGATTATGTTGATGAGTTACTGACCGAACTTTCTAATCTCGGTGTAAGGGTATCTGATGAAGCCGTAGAAGACAATAAGAGGTATCGCAGTGCAGACAAGCATATAAATGCCGAACATGACGCGCGCAGGAGTGAGGCCGTTATGGATAGAGCAAGGGCCTTGGCGGAACAATTAGGTTTGCCCTTAAGGGTCGTTAGCGCAGAGGAGGCAAGAACTTTGTCGGGAGAAGACGTAAAGGCAAAAGGATGGTTTGACACAGAGACAGGCGAAATAGTTATTGTTGCGCCCAACAATACAAGTGACGCGGATGCGGTAGAAACTCTCCTGCATGAGGGGGTCGCCCACTTTGGACTACGGCAGCTTTTCGGGGATAACTTTGATAAGTTTCTTGATGAAGTCTATAAGGGCGTTTCAAACGGTGTACGGGCGAAGATAGATGCCCTCGCCTCTGACAAAGGCTTAAGCACACGTGTGGCTACGGAGGAGTATCTTGCAGAACTCGCGGAAAGTACGGACTTTGAGAAAGAGGCCGACAAGAGTTTGTGGAACAAGGTGAAGTCTGCATTCAAGGCAATGTTGCGTGCCGTGGGGGTTACGGGCTTCGGTACTGAAATTTCAGATAACGAATTACGGTATATCCTTTGGCGCAGCTATGAAAACCTGCGCAATAATGGCAATGCGAATATCTATACCGATGCTAAAGACATAGTTTTACAGAAGCGGTTGGAAGTAGGCAGGTACCATTCTGATAATCGCCGTTATCGCTCTGGAAGACCTAATCCTAATAATCCGGCAGAGGTGCTACGTTCTGTATATGACAGTATGATGGCGAGTGCTCGTTTCTTGGCAAAAGAGGCAAGCATAGATTATCTGTTGGCAGTAAGTGAGTTACAAAACCTAATTTCCAATGTCACAGGAAAGGTTATTACAGATGCGCAAGATGTGTACTCCCGCATGCTCACACTGACAAGTCGCAACAAAGAGCAGATAGACTTTTTCGACTATGCTGTCATGCCCGTACTGACAAAAGCAATTAACGCTATTGTCGGAAAGGGGAAAATAGACTGGGAACGAGGCATAGCTCGTACGCTGGCTACCTATGCGATGATAAAACACGGTATAGAACGTAACAGGGATATGGCGGTACGAGAGGCTATTGCGGAGAAAGCAAGAGCAGAATTTATAGCACAGTTCTCACCGGAACTGAGCAATCTGTCGGGCCAGATAAGTAATCTTACTACGAAGATAGAAGAGTACCGTACCAAGATAGTTGATGCTATATCGCAAGGAGCCGACCCGACACCTTTTACACAGGCAAAGGACGCACTTACTGCGCAACGTCAAGACCTTGAACGGCAGAAGCGTGAATTATTTAACGCCCCCGAAAAGCACGGCTATAAGCCTCTTGACGCTATTCTCTCAGATATGTGGGAAAACTGGTATACGGCCATACAGGACATAAGAGATGATGCCAATCTTTCATGGCGGGAACAGCAGGCGGCAATGGACGATGAAGCGCGTAAACAGTTCGGTCTTACCCTTGACAAGGAGTATTCCGGTTTGGAGGCATCCTTGCAATCAGAGGGGGTAAATACCTCTGGTATGAACGCGCAGGAGGTACGTCAGCAGGCTTATGACTTTGTAGAGCAGTTTGAGGCGCAGACTGGAGAAGACAGAATAGATGCCTTGTGGGAGGCTATACGGTTTGTTAACAGCTGGACGTTGGAGAAGCAGTTGTCATCCCAACTGATAAACAGGTCATATTTGGAGGACAGCAAGCGCAGGTATGAGTTCTATGTTCCCTTGCGAGGATTCGATGAGACAACTGCGCAGGATGAATATGATTACTTAGACGAGGTGAGAGGTGATTCAAGTAATCCCGTAATAGCTGCGCAAGGCAGGCGCAGTATGGCCGCCAATCCCTTTGCCAATATAATGAATGTCGGCTATCGCTCTATTACGGCAGGAAATCGTAATGAGGCGCTACAGGCATATTGGGATTTAGCTACGCGTGCGGACGTATCAGAGTTCCTTGTCCCAAGCAAGTCTTGGCGTATAGGTGATGTTACTTCTACCGAGGCTACCTATATAAGAGGAAGACTGGCAGGGATAGCCCAAGTTGTTGGGGTAAAAGGTGAACAGCTGGTTCCGGATATCCCCGACAATGCAACCACTGAGCAAGTGTCCCAAATAATGCGCGACTTTGAAGAAGCTATGAAAGAACTGAAACGCAATGGCTATGTAACACAGAAAAGTAATGTGGCGCGTGATTTCCCGTACCGTATTATCAACAGTTCTCAGCTAAAGTCCCATACGACAAAGATATATGTCAATGGTGAAGCGCGGACGGTTACCATCACCGCAAATCCTCGGGTTGCGCAGGCTTTATCTGGCAAGCTTAATCCGGACAGTCGCACTCTTGGGATTGTAAGGCGTGTGCAGTCTTTCATGCAGGGCGCACTTACGTCTGTAAATTTATTGTTCTCAATTGCCAATCTTGTGCGTGATACCCTCCATGCCAATCGCAGAGCATTTATTATGGAGAATCCCAAGTACTTCCTAAAATTTACTGCAAAACAAAAATTTATGATTGGCAATGCATATAATTGGGGCAAAATGTTACGCCTGTTGATGCGATATGAGAACAGCCAAGGCAGAACAGGCAGGTATTATAGTGCAAAAATGGGTATATGGGGAGAACTTGACGAATCTAACCCTGTTGAAAGACGTTTTAAGCGGTTCATGGAATTGGGTGGTGCTACAGGTTTTACTTTCTCACGTAGCCAAAGGGAGAATCTGCAATACCTTGCGGAGATGGCCAATAATCCGCAGGGAAAGAAATTACCAAACGCCTTTAGCCCGGCGGGCTTCTTCGATGTAGTATCAGCTTTGTCCGAAGCCAGTGAGTTAGTCAACCGTTATGCAGCGTATGAAACATCTTTGGAGATGGGGCGCAGCGAGATAAGTGCAATAAGAGATGCCAAAGAGATAACTCTTAACTTCAACCGCAAAGGGGCCGGGTTCAAGACTTATAATGCAGACAGGGGCAAGGGCGGTAAGGTTGCTGAACGCGCCAAATACTCCCTTGTTAATGGTTTGGCGGCGATGAGCCAATTCGGCAGGGATAATGTCATTTTCTGGAACGCCTCAATACAAGGTGTATATCAAGTGCGAGAGATGTTCAAGAAAAGTCCGGTGAAGACTTTAACTTCAGTAATAGCTGTACCCATGGGGGTGGCTTTGGCAAGTATTCCCTTGCTGAATAATATCCTACTGCCAGCCTTGTATAAGGTGCTTAGTACCGGAGACGGGGATGATGAAGAGTATACAGACTATTATGACGAACTGCCGGATTGGGAACGTCAGCGTAATATCTGCATACGCTTGCCTAAAGGACACGGATGGGTCAAGATTCCTTTGGACGTCTCCAGTCAGGCGGCATGGGCTATTGGGGATGCCATGGGGGCTCAGATAGCCGGGAAGAGAGAGTTTGACGCCTGGAACGATGGTTTTGCCAATGCCATATCACTTGCATCTCCGGTGGAGATAAACTGGGGTGACGACACGCAAGGAGTATTAACCCGTGCGGCAGGAGCATCCATGAGCTTTACCCCGAGCGTGTTGAAACCTGTCGTAGACTTGTACACAAACAAGGATTGGAAAGGCAAGCCTATAACGAAAGACACTCCTTATAATAAGTATCTGCCAGAGTACAAGCGTGTATATAGCAGTACAAGTCCTACTTTCATAGGCCTGTCCAAGGCTCTTCATAACTTAGGCAATACAGATGGTGCCGAAACTTATGGGCGCAACCATTTTTTAGAGCTGAATCCAGCGCAGATACAATATGTATTGGAAAGTCTTTCCGGAGGTTATGCCAAGACTGTCATAGCGAGTGTGGACGGGGCGTTGAGTTTACTTAGTGAAGAGGTTAAGAAAGAGTACCGTACTTCTGACAACCCCCTTGTGAGCAGGTTCTATGTCAGCGGCGGTCATGATTATAGTGTACAACGCTTGCAGAGCTTGTATTACAACGAGGTGGGAACATTCCTTAAGGAGATGTCTCAAAGGCAAGCACAATTGAAAAGGGACCTCGAAGACGCGCGTAATGCGGAGGATGATATGAAAATTGCGGTCGCAGATACTGCAATTACTCATTTTAAGGAAAGCAAGGAGTACGAATTATGGCAAGACCTTAAGAGCATTGATTCCCACATTAAGAAAGAAGAAGGGATAAATGGTATGGATAATTTATCCAGTTATATTATTGACAGTATGAAGGAGGCCATAAACAAGGCGCGTGGCAAAATAAAATCAGATTTTAGTGACAAATAGTCAAACATCAACACCTGCAGAGCCTATCTTTGCAGGTGTTAATTTATTTATAAGCATGCTTTACATACCAGGAAATATCAAGATAGACCTGTCTTGGAGGATAAAAAAAGGAATAGGTAACATACTGGAGGATTTCTCTCGCAGTACTGTTTCCTTGTTCCTGTATAGCTCAGAGAAAAACAGGTGGCCGATACCTTGTAAAGCTAACGACAAAGGCATGGTAACCGCGGAACTTCCAGAAACCTTGGAGGACGGTGTTTATTCTCTTGACTTAGTGTGGCTTAAAAATGACAAGTCCTTAGGAGAGACAAGGTGCGTACAATATACGCAGAAAAAATGTCTGTTCAGTATAGACCATGCCCTTGTGGTATCTCCCCTGCAAGAAGGACAGCCAGCGCGACTGGAAGTAGAGACCGTTGCGGCTTCTTACGGTTATGACGGTCTGTCCGCTTATGAGATAGCGGTGTTGAGGGGAGCAACCACATTGGATGAGGTAGAGTGGAGCAAGGGACTTTTTAACGATATACTCGCCAACACTTTAAAGCAACTTGAAAGCAAGGTACGCCCTTCGGACGGTATAAACATTACAGACAAGGGCATATCCGTAAAACTTGCTACTGGTTTGGCATTCGACGATATGGGCGCCGTGCGTGTAAAGATGGGGCAGAGTTTAACCTCTGATGACTATGGGCAGGTTCAAGTCAAGACAGGCAAAGGAATACGCCTGTGGACAGACCCCGACCAAAACCATCAAGTAGGCGACGTGCGTATAAACATAGACCCAACAAAGGATGGTTTAGAATTTGCGGATGACACTAGGTTGGCTGTTAAAGTAGGTAAAGGCATCGAAAAGACAAACGAGGGTATAGTAATTAAGCTTGCTACCGGTTTGGCATTCGACGATAGGGGCGCTGTGCGTGTAAAGACAGGGCAGAGTTTGACCTTTAACGAACAAGGAAATATCGAAGTTAAGACAGGAAAAGGCCTTGTGGCGAGTGATGAAGGATTGGGGGTTAAACCCGGCAAGGGCGTTTATGTTAGCGCAGAGGGGGTTAATGTTTCTGCGGATAATAAAACGATAACCGTAGATGCAACTGATGGTAAGGTTAAGCTGATGGACGCTGTTGTGTCTAAGATAGACAATCCTGTTGAAAGGCTAAAACTATCGAAAGGTCTGGCCAAGGACGCCGAGGGCCTATCCGTGAAACTTGCCACCGGCCTGGAGTTTGACGACATAGGTGCTGTTACCGTTACAGACCAGACGGGTAACGTTAAGTTGTCCCACGGGCTGGAAAAGAATAATGAGGGCATAGCAATTAAGCTTGCTACTGGTTTGGCCTTCGATGATGAGGGCGCGGTTTTTACAACACCTGGTCAGACAGAGAGCGTAAAACTATCCTTCGGATTGAGTAAGACAAGCGAGGGTATAGCAGTTAAGCTTGCCACTGGTTTGGCATTCGATGATGCAGGGGCTATCATTACTACCGACCAGACAAACAATATAAAAACGTTCAACGGGTTAGCCAAGGACGATAAGGGCATATCCGTGAAACTTAGCACAGGCTTGGAGTTTGACGATGCAGGCGCGATTGTCGCCACTTCGGGCAAGGCCACCACGGAAAATGTCACCGTGACCGAGAAGATACCCGTGGCAGGAGGTCCTTTGTCCCAATTACTGAACGATGCCGGAATAACGGAGGTGGACGCTGACACGAACCTACAAGATTTGTTTGTGAGTCTGTTCGCCAAGGAAATCTGGCCTGTTGCCACCTATAGGGGAGGCAGCATAACCGCAAGCATATCCGTGCCATCGTTTTCCGTAAGCCCGACAGCCTACGCGGAGATAGGGGCCGCAGTGAGCATAGGCGCTATGAAGGCAACGGCCACCACTACGACTACCACGGACGATGTCGTAAGCGGACTCGCCTACGGGTACAGCCTTGCCGATGACAATACCGTGGACAGCAAGGACACTTCCATAAGGAGCGCGGCCACCAACATACGTCCGGGCAGCGGCACATACCTTCTTACGCGTGTGATAAACGGCGTCTCCGAGGAATCCGAGGACAGCGACTATGCCAACGTAAGCCTGCCTGCGACGACGATGACGGTAAAAAGCGGGGTCAACACAATCAAGGTCGACATACAGGGACGGGGCGGCGCCTGCTCTTATGCGGCCATAGACCCTGTATACATATGCTCCAATTTCGGCAATACAAGCGAGGAGCACAAGTATGCCGGAAGAGCGGCCATTACCACCTTGCTAAGCAATATACCATCCGACAGCAGGACCGTGACCGTCAGGGGCGTTTACCCGTATTTTACCAATGCCGCCTCGAACGAGACCTTCGACAAGCAGCCGCTCACCGACAACAGGTGGATACCCGCCAACGGTGCAAGTATAAGCAGCGCGGGACTGACGTTCGCGGACGAGGGACCGAACAAACACGCCATCAAGATACCTGCCATATACGAGCTTAAGTCCGTGAAAATCCTTAACCCCAACACGGGCAAGTTCGACGACTATGCAGTGAGCAATTTCACGGAGACCACGGAGAGCATAGACGTGCAGGGGCAGAGCGTGGAATACAAGGTGTATACCCGTAACAACAATGGGTTCACGGGTTCGACAACATTCAAATTTGAATTCTGATTATGGGAAGAGACAGAGGAACATTCGTGATGCCCGGCAATACGGAGTTGAAGCAAGAGGCTCCGTACGACGCAAGGCTTGTGGTCGAAAGGTATTCAGACCTTACGAATCCTGAGACATGGAAAGACGAGAACGGCAGGGTGTGGCTGTACGACGGCATGGTCGTCAGCGTGCTTGAATCATCAAGCAGAGGTCTGTACATACTTACGGATAAGACCAAATATACCTCCTCCAGTTCCTGGCGATACTCAGTAGTGGCTGATTACGAGGGTATTGGCTTTAGCACCACCGGTAAACTTTGCTTGCGAATTGACCAGCTCTATAGCAAGCATAATTTCCTGACCATTGGTTCGGGAGGGTTGATGCTGAACGTGGGAACAGACTCCCGTAACAGCCTCGTGTACGGCGGCGACAGGGGGTTGACGTTCGATGTCGGCCAAGGCTTGAAAATCAGTACGAACAATAACGGCGAGCACTATGTGGAATTGGATGCAAATAATCTGCTCTTGGCCACGAACGCCAGCCCTATATATATCGACAGTTGGGGCTTCGTCCAAATGAATTTGGGGTCCGGGCTATACGTCGACAAGACGAGGTTGTCTTTAGGCACCGCTGGCATGCTCTGTCTCGACACCAACATCCGGGAGTCTTCCGGTGGTAGCGGCAGCCTGCTTCTGACCACCCTCACAAGTCCTATATACGCGGACGAGGACAAGAACCTGCGCCTCAGTGTAGGTACGGGACTGAGCCTCAGACCCTCTGTGGACATATATCCTGCCGCAATCCAACTGGACGTGGATGACTTGAACAGGAGGTTGTCCGAACTGGAGTTGACCACGCGCACAAGTTCGGTATACAAGGACGGTAATGGCTTTCTGCGATTGCGCTTGTCTTCGGGCTTAGAAGAATATACGGACGACCCGTACGGCAATACTTTTCTGAAAATCAAACTCGCAAAAGAGGACGCTGCCTTGCGCTTTGACGAGAATGACGGTTTGAGGGTGAACGTGAACGAGGTGCAGAAGAGTCTCGTCTTGGCCACCGGACTGGCAAAAGACGATGCCAACGCCTTGTACGTGAATTCGCAGAAGGCGTTACAACTGTCCACATCCTTGGAGTGGAGTAACGGCCTGCTTACCATAGCCGAACTCGCCAAGAGGCAGGTATTCGATGACATGTGGATTGTCGCCGTAGGGACTTACGGGAGTATAGACCACAGCCACACGGAGAACGGTGCCGAGGCCCCGTATCAGCTCTACGACTTGTGGCTGACATACGAGGAAGCCTTGAAAGTGTATGATGCTGGCGTGGTATACGCGGCTATTGCAAATAGTTTCTTTCGGACAAAATCTATCCTGACGCATCTGCCCAGCTCTTTTCAAAACACTATCGTACAGGGTGACTATACGTTCTACAGCTGTAAAATTATCAGAAAGGTGTTTCTTCCCAATCTGAAGCCGGGGGTACAGACGTTCTATAACTGCGCATCTCTCCGTAGTATCACTGTGAATTGCCCCATCAGTGATAAAGCGGCTCTTGGCACTCAAACGTATTTGGGTTGCTTCGCGCTGGAGAATATCGTTGTTAACAGCCAAACCTTTGTCAAGAACTTTTCCTTAAAAGATAGCCCTTTGGTTAGCGTAGACAGCTTCAATGAGATAATATCAAAAAAGACTGCCGCGGGGGCCATGACCATCACTGTGCATCCGGACGTGTATAATAAACTTGTAGACGAGGATAATGCTGAGTGGCACAAGTTGTATACCGACGCCGCTGAAAAAGAAATAAGCTTCGCAACGACAACATAATGACAACATGTTACATATAGAATCTAATCAGATATTAAGTACGGACGGTAAATATGTCCACCGTACAGGCACCGATGACTATTTCCATCGTGCTACCCTACTGCCCGGAGAGGGCTATGAGAATTTCGAGGAAGTCGACGATATGCCACCATACACCAAGTCAGAGTATGATGCCAAGGTTAACGAGCTTGTGCGCGAGAGATACACGGAGGCTGAGGAGTTCGCACTACATCGCAAGATGCTGAACGCAATGCTGCCCTCGTTCATCAGCGATGCTATCATAGATACGGACAAGATACAGAGTGAGTACCAGACCTACAACGAGTATGTGCAGGGCTGCAAGAATAGAGCCAAGAACATAAGCCTTTATTGTCATGACCAAGAAATGTAAATACCTTGTCATCCACTGCACCGCCACCCCCGAGGGGCGCGAGGTCACAGGCGCGGACATAAGACGCTGGCACACCTCTCCCAAGCCCAAGGGCAACGGCTGGTCGCAGGTAGGATATACCGACCTGTTCCGGCTTGACGGCACCGTGGAAAGACTTGCAGACAACAACGAGGACGACATCGTGGACCCGTGGGAGGTCACCAACGGAGCCGCGGGCTACAACAGCGTGAGCAGGCACATAGTATACGCAGGCGGATGCGACAAGGGCATGAAGTCCAAGGATACGCGCACACCAAGACAGAAAGAAGCCATGGCCGAGTACGTCAAGGACTTCCACGCAAGGCATCCGGGCATAAGGATAATCGGCCACCGCGACCTCAATCCCGGCAAGGCCTGCCCGAGCTTCGACGTGGCGGAATGGCTGAAGGAAATAGGAATCAACCAACAACAATAACGACATGAGAACATCATTGACTGTATCAGTAGTAGTAACGGCCTACAACGTGGAGAAGTATCTCCGCAGATGTATTGACAGCATCCTTTCGCAGACATGGAGCGACATCGAGCTCATAGTCGTGGAGGACTGTTCCACCGACGGCACCAAGGCCGTCCTTGCGGAATACGAGGACAGGGCGGGCATCATATGGCATCAGAAGAACAAGGGAGCGGGCTGGTCGCGCAGGGACGGCATAGAGGCCGCCACAGGCGATTACGTGATAACCGTGGACGCGGACGACTGGCTGTCCCCGGACTTCATTGAGACCCTCGCCCTCACAGCGATGGAGACGGAAGCCGACATCGTGAGCGGAGGACTGACGGTGGTGTATCCGGACGGCTACGAGGAGATTAAGCGTTTCCGTCCAAGCATATCCGAGGGCATGCGGAAGTTCGAGGACTACGCCCACCAGCGAACCATATTCCTCAACAACAAGATAGTGCGCAGGGGCATGTACGACAAGGTGCCGTACTGCACGCGCAGGTATTGCGAGGACACCCCCGTCATCATTCCCATGCTGTACCACGCCAACAAGGTGGCCTATGCCGACACGCAGGGCTACTTCTACCTCCAGCACGACCAGAGCCTCTGCCATCGCGTCACGTTCTTCGAGCAGGCGTTGTACAAGGCCCTGTGCTCGGTCGAATGCATGGCGTTCTTCGCGGACAAGGGAGACGAGTACAAGGGCCTTATCTCGGAAGCCGAACTTGTCAGATACATCAAGGTAATCAAGCAAGGTCTCACTTCGGAGCTTGCCGAACAGTATCGCGAGGAGCTGGGGCAGCTTGCCCCCACAATCCTCAGAATGATAGAGCTATGAAGAAGTGTGGCGACAAATGGACTGGCGAGGACAAGAGGAAGCACTTCCTCGTAAGCTTTATCCTCGCCACGTTGTTCCCCCTTGCGGCCGTCGGAGCCGCCGTAGGCAAGGAACTGCTTGACGAGATGGCCGACGGCAATCACTGGTGCTGGAAGGACCTCGCCGCGGATGCAGCCGGAATAATGCTGGGCACGACAATACACGCAAGCATACTATGGTGGATAATGAACTGAAGATAGCCACGCACGACAGCGCCACGGGCGAAAAGGGACACGGCATCCTGTCATGGCTGCTCACGCCGTTTGCGCGGACACAGGCAAAGACCGTCCGCGAGCAGTACGAGGCAGGATGCCGCATGTTCGACATACGCGTACGCAAGACGGACCGCACGTGGCGCTGCGCCCACGGCCTGTGGACGAGCGAGCGCACGGCCGGGGACATACTGGAGGAGATAGACGCCTTCCCCGAGACCTGTTACGTCACCCTCACCTACGAGGGAGGCGCGGAGGGCGCGGACCTGTTCCACGAATGGGCGCAGGAGGTCATGGCCGAGAGCTGCGACACCGTGTGGGGAGGCGTGGCGGTCAAGTACGGCAGGAACGCAAGCCTCATGCACGTGGAGTACGACTATATCACGCCCTACCCCAAGGACTGGCCGAAAAGCGAAAGCAAGTTCGTCAAGCTGGACGGCAGGACATGGCACATCCTGCTGCCCATACCCTGGCTGTGGAAGAAGATATACCACGACAGGCCCCTGTTCAACATACAGAGCTTCACATACGTGGATTTCCTCTGATACGGATATATTCTTGCAAGATATATAAGTTATCCTAAGTTTAACAAAAAAAAGAATTACAACTATGGCTGAAGAAAGCAGAACAGTAGAGAAGATCTATTGCCACGGCAACAACAACAACGACATCTGGCCGGCTATGGCGATGGCCGGAGGCGGCTTCGGCGCGAGCCAGTGGACGAACAACCCGTTCGCCTACATGATGATGATGGCGATGACGCGCATGTTCGGATGGAACGACGGCAACGGCCAGAACGCCCAGAACGCCCAGAACATAGAACTCCAAAATCAAATCCAGTCCTTGCGCACACAGCTGCAGGACAATCAGAACGCAGGTCTCGTCATGGATGCCGTAAAGAACAATGACTTCGCCATATCGCAGCTGGCCCAAAACCTCGGCATAGGCTTCGCGAGCATGAAGGAGTGCTGTTGCCAGGTGCAGCGCATGATTTCCGAAGTCGCCGGACAGGTAGGATTCTCCGCCGAGCGCGTCATCAATGCCGCCAACATGGGCGACTGCCGCATAATAGAGGCGCTGAAGGACTGCTGCTGCCAGAACAAGGAACTCGTGCAGCGCATGGGATACGAGAACATGCTCGCGCAAAAGGACAGTCTCGCCGCCATGACCAAGGGCTTCTGCGACCTCGGTTTCGGAATGCAGTCCGGCTTCGACCGCACCAATACCGGAGTGGAGCGAGGCTTCGCACAGGCAGGCTTCCAGGCCCAGCAGGACAAGTGCGACATCCTCAGGGCCGGCGAGATGAACACACAGCGCATCGTCGACACGCTGAACAACCACTGGAAAGACGAGCAGGCGAGAGAGATACAGGACTTGAAGTTCCAGCTGTCGCAGAAAGAGCAGAACGAGAAATTCGCGGCCATGCTCTACGGTCGCAATTGCGGTTGCGGCTGCGGCAACAACGGAGGATTCTAAGGCATACGCATATGGTAAGAATATCTCCAGCAGGATTGTCCGCGGCACCGGTCGCAAACCGGCTGTCCGTCCTCGCCACGTTCCGCGAGAGGCTGTGCAGGCCCTACTGCATCACCTCCAGCGTGCAACCGTATGCCACCGTGGAATACACGGCCGGAACGCCCGTTCTGAACGGTACCACCGTATTCGTGCCCGTCACCGCAAGAATACTCGTTGCCATGCCCGGCTGCGGCTGCAACAATACCACCTCGGCCTACACAGAGCAGTTCTATGTGGCATTCCAAGGCCAGACGGCACTGCCGGCAGGCGTGACCGTCACGTCCGTGGGCAGGATGCAGAACGGCGCGGACGTGAACTGCGGCAACGCGTGGTCATACTCCGTCAACGACTCCCTCACTATTGAACTGACCCCGGCCGCCACGCCGGCCTGACCCTTGCCGACGCCCGGAGGAAAGACCGCCACGCCTCCGGGCGTCCCGTAATTAAATTCTATGAACCACTAAAACAACGACACAATGCAATTCAAGGACATCACCCCCGGTCACGCCATATACATACTCGACAAGCAAGCCATGACCCTCGCCCACTGCAAGGTGAGGGAAGCAGGCAGACCGTACCTCGAACCCGTACAGCAGAGCCTGGGCGGCATAAACAGGACCGCGAAGATGGTGCGCGACCTCACCGTGGACGACAACGGAAGAATCACGTCGTACACGATTCCCGAGGACCTGTCCATCGCCTACTCGGGCAATCTGATACTGGCCACGGACACCACGTGGATACTCGGAGAGCTGAAGGCCTTCAAGGCCGAGCAGGAAGAGATACTCGCAAGCGTGGACAGGCGCAAGGCCGCCCTGGACAAGGCGACGGCCCTCATGGCCGACCTTGACCCGAGCGTCAAGGAGAAGCAGGAGACGGACAAGCGTCTCGGCAACATGGAAGAGGCCATCAAGGAGATGGCCGGCATGATACAGGGATTCATTGACAGCTACAAGACACAGACGACACGATGAGACCCATCCCCGGCATACTCCTAATCCTGTCCGTGTGCTCATGCGCAAGCAAGCGCACAGTCTCCACGACACATACACGCGACTCCCTGCGGTCGGTCTCCGTCAGCTGCAGCTACGACAGCGTCCTTGCCAGGCTGTCGCGCGAGGAGAGCACGCACGAGACAACGGGCATGACGATAACATGGGAAAAGACGGTGTACGACACGGAGGCCCCCGATACCGCGCCACGAAAAATAAAAGAAATAATCCGCGCAAAGGCCGAGTTAACCCGGAACAAGGATACGGAGGCAATAGAGGAGAGGCTGCTGGAACAGACGCATTCCGCGGCCGACACGACAAGGACGGAATCCGTACGCCTCACGGAGACGCGCACGGAAAAGGACCACAGGAATCATGCCAGGACAATCGTAATCATAGTTTTCATATTCATCGCAGTCATGGGTTTTGTTAGGTTGTTTCGTAATGGTTTCTCATGACCAGCAGCCCCAACTTTGATGTGAATCACGGTGGGGGCTATTAAATCTACTTGGTCTTAGTCATTCCAATCAGTCCTATTTGCGTGGCAAAAGTATCAATATACTGTCTTCTCAAATTTGCAAATCCCTTCGAGACAGGCTTATCCCCTACGAACTCCGGCAATAGCATTGCTAGTTTATAAAGTGCATCAGGTAAAATTCGAGATAACTTTTTGCACATTTGTCTACCAACATTTTTTCTTTCTTTACCCATATACACGAGTAAGGATTGAAGAAGTATGTCACACTGATATACACAAGCTATATAGGCAATATGCTCTTGTTGTAGGTCGGGGTATTCGCGTTTCAAGTCAAGTCGAAGATTGGTAAGCATCTGATTCATGATACCTTGAACAGCATCCTCAAATACTTCTTTGTTTTCATCTTCATTATCTTTTTTGTCCCAGTTCTGATATGCGGGTCTCTCCCTCTTATAATCTTGTTGTAATTCACGTACAGCACGGCACAGGGGCTTTGTTCCCTCTAATTCAAGCCATGCGCATGCATCAAGTATGCTTTCCGCATAATCCCATACTAACTCGCCAATTACAAATGGTATGTACGCATATCGAAACAATGCTTCCTCACTAATGACATGCTCACATCTATTACGTTCACTCTCTTCCCAAAGCTTTTGTATGTCTTTACTAACAGCCCCAATACTGTCAAACATGGCTATTCGTGTCAAAGGATATATCATATTTTCAATCGTTGTCATTTTCCTGTTGAACCATAACCTCCAATACCGCGTCCACTATCGCTAAGTTCTTCCGCCTCTTCAAACTCTATATTAGGAATAGGCATGATGATAAGTTGTGCAATACGCTCACCAACCTCGTATGTATGAAAACCGCGTGGACGTACGAATGAATTATAGTCATTATAAGCACAAACGGGCTTGAACTTTGCCTTTATCTCACCGCGATAACCAGCATCAATTACTCCTACTGCATTTGTCAACTGCAAGTGCTTGTTTGCTATGGATGACCTAGGAAAAACAAGCCCGACATACCCTTCCGGTATTTCTACAGCTATGCCTATTCCATATACTATATTACCGTTGTTATCCTTATTACAAGATGTTGCCACAAGGTCAAAGCCAGCATCTGTCGTGTGCGCTCGCAAAGGTATCACCGCATCCTTTCTGAGTTTTTTAAATCTAATTTTCATGCTAATCATTATTTTGCTGATTCATGTTATGATAAGTTCTCCCAGTTTTGTCGCTATTCCGCCCCCCCCAGATGGTCCGAACGGCATCCCAGAACGAACCAGTGGTATGCGTTGATTTGGGGTTGCTTCCTGCCGTAGTTGCTTATCTCCGTATTATACTCCCACCACTTTTCACAGTCTTTTCGGGAAACCTCGTGGTCCACGATTAGCCGGAGTTCCGCCATGTCAAGGAACAGGATTCCATTCACAGAAAGCATACCGCCTACGTCAGTTGACGGTATCCACCAAGTGTCCATTACGTCCAGATTCCACAGCTTGTGCAATGCACGGCGGTAGTTCTCGCATGCTTGCGCATATCTGCTTGCGAGCGCTGTTATTTTATCTTTTACCATATTTCTGATGTTTTTTGAGTTCTTTTCTCCATTCTGTCGGTATAAACTTCTTCAACTCGGGCAGGTTGTTGGCTACAAGATGCATCCATGTGTCCCAGCGAGATTTTTCTGTCGCAATGAAAGGCAAACTGCACTTCTGGGCACATTCACCCTTACATCTTGCGCAACATCCCTCGCATTCGCTACTGAGATGGCACATGATGCATGCCTGTTCTTCTGTCACCCCAAAGTCGAATTCTAACTGCTTATTCATTTTTCATTAAGTTTGTCGCAAAGTTCATCTGCTTCGGACTTGTTGAATTCATCGTCTTCGTCCGTGAAGACTTTGATTACACATGAGAACAGGTTCTTCTCTATACATATCTGGCAACACACCAGCACCCGAAGTATGGATGTTTCGTGTTACCTATACGGTAAACGGAATAAATTGCATCCGCACTTATTTGTGCCTGTTCGTGATATTTTTTTTCTTCCATTAACGCGGTAATTACCTGCTTGCCGCGCCGTATAAATATATATGCTATGCATAGTATACCAATCAGATATGATATAATTGCTATTGCTATCATCATTTGTCTTTGCTATAGATAAGATAATATATGTTTTATGACCTCTACTGTCCAGCCGTTACCCAGCATCTTGTATTGCTGTGTCTTCGAGCATTCCCATTTATACTAATTCATACTATTCTTTGTTAAAGAACTCCGCAAACACATTGGACCTGTATTCGCCTCTTGTCAACTCTATTATCTCGCTTATCTTGTACCTTGCCTTGCGCGGATGCGGCAGGCGACGGGTAAGGAAGTCCTGCGTGCCAAGACTGCAGGCACCGGTGATGGCACGATATGCGGCTATCGCTTCCTCATAGGACAACTCATCGTCAAGAGACAGCTGCTTGTACGCAGAGGTATCACGGGCATTCAGCTTGTAGAGCAGGTCGGCCTTGGCGTCAGCCAATGTGTCACCATGCGCGTAAGTATGTTCACCGTCTGTTACTATATAGGTAATTTTGGACCCGCCGACAGAATGGACGCGGTATACATTTCCACGTTGCGCGACAATGACGGAAAAGATGCCGTCTACCTTAATATACCTACTCCCCCATACTATTGCACGATCTTTGACAAGTTGTAGCTTGTGTAGAACTTCTTGCGATACGGCATGATTGTAATTAACCTCTCCTGTGATGCCTGTGCCACGGAGGTCAAGGTTGCCCCCTACGGTCAGACCCTCCGGCAGGCTCGTGATGCCGATGCCACAGAGGTCAAGGTTGCCCCCTACGGTCAGACCC
>JAAGKN010000358.1_pt1 | contig 86214 bp, 110 predicted proteins | sample 6206371 | NCBI WGS metagenome assembly JAAGKN01 (sample SAMN11533720, study PRJNA540317) | gut metagenome | isolation source: fecal pellets from male and female animal of same cohort | host: Peromyscus leucopus | place: USA:CA | collected 2017 | reverse complement strand
ATTAGTTATATTTGTCTGAGTAAACACGCTCAGTCTATTCAGTGCTTCAATGCGTAAAGCTTCTGCAACTTCTTCCGTGTTTGCAGATTTTCTGAACAGCATATAACGCTGTAGACATAATAACTTTATTTTTTCATCGGGCATAAGAAAAATTTCGTCCAGTTCCGAAACAGACATACCTAATAATCTGATTACATTCTGAAAATTTCGATTTTCTTTGCTTTCCATTTCAAATAGATAGAAACAGATTGCAGAAACGAGGACACCCATCATATCGTCTGTAATTTGGCTTGCAAGGGAAGTTTTAGCTGCTGCTGTTTTGGGTTTTGCTAAAATCATTTCAACCATTCTCGTAACAGCAGCTTCATTGCAAATGCCGTTCTCATCGTATACATAGTCAAACGGATTGTAGTGGTTTGAACTTTCGGTATCATTCAGGTTCAAAACTTTGATTATGTAACCTTGTTCTTCAAGGAATTTTCTTGTTTTGTTTAACAAATAGCCGCCGTGGTCTGTTATGACGTATGATGTGTTTGCCTGTAAAATATTCGGCAGAACGTAATTTCGTGTTTTGCCTGTTCCTCCACCGCCGAAAACGCATACGTTCAGATTTTTACCTGTTTTGGCAGTATCAAGCGATAACTGCACATCGTCTGTCAGTATAATATTGCTACGGGGATTTTCGTCTGCAAGTGCAAACCGATTTGATTTTGCTTGTACTTTGTTCTTTATATGTTCTATAAAATTCATAACATTTATCCTTTCTCCATCATTGTATCAAATCAATCATCATACATTATCGCACATATCACTCCAATTATTATTAAAAAAGTCACTATACCTACAAAAATAAAACCCAATATTTCCATCTTTTATTTTTCAATTCCTTTCATATTGTTTAACAATAGCCTGTATTTCACGAAGCTTATCAATCGGTATATGATAACCGCCAAAGTGTCCAAACACGTTTTATATTCTGCAAACAAGGATTTCAAAATCCGTATCTGCAAACACTTCCTTAATAATTTCCGATACTCTTTCCCATTTAAGCCTGTCAATCCCGCATCCGATAAGCGGCATACCTATTTTGTGAACTGCTCCGCAAGGAGCGTAAACGTTTATCAAACCGTTTTTCATATCTTCCAGTGCCTGTTTGAGTGTGTCATACGTAGGCTTATGATAACATTTTTCTTTTGTAACAAGATTTGCAACAAGAGGATAACCTGTACCGTCTTCCGCTTCATTGTTATTTGTGAAATCGCACCGACCGATACCATCCCATTTGTTCTGAATGAATTTTCTTAATAATGCTGCTTTTACGCCGTACTTATTACGGAATATTGTTGCTATTCCTGCTCCGAGAGCATAATCGGCACTGATACAGTGTGCCAGTACGTATTCGGCATCAAGTGTAAACAAATCTTTTTTTACTTCTTTATAAATCATAAAATTAAACCTCTTTTTTAAAAAATTATGAACACATCTCAGCCATAGCTTTATCAAAGTCATACTCTGCCTTTTTATACGTATCGCTTGCTGCTCCTGCTTCCGTAAGCAAATAACCGTGTTTCGGCGGTGCAGCTTCACATATAAGCTCTTTGTATTCGTAACCGTCTTCAACGGCAGGACAGCCAACGCAGGCACGTTTTACAAGTCCGTTATTTTCAAGCATATGTAAAGCCTTCAAAGCCTTATAGCGTGTGATGCCGAGCATATCGGCTATTTCTTTTGAAGAGACAGGCAAATCACAAGCCCACCAAGGTTTCGTACCGTCACAATCCTCTTCGCACATAAGCTTGAATACCTTTTCTGTAATCTCAATATCGGTCATTGCAATTCCCCCTGTTCAGCAAAATCCGTTCAGAGTTCCAATCTCGCACCATTCACCATCATTGTAATTTCCGATCTGGTATATTTCACCGTCCATAGGTCGATTTACAAACAATGTCATAAGTCCCTTAAACCCTGCCGCCATAAGCTGTTCTTTAAGCTCTCCGAGAGTGAGCGAATAAACTCTTTCTTCCATAAATCCGCTTGCTTCCTCGGAAACGTTCCATTTGAAAAAGTCCTTGTCAAACGGAACAAGACTGTCAAAACCGCCTTTATAAAATGCCGAGCTGCCAACTGAGAAAGCATCTCCGTTTTTATAGATAACAGTTTGGTTAAGCTCTTCAAGATACTTTTTTCTCGCTTCACTCATCTCTGCTCTTAATTTTTCTCTTTTTTCAGCACCAGTCATATTTACTCTCCTTCATTTTTCCACCACGGACGTTCAAATTCCATAACAACATTCTTATTTACAAGTTCCTGCATCAAAAAATGCTGCCCTTCTTCATCATTTACAAGGTCATGTGCAGTATCGAAAATATTTTCTGTATACCAACCTTCAGGATTAAGTTCTTTTGGTTCTCCTGCCATTCTGTATACCAAAACATTATTTTCATTATTCGGGTCTTTGCTGATAATATCGTTCTCTATCAGCTTTTCAAGTAATTGCAGACACTCATAAAAATTAAGCTTTTCATCTGTATTTTTTGAATATACCATTTTGTTGCCCTCACATTCATTGAAGAAATACCGCTTGCCTTAATGTAATTTCAGTAATAGTAAACAGCAGAATCACCCCCGACATTCCTCTTCAAGTCCATAGTCACAAGGTTTTAAAAGTTTTCCTTTGTATTCAATGTCAAGTAGTTTAATTGCTTTATATTCTGTAATTTTTAATACGCCGTCTTCTTCAAATACATCATTAAAATTTTCTCCTATGTACTTCATTGCTTCTGTCATATTTTTTGCCGAAAAACAGCAAAAAATTTTTTTGCCTTTGTGTAACTTAACACGCCATTTTCCTTTACCAAAAAAATTTTCTTTAAGGCAAGCTGCACTTTTTGGACAACCATAACTTGTCATTGGAATGCTTTTTATTTCTGCCTTTTTTTTGCATTCTTCACATATCTTTTTGCATTCTTCACACATAATAAGTTTCAGTTCTCTTCCCATAATATTACTCTCCATTTACTCAACTTGATTTAACGTTCAAGATCTCGCATTTCCATTAAATCTTGAAACGCATAGAAGCCACTCTGATGTTGCTGTTCCTCTAATTCTTCAATAAGCATTTCTCGTTCTTCTGCTAAAATACGCTCACAATCACAGCCATACTCAAGACGTTCACCACAATAGGGGCAATACTGTTTTTTCATCACTTTATTCTCCTTAAAGCTTTATGCGACTTTCTTTTCTGCCTTAGCTTCTATATTTATTATACCATATGTGTACACATTTGTCAATATAAAACTTACGTTTTCTATATAAAAATATTCGTTTTTATATCCGACATTTCAGTGTGATATGTACAAAAAACACCTCTCTGAATGTCAGAAAGGCATTTTATGTTTAAAAATATCAACTTATTTAATCCGCACTCTGTGTTTCAGCCTGAACATTGTCATCGGATGCGTTGCTGCTTTTTTCGGCATTTTCAAGTATGCTTCCTGCATCGATCATAAGTCCCGTTTCTCCGCTCTGCACCTTTGGAAGCTCGCCGTTCCATTTTGTAATAAGATTATTTGCAAGAATTTCATCGGTAAGGCTTTCACGGACTGTCCTGTTGGCTTCAGCTTCGGCTTCTGCGGCTACAATCTTGGCATCAGCTTCTGCCTGCGCCTTTACCTTAACGGCTTCTGCTTCTCCCTCGGCATCAAGCTTTTTCTTTTCCGCATCGGCTTTTGCTTTTTCGATAGCGGTCTTGTTTTCGATTTCCTGCTGTTCATATTTGATTTGCGCTGCTTGTCTTTCGGCAATAATATCATTGTATGACTGCTCAAAATCGGCGTTCGTTATTGACAGTTTAACTATTGTTACACTGCCTTCGCCGTATTTTTCATCAAGAGCCGTCTGCAGTTCTTTAGTAGCAAGAGGCTCTATAATATTACGCTTTGTTACATCTCTGGTATCAAGTGTAGAAGAAGTGTTTTTCAGTGCGGAGCTTAACAGTGCGGAAGGAATAAGAGCCATTCCGTCCTTGATAAAATTCTTGTCAACATTACTGTAAAGCCATACAGAAGCGGACGGTGCGATCTGATACGATATTACCACATCTTCGTAGTAAACAGGCGTTTGCTCCTTGCTTTCTGCCCAGCACTGTCCCGAATATGTAAGCTCTTCCTGCTTGTTGTTCACTTTCTTTATGCTTTCAAAAAAGGGAATTTTAAAATGCACTCCCGAAGACAGCGTTTCTTCCTGCACCTGTCCCATGCGCACCCTTACACCTGTACTCCCCGTAGGAACAATTCTGATAGAGCTAAAGAGAGCTGTTACGGCGAGAACTGCTGTAACTCCTGCAATAACGATAGTTTTTGTTTTCATAAATCATTTCACCTTTCATTATTTATTAACCGAGCAGTACTTATCATTTAAATTAAACTGAATGATTGACTGCTTTGTAATTGTCTTTATAACAGCCTTTATAAACGCTGTTCGGTCAGGTATGGTAATTTCATACATTGCATTGTTCTGAGTGTTCCAAAGCACACCTTTTTTCAAACCTAATGCGATCATATAGCAAGCACATTGCAGAAAATGCTCGTGATTGAGTTCGGAAACAAATTTCAGCTCATACACAACGTCATCCTTTAAAACATCGGCTCTGCCCTTGATTTCGTACATTTTTCCCGACTTGTCGTAAAACTTGATAGAACATTCTTTCTGAACGGTTTCATCAGGGGTAAAAACAGTTTTAAGGCGGTTGTAAATCCTGTCTGTCTGTTCCGTTGTCACAAAGGGACATATTACTTGTGTGACATATCGGTCGTAATAAGTTTCATATGCGGTAAGATAAAGTATCTTTTCTTCAAGATTTGCATTTTTCTTGATTCGCAAAGGCGGTCTGTCGTTATGCGTATCCTGTGAATATGCAATTTCACTGTCAATATCATAATTTCTGAAAAAATTTGCTTCCTGATATATGCCGATACAAGGCGATAAATCAATCAGACCGTCATTGCTTTTTATATAAATCGGCTCGTCATCCTGCGTTATCCTCTTGCTCTTTATAAGACCGAAGCATTCTTCCACGTCCTCTTTGTACTTGAACGAAAACATTTCAGATACGTTGAACGGCTGCTTATATCCGTTTGTGGTCAAAGGTCTGGTAGATAATGTTTTATCGGACAAAGGATGAAATTTTAAGCTGTTTACGAAAATGATTTTTTCCTTTCCACGGCTTGCAGCTACGCAGAAAATATTCCTTAAAATTTCATAGTCCACCATAGGCTTGTCAAGTCTGAGCTGCCAATATTCTTCGGTGTAGTCAAAAACCACGCATATTTTACGCTCAAGACCCTTGCTGCTGTCGTATGTGGTAAAGATAGCAGTATCGTTTGTAGGAGCGGAAGAGCTTCTGTCCTCGTTCGCTATGCTTGCATATACTGTTTTCTTATTAAATGTTCTCGGATAATCTCTTTCAAGAATATTTAAAACCTTTGACATTGCTCCCGTCCTTGCTCCCAAGCAAAGAATATCGGATGGATTCTGATAGGAAAGAAATTCCGTGACCTCATTAAAGGTCATACGCTCAACGTGACAGTTTTTATTTACACCTTTTATATCCTTTTCCCAGATACTGCCTAACCTTGAAGCAATATCGGAAGAGAGCCTGAAACACTTGGTAAAGTGCATAACGGTATGTTCACCCAAAAAGCCATCTATAAAAGCAGGAACATTTATAGTAGTCTTATCGTATATTTTCTGTTTCATATCGCCGACAGCTATTATTTGCATATCGGGATTCTGCGCTTTTATGTGCAGGAGCATTTCCGCTATTTCCTGTTCAATATCCTGATATTCGTCAAGAACAAGCATATCGTAATGTGAAAGAGCAGGCTTGTATCTGTTAAAGGACTGTATCAGATCTGAAATTCCCGATCTGATATTCATATTTGACAAAGCCATATAAGCAAAACCGTGATAGTTTGTAACACATACATTTCTTGCGGTTATTTTTGCCTTTGCATCAATTTTCAAAAGCCTGTTGTATGTAAGATAAAGTATTTTTTTATCCGAGAATTCATTGCACAGCACCTGTATAGCGGTAGTTTTTCCGCTTCCAATACAGGCATCGACAAGAACGTTCTCACCGTTAGCCGTTCTTTGTATTAACTCCTTTTGTTCATCGGATAAGTTGTTTAAAGATATGTCCATCTGCTTTAACACTCCCATATAATTATTTTTTTGATTTATTATCGTGAACAAAATACATTTTTGGCTGTTCACCTTTTGTGTGAGTAAATTTTAAGGAAAGGGGAATCGAAACAAACTGCCAATCCGCTTTTCCCTCACATAATTTTTGCATATCGGCTGCGTTAAGGCAAGCCGATATTCGTTGTTTATTCACAGAAACAGGCTGTTTTCCCAATTTGTTGAACAAAGAAAGAAAATTCATAGTTGAAACTCCTTTATATAAAATTATCCTGCCATTTCAATAAGATTATTTTTTACATCCGACACAGGAGAAGCAAGGTAATAATCGGGTTTTTCCATCACCTTTTCATAAGCTGCCTTTCCTTGAAAATTATCAATTACTGTCTGTTCTTCCACTGTCATATCTTCATAAGCTTTTTTGCCGTAAGAAGGGGGAAGCCATCTTTTTTCTTTTGCAATATAGATATTAAATCGGTCAATCAGCTCAGAACAGGTAAACGTTATATGCGCTGTTCCTTTTTTGTAAAAAGTGACCTTGAAATATTTTGTTTCTATGTTTTTGGAAATACCCCTGTTGAACGAAAGGTTGATTTGTTTCAATAAATCTACATCGGCAGTTATATTTCCGTTAAAAAAGTTTAAAATGCGTTCAATATCCGCAAGCACTTCATAGGCGGCATAGGTTCTCGGTTTTCCGTTCCAAACATCAAATATGCCGTAACAAGGCAAGATAACCTTTTTGTCTATTTTATAAGCCTTATTGGTTTTCCAACCGTCATAATAATGAAGATTTTTTGAAAACTCAGGATTGTAAGTATGCTCTATTGTCAGCCTGTCATACATTGCGGCAATTTCATTTTCTATTCCGCTTTTGATTTGTGAATTTATCTCAACCGACAGATTATAAATATTGAACTCCGAAAAATCATAATTCGCAAAACTGTATACTCTTTCTCTGTATTCGTTCTGAAGCTTACTTGTCAGCTTGCCGATAAACTTTTCATTGTTTAAAAGGGCTTTCCAGTATTTCATACGAACTGCTTTCAAATATTCATTAACAGTAACTTTATCTGAGCCGTTTTCTTTTTTAAGAACGAGGATAGGAGCGTTACAGTCATATTCTTTAGTATTAAAGCTTCTTGCAAGATACGGAAGCATACCGTTATATAGGTTAATAAGCTCAATACCCGATTTTACTTCTACCTTATATCGGTTAACGATAGCTTTTATGTAATCGGTCACTTCAATATCGGTTATTGTTTCTGCATCAGGCTCTTCATAATGTTCGACTTTTGCCATTCGTTCAAATATAGAATTATTCGGTTCTGCCTTGGGAATCGATACTTTTATAAGAGCGACTTCTACATCCGTTCTTCTTTCACTGTACAAAAAAGCATTGCTGATATATTCAATATCCGCATCATATTTTTCAAGCTTTGAAACAAGCTCCTGCCTTGTTGCAGTATACGGATTTCTAAGGGTTTCGGCATTTAAAAGGCATATTATACTACCGCCGTTTTTTTGGATTTCCAAAGCTTTCAGAAGATGTCTGTCCCCGTTTGAAAACGGCGGATTCATTATGATAAGATCGTATTGTTTAAACGATTGGAATGTCATAAAATTATCGTGTACAATATGTATATCATTGCTGAAAAAACCGTTAATATCATATTGAAAAGCATCAATTTTTCTGACATCCTTTTCGGGGATAGGAACATATTTGCCTTTTTCATCATTGTAATATGCCCATCCTATGCCATATCTATGTTCACTGTATTTGTACTTGCTCAAAATTTCCTTTCTTCGGCTGAAAATTTCATCCTTGTATTCTTTGCTGAAATTATATTTAAGAATTTGTCTTAGGTTTCGGTCAAGCTCGATGCAGTCTACATCAATTTTGTTATTTCTCTCTTTTGTAATTCTGGCAATTTCCTTTAAAATGTTTCCTTTTCCTGCCGAGGGTTCAAGTATGGTCTGAATCATATTCCAGTCAACCTTGTTTATCATCCTTTGAACAAGCTCGGCAGGCGTAGGAAAAAATTCGCTTGTTTCCTTGTTTTCTACAAAATCCAGTATCATATCAAATATTCTCCAATAATATAATCAACAAAAAAATCTCAATGTACAAAAAAGCTAAGACTGTCATTATAAAGCTCATATGGCATACCACCGCAGTCAAACCGTATATAATTCCAGTCAGTAGCGTTATAGGCAGGATGACGTTCCGTTGTTCCTATACTCTTAAGTCTTCCGTGACGATCTTTTTGATATGTGGGTACTTTGTGATGAATTGTGGTCTTTTCTTTTGCAAATCCGAACCAGTCATACAATAAATCCTTTGCTTCATCGTCTGTCAAAAAACGTGTACCGCCTGCTGTCACAAGTTCATCATAATTTTTCTGCTTGACATTTTCTTCAAATTCATAGTCGCAGTACTCCAATTCCTTGTCTAACTCTTTTTTCAAGTTTCCAACCATCTTTGCGTATACGTTTAACTTTTCAAGAGTTTCAGCGGAAGACTTCTTTGCTTCAGCCAGTTCCGTTTTCGTTTTATCTAACTCGTTCTTCAGACTGAATGCGGCATCATATTCGATATTTTCTTCGGCAATTTCAAAGCAGCCCTCAAAAGCTGTGCCTACATAGCTGTTTTCACCAAGCTCATCAACGATTTTTTTTATTCTTTCCAAAGCTTTTCTTTCCTGATCTTTAGTTGACATAATTCATTTCTCCTTTGGTCATTGCTTATGCAGCGTTTTTCTTTTCCCTGTGCTTTTTGATAAGCTCTCTGTACGTCTGTAATTCAAGCAGAGCCGTTACAATATCGTTACATTCAGACTGTTCTAAGTTAAAGCCGCCGTTTTCCGTAAACTCGCTTGTAGAAGCTTCTGCAAGTATGTCAATCATTTGTTCGAGGATTTCATCGGTAATCTGTATATTGCTTTTTTTCATACAATCAATCTCCTGCCACTATATAAAAATATCCGTTGTTCTCTGTATTTATTATACCATACTGTATATCCGTTGTCAATACATTTTTTAAAAAACGCATATATAAATATGCGTTACAAAAGCGGCTTTTTGTGTACACATTGCACAAGAAAAAATGTTCCCGAAAAAAATCGGGAACATCGTATTGCTGTTATTATTCAAAACGTCTTACTTTAGTGTATGAATCGGGATATACCACCCACCAGTATGAAGCATCTCCGCTAAAATCGTTTTTATCTGACGGAGCTGTTCCGTGCAGATAAATATTTCCTACGTTATCAATGGAATTAAGGTCTGCGATAATAGGAACGCCTGCGTGAAGCACCTGACCTGTTGTCAAGGTTAAATCGGAATCAAGCGTACCGAGATAGATAACGGAGCTGTAGCCGTTGTAATCTTTCCAAGCGTTCACATATAAGCTTTTTGTTCCGTCATAAGCTCCTGCCTCGTGAATTATAATATCCATCGGCTTACAATCGGAATAATCGTCCGCAAAGCCTGACGAAGCTCCGAGTATTGTGTTGGATGAGCCGTTATGCTTGCCTGAGCTTTTCAGGATATAATTTATAAAGCCTACATCGTTTCCTGCCGTGCAGCTTCCGTCATAATGAACCGTGCCGCTGCTTCCGTCTTCCCATATAACCTCTACCGTTCTTCCTTCGCACGCTTCGGAAAGGAAGCTGTGTGATTTGTGAGTATCGCTGTAATGTCCCCTGCCTATCCAAGCGAGAGTTAATCTGACCGCATCCTCTCTTGTTTGTGTAAAGCCTGCTCCGTACTTTGATTTCAGGGCTTCAACTATGTTGTCAACGTCCTGCTGTGCAAGCGAGAAACCCGATGTTCCTTCTCCGAGCTTATCGCCGATCTCCCACGGTATATCAAAGCCGTAAACCTCGTGCCAGTCCATCGCCATACGGTTAAGGGCAAGTATCATATTGTCCTCTGTCCAGCCCTCATATTTGTAAAATTCACTTGTTCTGATAGGGAGCGTATCGTTTCCTTTTTTGATCATACAGTCCACATCGAAAATATCACGCATCAGGTGATAGTTGCCTATTCCGCTTTCGCCGTTTGTACTGCCGACATGGAAACCGCCGCCCCACTGTTCGCCGTCCACATAGAAATTAACGCCTTGCAGTCCAGAATAACTGCCCTGAACATCATAAAGGGGAGAACGGCAGCCGCCAGATTGACTTGCAGTCAGTACAGACGTATAATCTATTTCTTTTTTGATATATTTTCCTCTGATGTTGTCATAACCGTTTGCTTTCAAGTCGTAGCCGATAGCGACAGGCTGATTTTCTTCAAGAATACCTGTCATTGCCATTTGCTCATTGGTAGAAGAAAATACAACGCCCTGCGAATGCACACAGATATGACCTCCGCAATATTTAAAAGCGTGTCCTGTACAGTTTCTTTCAAACCTTTCAACGTGCTTGACTGCAAGAAGCATTGTTCCGTGATTCCAGTAATAGCGGTCTACCGTGATAGGCTCTCCGTCTTCATCGTAGCCTATGATCTCTTCGGGGTTCAGCATTACCGTATCAAAGCTCTTTTCAATATCTTCCTCGTTATACTCCATAAGCTCATACCAGATGTGAGTGAAAGAATTTCGGTCTGCGCTTAATTCCCATATTTCTTCATGTACCGAATTATCACGTTCGGTATAGAAGTTATCCTCAAACCATTTTGTGATTTCCGCATATGAAGCTTCGTCTTCGTGTTCAAAATATGTTTGATTTGAAGCATACTTTTTGCGTTTGATTTCCAGAGTGCTGTCCTCCGTCTGCTCCCAGCAACTGTCAAACATAGAATAGTACTTTATGCCGTCAAGCGTTTCCTGATTTGAATCCATATCGTACCACAAACAAGCGTCTTCATCGCTGTTCATATTTGTCATATCAATTCTTACATCGTATTCATCGGTATCTACGGGATATTTTATGCCGCTTGCTCCGTAAAAGAAAGGCGATACATGATCGCTGTTCCAGAAAAGCTTAAAATTCTTTTCAACGGGAGATACGCATTCGCCGTATTCGCTGTTTTCCTGCTGAAGGGCTTCGTCCATATCTATGCCGTTATACGGATAATATTCGACTTTAAGAGTTATTTCCTGCTGATGAGTTGCTTCAAACAAATAAAAAGCATAGCTTCGCACTGTTTTAAAGCTTACCGAATCACCTGTAAAGTCAACCAACTTAGGCGGATTATCCTCGGTGAAAACACTGACAATTACTTTTCCGAGCCATTTAAAAAAGCCTGCTATCTTATTGCAGATATTTTCCCAATCGACCTGAGCAGGTGATTTGTCCAAAATGCTTTCAATATCGCCGTCATCGGAAGCTTCCATATACATAACATCGACCATTGATATAATGTCCTTTATATTACAGGTATGACCGCTTTCGATACTGGAGTAGCCTAAATATGCGCCATCGTCATAGCTTGTGCTTTCCTCGTTTCGTTTGCTGTATGCGTTGGTATTTGCGCTGATGCCTGCTTCGTGTTTTCCGCTGAAGCCTTTCACCATTGTACGCAGATCACTGTTATTGCTCATATCCGTAAAGCCGACACCATCGGGTTCGGTTGCCCAGAAAGGATTTATAACAATGTCGCCGCCAAAGGCAGACAGATTAGGCGACTTTCGGTTGGATTTTGTGTTTCCGAGATATTTAGAAAGATATTCATAGTCAGCCCCGAAGCGTATATTTTCACGTTCGGAATACATACCGCTGAAGCTGTTGATTTCTTCCAGCCATGCCGCTTCCATTTCCTGCATACCGTCATAAAGCTGATACGCTACCGTTTCGCTGTAAGAATCGGGAGCGAGAAGATTGTCGATTATCTTCATCGGATTTACAGCATCGAGCAGAGATTGAATACAGGAAACGGCAATTCCAATAACAACTATTGCCCCTCCGAGTATAACCGTGCCGCCGAATAAAAGTACTAAGCCTTTCATCAGCAGCTTTGTAGCCAATTTTTTTACGCCTATGACAGTTCTTCCCAAAAGGCTTTCGCTGACACGTTTTTTTGCTTTATTTACAAAATTATTATATTTTGCGATAATGCCTTTTTCTTTTCTTGCCGCTTTTTTGAGCTGCTTTTGCTGCCTTTTGATATACTTTTCGTTTCTTTTAGCGTTTACGGGAGCTGCTTTTTTGTTTTTCGGCGGCTTTTTTTCCTTTTTCAAAGGCTTGTTGTAAGCATCTTTAAGCGAATCCCATCCCGTTTTTTTAGCGTTGCGTATATCGGAAACACGGATATTTCCCAATCTTCTTACAGCGGTAACGCTTTTAACGGCATATGTACTGCCTCTGTATATGGTATTAAAATCACGCATAACAGCCTGCATTTCATCGTCATCGTTAAGCTTCATAACACCCGATGTCATTTTATTGCTCATTTTGCTGACGGCACTCTGAGATTTCGGTTTTCCGATCGCTCTTTTTTTATTTACATTGACAAGCATATCACGGGTACTTTCTGATATTCCGATTTTGGAAAGCTGTTTGCCGTCAAGCTTTTTCAGCATTTCAACATCAAACTTGCCGTTGGCTTTTACAAATTGAAATCCTGCATTTTCCGCTTTTTTAATAAACTGTGCGTTGATATCCAATATTTTTTCCCGTGTAAGGGGATTGTCCGCCGTTATCTTTACTCCGAAATCCTTTTCAAGTCCCTTCATAATTTCCGAAGTTTTGGATGAAAACATCTGCAATTCTTCATTGGATAATTTTATTTTATTACGCACTTCGTCAAGGGTTTTGGATTTGCGTTCAAAATTTTCCTTTATGGTTTTCTGCTTGCTTTTTAAATTGTCTATTTTGCTTTCAACATTTTTAAGAGCCGTTTCCATAACGCTTTTATCATCGGACAAAGCCTTTGATATCAGCTTATGTTCATCTGCCGAAAGAGTTTTTCCCGATATCAGATTCTCCGTTGCCGTGCTTAATTTAGCCGCATCCGCAGCGGAAAGGGAAGGATTGGAAGCAAGATTTCTCAAAGCTTTGGCTTCCGAAGCACTGAATGTGATTTTATCTCCGCTTCGTATTTTGTCAAGCTTATTTTCAATACTCGGAAAGGTTACGTCCAATTTCTCCTTGACAGCCGTACTCCTTTTTGACAATTCGTTTATATCACGCTGTAAATTGTTTGTTTCCTTAAAATATTCCGACTTGGTCTGCACCTTATATTTTGAGATAAGGGAGGAAAGGGACTGCCTGTCTTCAACGGAAAGCGTTTCGCTCTGTACTCCGAACGGACTGTTGGAAACTTTATTTATAAGCTTGCTTTCCGCATTTGTTAGGGAAGAAATATTGCCAAGCTTGCCCAAAGCGTTTCTTTCATTGCCCGAAAAAGTAAAGGAAGCTTTTGCCGTCAAAGCGACAGCTTCTGTATTCAGAGAGCTTACATATTTGTCAAGCTCGTCGCCGTAGTGTTCCTTGACAATATTTTTAGCACCCGAAACAACATATTCCTGACGGTACACGCTGTCTTTGATTGCTTTTGCATTGCTTTGTATTGCCGCTATCTGTTTTTTTGAATGAAGCACTTTGTTATTTCTTGCGGTTTTTCCGTCAAGAATTTTATCGGTTTTCTCCATTCTTTTGCGGTGCTGCTCCAAAACCTGATCCCTTACCTTGCCGTGAACGATTTTTCCGTCAATAACTACGGTATCGTTATTTAAAACAGTGGCTTTCTGAGATTTGCCTGCGCTTACAGTGGGAGAAGCTTCACCTGTTCTGAGATCGGGCTTGCTGTCCCAGATTTTTTTATTGTTTCCTGCTCCGAATTGATCTAAGGTCTGTCCTCTGTAAACAGCTTGATTTATTACGCTTCCCAAAGCATCAAGATGTTGTGTCATTACGGCATACAGATGTACGTTATCGGCAACATCTGTTTGCTGCTCAAATTTGACTTCATTGGGCGTTTCGACTGTTTCAAAAGTCCGTTCCCGATAATCCTCGATGATTTTTTTAGCTGAAATTTTACTGTCCGCTTTTAATCCTGCCGTAAGATCGCTGTTTTTTATGGCAGAAGCGGAAATCTCTGAGGGTATTTCCACCAGATACTGACCGTTTATCTTTTTCGGAGCAGCTATTGCATCTACATTTTGTTCACGCATTGTCTGAACGAACCGCTGAACCTTTTCTTCATCCGAAAAAGCAACACGCTTAAAATCGCTTCTGTCATAATTTTCGTTACGTTCGCCTGCTCTTAAATGTCCGTGCAGCCGTCCGAACATTTCATCAACGTTCTTTTCATAGCTTCTCGAAAAAACATTCAAAGCGTTCTGCGAAAGGCTTTCCAAACCGTTCGTTACAATGCTTCCGAAATCGCTGAAACCGCTCATAATGTCACCCCTTTCACCGCTTTATAATATGTATTCGTCCGTACCGATAAATTCATCCGTTTCCGTATAATCGCTTTCATTTTCATAATCGCTGTCTTCGTATCTGTCCCTGTCAAGCTCTTCCGCATACTCGATTTCATCAAGCGTTACGGTGTCCTTGCCGAAAAACATATTATTCACTTCAAAAGCAAGCGTTAATGTGTCGCTCTCGGCTGATACAAAAACAGGCTGCATAAACGACAGCGTGTAAACACAGCTTTTTTCAAGCTCCTGCTTTACAAGGTCGATAACAACGGTATAGTCGTTGGGCTTTCCCGAAAGTGCGTTCTTAGTGCCTCTTTGCAGCATAAGTCCCCACATCTCCTTTATCCGCATTAAATCAGTCATATCGCTTGAACGAAGCATTACATACATGAATTTATCGTTTATGTAAACCGTACTCGTTACATTGATTCCGACACTCTGCTGAATGTCCGTATGGTTAAGCTTGCCGTCAGAACGTTCTATAAAACTTTTCAGCGTTGCAATACAGTCGCACTCTCTGCATTTGTCGAGAACCTCCGATAATTCATCAAGAGAATCCTGAGTATTTGCGTTTAAAATATTTTCCATAATCATACTCTCCTTTTCTGCACAGCGTAATTATCGTAAATATGTTCCGCTTTTTGAAATGTTTCCAACAAAAGACACTACAGGCTTTTTACTTGACAGCAGCGTTGCCACTATCGGTATTCCAAACGAGCTGTTATCCATAATTGAGGAAATTTTATACGCATTTTCCGCAATAGGCTCAATGCCGTATTCATCACATACGGCTATAATTTTCTGATAACGTGAAAAATCCATTTTATTATCAAAGTACAACTTGCTTTCACTGTCATATATCTGTGATTTTACCAATTTGACAAGAAGCCAAGCTTTTTCGTTTTCATATATCTCTTCGGCGTATTTCGGATTTTGCAGCAGCTGCATACATACATCCTGAACCACGTCATCCGCCTGTATTCCGATTCGTTTGTTTATTCCAGTGATTTGACAGGCGTTGTAAAGCTCTTTAATTATCCAAGACCACATCTGCGCCGTCCTCCTGTTTATCGTTTAAAATTTTTCTTATTACCATTCCCGCTTCTTCAAGGGTATCTCCGAGACAGTAATTGTCTTTTCCTGCATAGTACATTTTGTCAGACAAAAAATTGTCTTTGTCTTCCTGATTTCTGAATTTCATAGTTTGCCTTTCCGCTTAAAGCTATGGTTTTCCTGATGTGTTATGTTCAAAAAAAGATTGTAAAATCTTTCTTTAATCAATCATAGCACATCGGAAAACCTTAAATTGTATCAATATGATTATATCTTGAATATCGCTTTATTTCAGATATTTAACTGTTGCTGCTGTTTTCTGCTTTGACTTTTTTTGTATCGTCATTCGGGTTTGTTGACATAATTTTATACAGCTCCGAAGTAACGGGAAGCTTGTAATCTATCGGGATAAGAATAGAGTTGTTATAAATCAGTCCCATACCCGAAGGCTTGTCCTTTATATAGTCAATAAGACTGTCGGAAATACCGTAAAGCTGCTGAAGCTGATTTCTTCCGATAGGCGACTGATTAAGGAACACAAAGAAGCCTGTGTTATTGAACATAGCCGTACCTTGCTGTGAGCGGAGCAGGTCGGCAACGTCCTGAGTAATGCCCGTCATAATGCCGCCGTACTTACGTACACGTTTAAAATATGCCATAATGGTTGTAGCGGAGCTTTCCGTTTGAAAAAACAAATGGAACTCGTCAAGGTATACCCAGATAGCCTTGTTGGTATTATTCTTTTTGTTCATTTCCATATTTTTTACAATTCGTGTCCATATATGGGAAAGGCATACCTTCATAGCCATTTCCTTCATCTTTTCGGGCAGGTAAAGCAGATTGAAAACGGTAAGCCTGCTGCTTGTACGGACGTTTGTTTTATGAGCAAACAGGTTATAGTTTCCGATACAGTAAGGCTCTATTGACATAGCGATTTTATTTCCTTCGGGAGAATTATCGGCAATAAGCTGTTCGTAAAAATCTTCAAGGGTAGGGCAGATTTCCGTGTCGATATCCGAGGTATCGCCCTCGTTATGCCGTCTTGTCATTTCTTCGATATACGGCTCGTACATTCTGTTGCAGGCTCTGTGAATAACGTTTACTTCATAAGCGTTGCACTCTCTGCCTTTACCGAGTACGCTCTCCACAAGACCTACCATGTAGTCGCACTTTTCAACAAGCGGAGCAGCTTTCGGGTCGTTCCATTCCATTGACAGATCGCAAGGGTTGATATGATAATCCGAATTGGTTTCAAGGTCAATAACCGTACCGCCAAACGCATCGGCAATAACACGGTATTCGTTTTCAGGGTCAAGAATGATCATATCGTCAATTCCGTCAAGCAGATTGGGAATGATCTCTCCCTTTGTAAAGAAAGATTTACCTGAACCCGACTGACCGAAGATAAGACCGTTGGCAAGGCGTGAACGCTTTCTGTCATACATTGCCATATTTTTTGAAATAGCGTTTGAACCGTAGAAATGTCCGTTTCTGTCCTGTAATTCCTGAATGTTGAAAGGGAACAGCGCACAGGCGTTGTCCGATGTAAGCATACGGTCAATAATTATCTTGCTGTTGCCGCAAAGAGCAGCGGTATTAAGTCCTGCAACCTGCTGTCCGATAAGGTAAGAGGGGGTAACGGAATAGTCGGCGCAAATGCTCTTGTACTGTCCTGAAATGTTTTCAAGCTCTTCCTCATCCTTGCCGAATATGCTTACTACCATTGTTGCATAGAAAAGCTTTTTGCCCTCGTTTACAACATCGTTGCGGAGCTTTTTAGCCTGCTCCTGCGCAAACTGCAGATCCTCGTTCATAAGAGAAGGATCGTAACCGCCCTTGTATGCCTGCTGACTTGCCTTTATTACGTCAGCCTTAATGGAAGTATTCATCATTTTTACGGAAGACAGGGCTTTCTTTCTCGGCACAGCCTTTAACTGAATCACTGTCACCATTTCATAGGGAAGGTTTGTTGTATTTGTGAGGAATGAAGTATCAAGCGACTGAGGAAGATTTATGTAGGCAAAGGATTTGCAAAATCTGTTGTCGCCGAGCATAAGGCACTGTCTGTCCCTTGCGATAGTCTGAGGGGCTATAAGGTCTTTAACGGACACTCCCGACTTTTTCAACGCTTTCTGGTCGAGCGTGGTTTTTGAATTGCCCTCGCCGTCCGTATGCGTTTCAAAGTATCGGTTAAATTCTTCCTCAAAAGGCACGACCTCATTGCCGCAAAGTATCTCACGCATTATGCGAAGTCTTTCAATTGCTTCAAGCTGTCGTACTCCGACTTTATTTATCGTCTTGATGCTTTCCTGCAATGCCACATCGGCAGCGTTAAAAGCCGTTCCTGCTTCGGACAGGCTTCTTGCTCTGACATTCAGCATAATGTATTTTTCCTTTGAAATATCATTATGACCCTCGGCAATTTTGGAGTCAATAATTTTGTTGTAGTCCTCACGGTATTTATCAAGACCGTCACCGAGCATTTTAAGGTGATAAGCTTCCGAAAGCTGCTCGTTCGTATTTCTTTTGTTGACAATTATGATTGATATGTCAACATTGTCGGGAAAACGGTTGATAAACTTAGTGTAGTCAATCAGAACATCTCTTTGCTTTTCTTCGGGTTCTGTTACAAAGTTGCTGTCCACAAGATGATAAAGCTTGCTGTAACAGCCGTTTGCAACTATAATTCCATCGGTAGTGATACCGTCAAAGTCAAGTACGTCCTGAACGCTTTTAGGCATCTTTTTAGGCTTTCCTTTTTGAGCGTTATGTGTGTTGTTGTCTGCTTTCTTTACCTCGGCGGTATTTTTTCTGAATTTACTGTTTTTCATATAAATATTCCTTTCGTATTTATTGTTTGTGGAGTTCTGCTTCCTTGCTTTCGGTTTTGCTACGCAAGTCACGTCTTGTGTAATACTGCGCATCAATTTCAAGCTTAGTTAAAATCGAACGGGCAATATCGTATGTATCGCTTTCCATTCTGTCCATAAACAGCTTTCGGTTTCTCAAATCCACTTCTCTTAACCTTTGTTCCGCTTCAATAAGGGTCTGCATTGTTTGTCTTTCGCTGTCGGTTTTGAGGAAAAGATACAGCCTGCCGTTTGTTGATGAATTTCGCCATACCGCTTTTGAATTGCTGCTCGATGCAACGGCAGCCTGTCGGTATATATCGCTGTCGCTGTCAATCAGTTTCTGCTGCGGTGAAGGTCTTGGCTTTTGGTCGAAAATTTCAATCACGACAACAGCATTCTGCGGTATATCAGATCCCGTAAGTGAACCGTCAAACACATTAAGTCCTGCGCTTTGCGAGGGGGTAAATTTTTTCACACGGAGCTTTTCAATATCCTGCCTGCTGTACGTATAATTGTTGCGTGAAATTATCTCCTGAAGCACCCTGTTCTGATTTTCCAGATCGTCAATCTTATCCATTAACGGCAGCAGTCCGATATCGTTTTCACCGATACCAAATTTCTGTGCAAGCTTATATATTTTCTGAATGTCATCGTTAAGATACTGCCTTTGTTTTTCACGCAACTCTATTTCCTTTTTCAGCGTTTCAGTTTTAAGCTGCATCACCGTTTTATTTCCGTTTGCCGTTGCACCGTTGATTATCTCCGTGCAGTAGCCGAGACGTTCTTCAACAAAGTCCGATAACCGTGTGTGCATTGCGGAAAGATATTTGCGGTTGATAAGGTCTTTGCAGCATAACCGTTCAACATTTTCTCCGTGCTGCTCCTTCCATTTTTCCAGTGCCTTGTTGGTCTTTCCGTATTCAACATTGCCTTTAACAACTGGAACAAAATCAATATGGATATGCGGAGTTTTTTCGTCCTTGTGAACCACTGCGTTGATAATATTTTTCTCTCCTAAATCCTGACAGTAAAAATCATAGACGGCAGTGAAAAAATCCCTTTCGTCTTCCTTTCTTACATTCTTAGGAAGCGTTACTATCATCTCGCCTAAAACCGTCTGGTCACGCCGATTGACTGCAAACACTTCCGACAGTCTTTTCTGCACGTCATTAACAGTGCCTTTTTGCAGATGATAGTTGAACATGGTACGCTCATTTTCAATATCCTTATTGCTGTGTTCAACTCCGTCATCAGGAACACGGTTATTGTGGAGAAGAAGTCGTCCTACGCTATAAGCCTTATATTTTGAAAATTCAGCCATAGACTATCTCCTGTTTTCCGCTTGCAAATATCGCCGAAAATAGCAAGTCTGCAAGTATATATTTTTTATATAATAAGTGTAACACACCTTGTTTTTTTCTTGCCACTGCATATAAGTCATAGCAAAATAACTGTATAAGTATATCGAGATATACTTAATTGATAATTTGTTCACGCATATCCGCTATACGCTGCCGCAAAAGTTCATTTTCCGTTTTCAGCAATTCAAGCTGTTCATCACGGCATTTATCCCTCTGTTTCTTGCGTTTCTTAAAGTTATATACTCTTAATGCCGTCTTTTGTTTGTCCGACAGCTTGCGGCATTCGGGGCAGTATTTCAGGGCAATATGCCTGTACCAGTTGCAATCGGAATTGTCGGCATCGCTGATAACCGTTCCGCAATATTGACAAAATTTACGCTCGTTCATGATTACTCCCCTTCCGCTTCAACGGCGGCATCACTAATCGCTTTCGTTACCGTTTTCGTTATACCGTTCTTGTATAATTCCTCAATTCCTTCAAGCAGGGAAGACCTGATTTTTTCACGTTCGGAATAGACTGTCTTAAGCAAATGCTCTCTTGTACAGTCGGTATCGCCGATAAGCATTTCGTAATCGTTTGCGTTTCCGACCAATGACGGAACGGAAAGAGTAACGTTTCTTATTAAACGGCTGTCGCTTGCTTCAAGATCTGTAATAATATCTTCAAGAGTTTCAAGCTTGTTTACAAGATTTTCAAGATAATGAACATCACTGCATACATTCTGAAAATGAATCGTTTCTTCTATTTCACTGTGCTTAGAAATTTTTTTACAGCAAAAAACAGCAAAGCAGCCATAAAAAACCAGAAGAAAAAATTTAAGCATTTTTATCATTCCTTTCTGTAATTCTGAGTGTAACACAGGTTGTTTTTTTACAAATAAAAACAGCGGACAGATTTATTCCATCCGCTGTAAAAATCGAATAAAATTATTCGTCATACTCTATGATGACGGTTATCAATCTGCCGCTATCATTTCTAAGATATTTTATTTTATCAATTGATAAATTTTTCCCTGTCAGTTCGTCAAGAACAGCATTGACCTTTTTATCCGAAAGAGGTAATTGCTCGGAATCGGCAGATAAAATTTTCACTTTACGTTTTGCAAAGAAATTTTCAAGCATTTGTGTTTTCCTCTCCTTTGTTTTTTAAAGCTGCCGATTTTTGAAGCCATTGTAAAACCTGTTCCTCAAAATCAAACCGCTGCTTGTCGGAAAGTATAAGTTCATTGACCTTTGCTTTATATCTTTCATACTGCTTTTTCACCCACGGATGATTAACGTTAAGGCGGTAGCCGTACTTGTTATCCTTTGCGAAAATTGAAACATTTTTATTTTGCAATCCATTATTTTGAGCATCTTCCCAAGAAATTTTATTTCCCATATCAACTGTCCTTTTAAACTTTATTTTTTGCCCCATCCTTTTTTACTTGATGCGGATGTGTTTTTCTTTCCCCAACCCGAATTGTTATTGCTTTTTGCCGTGTTGTCAAATTCAAAATCGTTTTTATGTTCTGCCTTATTGAGTACAAGCCTTGCCTTAAAGCTTTTTCCGTTTTTGCTTTTGAAAGAATAGGTTTTTGTCTTGCCCTTTGCGGTCAAATCTTCAAGATCGCTTTCTTTCATTTTGTGTCCGCATATTTCAAGACCGAAGTTGAATTTACAGTCGCAGTACCAACCGTATCTTCCGTATTTCAGAATGTTTCCGCAGCAGGGGCAGTTATGATTTTTTTCGGGACTTTTTTCTGCTCCGCTGCTGTTAAATTCCGATAATGTTTCACTGTTGCTTGAAAGAATTTTCTTTGTGGCAGTCGAAACGTATTCCTTCACCTCGGCAAGATAATTTTCCTTTGCAAGCTCCTTGTTTGATATGGAGTTCAGTTTGCCTTCCATATCGGCAGTTTTAATGGGTGATATAAGATTTTCGTCATACTTTGCTATCATTGGGATAACACGTTTTCCAAATTCAGTAGGTGTAATTTTTTGCTTGCTGTCAACGGTAATAAGCTTCTTGTCTATCAGCTTTTCAATGATAGCGGCTCTTGTTGCGGAAGTACCAATGCCACAGGTCTTAATTTGTTCACGAAGCTCTTCATCTTCAATCAGCCTGCCCGACTTTTCCATTGCTAAAATAAGCGAACCTGTCGTATAGGAAACAGGCGGTCGGGTTTCCATATTGTACACGTTAAAGCTGTTGACGTTTACCGTATCGCCTTTTGTCGGTATCGGCTTTTCCGAAATATCATAGTCCTCGATTTTTTCCTTGAATCCTTTTTGCTTTACGATACGGAAGCTTTCAAAAAATCTTTCCTTGTTTTTATGAATATATGTTATACTAACCGTATCAAAAACAAAGGGCGGCTTCATTGTGTCCATAAACCGTTTCAGAATTACTGCATAAACTTTTGCTTCCATTCTGTCAAGACTGTCTGCATTTCCGTGGAAGGTAGGAATAATTGCATAGTGATCTGTAACCTTACTGTCGTCAATATATCTTGAAGGAACATTGTAGCCTATTTTTCTAAGGTCATCTGCAGCAGCAGACGATAAGAAACGGCAATCGGTACGGGGATATGTGGTAAATTTTTTCTCGTATAAACTTTGCGCAAAGCTGAGTGTCTGTGAAGGGGATATATGAAACGACCTTGAACAGTGCGCCTGCAAATCCGCAAGATTAAACAGGTACGGCGCATATTCCGTTTTGGTCTGCACCTTGACATTTTCAACGGTAAGCTGTTTTGTAATATTGCAGTTATCGGCAAGCTCTTTAGCATCGTTTTCTTTGAGAAATCCCGTATCGCTGTAAAGCAGGTCGCTTTCAAAAAATCTGCTCCCCTTAACAGCTTTCCAAGTTGAAAAGCTGTCGGCTTTTATGCCGTAGTAATATGTTTTGGTAAAACCGTCAATTTCTTTCTGCCTGTCAACCACCATAGCAAGAGTAGGTGTCATTACTCTTCCCGCATTAACGAGCGTTCCGCTTGTAAGCGTAAAGCCTTCCGTAAAATTCATTCCGATAAGCCAGTCGGCAATTGCTCTCGCATATCCGCTGTCGATCATCGGCTGATATTCCGAATAAGGCTTTGCTGTTTTTATGCCTTTCAATATGCTGTCTTCCGTATAGCTGTCGATCCATACGACCTTTTCTTCAAACCTCGGAGATGTCTTAAAAATCTGATTGCGGATAAGTGCCTGAATGTAAATTCCTTCACGTCCGCTGTCACCTGCGTAGTAGATGCAGTCAATATCCTTTCGTGTATAAAGACTCTTGACAATCTTGAACTGCTTGTATGTAGCTTCCTGCGGCTTGTACTTAAACGTCTGCGGTATCATAGGCAGCTTGTCCTTGCTCCATCTGCCGCCCCAAGCTTCGTTCTGTTCTTCGGGAGAGCAGATAGCTATAAGATGTCCGACCGCCCAAGTAATGATGACGTTGGTGTTCATAACAGGGGAAAAACCTTCAACATATCCGTCTGTTTTTTCTTTGCTCTGCACCTTCAGGACTTTCCTGTATTCCTGCGCCACCGAAGGCTTTTCCGTAATAAAAATCGTACTCATATTTCATCTTCCTCTTCTTCATAATCAAAATCAAATTCCTCGTCAATCTGTTCAAGGAAATTGTTGTACTGCTGCTTTAACCGCTTTTCATAATCTCTTTTGGCACGATGGGATAATTTTGTGTTTTTACTGTCATACTGCGGTGAATAATCTTCCTGCGGTTCGGAAGAGCGCACCAAGTAAATTACGTTTATCACAATCAGTGCGAAAAATATCAATGTCAAAGCGTACAGCTTTCTGAAATTTATCAGACTTACCAAAAAAGCAAAAGAATACAGAATGACATTGCGTATGTATCCTGTGCTTTTTTTCTTTTTTCTTTTCTTCATACTTCTCCTTTCTGTCAGAACGGTACATCGTCGGGCGAATATATCTCAACAAATTCGTCCAGATTGCCGCAGCTTTCTGCTGCCGTGCTATTATCAGCGGATAACGTTTTGCTTTTATTGCATTTGAATTTACTGAACACGCTTGATGAACTTCCGCTGCTGTTCAATGCTTTTGCCTGACGTATCAGTTCTTTTTCCTTTACGGACGGATTTTCTACAGTAATTATAACTGCTCCGTCTTTTTCCAAAATACTGATCATATTGCTCTCCTTGTATTTTCCGACATTTGGAAAACATTTTTTACTATTAAGTGTAACACACCTTGATTTTACGCATAATACAAAGTTTTGTCCGACTTGCCGTTATTTAATAAGCTATGCCACATAACATATCTATTATATCATATATTTATGTGCGTTGTCAATAAAAACTAATTGTTAAAATATAAAAATAATCGTTGCAGCATAATTGCCGAACAATTTTGGAAATAAAAAAATCTGTTTAAAATATAAAATTATCCGTTGCATTTGATTTAATGTGTCTGGCAGAGCCGTGGTGACGTTTTGTAGATGAAAAGGTCAAATTATATTCCGAAAAATAAAACGTCTTATAAAGGCTGTCAGACGGCTTAAAAATGATTTCCCGAAAACCGCATTCCGACAAAGAACTAAAAAGAACTATTTGCTTTAAAATTTACCACAAATTGTTAAAAATTTTGAACGTTCACCTATATAATACTGTTAAGTAATACTGTTATATAGCTAATAATATATAATACTGACATTCTATACTGTTATATGTTAGTAGTAAACTTAAGTAGTATGTTAATAGTAAACTTACATATAACAGTATTATATATTACTGTTATATAATACTGTTATATAATAATTATTATATAATACTGTTATATATTACTGTTATATAACAGTATTATATACTTTTTATTTTATTATTTTATTTCACTTCGTTCAATAAAATAATAAAATAGCGAACTGTCAAAAAGTGAACTTGACAGCAGACTGTTGAAAGCAAACTGTTGTCTTTTGCAGGCTGAATACAAAAATCGAATGGCAAAAGACAATCCTGCGGAGCTGAAAATGCGGATTTCTTGGCTTTCTTCAAAAAAGCAGATAAGCGGAAGTCCTCTTTACAAAAAAAGCAAAAGAGGATGCTTCCCTTACGGATTTTTTGGAAAGGAAGGGTTGGCATTGTAACCGATACTCCTACGGTCAACTCGGATTCGTTCGTAACCGCAGATACCTTCCCCTTTTCAAAAAGCCCTCCGCAGGAGCGTTGTAAACTATCAGCCTTTTTAACAATCTGCTTTTAACATTGTTTTCAACTTTTTAACAACAGATAAAAACATACGAGCGCAGCGAGTACCGAACGAAGTGAGGTTAATATAACAGGTAATATTTAGTTTCTCTGTATGTTGTAAAAAATTTTTAAACAGCGGTTTAAAAAAACAAGGTATGTTACACTTAAAACTACGAAAGGCACAATTAGACGGGCAGTATTGTGTTTTGGAAAAAATGAAAGGAAATTTACTATGAGTTATTTTGATCCTGATATTTACAATATAGAAAATCTCAAAGATGAAGATAAAAAACGTGTCAATGAAATTGAATATGTCAAGGAACAGGTTCTCGGCGATAACGCTGTTGAGGAATATCTTTCGGAACATTACAGCGGAAAAGCCACAAACGAGATCCTGAAAGAAATGTTCATCCCGTTTGTTGAAAGTCTGCGTGAAAATGTTGACTGCTGCATATGCGATATGATCGTTGATGCCATCGAAGGATATACCGAGGATGAACTTGAACTTCTGAGAAAAAAAGCAAAAAAGGAAAAACAAGAAGAGGTGCGTAAAGATGATAATTCAATGGACGAATAAGCATAGCGGAGAGCAGGGCTTTGTAAAATGCCTAAACAAAAAAGACGGGTATTTTGAGAACACCTTCAACGAAAATGAAGCAAAGAAGTATTCCGAGAGAAGCATAAATAAAACCATTGGACTGCTGAACGTTTTTTGTCCCGATAATATTTATCAAGCCGTTGATTATGCTCCGCCGAAAACCGAAAATAAGTCCTGCGAAGAAAATACGGTTAGTATTTCCAGTATAAAAGACTTTGAAGCATATAAAACCAAATACATCAACAAAGGAGTAATTCACAATGAAAAAGAATAATTCTATCACAAACAAGACAACTGAAAAGATTTCCAAGGAGCTTGAAAAGGAGCAGGCAAAGCTTGCTGCTTTGGAAAGCAAGCGAAGCGATATTGAAAACGAAATAAAGGCAAGTAAGTCGGAGATTGCCAGACTGAACAATCAGCTTAAGCAAGAAAAGCTCAGTATTATAGCTAATATGGTCAGTGAAAACGGCGTTTCCGTTGACGATCTGCTAAATGCCGCAATTTCGGGAGATTTTCTTTCATTGCAGGAAAAGCTTGAAGAAAATCAAAAGAGCAGCGTTACAGTGCCTACCGAAACGACCTTTTAAGACATCCAGTTTTACAGTACCAAACGTATCTGGTATATCTTGATATACCTGTATATACCTGTACGTTTGTATCTGTGCCATACACAACCTTCAAAAGCACGGAAGCTGTCCTGTTCGGGGCAGCTTTTGTGTTTGTCTTCAAAAAAACAAGGTATGTTACACTTAAAACTACGAAAGACAAAATACAGCTTCGAGGTGAAAACAAGTGTTTACGAAATACATAAAAAGCAACAACAACACTAAGGTTTTGCTGATGTACCTTCTGCTGAACAATTATGATATTTCAAAAGTTCAGCAGTTGGAAGAAACGGAAGAGGACAGATTATTCGGGCTGAAAATCAAAAAAATCTACGGGGTAACGGAAGAGTTTGTCGATGTCAGAAAAATAGAAGAGGAAATTGAAAAAATCCGCAATCCTATCATCTGTTCGCCTTTATCCTACGAATATTACGCAAACAGTCAGGTTATCCACACCTATACTTCCCGTGACGGTAAGCCTATGGTTATCAACGATATGGACGTTATATCCAAAATTATGGTTATAACGGATCAGTGCATAGTATCAAGCAATATGGCAAAGCCGCTCAGAGATACGGAAAATTTCGGCTTTATGTTTTTTTACGAGTATGTTATGAAGTCTGAAACACGTATCGGCAAGTGGCATCTGATATACAAGGATAAGGTTTTCAGTATATTTTACCTGTCGGAAAATGACGGCAGCACAAGTGAAGAACTGATGTATTCAGCGATTGAAATTGACAAAACCTCTACCTACAAAATGGTGATCTATATTATCGGCAAGGTATCAAGATTTATTGACAACTGGACTGCTGATAACTTCACGGAAGAAACCTATGAAATGGTGGTGCGTAATGAGTAATCTTAATAAAACCGAATTGGACAGACTTGATGAAGAATTTGATTTTGATGACGGTTTTGACTTTGACAGCATTGACGGGGAAACGACAACGCTTGAAACCTTTGACAGCGGCAGCAGCCTTAAAAAATTTGATATTTCGGAAATGCTTGAAAAAATGTCGGCTCAGAACGAAGACAATCGGGAAAGTGAGCCAAGCGAAAAAGAAAAAAAGATACTTTACAAAGAAAACGTTGAATACGTTACCGAAAAACCGCCGCCCGAAAGTGCGGTGCAGGCAGCAAAGAAGCTGATAGACGGCGTTCAGCTTGTTGTACAGGCTGTCGTTGAGGAAACAGAAAACAATCTGAAACCAAAGGAAAAAGTAAGGGAATACAAGAAAAAGGCAACTATGGAAAAAATCGTATTCCGAAAGCCGAAGCAGGAAGGAAGCTTCCTCCCAAAAGTCATAATTTTCCTGTGCGTATGTGCGGCGGTCGGAATATTTTTGGGACTGCAAGCCAATTCTTACTATATTTTCAAAAAAGGAAAGGTAACAAGCACTTTTTCCTGCGTATTCAGTTGGCTTTTAGAAGAAAATATGCCGTTTTCTATGGAAACAATAGACGGCAGCGTATTTGGAACGGGATTTCTTTGCGGTTTTCTGCTTCTTGCGGTTATCGGAATACTTATATACCTTGACAGCGATGCCAAAAAGCAGTCGAGGGTAGGACACGAACACGGCAAAGCCCGTCTTGCCACTCCAAAGGATTTCAAAAACTTTAAAAATAAGTTTATGGAAAAATAAAAACGAAAGGAAGATGATACAATGCCAAAAGCTGTTTCTCAGAATGACAGCGCATATATTGACAACAATATGCTGTTCGGCGTTTACAGAGGCGAGTATCTGGGATTGTCCCTGAACAATAAAAAAGTCAACCGTTCGGCTAATGTATTAGTCATCGGCGGTACGGGAACAGGTAAGACGTTCAAGTACATAAAGCCTAATATTTTACAGGAAAACTGCTCGATGATAATAACCGACCCTTCGGGGGACATTTTCAGAAGCTTTGCTCCATATCTGCTTTCAAGAGGATATAACGTGTATCTTTTCAATGCGAGCGATTTCACTATGAGCAATCATTACAATCCGCTGATAAACGTTTATAATGCAAACGGCGAGATTTCGGAAACCAAAGTGGATATACTGGTTGACCTGTATATGAAAAACGCAAAGGCAGGAAAGGAAAGCGGCGGTTCAGACCCCTTCTGGGATAAATCCGAAAAAGCTTTTCTTACCGCACTTATTTACTATGTTCTTGAAAACGATGATATACCACGCAAGGATAAATGCTTCAGCACAATCCTTGAAAAAGTGCAGATGGCAAAGGTAGACGATGACAGTGAAGAGGAAAGTCCGCTGACACAGGAAATGAATAACTGGTTTGCGAAAATGGATGCGGCAGGCAGAAAATATAAGGCAAAAATGTATTACGATACATTCCTTATCGCTCCGCAGAAAACAGCGAACACAATTCTTATCACCACCGCTGTTGATTTGCAGATATTTTCCACAAAGGAAGTCGATTTCATTACCCGTGAGGACGAAGACCACAGGGAGATGAACATTGACATTGACAAAATCGCCACGCAGCAGTCATATTTGTTCTTGGGTATTCCGCAGTCGCATCAGGCTTATAACTTCCTTATAGCAATGCTGTACTCACAGCTTTACGGCAGGCTGTACGAGCTTGGCGAGCGTGGCTTAAGAGGGAAGTGGCATATCGGCTACAGACTCGGAACACCTGTCTTTGATTATTTTGACAGTGAGGACGAGGCAAAGGAATTTTACGAAACCGTTACAAAGGACAATATCATTGAAAGCGACTATATAAACGGTACTCGGATTTACAATATTATGCACAAGAACAAGGTTTATAAAACGTCTGTTCTGAAAGAACCTCTTGAAAAATTCATAGACGATATTGAAGAAATGTACATATGGGCAGGAGATGATTTTGCAGGCGGTGATCCTTCATTGCCGATACATGTTAATTTTCTGCTTGACGAGTTCAAAAATATCGGTGAAATACCAAACTTCCTTACTATTCTGTCAACAAGCCGTAAATACCGCATAGGTTCTCACGTTGTCATTCAGGATATAGGGCAGCTTAAAACAATGTATAAGGACGGCGAACACGAAACCGTTCTTGCAAACGTTGATACAACAATATTCTTAGGCTCTATTCTCGGAGAAGATAAGGAGCAGATTCAAAAAATGCTCGGCAAAACGACCATCAGGCAGAAATCGACTTCAAGCTCAAACAGCGGACTGTCAACATCATATACGCCTACCGAGGTTGACCTTATGAGCATTGACGATATAGGAGCTATAAACGATCCGCAGCAAAACAGAGATGATGAAATCGTAATTATCCGTGACTGTACGCCTTTTGTCTGTCAGAAGCTTAATCTTACAAAACACAGACGTTGGAAGGACGTATGCGAGGTTAAGAAACTAAAGATTGATGTTACTAAGTATTATAAAAACGATAATACTTCTAACATATATGAATGATGAAAGGAAGTGCAGAAATTGGATGGATTTGTAAGCGGATTGCTTGATACGATAATCAACGGGGCAGGAACATCCGATAGCATTGCCGACAGTCTGAAAATAAGCCCTAATATAATGGCGTTTGTCAATATAATATGGGAATATTTTATGATTATAGGCATCGGAATGACCTTGATATATTTCTTGATGGAAATGAACCGAAAGCTTGCTCTTGAAGGCAGAGATTTGAATATGAAGTCTATGTTCGCCCCGTTTCTAAAGCTGATGATAGCGATTGCGGTACTGTCGCAAGGAGCTAAAATAGTAACTTGGCTTATAACCTACGGAAACAATTTGGTGGATTATGCCAATACGCATTTTATTACTGCCCTAACCGCAGGAGGAAGCGGAACTAACGGTGTTACAGGAGAGGATATTATATCGGGTCTTGGATTTTTCTCAAAGCTGCTGTTGGTAATTCCTGCTTTGCTTATGTGGGTAATCAGCATGATATGCAGTCTGGTATGGCTGTATAAGGCGTTGGGATTTAAGATAGAACTTCTGTTCAGAACAGCTATCACGCCCATAGCACTGGCAGATATTTACAGCGGACAGAACGCAAACGCTGTCAGATGGCTTAAAGGCTTTTTAGGTATGGCAATTTATGCAATGTCATTTATAGTTATCCCCCGTATAGGCGGCGCATTGGCGGCTCAGGAGCTTGCAGCCAGTGATGACCTGTGGGAAGTTCTCAGAAATCTTGCCCAGTTCCTCATTGTCCCTATTGCGGAAATAGGCTGCCTCGGTGCAATAAAACAGCTTACCAAGGAAGTAACGGGATAAGAAAAAAACAAGGTATGTTACACTAATATTATAGAGAAAGGGGGAAGAACCAAAAATGGAAATTCCAATAAGTCAGGATATCAGAAAGTATAAGACAAAGGATATCGGCAATTTCAGCTTTAAGGAAGCAGGCTTTATCGCTTGCGGCATAGGAACTGCGTTTATTACGTTCAAGCTGACAGGGAAAATAGAGATTGCTCTTATCCCTATGATGCTTATTCTGATAGCAGGCTTTTTCAAGCCGTTCGGACTTACCTTCTTTCAGTTTTTGCGTACAGTTGTTAAGGAACAGCTTACGCCCCGTACATATATCTGGGAATCCGATTTTGAATACAATGCGGATGAATTTGAAGAAATATACGGGGAAAAAATCAAGGTTTCTTCGGAATGGTCAGCTGTTCAGGCAGACAATTCCGTGAACAAAATAAATAAATTTGATAAGGCTCTTATTATAAAATAAGGGTGGAAAGGAATTGATTAAAATGAAGAATAACAAGAATGAGGTTTTCGCATCCTTTGACGGACAGGCAGTCGCAGTAAAGCAGAATAAGTTTAAAAGATTATTCAAGAGCATTTATGCGGCAGGCGCATCGGCAGCGGCTCTCGCTTCCGTAACAGCGGCGCAGGCTTCCGCTTTCGGCGATGACGTTACCGTAAGCACAACGCAAGGCGGCGATGCAGGCACTCTTATGGGAAAGATCATCGGTATTCTGCTTACCATCACACGTTTTGTCGGTGTAGCACTTGTTATCTACGGCATATACGAAGTCGTTATGAGCTTTATGCAGAATCAGCCCGAAGCTAAGACGAAGGGTATCATTATGGCTCTTGCAGGAGTTGTTATGATCGGTCTTAAGTCTATCATTACAAGCCTCGGCATCATCTCCTAATCGTCACATAAAAACAGCGGATTGTTCAAAACCGCTTTTGGAGTAAACATATGACACAAAAGGGGTTATTTTTAGTAGAAATGCTTTAAATAACCCCTATTTTTATGAAATGAGGTATAAAATGAACAGGAAAATTTCAGCTTTAATTGCATCGGCATTGCTTTTTTCAACATTTACTATGGCAGGCTGCGGCAAAAAGAATGAAGAAGCTGCACAAACTGAAGCAAGCGAACAGGCACTTGATATGGCAACAAGAGAAATAAGACAGAATGATTACCGTGGCGGCGTAACAAGAACCTACGCTTTGCAGAAAAGCATTCTGAACGTTATGGAAACAATGAAGCAGAACAACACGGCTATTCGCTCAAACAGTCCCAATTCATTCTGGACTGCTGACGGTTATCAGGATTTTGTTGTAAATTTTCTGAATATTGCCATTATAAACGATACTCAGTGGTTCAACGAGGAAGAAACAGACTGGGCAACCCTTACCAAACAAATGACAGGGGTTGAAAACAGCTTTACGCAGCCGAGCAGCGACAGCGAAACAGGCTACGCTTCAAAATATCCGTCCTTGCTTATTACAAGAAACGAAAAGGACGATTATTCCGTCACGGGAATAAACGGAAATTGGAACGGCAGTAATATTTATGTCGGTAATTTTTCCTACCGCATACTTTATGACTGTGACAAGGACTGGTGCAAGGCATATGCCACTCTTGCCATAAACGCCGATGTTCCGAATATTACAACAGAGCTTTTCGAGTATGCCCGTATAAGCGATGACACGTTTGCTGTCCAGACAAGCACGGAACGTCTTCTTGTGGTACTGGAAAAAGCGGAAAAAGATATGGATATCCGTGACCGTTCCGTCAAAGAATTTTATTACAGCAAGCTGACCTCCGAGGGAGCAAGGACAACCTTTACGCCCTTTGAACCAAAGCTTGAATACGATACGGAAACAGGCGGCTACATAAATGAAAACGCAAGATATAACGAGCGTATGGCTACTTATTCCCTGATGAACGAAAAAGGCGATCTCACAACAAGATACGGCGTAAACGACAGTATGTTCCTGACAGATGATATTATCAAAAATGTAAACAGCGAGTGGGTATTTGACGATAAAAGCCTTCAGCAGGCTATTATTTACAAGGACGGAGCTTTGGTCGTTACAACATATAACAAGCTTTCCGAGATGTACGAAAGATTTGTTTACGCAACAGAAGGCGTAAAGGACAGTATTATCAAGGAAATCGAAAAAATGGTTGAGATCAGAAACCTTGTGGGAATACAGGAGATGCCCGAAAAGACCGTGCAGACAAAACCCGAAGAAAAAACGGAAGACAATACAGAAACAAGCACAGATACCTCAAGCTCCGAAGAACCTGCTGTAACTGCCGCTGTTCCCGAAACAACGGAAGAAACCACCACAACTACCGCCGCCGTTACCGTTACTGCAATCAAAGATACGACAACACCCGAAGATGCAGAAAGAGAACTGGCAAACAATTTAAAAGACGGCGATGTCATTTATGCCGCAGAATAATATTATCGGAGAATGATCATGACACAAAAACAGCTTGACAATAAAATTTATGAATTAAAAAGCTTTGCTGCCGATAAATTCAAGGACATACAGATGCAGGCAGCTTCTTTAAAAAATCCCGAAGACCAGATGAAGGTAAATCAGACAATGACTAAAATCACAGACGATATTGCAGATATCCGCAAGGCTTTCGGCGATATTAAGACGTTGGAAAGCGAAGTCCCCGAAGATGAGGATGACGGTTTATCGGTATTTCCGTTTTCGGGTACAATTGCATTATAAAAATAATAACTCACTGCGTTTCGCAATGCCCGTTTGCGGATAACATCATAAATTTATGATGAAAAGCAGTGAGATTGTTATACTGTTTTTGTTTGATGAATTTAAAAATATACAGCGGAATTCTTTTCAAAATGATATACTGGTGATAATAAGGTTGGACGGTGAGTTGAATGAAAAGGTATCTTGTATTAAAAACGGTGGGAAAGAATAACAGAAAATTAAAATCTGCTATTGTTCTGAGCCTTGAAAAGAACACATCGGGAAAGAAAAATAAATCGCTATGCGTAAGCGGAAACATTCCCGAATTGTATCACGGAATGATCATAGGCTTAGAGCTTGATGGCACGAAAGCAACAGATTATGAGCTTTCGCTTTCTACCGAAAATATAGCCGCACTCCAAAAGAACAATGTGAATGCCGAAGAATACGAAAAGGTTCTTGAAAGACATTCAAGCCTTAAACAGCAGGGATATAACTGGGATGTAGCAAAATCCGAAATGCCGAAGGTGTATGAAAGTCTTCCGTTCGGCGATGCCGATAAGGTTCATAAAGAAATCGTAAATAACGCTCAAGATCCCTGCCGCATAACAGCTATCAATAAAAAGGTCGTTGAAACGGCAAGACGAAAGAGAAAAATCACATACAAAATAGATGAGTATCTTTCCTATTTCAACGAAGTAGAGCAGGAGGGCGCATATCAGCAGTTAATGCTTTCATTGAAAATGATGTGTTTGCAGGCAAGTCAATACGGTTTCAAAAACAATACGGTATATGACAACGAAATGAAAATGAAGGAAAAATTTCTGACCGAAAATATAGCCGAAAGAAAAGAGCTTGAACGGTCGCTGCTTTCCAAAAAGGAAATATCGGAGTATATAGGAACTATAAAGGATAACGGACATGAAAAAGAACAGATAAATGTGCTTTGGTGTCTTATAAACAGTTGTCCGTGCGTTGTTACAGGCGGTGCAGGCGTTGGAAAAACCACCGTTATCAAAAATATTATTGACTGCTATTCAATGCACTATAACCGAAACAATATTCTGCTGATTGCTCCTACGGGAAAAGCAGGCAGAAGACTGGCAGAAAAAACAGGTCTGAATGCAAGCACCATTCATAAGGCTCTCAGAAAGAATCCCGAAGATAATTTTGTGTATTATTGCGCTAAAAATCCTCTGCCTCACAGGCTGATAATAGTTGACGAAAGCTCTATGATAGATACCGAATTGATGTACGATCTTTTGAGTGCTGCAGATAATACGAGTAAAATTATTTTTGTCGGAGATCATAATCAGCTTTATCCCGTAGGCTACGGCGAGCCGTTTTTTGATTTTATGAACACTTTAAAGGTATACCGCCTGACAGTCAATCACAGGCAGGACGGAGAAACGGATATACTTAAAACGGCAGGTAATATTTTGAGAAACGAAGAAATATCAAACGGCAGCGGAGTAATTATCAAACATATTACATATCAGGAAATCGGCGATATAATAACAGCCGACAACAACGTTCAGATTTTATCGCCCTACAATGATCTGAATACGCAGATCAACAGTTTTTTGCGTAAGGGAGAAGATGACCTGAACGTTGGCGATAAGGTTATGATGATAAAAAACACAAAGGATTACTGCAACGGAGATTTAGGCTTTATTGTCAAAATTGATGCCAAGAAAGGCATAGATGTGGAAATTGACGGCAGAACCGTGACCGTAACCAATGCCAAACGCAGGCATATAACCCTTGCCTATGCCATCACGATACATAAGATGCAGGGAAGTGAAAGCGACAAAGTGATAGTTTTCATTCCCGAAAACGATACTATGGTAGACAAACGTATGATGTATACAGCGGTAACAAGAGCCAAAAGGGAACTGGAAATCTACTATTACACCGAGTAAACCTAAAATTAGGAAAGGTACTGAACAATGTGGAATTATCTTGAAAAGATGGACAAAAATCTGCTTTACAGTTACGCACAGGTTATAAGCGGAGAGAAAAAGCAGCTTCAAGCTTCAAAATCAAGCAGAACAGATTTATCCGAAGACGATGAATTCAGAATGGCTGAAAAAAGCCGAAACCGTGCCTATTATTTGATATGGTTCGTTTACAGATATGTTCTGAACTGTAAAACGCTTGACGAAACAAAGCAGTATGCAAATGAAGAAACCTTAAAAAAATATCATCTGAAATCCTACATTGTACATAACTGCCTTTACATAGGTGCAAATAAGGATATTTGTTTCAGAAAGACGGAAGATATCGGTATTATTCTTGAAATTCTGTATAACCGATACGGCTTTTTTGAACAAATGGAATGCTTTATACGCAATACGAAAAACGTTCGTCAGAACAGGTGCAGACAAGCAATGGAAAAATATAGGGAAATGTTTGAAAAAATGAAGGAGAATGATAACATTGGGATTTAAAAGGCTGATAAAAACGGTATGCGCCGCACTTACCGTCTGCTGTATGCTTTACGGCAGTATACTCCCCTCTTTTGCCTATCAAATCAAAATTGACGAAAACGGAAATTTTATAAGAGAAGGCGGAATCAACGAATTTGACGGTACAAAAGCCGAAAGTTACGAAGAAACGGTAAATCTGGAAGCGACCTTGCGTAACAGCGGATATATACTGATAAACACAGACAGTATGGATATTACCGATGAAGAATTTGAAAAATTTACACAGAACGGTTTTTGGTTTTCCGATTATATAAGACCCGACGAGGTGTTTTACTGGACAAAGTATAGAATTTATGTATATGAGCCTTCATATAACGACTATATGGAACAGCTTGAAGAAACGGGTGGCATTGAAGACTATACACGTCTGGAAATAAATACAAGCACGGTAGTTATAAGCTATGCTTATTGGTACTCAAAGGAAAAAGCAGGCAGTGTCTGCTATGAATTTAACGATGATATACCCGAATGGTTCAAAACGGGTTATCTTGAAATACGTTCGCCGATTGATATTGAGATAAAATTAAGACTGCCTGTTGAAGATACTTATTACATATTTTACATATCTGCCAATACTCCATTTCTTGTCAAAATGAAAACAGGCGGTTTTAACATAGTCGATGTAAACGGATATGAATTTAAAGACAGGGAAGATGCCGTTATACATAACAATATGATACATATTGAAGAAGAAAATACCGCAGATAATCCGTATGTTGTAAAGCTTGATAAATTGGTGGAAAAGTACGATATACCGAGCGCAGATATAAGCGGTCAAATTGATTGTTCAATAGGACAAAATCAGAACATTCCTGAAAAGAAAACCGTTGTTGAAGAGAAACCGCAAAATGAACAGTCAGAACAAAAGAAAAAAGTTTCGGGTGTTATATTAACTGCTGTTATTATTGTATTTTTATCGGGAACGGGAATAACTGCTGCAATATTATACAGAAGACGGAGGAAATATTATTGATGGATGCAAAGGAACTGCTTTTCAGACTGCAAAACGATATGGAAATGACGGAATTTGAATATAAAAGCTTTTGCAGGAGATATGCCGAGCGTAATATTTCTACGGTTATGTGGTGTCTTTCACTGCTTTATGGGAAGCTGCCGAAAGGGATAGATAAAATGATAAGAATTGAAATGTGTAAAAGCAATATAGAAACAAAGCGTAATACAATTTAACATATTTAATCAAAGCCTTACTTATAGCAAGTAGGGCTTTTGTGCATTATAAACAATAAGCTCCAATCCTAACAACGAATATTTTTATATTACAAATCGGATATTTTATTGACAATGCACATAAAATATGATATAATAATATTGTAAGGTAATGACGAAGCAAAACGCTTCAAATAAATTTTGGAGGAATGTAAAATGGCAAACGAAAATTATTCAAACTACAATAAGGTGGCACAGTGGAGCTTAAAGTGCTTTGAGATGAAGGCAAGCGACAAGGGAGTTACTCTCAGCTGCTCATTGAACGGAAAGAAAAATTCTGACGGTACATATCCTAAAGGGATGCCGCTTCGTGTTTTCTGTTCTTTTGACAGCTGCGAGATTGAGGAAGACGATTATACCAATACTTATATTGTTGTAGACGGTACTATTCGTGTAGGCGAATGGACAAAGCAGGACGGAACAAAGATGCCTCAGTATACAATTTTTGCAGACAAGGTTGTAAAGAGGGTTTGGGAAAACTGAAAAATGCTAAGGTCAAGGTACAATTTTGTTGACATAAGCATTTTCTTACGGGTAAAGGGGAATGAGTACGTCAATCTAACGGATTATACATTCACAAATGAAAACGAACAGGTAATACTTAACGATATAGATTCGGAATATGCAATAATGTTTTGCAGTTTTATGAAAAAGGAACGGTATGCTTCCGAAATTACCGTTCCCGAACTGCTTACGCTTGCGGACATAAAAAATCAGCAGTTTGCACGGCAGATAGCCTGCGGTATTGACGATGACATATCGCAGCAGCTGATAGCCATTATGTGCGCTAAGAAAATAATAGATTATGCCTATGGAAGATGTGTGCGTGTTGATGATACTGCCAAGATTGCATACGCCTTCCAACGGCAGAAATTTGTTGACAGAAAGCGTGTTTACCCTACTGTTCTGACTAAGGAATTTCGATTGGTGTAATTGAGAGGGAGGTGAAATTTTGGATAAAAGCAAACTTTTTATAGCAGGAGTGGCACTAACGGTCATTGCAGGCGGTTACTGCTTTATATCGGATTTAGCAGACAGTGCTAAGGATATTGACATAAAGGAAATTGTTTCAAATGAGCAGATAAACAACTCATTAAAGGTTTTTTCAAGCTTTGAAACTATCGGTAAAGCAATTTCGGATTCAAAAATACCTACCGATGAAAAAGCTTTATCCCGACTGGAGAATATTGATGATGTAGGTGCTGTCATGCGTGTTGTGGACGGTGATACCTACATTATTTTGATAAACGATACCGAAACACGGGTACGTCTTATCGGAGTTGATACGCCCGAAAGCGTTGCTCCCGATAATTATTCCAAAGAAAATACTTCCGAGGGAAAAGACATCACCGATGTTGTCAAGGATAAAATACGGGAAGACGATATTTTGTACATTGAATATGATGTTCGGGAAACCGATAAATACGGAAGAACACTCGCTTATTTGTATTTTCCCGATGGCACAATGGTACAGGAGTGGCTGCTTGAAAACGGATATGCGAACATAGCTACCTATCCCCCGAATGTAAAGTATGCCGAACATTTCAAGGAGCTTGCACAAACGGCAGCGGAAAATAAAGTCGGCTTGTGGAACGGCTTTTTTGAGAGTGAGGAAATAATGTATGAATGAAAAGGCAAAAGAAAAAGCAATATACGCTGTTAAGGTAGTTTTAATAGTAATAGGGATAATTTTAATGATTGCAATTGCACTTATCTTATTTTTAGGCAAACACTATTTCACAAGCGTATTTTCCATGTGTGTGAATATGTTTCTTCTTGAAAAATTGGCAGATGTAATTGATCTATAATAACGGAAAGGAAAAAATGATTATGGAAAAATATATAATAACAAATGAAAGAAAAGAAATGGAAGCGGAAAAATCTGCGTATCTGTTTATAAAATATATTCAGGCAAACCAATCCCTTGTAGGCGTAAAATATCTGATTTTTCTTATAAAAGAGGTTCTGAAAGAACCAACGAAAATCCATAACCTCACTGCGAAAGAAAACGGCTTATACAATGAAACGGCAGCAGCTTTCAATATCGAATCCCATATGAATGTAGAACGTGGCATAAGACATCTTATTGGCACAATTTATGAAAAGCTCACTAAAGACAGATATGAAGACGTTTTTGGAACAACCGAAAAAGTTACAAATAAGCAATTCATAGAATCGGCGTGTAATTTTATTCGCTATGAATCTGATAAACTTATAAGTGAATAAATAGGAGGACTATGTATGGAACAGTATTTTGAAATTACCAGTAACAGCGTTCATTATAAAGAATACTTTGATTATGTTGATAAATTTGACAAGGAACGCAACGAAATAAAAAAATTCAAGGAAAAACACAATATCACGGGCGATGGATATATGATATGGAAAGATTATCTTTGGGTTATGGCAAACCAAGAAAATGTCAAGAATTTTGGTTCACAATTCAAAGATGAAATTATTCACGGTTGCCGTCCTTTTAAAAAGACAAGTGAAATTGGAAAGTCGTTTAAAGAATCGGGTATTAAACGTGCCGATAAACCGTTTGTTCCTTTCTTTTTTCCAAATGCAGAAGGGAAAACAAGAACAAGACTGTTTAATGTTGAGAATAAGGTGTACTGCAGCATAGAAACTCCGTATGACGAAAAATTGGGAGCTCCAAAGGGATTTATCGAAATGAAAGCAAGCAGATTTTTTGAGATAATCGAAACTGCTGAAGAAAAAGCTGAAAAATGCGGGTGATGTTTTGATATGTATATTGAAAATTATATTGAAAATGAAAAATTAACATTCAGCAAAGCACTGCTTATACCCGAAGCAGAGGATATATTTATTTTAAAAAAGGATTTGATATGCAATAACGGCACATTTAAAGCAGGCACAAAAGTCGGAATGTCCTGCACAAAAAGAGGTTTGACTTTTGCCCAATATAAGGTATTGTCAAAAGATGCCGAGGACGCTTTCACTATATGTGATGAATTTTCATTTACAGATGTGCAGAATTTTTTTGAAAATACATTTAGTCTTGATGAAACAGCTACAAAAGAGGCTAAACAGATCATTGAAAATTGTAAAAACAAGGAAGATGAATTACAGAAACGAATAGGATTTATAGAGCTTATAATTATAATCGCTTCAGTTATCTGTTTCGCACTATCAATATTTATATATGCAAAAATATTTCAGACAAGAGAATTTCAGATTCGACAAATACTCCTTCCGTTTATTTCGGTTTTGGCGGCTTGTATTTCAATCGTTTTTTTAGAAGACACAGAAGACAGTAAGCGAGTTGAAATAAGAAATGCCGCAATTGACGAGGTAAATGCTATTTTAAAGGACAGTGATTAAAATGCTGAAAAATGTGGGTGATGTTTAATAATGTATATAGAAAAAAAGACATTTCAAAACACTTTGCTCAAAGCAGATAAAACGGATTATTTTATACTTAGTAAAGACTTAGAGTGCGACTGGGGAGTTTTTAAAGCGGGAACACGAGTACGTATTTCACTTAAATCATTTGGTCGGTATTCGGCAGAATACAAAGTTATTTCAAAAGAATGCAGCGACAGTCTAACATTATATGAGAGTGATTTTTCGACAACCGAATTACAGAATTTTTTTGAAAGAACTTTTATTCCCGATAAAAAAGCAACGGAAAAAGCGAAAAAAATGATTAAACAATATGATGACAGTAAAATAAAGTTGATTGACAAAATCGGCACTATATTTTTTGCCGTTGGATTTATAAGTTTAATTTGTTTGATAGCTATTTGGTTATTTCCACCTTTTTTTGTGATAGATGAAAAAGAAACTGCTTTTATACTCGCTTTTTTGTTTACTATATTCTGTTTTTTAATTTGTTATATTTTAAGTAAAACAGAGAGTGCTATTGATGCGAAAAGACAGAAAGCGGTAAAAATAAATCTTGATGCTATTCTGAAAGGTGATGCTGAAAATGAATAATAAATACGAACACGCTCACAAGGAACATATTAACGCTTATAAAATGGCGCATATGATAGGAGTTGCCGAGTATATGCGTGAGAGAGCCGAAGATTACGGCTTAAATCCCGATATGATGTACGCTGTCGGCTTACTTCACGATATTGGCTATGTAAATGCAAGAGCCGACCACGAACGCTATGGAGCTGATATGCTTCGTTCAATGGGAATGAATGAGGAAATAATATTTGCAATTCGTCATCACGGAGAAAATCCTTACAATGTACAGGAGCGTTTCGGAAAAAGCAGTATTACAAGCGGATATGTGCTTCTGCTTGAAGCCGATATGTCGGTAGATGCAAAGGGCTACAGAGTAGGCTTTGAAAAAAGGCTTGCTGATATTGAACGGCGGTACGGTCACGATCATATTGCCTGCGATACGGTAAAAGCCAATATCCGTTTTATCAAGGAATATCAAGCGGAACACGGCATAGGCAAGCCTGTAAGGCTCTATCATAAAAGCAATTATGAAAGATGAAAGGAAAATACAAAATGGGATATTTATTAACTTTTCTCGGCGGTATGCTTGTAGGAATAATTGCAAGCTGCATTTTGTTGGCTAAAAGCAATTTACAGAAGGCACAGAAGATCGAAAATCAAATCAGTGCAAACTTCAATGCCGCCAAAGCCGTATATAAGGCATATCTCGATGAAGAAACAACGGAAAGCGATACAGAAAAAGACTATGAGGAAAAGGACTGATAATTATGGGAAATAATAAAATTTTAAGAAGCATCTTAAAGCTTGCTTTGCTCAGCAGTGTTGCTGCCCTTACATATGTCTGGGGCAAAGACGAAGGCTATAATTGCGGTTATGACCGTGGCTTTAAAGACGGGTACAAAGGAGCTGATGAAAATGCTGCACTTTATTATGAGAGCGAAGGAAACGCCATGTCACCTTCCGAAAAAGTAACGACTGATAAATTTCAGAGCGCACGGCTTGCAACTCCGAAAGATTTTGAGTATGGAAGGATAAGATAAAATGAGAAAAAACATAAGCCAAAATAACTTATATGCTGAAATCACGGAAGGTGATAGTCTTGAAACGGCTTAATAGATGTTATTCGTTATTTAAAAAAGGTTTGTTAAGTGCCAAAGACTATTACAAGCAATGCGTTCTTTACTATTTCAAGAAAAGCCCTCCCGATAAAGATGTGTTTTTTCCCTTAATAGACAAAGAACCCGTGGATTTGTTTGCCGAACCTGAAAACAAACTCGGCATATCTGTCAAGGTAATTGATATAGGTTATGTTTTGCAGTGCGTTTATGAAAATGAAACCGTATTTTCCGTTACCGACAATGATTTTTATAAGGCTGTGGATAAGCTGTTTGAGGTGCAGGAACTTGAAGAAATGATGAAATAACAAACAAAAGCAGGCTGAAAAATCAGTCTGCTTTTTTTGATTAGGAAAGTTATGTACAACGCTTTAGTCGTTTTTTCAGTTCGTATATTATAATGCCAACATAGGGTATTTTTTCGCCCTTTTTTGTATGGTTAGCAAGTTCTTGTTCAACATAAGCCTTACTCCAATTACCTTTTTTATGCTTATCCATTCGTTCAATAATTTCATATAAAGCGGTTTTTCTATTATTTTTTAAGGTCATATTATTAAGATTAAGTGTTATGTTTAAATCATCATTGATGTTTTTATCATCAGACTTAATTTCTCCGTTTCTTGTATTATATTTTATTTTTTCAATATCCTCCTTTTTACAAGGATTAACACTAATCAGCTTATCGCCTTTGCTTACATCGCAATGTCTTTCCTTAGTGTTATCGCCACGTCCATTATTACATACCAAAAGCAAATTTTTATAATCGAGTGAAAGTGAAGCATCACCGTTTTTACCGTTACGAGGAATATAGTGTTCAATAGTTGAATTTTCTGTAGTGATTTTTGTCATACAATAAGCACATATGTTACCTTGTTCAGAAATGAGTTCTTGTTTCATTGCACGTTTGACATTTTTTGGCAGTTCTTCATAACTGTTATAAGTACTATAAGCATCTGAAAAAAGTTTCGGAGTTTTTCTTTTTTTCTCAATAAAAACCATATGTCAATCCTCCCAATCCTTTTCAAAATCAAGAGCAACGGTTGCTCGTACAACGCCGTTGTCATTTTCACCGAGCAAATTTCGTAATTCGTTAAGTTTATCTTCTGCAGCTTTAAAGTCGCCGTTTTCTAAATATTCATCAAATTCATTAAACATATCACTTATTTCATCAGGTCTTTCCGAAGTTTCCATAACCTCAGAAAGAATAGAATTTACATCTTTACCAAAAACTTCATAATCAAATGATTTACATGAATTTCCATTAAGAATAAGCAAATTTTCCGCTTTAGCCGATGAAATAACACTTGGAGAATGCGTTGTTACTATAAACTGTACAAGAGGAAAAATTTTTTGAAGTGTTTTTAAAATAGTTTTCTGCCATATGGGGTGAAGATGCAGATCGATTTCATCTATAAGAACAATTCCTTCTGTCTTCTTAATAACTTCGTCAAGGAGCTGCGGATTAAGAATTGCCATTCTATAAGCAATATCTGCAACAAGGCTTAGCGTATTTTTATATCCATCACTTAATTCGCGAAATGGGTGTACTTGTAAATTATTGTTTTCATCAGTGTATGAGATTTCAAGCTGCTGAAATTTAACATTAAATGACACTTTAACGTTACTTGCTTTTGCTCCGCTTTCTATATAGCATTCGGCAACAGCCTTTTTTACAGCTTCCAATTCAGGAACTGATTCTCCATTTTGAAGTTGAATGTATGTCATTTTTTCAAACCATCTTAACATGATTTTCTCGTTGGATTCCGTTGAAAGACAATCTGTATAGCCTGAAAACCGATTTTGCATCTGCTTCGTCGAATACTTAGATGTCTGCTTCCAAAGTCTGCTTGTTCTATAATAAGAAATTATAGGTAAATTTATAGAAGCATCACCTTCTCTTATCTTTTTTTGCCAGTCAGAAGCAATATTTTTTATCTTGCGCACCTCGCCGCTTGTTTTTCCTTTTTCGGTATTAAGCTGTCTTACCCAATTTATTTCTTCATTGTCAATTTCTCCTATGCAAGATATAATAGTCGGATATTGAGGTTGTTTATCGGCAGAACTTCCTATTTCTCTTGTGATAGAACGAACATCTTTCGCTTTTATTTCAGGAGCAGATGATGATTCAATTCCGAGAAATAAACTTCCGATTCCAATTGCAACAGCATCAAGAACGGTTGATTTTCCAACACCGTTATTTCCGATAACCACACTTGTACCGCAATTGAAATCTATAGTTATGTCTTCAAAGCATCTGTAATTTTGAAGTCTGATATTCCGAATTTTCATTATAGCACTCCTTAAACAATCACACTATATTATTAACAAACTGTTTTTACTTATTCAAGTTATGCTTATTATATCATAGATTAAAAAATATTTCAATATAGTTTTTGGAAAAATCAAGCAGCGGCTTTATAATCATTATTATAGTCATTTTATACAAATAATCCGCACCTTAACAACGTATATTTATATATAACAAAATTTAATATTTTGTTGACAACGCACATAAAATATGATATAATAAATATAGAAACAACGGATATATTTATATAGAAGTAATGTTGAAATGAGGTAAATAAAATGGAAACAAAAAATAATATGAATATTTATCAAAAGCTTATGGCAATTCAAGCAAATATCAAAGCTCCCAAAAACCAGTACAACCAATTTGGCAAGTACAATTACAGAAGTGCAGAGGGTATTCTTGAAGCCTTAAAGCCGTATCTTACCGAATACAATGTAGTTCTGATTATGCAGGACGAAATCGTAACCAACGGCATTGGCAGAATTGAGAATGACAAGGGAATTATGGACGTTCCTCTTAACTATGTAAAGGCTACAGCAAGATTTATTGACTGCGATACAGCGCAAGAGCTTACAACCTCTGCTTATGCAAGGGAATGTAAGCACACGGGAATGAGCGAGGATCAGTGTACGGGAACGGCAAGTTCATATGCCCGTAAGTATTGTCTTAACGCTATGTTCCTGCTTGACGATACCAAGGACAGCGATACCGATGAAATGAAAAATATAGAAAATGCGGCGAACGCAGCAAAGCAGAACAAACAGCCTGCTCAGACAAATGCAAACGCTCCTGTAAAAAGCGGTTGGGGAAACCGTACTGCCGCTCAGAATACTAAAAACCCTCAAAATGCACAGAATACACAGAATGCTCAAAACAGCAATAATCAAAGCAATGTATCTGCACAGCCTGCAAGAGCGTGGGGCAGAAAACAGTCTGCATAAACAAGAAATCCAGAAATCTCCTTCAAATATATCTGTGAAATTCAGAGCATTAGCCGTGAAAGTCGGCTTATGGGAATGCAGCTCAGTGGCAGAGCGGTTATTGTGCTTTCCTGTCGGCATATAACGTCAGAGATGTAAAACATCCGTGTGAGTTCGATCCTCACCGTTCCCACCAGCTCTTATATAAGAGCGATTTTGATTTCATTCATTTTTGTTCGTTTTTTTGTTTGATTTCCCCCGAATGTCGTTTATATTTATTCATTCGGGTATTTTCTGGAGCATAGCCAAGCGGTAAGGCGGCAGACCCTAACTCTGTAATTCCGTGGGTTCAAATCCCACTGCTTCAACCAATATTGTATTTCATTATCAAAAGAGAGGAAAACAGAATGAATGACAAGAAGAATTGCGAAAAGGTCAGACAGATTTATATAATGTCGGGGCTTACTTATGAAAAATTAAGCAAGCTTACGGGAATAAGTCAGAACACACTTGCCTGTTGGATCACGGGCAGAAGAAATCCTCCCGACTACGTTGTTGACCTTATCCGTGCAAAAATCAAGCAGCACAAGCAAACCGAAACAGTAAAAGATAAAGGTGATTAAGATGAATTACGGCTTAATGTACGACACATTAAATTACGAACAAAAAAGCGTTTTCAATAAGCTTATAAACGGCGAAAACGTTTTTATAACAGGCAATGCAGGAACAGGAAAATCGTATCTTATAAAAGCGTATGACGAATACTGTTCTTTGAACGGAATAAAGCTTGTAAAAACTGCTCCTACGGGAGTAGCCGCAAATGAAATAGGCGGTGCAACGCTTCATCATCAGTTTAAATTAAAAATCGGACTTGACTTCAAGCAGCCTAACAAATATCCTCAGTTTCTTGACAATACGGATGTGCTGCTGATCGATGAAATCAGTATGGTGAGAATCGACATATTTGACAAGCTTATGCAGATTTTAACCCTTGCCAATAATGCAAGAAAGGGAAAAAACAAAATTCAGCTTATTCTTTGCGGCGACTTCTTTCAGCTTGCTCCCGTTATAAACAGGGAAGAAAAACCGCATCTAAAGGATTTTTACAATTGCGACATAAAGGATGGTTACAGCTTTCAGTCTAAATATTGGCATATGTACGGCGTTCAGCTTGTAAATCTGACAACCGTTATCAGACAAAGCGACTACGAGTTTTGCAATTCGCTTGATATGTGCAAGAGGGGCGATGCCGACTGTCTGAAATTTATCAGCAAGCAGTGTGCCAAGAAAGAAATTGAAGATGCAATATGGCTATGCGGAAAGAATGTAACGGCAGCACAGAAAAACGAAGACGGTTTAAGAAAAATAAACGGTACGCTCTATTCTTCTCAGGCGAAATATGAGGGTAATGTAACCAAAGCCGACAAGCTGTGTGATGATATTTTCAATTTTAAGATAGGAGCAAAGGTCGTTATGCTTGTCAACGATTCAAACGGCTTTTATCAGAACGGCACTTTGGGAACGATAACGGCTGTAAAGTGTAAGAATGAGAAAGATGACCCGTGGGGCTTTGAAGAAAAGGAAATAGATGCGATCTCTGTTACTTTTGCAGATAATAATACTGTTGAAGTTAAAAGACAGACTTTTTCTAAGAAGGAATATGTTTCCGATGTCAAACAAATACCGAAGCTTGACGAAAACGGCGATCCGATACTGGAAGACGGTCTGCCTGTAATGACGGAAATCAAGGAATTGAATCAGAAGGAAATCGGCAGTGCGGAACAATTTCCTATGAGGTTAGGCTATGCTGTCACCATCCATAAATCTCAGGGGCAGACATATGACTGTATGAACCTTGCTCCCGAAATATTTGCCACGGGACAGCTTTATGTTGCTCTCAGCCGTTGTAAGAGTGTTCAGAATATATTTGTCAGCGGTTTTCTTTCCAAAAGAATGGTGATGGCATCAAAGGAAGTTATTGATTTTTACGATAACCCGAACGGATATTCCTTTTTTAATAAAGAGGAAGAAATGAAAGCGGTATTTATACCGAAAAAATATGTCAGCAGAGTTGAAAAACTTATTGCAGAATGGAGCGCAACAGCGTAGGAAATTAGCCGAAACAATCAAATCGGTTATTGTACTTGTTGATTTAAGTAAATATATTGACTTTATAAGCTGAGCGTGGTATAATTGAATATATTATACACGTTCAGCTTTTCTTCATAATGTACAAACTGCGTTGCATACATTATGAATGAAAGGAGCGTTGCTGATAAATGAAGAATCGTGAATTTACATATGTTGGCGGTATTACGCCTGATTTGACGGAAGAACAATACATTCCTTTTGTTCTGAATTTTCAGACAGCCGTCATACGTTCTTTGGAGAAGCGTAAGTTGTTGAACGGATTGCAAGCTGAACGCTGTGTGGAAAAGCTCACAAAACAAAGCACTATGAAAAAGAAACAGTCATAGGTTTTCCTATGACTATTTTTATAATATAATCACACTAAGATTGGAGCAGTCTATGATTGAAAAGTACGAAATACTAAATAAAGAACGGCACATACAGACAAAGAAAATGAAAGTAGCTGCTTATTGCCGTGTATCAACAGACCATGAAGACCAAGCAAACTCTTTTGAAAATCAGCAGAAATATTTTAAGCAGTATATCGAACATCATGAGGACTGGGAACTGTTTGAAATATTTGCAGACGAGGGGATATCGGGAACGAATACAAAAAAACGCAAACAATTCAATCGAATGATAGAATGTGCCAAAAACGGAGAATTTGACCTTATAATAACAAAGGAAATATCACGATTTGCAAGGAACACTCTTGACAGCATTTTCTATACAAGAGAGCTGAAGAAATATAATGTGTACGTTATATTTATGAATGACGGTATAGATACAAGGGACGGTGATGCCGAGCTGCGGCTTGCTATTATGTCATCTATCGCACAGGAAGAAAGCCGCAAAACTTCTGAACGTGTAAAATGGGGGCAAAAACGTCAAATGGAACAAGGCGTGGTATTCGGAAGAAGTATGTTGGGTTATGATGTGAAAGACGGTAAAATGACAATAAATGAAGAGGGAGCAAAGATAGTACGGCTAATATTCCACAAATTCGCAAACGAGGGAAAAGGTACTCACGTTATAGCAAGAGAACTGCGAGAAGAAGGTGTATTGCCTATGAGAGTAAAACGATGGTCTAACACCGTTATCCTCAGAGTCATCAGGAACGAAAAATACTGCGGCGATTTGGTGCAGAAGAAAACATACACACCTGACTTTCTTTCTCACGAAAAGAAATATAACAGAGGGCAGGAAGAATTTGTTATTTTGAAAAATCATCACGAGCCTATTATCAGCAGAGAACTTTTTGAAAAAGCAAACCGTATTCTGGATGAACGAGCATTATCGCAAGAAGGAAAGGCAAAGCACAGCAATCGTTATCCTTTTTCTGGCAAAATAAAGTGCGGCAGATGTGGTTCAAGCTATGTTGCAAGATACAAAACTCACAAGGACGGTACGAAGTATAAGTCATGGCGGTGCTATGAATCATTGCACGGAAAACCTCATGTTGACAATCAGGGAAATATGGTGGGCTGTAGAAGTGAAAGTATACGGAATGAGGACGCTTCTTATTTGATGTATCTGGTCTGCAAGGAACTGAAACTAAACCGTGAAAAAATAACAAACAATTTGATACAAACCATTGAAACTGTTGTATCTATGGATATTACAGCTGCCGATACCACAGCTTTAGCCGTTAAAATAGAGGAAACCAAGAAAAAACGCATTTCACTGATAGACCTTTACACAAGCGGCGATATTGACAAGGATGAATTTACTGCCCTAAGAGCGAAATATGATACCGAAATACAAAATCTTATGAATATGTCAAGCGGTATTGAAAAGCAGCAGGAACTGTTGCTAAAGCAGCAGGAGCTTATGCGTGATATAAAATCCGCTGTTGAGGAACTTGTGCAAGGTATTCAGTATGAGGACGAATTTTATTCACAGCTTCTGGATAAAATGGTAGTTAATGACAGAGAACATATTGACGTTTATCTGAATATGCTGCCTCACAAGTGGTCTTTTGCTGTATCGGAGAGCCTTAAAGCCGTCAGATTATGCAAAGAGCAAACAGTAGAAAATAAAACAGACACTAAAAGCCGTTCAATTAAGGCAAGCCCTAATGAAAAAACAGAAAACGTCATTACAGAAACGGATATACCTACATCTGTATCGGAAATGACGGATTTAAGCTGTAACACTAATGGACAAGCCTATACAGGTTTTCTCTTGGAACATTTTTTTACGTGTAATAGACTGAAAAAATATAAAGGAAACAGTGTGTGGGATTATAATGACGAATCTTGTATTATGCAAGGAAAAGAACGGTCAGTTGGTATATACTGCTCCATTTCGGATTTCGTAATAGTTGATAATGACTGTTAGGGATTGACACTTGTCAATCTTTTTAAAAAAAGCTTGACAAGTATATACCTTTATGTTAAAATATTTACAACGGATATTTTATAGGTTGAAACGCAAGTATAATAACAACAAACGAAAGAGGTATTGCTATGAGAAAAGGCACGAAAACCATTCGTAAGGTTCGCACCCGTAACAACGAATATTACATCTATGACCTTGATGAAGATATTTACGGAAAAAAGCCGAGATTGTATGCTAAAACCGAAGAGGAAATGAAGGAGAAGATTAAGCAGGCAGAGGAAAAGAAAAAATCCGATCTGCAAAAGCAAACACCGAAAGGAAAAAGCCTGAAAGAATATGTGTTCTTCTATTTTAAAAATATTGTCGGCACGGTACCTTCCGTTCACATCAAACGTTTGATGAACCTTTTTGAAAATGCTGTTTTTGGAAGCAGCATAGATCACGATATGGACGAAATAACAGTAGATGAAATAAAGAACTTTTATGACAGTCTTATAGATAAGTACCCGATAGACAGTGTTAAAGATATTGATACTGTACTAAGAAATACTTTTACCTTATCTAATAATACAAAAGTCACGGATTTTGACTATGCTGCTATTCCCGTTCCTGAATTACAAGAAGACAAAAGAAGTTTTACAGAATATATTGCGGAAGCGGCAGAGCTTGAAAAAATGCTTAACTTCTGCCTTTTGGATAACTGTCGAAAATATAAGTCCAATGAACTTATTATTACGTTTGCTTTATTGACAGGACTTAAGTTTGAAGATATTTTTAAGATTTTGTGCAAGGATGTTGATTTAAGCGCAGCGGTCGTTCTTGTTGGCGGCAGAAGATTTACGCTTGATGAAAGGACGGTCGAGTGGCTAAAGAAAATGGATGGCGAAGGCAGATTGAATATCACCGATTATTCGTCCGATGATGAGCTTCTGTTTACATCAACAAAAGCAATATCACAAACGCTTATACTGACAATTAAAGCTATTGCGAAGCAGTGCGGACTGCCAAAGGGTATCACACGGAAATCGCTGCATAAAGCTTGCATCATACAGCGATTGGAAAACGGTGCACCGCCTGCTGAAGTATACAAAAAGTACGGTTACAAAAGTGCAAAGGACGTTATAAAAATATGGGATGATTATACTATCAGCAAGGCATTATCTTGATCAACTAAATGCAATAAAAGGAGCAGCAAGCCTGCTCCTTTTATTTTGCAAACAATACAACGCATATAAACACAAAGCAACACTTGACAACACATAAAAACTAATGTATAATATTATTATACGGTTTTTTATATTAACAACGTATATAAATGCACGTTTAGGAAGTGAATTATGAAAACAAAACAATATTACATAATGAAGTGGCTTGCAATAATATTTATGGCAATAGACCACGTTGGCGTTATGCTGAAAGGCAGTTTGGGAGAAAACACACTGTACCTTACAATGAGGATTATTGGCAGGCTTGCTTTTCCCTTGTTCTGTTTTTTGCTTGTGGAAAGCTTTTATTTCACCGAAAACAGAAAAAAGCACTTGCTGAAAATCGGAATGCTTGCCGCTGTAAGCGAGATACCGTTCAATATTTTTGTAAGCGGCAGTATATTTGATTTATCGCATCAGAACGTGTGTATAACATTGGGGCTTGGTTTTCTGATGCTTTGTGTTTTGAATGCCGATATTGACAAATTAGCGTTTAAGTGGTTTAAAGGAAAACGTATCAGAAAAATAATGGTTTGCGGCGTTCGTTTGAATGTTGTGGGTATTTTTGGAGTTGCAGCTTATTTATTGCGTGTCGATTATCTGTGGCAAGGTATTTTGCTTGTTGCGCTGTTCAATACGGCAAAGCACCACAAGCACACAAGATTATGGCAGATATTGGCTGTAATCGTATTTATCTGCACTCAGAACAACATTATATATTCCGTATGTCTGCTCGACCTCGTACCTGTTTATCTGATGAGCAATTACAACAGTGTCAAAAAGTTAAAAAACAGCAGAAAATCATATCCCCTGACATCAGAAAAAGAAACGCTGCTTTCTAAGACGATAACAGGCAAAGTGCCGAAAATAGTTTGTTCTGTATTTTATCCTGCTCATTTAATATTACTCGCAGCTATAAAGGCAATTTTTAATATGTAGAAAGGACGAATTGTATGAAAAAGTATTATTCGGTAAAAGAAATACAGGAAATATTCGGCTGTGGTCGCAGCAAAGCCTATGATCTGTTAAAAAACGGAGGAATCCCTCATATCCGTATCGGCAGGAAGATTTACATACCGATAAGCGATTTTGAAGAATGGCAAAGAGATAGGATACAAAAATAATTTTGGAAAGAAGCGAATGAATTTGAATACAACTGATAATCACAAAATATTTTTTACGGTAATGGGAGAACCCGTCGGAAAGGGCAGACCGAAGTTCGCAAGACAGGGAAGTTATGTCACAGTACGCACTCCCGAAAAAACAGCAATCTACGAAAATCTTGTCAAATTGGAATACCAAAGACAGATATCGGGCAATAAAGCAGCCTTTTTCAGATTTGATGACAATGTTCCATTGTCGCTTGAAATAAAAGCTTTTTTCGGTATTCCGAAATCGACAAGCAAAAAACGCAGGGCTTTAATGGAAGAAGGCAAAATCAGACCTACCAAAAAGCCAGATATAGACAATGTTTTTAAGGTTATTGCCGACAGTCTGAACGGGATCGCTTATAAAGATGATTCTCAGATAATCAGCGGAGCGATAAGCAAGTTTTATTCGGAGCAGGCAAGGGTTGAGGTAACAATTACACAAGTGATGGAACAGTAAAGGAAAAGATATGAAGAAATGTATTTATTGCGGCAGCTCCGCTTTAACGGGAATACTTTGCAGGAAATGCAGGAATAAAGTCCCATCGGGGTATTCATTAAAAAACAGACCCGAAGATATCTATGCTGAAATATACCGTAACGAAAAGGTAAAGGACAAGTTTCATAAAACAACAGGAGTTGGAACGTTGGAGCTTGACACCTGTAACAATCTGTTTCACATAGACAATGCTTATTACAGTGTAACAGATGTGAGTGAATACAGCTTTTACTGGAGCGAGCCACGCTATGGATATGGATTTGGCTCTCCGAAGGTATTTGCGGATATTTACTTTTCCTTCAGAATAAAAAATGAAGAAAGACGTGTGCGTAAGCTTGCGACCGTCCCCTGCCGATATGTAAATACAGGCAGGACGATACACGTTGAACCGCCGCTTGCTATGCTGTCGGTTAGAGAAACGTTTGCGCAGATGATAGAAAATTCACAGACTTATGATTGGAGTAAATAAATGAAGACGTATAAATTACATTGCGGACAGCTTGAATATGAAGTAACACCAGATGCTAAAAAAGCTATTGACTGTCTTATGTACTGGACACACGTTAAAGAAATAGAAAGCAGCAATGTTCACGCATTGAATGAAGCTGATAAATGTATCGGAAATATGATAAAAGTTTGTGAAAGGCTTGGTGTTCCCAACTGGGTAGAAAACGGAGCAATGCGGTTCGCAAGAGATAATGACCTCAGAGATCATTGTTTGTCCGAGTTTTATGAAAAGTCCGTTTATTCGGAAAATGCGCTGACCGAAGAACAACAGTATCTGAAAGATTGTCGGGATATTTTAAAATCGATCGGTAAAGAAGAAACAGACAGACTTTTTTCATATGATGAATGTGAGCTTGAGCCTGATTTTCTCGGATTTTTGAAAAACTACAAGGATATTTCGGAACGGCTGCCTAAAGATTTCACTGTTATTGATATAGGCTGCTATATGGCGTTTCAGGCTGATTTCTATAAGGAGCATAAATCTTACATAGGGATAGAGCCTGACGTACCTATCGAGTACCGTTTACGGCAGGGAAACGCCGAATATTATCGGCTGACTGCTCAACAGTTTATCAGTGAAACATTGCCAAAGCTGATAAATGACGGTCTTGATTTAAAAAAGACCTTTGCCGTTTGTTCTGCAGTACCCGACAGAGAAGCGCAAAGACTTGTGGCAGATACTTTTCCTTATCATAGAATTGCATACCCCAGTGTTAAAACAGTTGATAAGCTTCCAGATAATCATAAAACAAAAAATAAACAGGAATATGGCAGATAATGAATAAAGTGAAAAGCGGTCATCGGTTTTGTATCGGTGACTGCTTTTTGTGTATGTTGTATATAAATTTCAACTTATGCAACGGATAGTTTTATATTGAGAACGTGAATTTTATATTGACAAATGTGTACACATATGGTATAATTATATTAGAGATAAAGGAAACCCCTAAAATAAAGGAGTAAGAATTATGGACACAAAAGAACAAATTTTAAAAAGGGATTTTTCAAAAGAATTTATTTCTAAAATGGAAAATGCTATTGTTACATCACATTATAAATATGGTTGGTGTTCGCAGACTTACCCTGAATTAGCTCAAGCTTATAAAAGCATAAAGTCACGAATGGAGTTGTACGAAAAAACTCATAACACAGAATATCTTGTGGACATAGCCAATTTTGCAATGATCGAATTTAAACATCCGTCATTTGAAGATGCTACATATAATCCTACTGACAGTGATGCTTCGATTGGTCTTACAGACGGCATTTCATATAAAGAGATGATGGATGAGTTAAGTAATACTGCTTTTTAATAAATCAAAGGAGAGGATGCAAATGAAAAAGATAAATGTTAATCTTTATGGTGGCAAGTCGCTTTTTGGCGGTAAGGAAAGTCCCCTTGAAGCAGATACCATATATTGCGACAATGCCGATAAATGCTCGCTTTATAAAGAGGGAAAATGTCTGCGAGTTCGTGCTTTTAGAACTCCTTTCTGCAAATATGGACGTACAGTATCTGAAAAAGGTTATACATCACGGGCGGCAAAATATGGAACATTTAGGTCAAAATATACAAGCGATGAATGTTACAAGAAGCTTAACAGTATTGGAGATACATATTTTGCGGTAATAGGTGATTATCTGCTTTTTAGATTCATCTATGTATCGGTGTTAACCGACAAGGAAACAGGTAAAATAAAAATAAGACCTGAAAATCATTTTGGATGTCAATATTGCTTTATTGAAAAGGAAAAATGTACGGCAGAGCTTCTAAAAAATATTTTTGATTTGCAGCCGAGAACATTTTTTGATGATTGCATAATCACTAACTATCGTTCAAAAGTAGTTCCCGAAATAATGTTGGGAATAAAAAAGGAAATGCCAGACTTGTATAAAGAGCTTATAAGTCTTGATGTTTCTCTTGACAGCAAGCCTGATTACAGGGGTAAAACAGCGTTTATAAGTACAATGGTTGACGGCTCTGAGATTAAAAACTATAACGGAGATGTATTTGTTCTCTCAAACGGTAAATTAAAATGCAAAGAATATCATAACAGTCTGCTGCCGTTTTATGCCGAGTGTGCAGAGATTGTTATCCCAGTTACCGATAAAATGACCTACAAGATTGATGATAATTCACAGGTAAATGAAGATACACGTTTTGTATAATTGGAGTGATATATTATGTCAAAAAAGACAAGTCAAAATAAAATAAGCCGTTGGGAATTTATAAGCCATAAAGGAAAATGTGCAGGATGGGCTGATTATGTAACAGCAAGATGTGCAAGCTGTAAAGAGCCTTTGTATTGCAATCCGAATAAGTTTATGGGCAGAACAGAAGAAGACAAGGGAACGGTTATATTCAGCGGATTCTTTGTTAGCGTTCCTGACAGTATAAAGCAGTCTGTAATTGAAGAAGCGGCGGAGAGCAGAAGAAAAGACCTTCCGAAATACTGCGCTTGCTGTGGTGCGGAAATGTCAGATGCAGAGGATGAAATACCATTTTGAAAGTATTGAAGGGGTGTTTATAATGAACCGAGAAATCTTATTCAGAGGAAAACACGATCCTCGATATGGGACAGGTTGGTGCTATGGTGTTCCGTATACCGACCACGAGGACGACTGTATTATGGCAACACATAATAGTAAAATGGTTGTTATCGAAGGGACTGTCGGGCAGTATACAGGCTTGACCGACAAGAACGGCGTTAAGATTTTTGAGGGGGACATAATTAAAGGAAAAGGCAAACAGGTTTATGTCGTGGAATATAACGAAAACATTGCAGGATTTTCCACAAAAGGTTTTGGTGTTTTATCACGACCAGCAATGAATTCTGGAACTATGAATTTTTACGAAGTCATCGGAAACATCCACGACGATCCTGAGTTGATGGGAGGAGATGAAAACAATGTGCGAATATCAGAGGATAAAAGAAATCAAAAATGCAAATAAGGTACATAAGCCACAAGTTCCTTATTGCAAAATAACAGGCGAATACTGTACATATTGCGTGTATGGTAATGCAGAAACATACAATAATGCTAAGAAATCGGAGGAAAAAGATAATGCCTGAAATACAATTAAAGCCTTGCCCGTTTTGTGGAGGTAAAGGCGTTTTAAACAACGAGAAAAACAGAACTATCAGTTTTGTAAAGTGTGAACAGTGTGGGGCTGAAAGCGGACTGGTTCATGTATCAGCTGAATACTGTGCAGATGAACGAGCTATCGAAGCTTGGAACAGGAGGATTGAAAATGACAGATAAAGAAATTATGACAGTATTTGTCAACATTGCAAAAGAACTCTACGAACAAGCCTATGGCGATAACGTTGGAGAAGAAGTAACGGTTAACGCTGATATGATTACCGGAAAGAGAATAATAATCACTATAACACAAGAATTAAAACCAGAGGAGGATTGAAAATGAGTAAATTCGATTATGATGTATTTACAGGCGATTATCCCGTAGTTGTAAGCAAAGAACGTTACACAGAACAGCAAGCTGTTGAAATTGCAAGAAAAGAGCTTGGCGTTGATAACGTTGAAAAACATGACGGATATGTACGATACGGTTACGGGATTGACGATAATGACATCGCCACAGGTGTACGTAATACATGGTGGCTGCATTTAAATAACCAATGTCCTAAGAGATGTTGTCCCGTATGGGCATTTAGGGTACAGAGTAATGAAAATGAGTAAACTTGAAATATACACTTATATCTTTGAAAAAAGATATACAGCACTTTATTTTAAAATGTTTTTATCAACCTTTGTTTCTGCGTTAAAGGATTTTTGCAAAGGAATAAAGGAAACATTTATCAATCTTTTTTGGATGATTGTACATATATTCTTTTTACTGATTTGGTTTATTATCATACCTTGCTATCGTAAACAGGGTAAAGAAATTGAAAAAACCAAAGAATATCAGTATTATGCAAGAATCTGGAGCAAAGATTTGAACGGAGAGGAGGATTGAAAATGAGACTGATTGATTTAGATGAAGTAAGAGATGATTTCGCTAATATTGTATACGCAGAATGTTCTGATGATAACGATAATAACAGAGCCAATAGAATTATAGATGCTTTTGATGATTTACCCATTATCGAAGCCGAGCCTGTGAGGCACGGACAGTGGATTATTAAGGATGATATTTATTTTGTATGTTCAGAGTGTGGCGAATTGAGCGATTATGAATGTGATGGAACGCATAAACGAAGTTTATACTGCCCTAACTGCGGTGCGAAAATGGACTTGAATAGCGAAAGCTAAAATAGACGAGAGCAAGACTTATGTGATAACAAATTATTTTTAAAAGAAATCAAAAATTTAAGGAGATATATTTATGTATAATGAAATCAAACTTGAAAAAACGCTTTATAAGGTTAGTGGAAAATCTTTAACGGAAGTTCTTGAAGAACTTGATCCTTCTTCGGCTTACTGCGGAACTCCGATTGGAGAGCTTGATGCTTATGAAAGACAGCTTAAACGATTTAATATAAAAATAAGCGGTTCTGAATGTGACTGTGTAGAGAAATTCTTCTCTTCATTTGAAACAGCAATACTTTTCCCTGAATTTGTATTGCGTTATATAAAAAAGGGATTTGAAGAAACGTTACTCCCTATCTGTGCAGTTAAAACAATCTCTAATTCAAATCTGTATTCCGAGGAAAACACAACAGCTATTACGCTCAATGAATATGGCAGAATTATCGGAACTTCTTATGAAGAGTTAAGATGGCAGAAACTCAATGTTTTCAGCATTATGCTTAAAAGCATCGGTGTTGAGCTTGCCAATCTTGTGACAAAACGAGCTATCAAAATTCTTGCTGAAAATGCCGATTCTATTACAACATCCTATCTTGATTATAATGATCTCGCTGCGCTTTACGGTCAGTTTGACTACTATAATATGACAACAATTATAACTTATCCAGAGCTTGCATCTAAAATTGCAGCTATGGATCAGCTTTCAAGCACCTCTGCCAATGCAGACGGAAAATTTATTCTTCCGTTCGGTTCAGAACTTATCAAAGCTCCTGTTTTTGACAAAGGAAAGATTATCGGTATCGACCGTAATTTCGCTCTTGAATTTATCACAAGCACAGATATTGTTGTTGATACTGATAAACTTATTAACAGACAGCTCGATCAGATTACCGCTTCTATCACTTGTGGATTCAGAAAAATAACTCCTGATGCTGTAAAGGTTCTTATGGTTACTTCTGAATAAAGTGTAACAATATTTACGGAAAGAATGGTAGAATATGTTCAAGTCAAATAGTAATAAAGAAATTACTGTAATAAAGAAAGGACAGAAAATAAAGGTGGTTTAAAATGAATACAATAAAGAAAATCTTTGCAGCTTCAGCAGCAATACTCGGAACGATTTCAATAACAAGCTGTGATGGTCTGAATAAAGTGATTGATGACAATGCTGTAACCTTAAATTTGGAACCTGAAGAACCGACAGTTGGTGAAAAGAACGATGGAACAATATACATATGGACAGATGAAGATACGGGTGTTCAGTACATTGTATACCGTGAAAAGCTCTATAACGCAGGCTTTGGCGGCATTACACCACGACTTAATCCCGATGGAAGTCTTTGCGGTATTGAAGCAACAACCGAAAACACGGAGCAGTAATCATATGCTGCCCTATCGGCGATACGGGGAATTTAAAGAAAAAAGAAAGAGGAAATATTTATGACAAAGAGAAAGATTCAGTTAACCACAACAGATGATGTAAAGGAATTTGTTCTTATTATGGGCAAGTGTCCGAAAACAGGCGATATTGTAGCAGGCAGATATATAGTCGATGCTTGTTCGCTTATGGGAATATTCAGTCTTGATTTATCAAAGCCGATTGAGCTTACCATTAACGGTGACGAAGACGAGATTGAGGAAACACTTGCTGCTCTTGAATGCTTTATTGTGAAGTAAACGGGTTTTGTGTTGACAAGCGGTATATTTTTATGATATAATACATTATTAAAGAAAGGACAGCGAATATGGCTGAGAAAAAAGAAAATAAGGATGCGCAGCTTCATCTGAGAATTACGAAAACCGAGATGGCTTTGATCAAAGAAAAAGCTGTAAAGCTGAATATGACTGTCAGTGATTTTGTACTGTTTTGTACACTTAACTGCGATTTGAATGATAAGTTGAATAAGATTGAAAAAAATGTTGGCGGTATTCTGAAAGAGATGAAGAGATAATGCGGCTATTAACATACTTTTTAGGGGCAGGAGGATATTATGGCATTAGACAAGGCAATCACAAGCGGTAAGGAACACCGAAAGCCGTATAAAGGCGCAAAATCGGTTGACAGCACTTGCCGTAATCACGGAAGCTGCTCTTACTGCAAAGGCAATCGTTTATATAAGTATAAAAAGCAGACTGAAAAAGCCGATTGTTCGGAAAAGTATTCCTGAGCAATAATATAACTGGAGATGGCAATATGTATTACCTTATGAACAAAGACAATATAGCTGCCGAGTTTTCTGCCGATTCAAAATCCGAGTTTTCCGATAATGTTTCTTTTTCAACACACAGAATTATCGGAAAGCTGCCGATTGGTTTTGACAGTATAAATTCTTGGATAGAGGGAAGAAAGGCATCAAAACACAATGCGCATTTAAAAAGCTTGATGCGGAGTATGAATTGTGACGACAGCGAAGGCTTTATCAGAACAACACACGCTGCTTCTATCAATGATACGTTTTGGATAAAATCTAAAAATGAAAATGTTACTTGGAATGACGTATCGTTATATCGCAATCAATTTACGGAAACAATATCACGGCTTGCATTTGAAGGTGTGGGATTGTATGATGAAGTGTTTTCTTCCACATCTCCCGAATTTACCTGTGACGGCTCTTTCAGCAAGTGTTTCAGAAAAGAGAATTACACTGGGGAATACGGTTCAGATATTTTTCTTTACAAAAGAGGTCACGAATTAAGCATTGGAAACATTGTGAAGTCGGGATATGAGCCTTATTGCGAACAAATGGCTTCCGAAATTGCCAAAGTAATAAGTCCCAAAGGTGCAATCTCCTATGAGCTTGTTACATTGCATAATAAGCTTGCATCAAGATGTAATCTTTTTACAAATGAGCGTTTCGGTTATGCTTCATATGCTAAAGTTTCAAATGCACATAATATTGAACTGCAAAAGGTCTTTGACTATTTTTCTGGCATTGGTTCTGAGCAGATGTTCAGGGAAATGCTTGTTATAGATTCACTCTGCTTCAATCAGGACAGGCACGCAGGTAATTACGGTGTTCTGTTTGACAATGATACATTAGAAATTATCGGAATGTCGCCTATATTTGATTTAAATCTTTCCCTGCTTCCTTATACCGAAGCAAATGACTTTGACAATATCGGCGATAAGCTGTTCGAGTGTTCTCCAAAGCTCGGCGAAGATTTTACACGTATCGGGCAAATGGGAATGAACGATGTGCTGAGAAGCAGGGTAAAAGATATGCGTGACTTTTCGTTTTCTTTCCGTGGCGATGATGTTTTTACCGAAGAACACGTAAGGCAGTTGGAGAAAATCGTCCGCAGACAGGCAGAAGCTATCTTGGCAAGCGAAAAGCTGTATACAAAAGATGTGTTTCCCTCTGATAAAGCCGAAAAAATTCAGAAGCTGACCGAAAAGGTTTTTAAGGCAAGTGAACTGATGAAAGGCTTTATTGATACTGTTGACGAAACCGAGCTTGGAAACGATGTTTTTTCAAGCGAGTGTAATTCTTCCGATACTGTACAGTATTATCTTGAAAAAGAAAATTATATGATGACCGTTGATTTCTTAAAAGGAAGTGTCACATTTACCGATAACACACAGCCTATTTCTTTGGGTAAATTAAAACAGGCTGACAATGATTTTTATAAAACGGCTAAGAATATTCAGCAGCAATTGAGGAAATACCTGAAAGCAAACGGAGATAAAACATTTATAAAATATTTTCATAGTTTAGATAATGATATGGGAAAATGTTAGCGACTTAAAATAAAAATACACCCTCTCCAAAAAAGGAAAGGGTGTATTATTATTACAAATTATTCTGAAGCATATTCATAGCTGTCAACAATCCATTCACCATTGGAGTACACAATTGTATAGAGTAAATTTTTACTTATTGCTGACTCTGGCATAAATGAAGCAGTATACGGATAATCGCCTTCTGTTCTGCAAAGTGCTTTAAAAGTGATTTTATCGCTGCTTTGTTCAATCACAGTAAGCTTTTCTCCGTAATTTTGCCATATTTTATTATCTTCGGTTTTCATAGTATTGCCTATAAGCACGTCCAAAGGTATTTCTTCAATAAAGTAAAGCCTAAGTATTCCGAAAAAACCGATTGAATCATCTTCATCAACATTGTTCTTTGTGTATACAAACCAAGGAGCGTTTCTCGGTACACCGCCGTGATTGGTTTCATCGTATTCATACATTGTTTCTGGTTCATTTAAATCAATTGCATAAATATTTTGTTCGCCCACTTCGGTATAAACAAGATATGCCCAACCTGATTCAGTATAAATGTCAATAAGAGTACGGTAAAATTTGAATGTGGAATCAGAATAACAAAGTGTCACATCATCGGGAGCTGAACCTGTTTCATCAATCCAATTTCCGTAAAAGTATTGTTCAAATATTTCAAAATCGGTTTTAATATGATTTGAATTATAAGCAAAATCGATCTGCAGTCTATGATATATGCCGCCTTTATAACCGATATTTTTTTCGGAAATCAATTTGTCTAACAATGTCATAATATATCTGCCTTTCATAACGGCAAAAAGCCTTTGTCCATATTATTATACCATAAGGGGCATTATAAAATCAATAGCTATAATTTTTTAATTTCCGCTTTTATATTTTCGAGCTGCTCCGATAAACCGACTTCGGTTTTATTAAGCTGTTCACATATATTAAAGTTAAGTGCTGTAAATACAATATATTCGCTTGTATTCATATTGTATGAAGCGGCACGCTGCTTAATTTCTTTCAGTGTATCATCGGACACACGAATGTTAATCGCTTTGTTCTTCCTCACCTGTTTTCCTCTCTTCCTTACTCCATTCCGCATTTTTCAGCTTTTCGCCTTTATATGCAAAATAAGGCTCATACGGTTTGCCGTCTTTGGAATATTCCTGCACCTTTTGAACTGTTATGGTATCGCCTTCGGCATAACTCTTATAATCAAGCTCGTCTATCTGAAAGCGGCACGATATTCCGTCTTCATCGACAACGGTTATGTAGTATTCCACAACGTGCTTTACGCTTGATGACGGTATCATTCCAAAACCGAACTTACCGCCGACATAACCATATCCATAGTTAAAATTGGTATCGTTTTTATCGTATTCCTTTGTGGCAAGCGAAGTTACAGTACAAGATATTTCCGTTGTTTCCGTTTTGCTGTTATCAACATTCATTCTGATAGGTTCAACTATTCCCGATAAAAGCGGTTTATCGCAACTGCACATTAAGCATATGCTTAATACTGCTGCAATTGATAAAATTATCCCTTTAACTGCTTTTATCATCACTCAACCGCCTCACAATCAATAGATTTGCACAGACACAGTGTTCCGAAAACAACTATAAAAACTGTGACAGCTCCAAAGATAATGTATAGCTTTGCACATTCTTCCATCATAAGGCATAATACTATGCAAGAAACAAACCCGATAAGGTATATCAGTGAACCTAAAATGAACCAGAAATCTGAATTGCTCAAAATTGCCCTTATTTTCCTCATAAAATCATTTTCCTTTCAATATTCATTAAATACTTTTTATCCAAAAACCTACGCAGAAATCAGATAGGGCAATGCACGTAGCAATGTGAACCCAAATGTTTTTGGAAAGGATTATTACAATAATCCCTATAATGAATGTCAAAATAGCTAATATTTTCCAAGTTATACAAGCGTTATATCCGTTAAACAGTCCTTTAAACCGTTCTGAAATTTTTTTCTTATCGGATTTACTTTTATTGTTATTACTCATACCATTCTCAACTTTCATACTTTTTTTCATCATATCATCACTACCTTCATATATCGGCTTTAAACAAGCACAATGCTGTAAGAGCAGTTGTCGCAAGCACAATAGCTACTAAAATTATCACAATCGCAACATTATCATTTTTGTTATTAAGAACCAACATTCCACCAGCAGCAGTTCCTATAAAAAATATTATCATAGCTAATGTATACCAAACCTCACAGTCAGTATCATCCCAAAAACGTCTTAACACACTTTTTTGAGCAGTTTTTCTTTTTTTAACGGCTATGATCTTATTTTCATCTGCTCTTTTGACAATAAAAGGCTGCTTGTTTTTACCATACATCGTCATACCTTCTTCTATTATCATATTGTCTTTATCCATAGCAATATAAACCCTTTTCCGTATTTTTTAAAAGCTTGGCAGCTTAAACAGTACCTTTCCGACAACATCATCAAGCGATACAAAGCCTATTCTTGCATCTCTGCTGTCGGTTGAATTATTCCTGTTATCTCCCATTACAAATATATACCCATCGGGGACTGTAACGGGATATTCAAAACCGCCTTCATCTGTAAAAGTAGGCTCTGCTATGTAATCTTCATCAAGAGTTTTTCCGTTTAGCGTGACCGTACCTGTTTCAAAATCAATGTCGATTTCATCACCGCCAACGGCTATAACTCTTTTAATTATATTTCTGTCGATTTTCACACAGTCGCATACTATTACATCTCCCTTTTTTGGAGTGCCGTATTTAAAGATTATCACATTATCTCCGTCATAATAGGTATCATTCATTGAATTGCCGTTTACATTCACTATTTTGAAAAACTGTGAAAATAATGCAAAGATCGCTGCTCCAATCAAGACAGATTTGACTATGTCAAAATCTTTTTTTCGTTTATTGTCATTATTCCTCTTCCTCATAACAATCTCTTTCTGCCCATATTTTTATAATCTGCAAAGTTTAACCGACAGTTAAAAAAGGTTTAACTAACAGTTAATCTTTCACTCAATTTCGTGTTCATGGGGTGTTTTCTCCCATTCCTTTAAAGTGCAGCAATATTCTATTTGCACATCATCAATCCAGTAAATATAACCATGTTCTGAAATGTTTGACATTCTGGTTACCTCAACCTTATCCCCTATCTTAAATTTGTCATAAATAGAAATAGGAACACAATATTTTACAATGCCATTATCATATTTCAGGAAAATATAAAAATTTGTTTTCCTTTCAGAACGTTGGCTGTATCTTCCGTTTACTTCAACTGTTTCAGTTTCAGATGTATCAAAATCAACTACGGTTGCTGTTGAAACGTCTTTTTTCATAAAGGAGCAGGCTGTGGAACATCCGATCAGTATGATGCCGACTGTGCAAAGAATAATTAAACGGATAATATATTTTTTCTTCATATCAGCATCTTTCTGGAGGAAGGCTCTCATTATAATAGACAGAGAGTGCATCATTTCTTGCAAGCACATTCTCAGCGTGATTTGTACCGTTCATACAAGCGTTATTGTATTCATCGGAGACGCTGATACCGTCAATCTTATCGTTACCGCCAAAGAAATCTGCGATTGTTGAAGCGACAGTTTCATAATCTCCGTTTGTATTTTCGGCAGCAAGATAAATAATTGATACAAGATTTGTTTTCTTTACAAGCTTGGCAGCGTTCTTCTTTGACATCTGTTCCTTTGCGGCATTGATTACCTGATGTGCCGTATCAAATACCGCTTTAAGCTGTTCTTCCTGCTCACTGTTGAACTCAAAGCCTTCATAGCCAAACTTTACATTCTTTGTGGAAAGCTCAAAGTTGTTGTCAAAAATCTGTATAGCCGTTTTGATAACAATATCTTCATTTACATAGCCCTTGATTGCCGTTTCCGAAAGGTTTTCGGTGAAAAGCGGATGCTTTGCAAGAGAAACTATTGCAGCAAGATTTTTAGCCTTTATTCTTGCTGATTCAACTCCTGTAAGCGGCTTGCCGTTGTTAAGTCTTGACATCATTTCCGATACCTCGTCATCCGTAATATCGGAGAAGAAATATACTGTAAGCGAATAGCTGTCAAAAATATCTTTCATATCCTCGTCAAGCTCATCATATGTAAGACCGTTAAGGTCGATTTCATTTCCGCTGCCGTCTGCATAAGCTTCTAAACCGATAAGGGAAAGTCTGTTGTTCTTGAACTCGTTGATAGCCGTGCATCTCTGCTTTCCGTCAATACAGTCGAATACCGATACCATACCCTTCGGCGTTTTTACCTTTTCTTCCGTTTTGATAGTATACATAGGCGGTATAGGATAACCTCTTAACATACTGTCGATAAGCAGGCTCTGACGTTTCTTGTCCCAGACGTTACCTCTCTGAATAACGTTGTCAAAATGCAGACAGTCATTGTCAAACATCTTGCTTACCTGTTTTGCGTTCCACTGAATATTTGATTTTAACATACCTTTTTTTCTCACTTTACTTTTTTATTTTATCTTACGTTCTTTTTATTCCCATTCAAGAGCCTGTCCACACCACTTGCAGTGCGGTATCTCAATATTTCCGTGCGATTGCTCATACCGCCGTATAAAATGTTCGCAATTGGGACAAATGCCCATATTTATTGTTGCACATTTACATACACGCTTCTTTTTCTGCTTTTCCAAAGCCTTTATGGCTTCACATATGTTGTCTTTTGCATCGGAATTTTCAAAAAATGCCTGCTGTTCCATATCCTTCAGATAAAGAACAGCATTCTGTATATTGCTCATATTGTTACTCCTTTATAGGTTGAAGCTTATGATTTACCTTTACACCGTTAAGATAGAACGAATAGCCGCTTTTAGCGTATTCATACAGCATACTGTGTCCTTCTTCGTCCGATATATCAGTTGGAAAGTTGTCTTTACCCATAAAGAGCATTGCAAGCTTACCCGTTTCGTCTATCACTTCAAGCCTTGCTTCATCACGCCTAACAGCTATTCTCTGTTCAAGCTCGTCAAATTTACCCTGCCAAAAATCAATGTTTTCAGAAAGCCTCTTTCGCTCCTTTTCCTTAACTTCAAGTTTGCTTTTAAGTTCATCTATCTTGTTATGAAGCTTTGCAAACTCGTGAAGGTATATCTCCCTGTCTAAAGGAACAGGAAACGTTTCCGCACAATCAATCACATATTCCGAATAAGCGTCACCATATCCTTCGATATAAATTGGTTCAAGCTTATCTGCATCTATAAGTCTCATTTTTTTCAAATCTCCTTTACAATTATTTGCAGATTTAATATATAAATATATCCGTTGCAAACTATATTTATTATACCATATTGTCTATCCGTTGTCAATACAATTTCTGAAATTATATATTAAAAATATACGTTGTAAATTTTTGCAATGTGTACACGTTGCACAATTATTTTTTTCCAAGTCTTGAAATACTTTTAATAATATGATATAATTAAATCAACAAAAAATAAAGTTGGTGATGCTGTTGAAAAATATTTTCAAAACAGAGGAACAGTGGCGTGAAGATGACCTGCGAACGATTGAAAATTACCGTCCGATAGACGATGATTTTATGAGAGAGCTGTTTAGAAACGATTTGCCGCTGTCCCAACTGGTACTCAGAATAATTACGGGAATAGACGATCTTGTTCTTATCTCACAGGAAACCCAATATGATGCAAAAAGACTGCTCGGCTCACGTTCAGTTTGTCTTGATGTTCTTGGTACTGACAGTATAAACAGAAAATTCAACCTTGAAATTCAAAGAGCCGACAACGGAGCTACACCTCAGAGGGCAAGATACCATTCAAGCGTACTGGACGTTGAATTTTTGAAAGCAAAGGACGAATTTAACGATCTTCCGATTACATATGTAATTTTTATCACAGAAAATGACGTTCGTGGACAAAACAAACTGATATATAGCTTTGAATGGACTGAAAAGGACGGTACACCGTTAAATGACGGCGCACACATTATTTTTGTCAACGGGGCATATAATAACCCTGACGATATGTCCGACCTTGCAAAGCTTGTACACGACTTTCGATGTAATAAAGCGGATGATATGTATATTCAGCAGCTTGCGGATAAAACACGGTATTATAAGGAAAATCAGGAAGGAGTGAAATATATGTGTAAGGCTATTGAAGATATGAGAAAGATAGCGCAGGACGAAAGGGAATATCAAGTTAAAGCAAACTTTGCTGTTAGACTTTTAACCAGAGGAAAAGACACTTTTGAAGAAATAGCTGATTTAACAGGTTTGAGCATAGAAGACATACAGGAGCTTGCAGAATCTGTCAATAAAACAGCTTAATCATACCTCGCAAAACAATAGGACAGCCCGAAAAAGGCTGTCCTGTTTGTTTTATACAAGCATTTTAGTCACGTTCAACGCTGTTCTTTGCTTTCGGTTTAGCCTGCTCTTTCGCATCAAACCCCTTAAAATCCTTGACAACATCACGAATTTCTTTTACCGAAATATAGTTTTCAAGGTCTTTTGTATTATTGATAAATACAGAAGCAAAGCGACCGTTTTCTTTTTTAATATCAAAATTTGTTGCCTTTGCAAAAGGCTCTCCCTTATCCGTTAAGCCGAGGTCAACCACAACGTTAGGCTCTGAATGGCTGCGGAGCTGTATTTTTTCACCGTATTCGTCATTTTTATACAGCGCATAGGCATCGTTGACAAGATTTCCTTCCTTGTTCGGTACTTTCTCACTGGTTGCGTTAAAATTCGTGTTTATTTCATAGGCATAGTTTTTAAGTGAAGACTGACTGTTCTGTTCTCTTGTCTGAATGTAGCCGCTGTCGCTTATGTGCTGCGCAATAGCTTTCATAGCTTCGCTTGCTTTACTGTCGGCTATTTCATCGCCTTTAATAAGTGTCGGTTTCATTCTGCCGGTCTGAAAGTCTTTAGACCATTTCTTTATGCTCTGTGCCGTGATCTCTGCGCCGTTCTGCATATTTTCCTTTGCAAACAGGGTAAGCGTTTCATTACCGTGCTTAAGCTCGATTTTGGGTGCGTATACGGGTGTTCCGTCCTTATGAAGAACGTCTTCTTCCTGTCTGGTATCTTTATTCCATTTTACGGCAGGCTCTACCTTTACAACAAGCTTGTCGGTATATTCCTTTCCATCTCTTGTCTTTGAGGTGGTTGAAAGGTTGTTCTCGGCAAGCTCCGCACCGATTTTCTTCGCTGTTTCAAGCAGCTTTTCGGCAGCTTCCTTTACGTAGGGATTCTGCTCTCCTAATCCTTTTGTGCAATTGTCGATGTAAGCAAGGCTTTCTTCCTGCTTTCCCTTTTGATTATTCCAACTGTTTGCCATTTTTTACTCTCTTTCCGTAATCGTACAGATTACTGTGTTAATATTTATATAATACACTATTTCACTGCAAAACAGTGTATATATCAAAGTTTATACACGCTCGGTCTGCTTTTTTTCGTGATTTATATTTTTCAGCTCATTGCAGCGTTCCCGATAAAACGCTTTATCCCATTTGGCGGTAAGCTCCGTATGCTGACCGCCGTATGTTCCTATGCTTACTTCCGCAAGCAGCTTTATATTGCCTTTCTTATCCTGCGGATAAATGTCGGGAGAATAAGTCCAGTCGTTTATCTGAGCAGGCAAGTCTTTAACGGAAATTTTTTTCCAATCGCTGTGACCCTTTAAAAAGCCCTGATTGCGCCGTAATTCTTTTCCCTCAACAACAACTGGCGGTATTTTAAGTCCCATACCCGTAGGCTCTAAAGCCTGCAGCTTCTCCAAGGTTTCGGCAGAACCTATTTCCTGTGGTGTAAGCTTTAAAACGACACGCTCTGTATCGGTTTTTTGGAGCATATCTTTATACTTATCTATCGCAATTGCAAATTTTGATATGTTATCAAGCTGTGAAATGCCTATTGCATCGTGATGACCGCCATATTTGATATTAAGATTTTCGGTTTCGGGCATTTGCATAACCGTATCTATAAAATCCTTTAAGCTGTCATTTCCTTCCGCATTTCTGCCGCTGCCCGACCAACAGTTGGTACTTTCGTTATACGAAAGACATATAACAGCTTTACCCGTACTTTCTGTCAGCTTTCCTGCCATAAGACCGCAGAATGCGGAAGGCGTATCATCAGCAAGCAGAAAAACAGCTATATTTCCGTCATCATTGAAACGCTGATTTTTAATAAACTCGTGATATTCCTCATTCTGCATATTTTGTATACAGCTTTTTCTTTCCTGATTAAGATTTGCAAGTGAAGCTATCTCAAAAAATGTTTTCGCACTGTGTTCATTGCCGCTTATTGCGTTGTACATCCGCTGCGCTCCGTTTGCCTGTATCAGCTCGCTCATTCTCGATGCGCTGTTCAAAAACGCTCCTACGTTAAATGCAAGCTGATGTGCGGTAACGTTTTCCTTGCCGATACCGTTTTGTGCAAGGATATGACCTACAATAAAATCGGTATTTTGTTCGTCTGCATTATCAATAAGCTGTAAGCCGTTTTTAATTATTTCACGGTTGTTTGAATGAATATCAAGCACATTTACCATATCCGTTACAGTGCCTATACAAGCCATTATTGCAACCGTATTGTCCTGCTTTTCGTTATGCTGAAACTCCTTGCAGCTTTCGGCAAGTGTCTGATAGGTTCTGTAAGCAAGTCCCGTTGCACAGTATTCCGCACTTTTTCCGTCGTCGCACGTCATACAGTGAGGATTAAGCAGATTTTTGTCATCAAAAAATGTTTTCCGTGCTTCCTCGTTTTCTATAAGGTGATGATCAAGTATTATTGTATCAGCACCAAATGTGTCACGGATATAATCAAGCTCGTTGCTTCCCATATCAAGAACTATGTACCTTGTATCTTCTTCGGCTTCTATATCCTTTGGTACTCCGTAGGCATTGCGCCTGTCATTGCATATCACATCAACGTCAAGCTTATCGTTCACCGATCTCAAGGCTTTTTCCATAATATAAGCGGAGCAGATACCGTCTGCATCGTAATCGGTAAGTATTTTTATATGAGCCGAGGATTTTGCGGCTTCTTCAATAACGTCTGCAACAGCTTTGATTTTTTCGGTAACCTCCTGCGGCTCTGCTGTTACGGCTTCTTTCGAGCGGACATCGTCTATAAGCTCGTCTAATGTAACTTCTGTCATTCCTTTTCAATACCTTTCCTGCGTTCTGCTTTTTCCTGCGGCTTATTGGTTTTCTCAACAGCCTGTTCAGCCTGCTTTACTATTGCTAAATAATCGCCGAATTCTTTTTCCTGCGCAAGCCTTGGATTAACAACAACGTTATTTCCCGTTAAAACAATTTCCGATTTTCGGTTTTCGTCCGATCGGAAAACGTGATTTTTTATTTCTCCGTCTTTGGTGAAGTTAAGATAATAATTTCCCCAAACATTCGGAACTCTTATCGACAGGCTTACAGTGTTGTCCTTCCTGCTGCTTAATTTCTGAATATAATAGCCTTCCTTGTCTTTTATCAGATCGGCGATTTTTTCATACATTTGTTCCGTTTTTTCCATACCGCCCGAATTGACCTTTGAGGTTATTTTTTCTTCCTTTGCCGCAAAAGCCGTTTCAAGCTTTTCCTTGCTTAGTCCTGCAACATACGCAAGATATGCTCCCGAAAATTCCGACTGCATTAAAGCTTCTATGACGCTGTCGCTGAAATCGGTAATATGACCTTTTATACCGCCGTTTTCTACATTTTTCCAGTTGCCGACAACTGCCGACTTGGCATCGGAATCAAAGCTGCTGCAATCACGGCATAAACGCACTTCCAATTCACCGTTTTTAGGCGTAAACACAAGCATATCCTTTGTATTTTTATCACGGACACGGAACGAGCTGTCGGAACGCAAGAATACGCACTCTGTATTACCGTCTTTGCTTGTATAAGGAGTATTCGCTTTTTTAACAATATCCATCAGCAGATTTCCGCTTTCAATGCGCTTTTCCAGTCTTAGCTTTTCAAGCACATCCGCTTCGTATATCATATCATTGGCTTTGCATACCGCTTTTAAAAGCACGTCCTCTATACTTTCATCATCGCTTTTTTCCATAGGTATCAATTCCGATATTTTATCCTGAGATAAATTAACTCTGCTGATAAACACATCATCCATTTCATTTAAAGTATCATCGGTTTTTAACAGCATTGCTTCCGCATATCTGTTTCCCACCTTAATAAACACCTTGTTGTCAGGTGACATAAACACTTCTTTTTCGCCGCCAAGCCCCTTACTTCCTGCAATGGAAGTGTCATAAAAAGCGTCTTTGACAGCTTCTTCAAGGTCAGCCGCTGTAACAGTCACCGTGGAGTGTTCAGCCGATTTTTTCACGCTTTCAAACAATGACTGCAAATGTTCAAGCTCTTTAGCCATTTCATCGGGAGCTATATTGTGCATACGGCTTTCAAGATCAGAGGTAATATCGACAAGGCTTCTTAACACTTCCGTGCTGATATTCTGAGCTTCACCCAGTTCTTCAAGCGTTTCCTCGCATTTTTTTACCGCTTCGTACACGCTCGGTGCGTGCCTTTCCTTAAACTTTTGAATTGCTTCCCATATTTTCCTCAACAAGGATTTCTTTTCTTCATCGTTAAAGATAGGTGTTGTATTTGGTTCAGCCATAATTTTATTCCTTTCCGCTTTTCCTGCGTTTGTACCAACCGATTTCATCTTTGCTTTTATTGACTTTTTCGGTTTTTGCTTCTTTTATGATATACGGTATAACCTTTTCCGCATACCATTTTTTCTGTGTAAAGCAGTCTGTTTTTGCAATTGCATTTTTCAGCTCATCTATATTGAAAAATATGTGACCGCCGATAATATATAAATGCCTGTCCGAATTATCAAAGGAACTGCATACGTATACTGTCTGCTTTCCGTAAATATCCATACCGAAAATAATTGCGTTGTCCTTATAATGAATACCGACAGTCATCGGATAATTTTTCTTCAGATAAAGCTTTATTTCACTGTAATCCTCAAATATGTTATCCGTTTTTCGGTCGTTGATAAGCCATAGACAAAGATTTTTCCTGTTGCTGAACACGTCTTTGTCCGATAGATTATTGGTTTCCTTGATCTGTCCGATTATATGCTCCACTTTGTTGTCAAAATCAAAGCTGCGGACAATTGATGTTTTCATAATTTCGGACACGTTAAAATAATTTCTTTCACTGTTGCCGAAAAAACGGTATTTATTGCAAAAAAACGTTTTTTCAATATCGGATTGTCCGACAGCGATTTTATTTATATTTTTTGTAAACCAATGATAGGGAATAGGTGCGCCTGCTTTAATGCCGATCGGCTTACCGTCATACAAATTTCTTTCAACAATAACCCTTTCGGCAGATAAAAGCCACCATACCGTTTTGCCGTTTTCTTCGGTGGAAAATATGCTTTTTAATCTATCCTCTTCATCACTGCTCCGAAAGACAAAATCAGGCTTGTTTTTTAAGCTGTTTGACAATTTGACTTCATCGCTGCTTGAAGAAAGCATAGTTCTGGTAAAGAACAGCAGACAGTCTTCCGTGTATAAGGGTTGAATCATAAAATCAAACGTTTTTTCGCTGATATTTATTCCTTTGTTGCCGAAAAGCAAAATGATTTCGTTTAACAAGGATTGCATTTCAGATAATCGTAATTTAAGATTTATGTTCTTCAAAGGTTTTATATCGTTATGTACAGCAATTATATTTCCGCTGCTGTCTGCCGCATATGATACCTTCATTTTTAATCCCTTTCATAGCATTGCTTATGCCTTTTTGCCTGACTGCTTTTTGCTTGACTGCGTGAATGCTTTGCCCGTTCAGCCTGCTGCGATCTTATTTTTTCTTTCAGTTCGTCAATATGATGCAGCTCGCTTTTATAAAAAGATATGGTATTTTCGGTATTTCTTGATTCAAGCATGGTTTCAAGACCCTGCTTCTGTTTGTCGTTCAATTTTATTTTACCGTTCAGATAAGCATCCTGATATTTCAGGACAGCTTCATAGGTTTTCTGAATTTCTCCTTTTTCGTTTTCGGAATAGCTGTTCCACTTTTCAGAAATGTTGTTCTGCTTCTGAATATCAAGCCTGATGTTATCCATAACTTCATTGCATTTTTCAATAAGCATTGTTTCCACGCTTTCCTTATCGCTTTTCCATATTTCCTGCAAGGAAGGGAATAGCATACCTTCGTTAGTGTTATCATATCCGCTTTTCGCTCTGCCGCCGTATGCAGCGTTTAAGCCGATACTTTTCAGCTCATCGGCATCAAGAGGAAAGGTGTCTGCAAACTCATTTCTTTTGGCAGCGTTCTGTACTCTGCGTACCTCGTCAATGTTACTGTATCTTTCCAAGCTTAACCCGAAATCCTCTACAAGCAGCTTGCACACATCGGGAAAAGTCAAGTCGGGGTGGTAGTCCTTAGCAAGCGAGATAGGGCTGAAATTGCTTTGGCAGGAAAAGCAATGACAGGTGTTTGAATGCTCGTATATTTTTGCGGAAGGGTGACTGTCTGTGTGATCGGGAGCAGGACAGGCAATATTGCCACGCACATTTACATTTATTCCTGCATAGCGTTCAATTACTTCCTTTATGGGAATATCTCTGTTTATTGCTTCTGTATCATATCGTAACTGCATATGTTTGACCGCCTTTCTTTAATTGTGCAAGCTTTAGGCAAGCTGTTTTTCCGCTGTGCTTTTCTCGGCTTTGTTTTGCTTATGTATTGATAAATCACCTTCCATTGCTCCCATATTTCTAAAAGGGACTTTTTCAGCCGACCTTTCTCTGTCAAGACCCAATGCAGCTTTCAGCATCTGACTTTGCTCTTCCAAAACCTTCATAAGCATCTTGTTTTGTTCCATAAGCATTTTATTCTGGTCTGCAATAGTCTGTACAAGAAGATTAACGTCAACCGTCTGCTGTCCCGTTGCAGCAAACGCTTCGCTGATATGCTTTATCGGTGCTTCTCCGATTTTTTGAACATTGTCCGACTGCACAACATCAATTTTATCTCCACGAACATCGGAATATAGATTGCCGTGCTGTCCCTGCTCTCCCAAAGGCTTGGTAACATAATCCCCGTCTACAATATTTGCAAGCACTTCGTCCTCGATATACTCCTTTTCATCGGCAGCTTTTTCCTTTGCTTCCATTATGTTGCTGTAACCGCCGTCATCTTCCATAAACTTTTCTTCGTCAATATTTCTGAAAAGCTCGTTCTGCTGTTCGGCGATATTTTTCACCAGAAGTCCCACAAACAAGCATTTACGCTTTGTATTGTCTATCGCTCCTGCATCGTTATGCTTTGCAATATCCTCTAAGCCAAAGGTTTTTTCACTCCACGTATTTTCGTTCAGAATAGCGTTTTTGGGGTATTCATCACTGTTATAGGCGAGATAGCAGTATTCCTTGACTGCCTGCGTAAAATCAATGTGCGGAGCATCGAAAGCAGGAAGATTTCCCAGTGTTTTTAAACAATCCTGACTGAAGCTTACACCGCTGTTTGCAGTGCCGTTGGTGATAATAGGGAAGTCGCTTGGTGTAAACGCTTTAAAATAATTGCTGATACGCTTTAATGCTTCTTCCTGCGGTACAACCTTTTTGCCCGATACATATTCGTCCCTGTTTATGCCCGTATACTTAAAAGCATCAAACTTTCCTTTGTCGGCTTCCTGCAATGCCTGCTGAAGACTTCTTCTGTCAGCTTGTATGTTAAAAGCAATGCCCTTGTTGGTAGATACGGGAACACCGTCTTTCAGCTCATATGCTGCGGCAGTTATCTGAATAGGTGCGTTTCCTGCGTGAAAGCCCGTTGTAGCGACCTGCATAACGGTAAAGCCTCTGTTGCCGTTTTTGCCTTCAAGTACATCAAACAAACGGTTGATATTGCAGTCGCTTTCCCTGTCTATAACAGCTTCCGCATTTATTACGCCCTTTGCGGTAAGCGTAGTAAGCTTGCCTTCAAAATCGGCGTTTCTGTATTTTTCAACACCGCTGTCAACAAAGGATTGGTACTGCTCCGCATCCGCCATACGGAAATGTGAAGTCATTTCGTCTTCAAGAACGCCCGTATCTCTTCCGTATCTTGTTACAAAATCGTTGATCACTTTGATACGGCTGTCGCCGCCTATTATCTTATCGCCCTTTGCGCCTGTAAGATGATCACGCATTGCTTCAAGCGTGTTCTTTGACGAGGAAATATTGTTTTTGGCAAAATATTCTCTTGTTAAATGCGTTTGGTCAAGCAGCTTGTAATTGTCGATTTTATTTTGCAGACTGTCACCGCAGCCGATTTTGTCAAGATAATGCTTGGCAAAGCTTGCTCCGTTCGCAATCAGCATAGTTTCTTTCTTTAAGCTTTCCATAAAATCGGAGTATGCCTTTGCAAATTCATCCTGTTCAAGCACTCCCTCGCCTTTGATATATGCTTCACGGTCGATGCCGCCGTTCTCAAACACATCATAAGCGTTAGGCTCTAAAGCCTTTTGAAGAGCTTCATCATTGCATTTCACCGTTTTGCCAAAGGAAAGACCCTCATCGTATCTCTTTGAGCTTTCATTCCAGACATATTCCTGAACGCAAACACGGGTAGGGGAATGTTTGTCAAATTCGGAATTATCCAGTCCCGTAGTGCTGACATTGATAACCGCATACGGTTCATGATCCTTTAATGTTTCTTCCAGCATCATAAGGTTGGGAGCTGCATAAAAATTAGATTTCATATTCATTACCTTTCAAAAGCGTTCCTGTGCTTTGGCTTGCACAAGCCCTTTTTCCTTTCATCATAGTCAATATTCATATTTTCACGGTCGTACTGGTAATTCTGAGTAATATCCCTGAACCTTTTGGGCATATCGAAAAACGGCTTGCTTTCAATCTGTCCGTATTTTCCTTTATCGGCAAGAACCTGAACTCTGCTGCCGAGCATTGCGCCCTGCCTGTCATTGCTCCTGCGAAAATAAAAGTCCTCAAGACCGTCATCTCTGAACAGTACAGTTAACGTACCCTCTTTATTCTGATACTGAAGGGATTTTTTCTTTTCACTGTAATACATATCCATATCGGGATTTCTTTCTTTTTCCCGTTTCATAATGTTGTAAAGCCTATTCATCTCTCAACCTCGGTTTTCTTTTTCACCTTTTTATTTTCATTGCCTTGATTTTTCTCTGCTTGTTTTTCCGCAAGCTTTTCAATTTCTTTATGTGAAGGCTGCTGCGAAAATTTCATTATAGCGTTGCTGCTGTCACGGATATAAATGTCGCTTTTATTTTTAATATCGGTTGCCTTTGCATAAAAATTTCCTGATTTTTCATTCTGACCTACCGTGAACCGTGTGCCGTCCTTTTCCCATTGGTCAGTTTTCAACAGCTTTGTTGACCTAAAAAGAACGTATTTATCCTTATTACTTTCCGCTTTTGCCTTTACCTCTGCTAAAGCCGCTTTGCGAAGTGCTTCAACATCATAGCCAAGCTCCTTATCAAAGGATTTATTGAACTGTGCGGCAAGCTTGCTGCCTCTGTCGAACGCCTTTTCAAACATTCCACGTTTGCCCTCTGTGTATGCCTCTTTTGATGTGCCTGCTTTTTGAAAAATATCCGTCATTTCATAAGCGGTCTTGCTGTCGCTTTCAACACCGATATGTTTACAGATAAGAGAAGCTGCCGCAACGGTTTCCAATTTATGTATATCGCCTTTCAGCGGAGTAGAACTTTTGATTCCGTCAACGCTTTCAGGCTGCTGCGAAAGGATTTGGTCGGAATATCTCAGCACAGCATCATAAATCCGTTCCTGCTCCGATGTATCGTTCTTACCGTTCACCCTTATACTACTGCCGAAGGTCTTTTCAAGAGTCTGTACCACATCGCCGTAATTTGCAAATTCGCTGTTCAAAGGCTTTGGAATATGCAAAATAGCTTCAATATTATCGTTTTCGGGATCTCGGCTCACGGTCTGAGAAATGTCGAACACCTTACCTTCCGTAAAAGCGTAAATTTCTTTTGTAAAACCGTTCTTTTCGATTTCTTCCAACATCTTTTCCTTGCTTTTTTCGGCAGCTTCCTGTGAAGCGTACTTCCAAGCATTGTCTTTTATAAACTTGTCAACGTCTTCCTCTGTTTTCAATGTTTTAAAAGCAGGACACCATATCTTTAATGCGTGTTCGCCTTTGATAATCGAACGGTTAAGCTCCTTGCTCCAAGCTCCGAAGCCCTTTACGGCTTGTGCATCGGGTTTCTGTCCGTATATCATTGCAATGTTTCTGAAAGAATAATTTTCCATACTTGATTTCAGATTTAAAAACGTCTGATAATCGCTGCTTTGGAGCATCTTTCCAACACTGTTATACGTTTCCTGCGACAGCGTATCACGGGTGCTTGCTTTATCAATATTTCTTATATTGACAACCTCAACGCCGTATTTTTCCGAAATTGTCCGCTTTAATTCGCTTTCGTCAATGTCCTTGATTTTTTCCGCATCAACATCAAGCACCACATCTTTGGGAACATCGGTAAAATTACGCATATACTTATTGGTAAGCTCCGATATTTTTAAAGCATATCTCTTTTCGTCAAAAGGCTCGGCATATGAAAAATCGTATTCCGATAAATCGCTTATATCTCCGTCCTTAAGCATTTCCTCCGCTTCTTCCTGCTCGAAGCGTTTATTGTCCTCATACATTTCTTTGACCGTTTCCACAGCAATATTTCTTGCTTCCTTACAGTTTGGGTTATCATCAAAGGAATAGTTGATATCCTTACAGCAAATTTTCATTTCAGCACCGCCTTTCAATCCAGTTCTATATTTGCTTTTGTTTTCTTCATCGACTTTTCGTTATTCTTGGAAAGAACAGTTTTACCTGTCTGAACGGTTTTAGCATCTTCCATAATGCTCTTCCACTCATTTTCACTTTCGGCAAAGGCTTTTTTTAATTCTCTGCAAAGGAAAGCGTTATCGTCAACGGTAGTTCCCATATGTTCAAATTCTGCGGTTTTTCCATCGGCAGTTTTGAATTTAAAGGACAGCGTGTCCGACTTTTCGTGATATAAAAGCGTAAGATTATCATTGCTCTTTGAAACGCATCTTTCAATTTCCGTCCTGCATTTATCCGACAGCTTGTTTAAATCCAGTTCAGCTTTTACACCGTCCGAGGTTTTGATAAGCTTGTTGATTCCTGCGCTCAAGCCTTCCTGTTTAGGTGTCATCCTAACGGCGTTTCTGTCAAGGTTATAATGCTTTTCTCTTACGTCTGCCTTTGTCATTTCAACAAGATATTTGATCGTGCATTGCTCCTGTCTGTAAACGATATACTCATCGTTTCTGAGTCTCGTCATATTCTTATCGGCATATACCGACAGACAACCGTTTGGAAGATTGTTTGCATTAAAGCTGCTGCCGAGTGCACCTGTCGGCTTATAGCATTTTCCGAGTGCGACCGAGTAGATAGCCATATATCCGCTGTCACGCTTGCCGTTGTTCCATACGCTTCCTGCAGTGTCCATATAATTCAGAGATTTACGGCTTTCGGAAGCAAAATACAAACCGTTTCCGAACATCTTGCCTGTTACAGATGCGTTAGGATTAAGCGACAAGCCCTGCTTCATAATAGACCACCAGTTTTCAACCTTGCTGCCGTGATAAAAAAGTCTTACATCTCTGCTTGTGAGATGATTGTCTTTTTTGAATTGCTCATACTGCTTTCTTGTATTTTCGTTTTCTACGGCAAAGGCTTTTACAAATCTGTTTTCAACTGCTGTTCCGTTATAATCTCTTCCCAAATGGGATGTAATTTCATCTTCCTCTTTGTATGTAACAGGCTTAACCGAAAGTCCGTATGCTTCAAGCACAGTACCGTCCTTCTTCGTCTGCTCAACTGTGATTATCTGTCCCTTAACATTGTCAAGCATATTTTGCTCACGCTCAATTATTTTTGAAAAGTCGGCAGAGGTCTTGGCAAGGTATTCGGAAACGTTAGGCATTTTTCTCGGAATATCCGTGAACAACTCTTCCAGTGTCTTGTTGAAGCTGTAAAGCTTGTTGGTACTGCTGCCGTTTGCAATTGCTCTCAATTCATCAAGATCAAGCATAGCCTCTGCAACCATTTTCTGTGTGATTTCGGCAGGCTTGACGGTGTAGTTGTTCTGCATAAATTCCCTTGCGCTTTTTACAAGCATTGTTACGGTTTTATTTACTTCCTCGTCTTTGATGTCCTGATAATTAAGCTCGTTTTTCATTTCTTCACTTTTAACGATTTTTCCCGAATGGAGAGCGGTAACGTCACTGTACCCCTTGCTTTCCTTTGAAGCCTTTAAGGTATAAAAATCTTTTTCATAAGGGGAGTAATGATGCTTCATTTCCTTGCTGCCCACACGTCCGTATTTAACGTCAATGCTGTTATCGTCGTTCTGAGTGATCTCATAATATTTATTGTGATTGTCGAGACTGTCCACATACATCAGATAAGCATAATTCTTAGCCATTTTTTTCACCTCATCTCACACTGGCAGTTCAATAAACTGGTTATCCTCTGCCACATAAATCAAATAATAATCCACGTTGTCAATCTGCTTTTTTTCAAGGACGTAATTTGTTTTTCCGTTTTCGTCCCTGTAAACATCAATAGCTTTTACAAAGTGCATTTCATTCCCGTCATCGCTTTCAAAGTATTTCTGCCAGTCAATATATTCCGCAAGCGGATGTTTACGGTATAACCTTTCACATTCTTCTTTCTGATGCGGCGATATGTTTTTAAGCTGTTCATAATTCGTCATAACAATCGTTCCTTTATCTTTCAACTTGATTTTTGTTTTTCTTTTTTTCGGACTTATCCTTGTTTTCATCACTGCTTTTCGCTGTTTCCGCTTTGGCAGCTTTTATTTCATCCTTGAACTCTTCCTTCGCTTCCTTAAGCATATCGTCAAGGCTCTTATCGCCTGCAAGCTGACAGTCGTCTGCAATCATTACCATTAAAAGCTCCTGCTCGTTTTCGGAAAGGGGAACGCTGTAATAATTATTGCCTCCGCTCAAACCTACCGAAGCCGTTACCGTTCCGTCTTCATAAACCGAAACATAAACATTCGGGTAATCATCGCTTGTCAAAAGCTCGCTGTAATCGGAGTAACCGCTTTCTTCAATCAAAGATGTTCTGTTCACAATTTTTTCGTAGGAGCTGTCGTCCATTGACATAAGAAATTCTACCGACACACCTTTTTCGTCAAAGTTATAATACGGGTCTTCACTTTTGTAGAATCCTTCCGTAAGTTCTGTGCTTTTGCTTTCCTGATTGTTTTCCATAGTATCATCTCTTTCTGTTTTTATTTCTTTTATAACATCTTCCTTTTCATAAACGGAAGTTCTGTCAACAATTTTTATAAGGTTCGGGTCAAAAACCGCAACGTAACTGTGAACAATATTATCATTTTCAGCCATACGCTTTGCAAATTCCGAAATTGTTTCGTCCTTCAAAGCATCATCGGAGCTTGCAGCGATTATGGAAGAAAGTATTTTACTTGCTTTTTCATTTGGATATTTTTCAAGTGCAAATTTGTAGAAATCATTGTCCTGCGCTTGAAATTTAAAGTCGATAACAATGGAATCGTGACCGCATAGCCTTGCTTCACGAACGGTGCTGTCAATCGCCCAGTTTTCAGTCGTTCCGAATGTGAAATGTGCAGGATTTTTTATTTCCGCTTCACAAGTCAGCACTTTGCTTTCAGGCATATTTCCTGCGTACTTTTCAGCCATTCTAAAGTCTGTATCTGCCCATACTGCACCTCTGTAATCGGGTATAAAAGTATCAAAATCATTATGCGCACAAGTTCCGTGATACAATGTCATCTTTATGGTGTTGGTCTTTTCATTATCGGAAAGAGATACAAGGTTATCATAATTCATAACCGAGAGAACTTTCTCGTTCATCTCAGCAAGCGATTTATACTGTTCATCACGAACAACATTGTCATCAAACTCATAAATCATTCTGAATTTTTCAAGGTCAGCCTTAACTTGTATCGGTAAATCTGTTTCTTCGTCTGTAGTGTAGGCTATATCAATTGCGGAAATGTCAGAAAAATCTGCATTTGTGCCGTATTCATTTTGACAAAATTCATTGATAAATTTTTTTGCTTTATCAAGATCACTTTCTTCTGATTTTATTTCTTTTAAAATATCTTTCGGCAGCTCTTCAAGCACAACGCTTTCGGGATAATTAAGAATCAAATCCATTGTTGCTAAATCACCGTCAATATCTTTTATAAAATCAAGATATTCTTTTGAAACTCCTTCGGGATTTTCACGCATTTTAAGCAGGGTACGGATATTGTCATACGTATCGCTTGAAGTGAGAAGCTGTTCTTTATCTTCAAGCAAATCTATCCCTTCCTCAATAGGTCTGACATAGTAATCGTCAATGTACCTGTCCAGTCTATCAAGGATCGCCATTCCGCTTTCAAACCGTTCACTTTGAATATCGCCTAAATTGGCTTCCTGCAAGTCTATAAGACCGTAGCCGTCCTTATCCTTGATGAGTTCAAACTCCATCAAGTCAAGCATTTCTGCAAACAATTTATTTGCCTGTTCTTTATCCATATGCTTTTCCTTTCATATTGTTTTTTACAAAAAGTATATCTTGATATACCTGTATATACCTGTATGTACATATTCTATATTGCTTTGCTGTCAGCGTTCTGTTCCTTTGCTTTTAGGCTTTGTATTGGCTCTTTCGGTTTGTGAATGATAAGCAGCCGAATTCCTTGCCGCTATATCAATATCGGTATCAGTACCGTAACCCGAATCTATCTCCGTTTTTTCCTTTGAGCCTATGTCCTTTGCCTGCTCCAACTTAACATTGGGTCTTACATCGGCAAGATTGTTTGTAGTTTCCTTTGCCATATCGTGACGTACTTCGTTTACATTTTCAACACTGTTATTTTCCGAAAGCTCCTTGCTGTTTTCAGCTGTGATTTTATCGGAAGTGTTCATTACATAGCCGTCATTGCTTTCGACTATTGTTACAGGTTTTTCTTCTTTTTCGGGACTGCTTTCACGTTCATCAACAACAGTAAGCAATTGATTTTCGTTATGCAGCTTTCTGAATTTTTCCGAGGTTTCTTCATAAGCGTTTTCCTTATCAATACCGTATATTTTCATAAGCTCTTCGGTACGCTCCAACGCTCTCTTTATATCGCCGACCGTGCGTTCCGCAAAGCCTTCCGAGTTTATGGCACTGCGGACTACTGCTATTTCCATAACACTTTCACGAATAGCATTTGACATCTGTATTCTTTCCAGATGCTCGTCAATGGGTATGCCTTTGTACTGTTCCTGCTGAATGGTCTGCATAAAGTTTTTATCAAGTCCGTTTGTCAGATCGGTAATATTCTGAGCGTACTGCATTACGGAAATCATACTCTCGGTTTTTATGCTTCCGTCCGTTTCAAGAATAGAAGTCATACTGTTTGAAATAAAATCAACAGAGTGGGCAATGTCGGTAAAGAAGTTTTTCATTTCCGCATATTCGTTTAATATTTCACGGTCACGCTCCGAAAGATTTTGAAAGTTCATTTTTCTTATTTCTTTTTCAATTTCATTGTACCGTTCAAGCATTTTTTCTGCCGACATTTCATCGTTTAATTTATTTTCCAACGATATATTTTTTGAAACTGTCTTGACAATATTTCTGCTTTGGTGTATAACAGTATCAGGGTCAAGATTGTTTAAGCCCTCGGGAAATTGTAATCCGAGCAAACTGAACAACTCTTGGCTCTTTTTATTTTTGTAATAAAGTATTTTATCCTGCTCAATGCTGTGCTGTATAAAGTCTGCAAAATTTTCTCTTCCGTACAAACTTGTAATGAAATTGGAATCAACCGTTTCCAGTTCATACATACCGCTTCCGTTAGGATGCACAGTTGCTACTATTAGACATTTATCAACGTCTGTTTCTCTGCTTGATAAAACAACAACCATACTGTCGCTGCGAGAAGTTGAATCTAATATCATAACAGGGTCTTTCAGCATTTCAGGCACACGTTTTATAAAGTCCGTTGTAAGCCCGTGCCGATGCTTTTTTATATCTTTCGGCATAATAGCTTTTTTGAAATGATTTTGTGTGTAAATCATAGGTTTTTGTTCACACCCTGCAACAAGAAAAATTGCAGGAGTGTCGCACACTTTAAAATCATCATAGCGGTTATATTTTCCGTCAATATAATTGTCAATTTGTTCACTGAAGCTTTTTTCTTTTTCCATAACATTCTTTCCTTTTCATTGAGCTGCCTGTAAAAAATTACCGCTCGGCTTCCTGCTTGTTTTTGCTGCTTTTTACTTTTATTTCTTTGTCCCCCGACTGTTTATCAAGAATCGGTTCGGTTTCTTTTCGTACATCGTTATAAATATTGAGCAATATCTCGCTTACATCAGCATCAGATATGCTGACGGTAAGTTCTTTTTCGTTATAGTCCCATCCGCTTTCCCAAGAGAATGAACGGTTTGTCGGAACAGATATTTCAAGCTCCTGCGGCAGTTCGTTTTCAACAAGCTCTGCCATTTCGTATATTGTCATATAACTGTTTTTTTCGTTATCATACACGCAAGGGAACAGCTCGGCTTTTCCGTTTTCGTCAATGCCTGCCAGTAATTCAAAACGCTCGTTCAACATATCGCTGAGATGTTCCGTTTCCCGTTCAAACTCTTCACGAATTATTTCTTCAATGCCGTCATATTCATTACGGTCATATGAAAAATAAGGGTCGGGCTTGAAATCGTCAAACCACTCTCTGCCTGCATCGCCTATCCCGTCAAGATAGTCATTCAGCGGTACAGCATCTGTATAGCCCGTGCTGTCCAAAATTTCTTGTTTGTTCATTGCTTTTCTCCTTTTACAATATAAAAAATTAAGCAGATGTTATTTTACAACACCTGCTTTTATACTTAATCTACGGACTTTCCGTTCAGGTGCTACCGTTTAAAAATGTTCAATTTTTTAGTGGCAATATCAGAGTGCTTCTCGGTATCAAGCACTCTGAATATTACCTATGTAAACAGCATTCTCATTGTAATAATGAGATGCCGATAATTTTCTATATCAGAAGCTTTATGACAGCTCCCACAACCACAACAGCAGCAGTAAATACCCAAGTGAAAACAATGCTTTCTTTACTTCCGCTGTTTAATTTTGCAAGTCTTAAATGCTTCACTCCGAATAGAAAGGGAACACCCGAAGGATTGAAAAGGTCAAGAAAAATATGTGTCAGGCAGCCTATAAACAATCCTACAAGCGGTGTAAAATACAAATAAGACAGTACCAATCCGATAATATAAACAATCGGATCGTGAAGCAGTCCTCTATGTCTGCTGTCTGTTCTTCCAAATACCTTCTGTATACTCCCTATAAAAGTGCTTAACGGTGCAGTGAGCTTGCCAATGTAACTGCCCTGATTATCTATGTCGGGAAGTATACCGCCTATCAGACCGCCTAACACAAGCAGCGTGACAGTGGAAGACGATGCTGATATGTTCGGCAGTACTGTTTCAATTTTGTCCGCATTTATTGCAAGCATTGTTCCGCAGGCTGCTCCGAAAACAAAATGACAGTTACCGTTCATTATTTCACCCCGAACTTTTCCATTTCTCTGAAATGTGTTTTTGTATAATAAGTGTAACATACCTTGTTTTTTTAACCGCAAAATGCTGTTTGGAAATAAAAATACAGACCTCATACTGTAAAAGTACGAAGTCCGTATTTTGTATAATATTTTATAGTTGCTCTTACAAGGAATACGCTAAATATTTTAAAGTTAATTTGCAAAACCTTGAAATTTAAATGAAAACGTGATATAATAAAATAGAAAATCAACTTCTGATATTGATATTAAGGAGGATTATTATGAGTACAAAAGAGTACGCCGTAAGTGTGTTGGCTTCTTTGTCCGAAAAGAAAATGAAAGAATTTATTATGCTTTTTGCTGATGAAAATACTATTGCAAGAATGGAAAGTGATATACTCGCCAATGATCCAAATTCTAAACACTACTCGGATTTTACGGAATTTATGAAAGAAATGGAGAATGAAGCTGATGACGAGTAAGTATGAGGTAGTTATTACATCATCGTTTAAAAAAGATTACAAGCGGCTTGTAAGAAGGAATTACAATATGCTGCTTCTTGATGCCGTAGTAAGTAAGCTGCAAAATGACGAAAAATTACCTGAGTGTAATAAAGATCACGCATTAACAGGAAATTGGAATGGGTATAGAGAATGTCATATTCAGCCTGACTGGTTACTGATTTATAAAATTTATGAAGATAAATTGATACTCTCTTTGACCAGAACAGGAACACACAGCGATTTAGATTTATGAGCTGCGGGAAGTGCTAAAAAATCGGGAGATGAGATAATGATTTTAAAGAACGAAAAAGAATTCGCAAGACCAATTTCCCACAAATCTGCGGTTTCGTTCTTGACAGATTCTCTTAAAGGCGTATTAAAACACGATTATGATGATAAGACCATTCGTTCGGAAAGGATAGAGCAGTGTGAATCGATTTTTTTGAAAAAATAGATTTGTAAAAAGATTATTCTATCATAATCCGCTGTCAGCAGAAACTGTCAGCGGATTTTTCTTTTTCGAGTATGTCACAGTGACACACTAATTTTCAATTTTGTCATAGTTAAAATGCTTTTCAACGTCAAACTTATTACTGCAAAAAATCGGCAAATAACGAATGTATAAAACACATTTGTTGTTATGATTTATAGCAATCAATTCATCAACGCTTATGGGGCTGCCGACAGTTTCAGAAATGTTTTTCAACGTCCCAATATTCAGACCGCCAAGATATAATCTACTGTCGCAACAATTCAGTATAATATCCCAATATTTATAAAGCGTTTTCAACTGGGAAATGTCTTGCAAGATAATGTTTACGCTTATATTGTGAGAACCGCATACTGCACTATACTTTTCAAAATCGGGAATATATCCGCAGTTGGCAAAATCATCAAGCATAAGGCGGACGTGAACAGGCAATTTGTTATTTGACAGTGAATCAGTTCTGTTGCATAACGCATTGAAAATCTGTGTAATCAGCACGCTTGAAAGAAAATTAAGGCTATGATTGAAAGAGTGGAGCGAAACAAAAACCGCTGTTTTTCTGTCGCCTATGAGGTCAAGCTCCATATCGTCAAATTGTGTTAGAT